>ERZ773170.2707-NODE-2707-length-10049-cov-3.904443_pt1 | contig 10049 bp, 9 predicted proteins | sample MGYA00581002_ERZ773170 | MGnify/ENA primary metagenome ERZ773170 (study PRJEB29015, sample SAMEA2737811) | human gut metagenome | biome: human gut; feature: human-associated habitat; material: faeces | place: China | collected 2012 ... | reverse complement strand
TTAAAGGCGGCTTCTTCCCTGGAATTAAACTCCCAGTATAAGGCTTTCAGTTCGGAAAGGCCGTTTATATAGTCTTTCGGCTTGACACCTTCCGGGGTGTAGGAAAAACGCCACTGCTTGTCCGGATTCAGGGGCTCGTATATTTTATAGAACTTCACTTCGGGCGTGTCACCCTCGGCCGGTTTTACCAGACATTCGCGCATAAAGATAGGGTATGTCGCAGTCGCGTATTTATAAGTTACCTCGCGATTTTTTACATACCCTATATATTTGGCCGAATACCAGTGCAGGGCCTCGGCGTTCTCCCGGGTGACACGGGGGCCGAGTATGCGTAACTGATCCGGGGTGAGATGATCGGCAAGCTCGAAAATTTTAGTACCGTCTTTCTGATCCTGGGAGGCCGGAACCTTACGGATATCCGGCTTGTTTACGTTACGGTTGAGTTCATCGGTTACGTTGTACATGGATGCAAGTTTAAGGATAGCCTCGTTAAACCGGAGGCCTTCCTCATACATGCAGATATCGACAGGGCTTTGAGCCGTTCCGGTATCGCCGAAATCCGTTACCTTATAAACCTGCTGGGAACCTTCCTTTCCGAACAATTTGATACAGGCCGACGCGTCGTCTTCTGACGGCCGGCGTTTGAAATGGCGGTTGGTTCCGACACAATCCCGGGCTTGCGGATAATAATGTAGAATTATATCCAGCCCGTTGTTGGTTACTTTGTAGATGTCTTCTGCCTTTATCATCGTTATAAAGTTACATAGTTACTTATTTTTCGTTGTTTTCCTCCTGCTTTGTTTTCAAGTCTCCCCAAGGTTGATACAGGAAAACGAATAATAACAGCCAAAGAAAGGCGGTTTTACCCGTATAATAAATGACAAAGGCAATCAGTCCCATAAAGGCAACCACGATAATAGCGTGGGCGATGTATTTTAAATTTTTATCTTTCATTGTTCAAACATGTTATACTGAATTGAAAAACCGAATTTGCTTAATCTCCTTTCCTGGAGAAGGGAACGTTTGTCATGTGAAGGCATAATGGCCACCAGGTGCTTTGTATCGAACTGGTAACCTTTCTTCCGCATCTGATAACGTAGGTTTCTTAGGCGTCTGTCTTCTTTCATGGCATTTCGTTAAGATCGTCTTAGTTTACAGAAGGCATGGCACACTATCGCAAAGGATAGCGTTTAAATCCTCCTGTATGGTTTCCTGCTGCTTCTTGTTCAGGTGTACCAGGAAATAACCTTTTCCGCCGGAAAGATTCTTAATCTCCGCCAGATTATACTTCCGGTCCACCGCATCCACGAACGCAGGGGATTCCATGGGGCGGAAGCTACTGAATATTTTATAAGTTCCACTGCTGCCTTCTATTCGTAGCGTGGTTAATTCATCGGGGGTGGTAATTGTTGATTTCATTTCTGATTTATTTTTAATTATTCGACTTGTTCCTCACCTTCACGTATTAGGGTAAAAGGTAGTTTGGTACCACAATTCACACAATAAGCTGTTTTACTCTTGTTTAAGGAAACTCCATCGGAATATTCCCCACCGGAATATGTACCGTCAGAATTATGCACACTCGTGTAACTCATTCTAAACAGATCACTATACTGATAACCGTAAAAACCATTGCAATAAGGGCAAGGAAGCGGTTGTGCTTCAGTTACTTTTATGGAGATTTTTTTGCTCATTTCTGTTCTTGATTTGAATTGTTTTTCACCACTTATTTTTAATTTTACCAATTCACCAATAGGATAGGTCGTATGTTTCGGTCTGTTTATTTTCACTTTATGAGAAGAAAGAAACAACGGAACAGATTCTATTCGATAGAAAGTGTAGTAAGCTTCTTTAGGAGCCGTTTTTACATATTTCTTTAAATATTCTTCTGCTTTATTTCTCGTATCAAATGCGGCAAGGATAGAAAACCAAACGCCGTCTTCTTCGTATTTTCCAGATTCCCTTTTAGTTACTATGTAAATTTTGCTCATTGTTGTTTATAGCTGTGCCGGAGGATAGCATCGAACTACCAATAACACCCGCTTTCGCCCTTCGGGGTTATCTCCACACTCCGGCGGTTATTATATGGAGCGGCAAAAGCCGCCCCGGTTATTTATTCACTTTTCTTTTCCGGAAGAAAAACAAAGTCCGCCCAAATATCAAGGAATTGTCGACCGCAATACGCTGCCAGTTCTGACGTTTTGAAGGCAAGCCGAACACCGATGCTCGCATTCGTGCTCGATGAATCGTTATCCGCGTACGCATACGAAACACCGCCAAACGCGTACGCGTAGTAGTACGACCGAAACACCACACGAGACTTTTCTTCCTCGTCCAACTTATTGTATTCTTCCCCTGTATAAAGAATAAACCAAGGATAATAACGGTATTCATCCTCTATAAATTGAGGTTCCCAGCCTTCATTTAAAGCCTTGACAATGATACGGAGTTTCAGGAAAGCCAGAACGTCAGGTTCAAGACCGAGGGATATTTTATCCCGGCTCCATGCTTCCGCATCAATGCCAATTTCACGGCAGGCGTCCTCAAACGTCTTAATACGTTCTTTTACGTCTTTCTCCGGTTCATCAATAAGAGTTAAGATACCATTTCTCCAGACGGCCGTTTTACCTTCCGGAATTTCGATTTCTAATTTCTTTGATTTCATTTTTCTTTTATTTATTGGTTTTCACTATGGAAGATTTTTACGCCTGTTACTTCCTCGATCTTATCCTTGGCAAGTTCGGGAATACGACAACGACTACCCCGCCAATTACGAAAGGTATGTAATGGCACTTTACATGCTTCTGCCAATTTAAGGGACATTTCAGAAGATTCTTTTACCGGCAAATTCAAAAGGTACATTCTTAGTTTCTCGCCGTCATCATTCCTTTTTAATTTTTTTTTCGTCATACCTTTGTGATAAATATACTCATTATTATTAACTTTACATAGCAAAGGTATAATTATTTTCACCACAAGTGAATAAGAATTACGTTAATAAAAGTTATAACAAAGATGTAATATGGCTAATTTCTTGTTAATAAGAGAATTATGTGAGTTAAAGAAAATCACTATACGAGAACTTGCATCACGTATAGGAAAAGAAGATAGTAGCATACAGGCTATTGTCAGGAATGGAACAACGAATACAAAAACCATTGAGGCAATAGCAAAGGTTCTGGAAGTTCCTGTAGGTGTATTCTTTGATAATATTCCCATACCTGGAATAAAATCAAATGAACTTGATAAAGATGCAAAAATAGCTGATTTAGAAAGGATAATTGAGGAGAAGGAACGTCTAATACAAGTCTTATTAAGTAAGAAATAACCTGTAATAGATAAGAAATGTAGGCATATTGTAGGCTATACAATCATGCAAATAATTAATAATCAGGCGATTAAAGAACGTTACTTGGATCACTAAGAAAATCCCTGATAATCTATGATTATCAGGGATTTTTCTTTTCAACTCTTTAGTATTCACTTTTACAGGTCAGTCCGAAAAGTATAACAATAGAGAGAAGATAATCTTTGTCGTTCCGGCAGATAATAACCGTAGGACTCAAATTATTATGTAGCCAATGCTTCCAAACAGAGAAACGGTAATCTGAATGCAACGTTTATCATGCGCATGGCAGAAGTTTATTTGATTGCGGCAGGAGCTGATATTTACCTGAATGGTGGTGCGAATGCAGCCAGATTCTTCCATCCGAATTATGCATTACGTCCCATTTCAACCACTTTTACAGCCACGATCACTAATGGCAGTGAATATCAGAATCCGGGATACTAAATAAGCATTTCAATATGTACAGGTACTATAGAATCAATCCTGGCACCTGTACATTTCGACTACAGATTCGCATTGAGAATGAATATCCGCTACTTGGCAAAAGGTCATAGGCAGGCGATAACTCCCAAGCTCCATTTATCTGTGTTCTTTGACGTGTTTTTAAAAATCGAAGTGCAAAATCTAACTTTTTTACAAGATTGCTATAATAAATCAAAGTTTTTCCCTATGTTTGTATTAAAGGGCAACAAGATTTAAAATCTCGGAATTAGATGATAATACAAAAAAGTATGATGTATCAGCCTATACAATAAATGAGATTTTTTATAAGTTCCAGATTCCATCCGACAATTTGTAGAAATCAGATTAATACATATACCACCATGAAAAACAATTTTCAGAAATCAAGGAACATCAGGATATTTATTTCATCCACCTTTCAAGACATGCAGAGCGAAAGAGATATGCTGGTTAACAAAGTTTTTCCAAGACTGCGGCAGATTGCCTACGAACGCAATGTCACACTGACTGAAGTCGATCTGCGATGGGGAATCACCGAAGAAGAAGCAAAGTCAAGCAAAGTGGTGGAAATATGTTTGGACGAGATACGGAATTCACACCCGTTTTTCATCGGATTATTAGGAGAAAGATACGGTTGGTGTCCATCGAAAGAAACACTCATTGAACACCAGGCCATGCCTGACAGATATGAATGGCTTGCCGCTGACCTCGATCATGGAATGAGTATTACGGAAATTGAAATTCAATATGGCGTACTCCGGTCGCTCGAACCGGTCTATGCTTCGTTCTATATACGAAAAACGGATGAAAAGACAATAGAGACCGATCCAAGACAGGCGCAGTTAAAAGAAACAGTAAGAAATAACAAAAGATATAACACCTATGATTACTGTTCCCCCGAACAATTGGGTGAACAAGTGGAATCGGAATTCAAAACATTACTCGACCACCTTTTCCCCAAAGATAAAGTCGAGGATCCTGCCGTACACGAAAGACAGAAACTACAAGCTTTTCTGGATGACAAATCGGAGAATTATATACCCAATAAAGCTTATATCTCCTATCTGGACAAGTTTCTAAACGATACAACCAACCAGCATCTGGTGATTACCGGAGAAAGCGGTATGGGTAAGAGTGCCCTTTTGGCTTATTGGCTTAAAAATATCATGGAAGATGGTCGGTGGAATGTGGTAGCACACTTTAGCGCCAACTCATCGCAGAGTTTGGACACAACGGATATTGCGAAGCATATAACCACCCAGATAGACTCTCTATACGGGCTTGAGCAGATGGAGGAAAACGACCGACAAATCGAACACAATGCTACCGATACAGATAATATAGATTACCAGAAACTAGCCTTGAGAGCCCAACTAATTGCCGGACAAAACCCTTTACTAATCGTTTTAGACGGCGCCAATCAACTTTCGGACCGGAATTATAAAACAAAACTATTAAACTGGTTGCCTGACTTCCCGGACAATGTAAAAATAATCTTTTCAACTATCGAGGAAGATAAAACCATGCAGGTATTCAAAAAACGGAAATACCCTGTAATAACAGTCTACCCCTTACTGCTCGACCAACGCAAGAAACTGATTGTAGACTTTTTCGATCGTTATCGCAAGCGGCTGTCCGAACAACAACTGACCATGATACTCAAAGGCAGTGACATAACAGACAACACCATGGTACTGATGTCATTACTTGAGGAAATCAGATGTTTCGGAAATTTCGATAGCCTGACCAGCTTCATCAGCCTAATGACTAACCTGCCAGACATCAACTCATTTTTTGACAGACTATTACAGCGCAAAGAGCAAATATACAACACCCCACTTTACCCCTCGCTAACATCAGACTTGCTATCACTGATAGCATTATCCAAAGATGGATTATCTGAAACAGAACTGATTGCAATTAGCAACATCCCGTCGCTCTACTGGTCTCAATTCTATTGTGCAAACACGGCCCACCTAATGATTAGGGACGGACGAGTGGTTTTTGCACACGACATGATACGACAGGCTATTGAACAGAAATACCTTAACAGCGAAAGAAAAATACAACTAAGGCAACATATCATAGACTATTTCAATCGCGAAGATAATGACAGTTCCCGCAAGATGGAGGAACTTCCCTATCAACTTTACCACGCCGAAAAATGGGACGAGCTGCACAAATTTATTTCAATGCTTGGTTATATGACACGGCAGTTTACAACCAACAACATTCATGAATTCATACTTTACTGGCGTACGCTAAGGCAAATAGATGCCTCGAAATATAAAATCTCACAAGCTTATATTGAACAGATTACGGGAAGCATGGCCGAAAAAGCCGAAATGACAGTTATGCTACAATGGGCTTTTTGGCAGATGTTCCGCAACGACATTATCCGACTGACCAATATCTGTATTTCCTACCTGAATGATTTGGATGCAGCTTACGAACTGGTAAAATTCTTAATCCGTATGTGCGAACAGATGGCCGACGGCGATACCAGCGAAGAACGCAGCTCGTTCCACAATCTGGCCGGCATGATCTGCATCCGCAAAAAAGAGTATATCCAGGCATTAAAGGAATACAGGGAAGGATTATCGCTTGCAGTCCATACTTACGGAGAAGACAACCTGCAAATAACGTCTTACCTGTGTAACATTGCTGATGTATATCACAGCATTGGCGAATCACAGCGTCCGATTGATAAGAATGCATTGGAAAAAGCGAAGCTAATCCTTGAAAAAGTCCTTAAGATGCGCAAGTCTGTCCTGCCAGACATGCACGATGATATTGCCGTACTATACGATAATCTCGCCGGTATATACAGATTGCTCGGTGAAAAAGAACTCGCTAAAACGTATCGTCTGAAAAGCCAGGATATTTATGTCAGCCTCAAAGGTGAAAACGACATTGATGTGGCCATTGCATATCATAATTATGCGCTCGAATGTCGTATGGAACAAGATTTTGACCAAGCCAGGGAATATGCAGGAAAAGCCCTTGCGATATATCAGAATATATTGGGAGATGAAAATACACATACTCAAGAAGAATATCACTCGCTTGCAGAAATTGAGATGTATAGTGGAAATTACCCCCAAGCGATCGAATATATGAAACATGCGATAGCAATTTACCGGAAGATCGGAGATAGTGACATAGCACTGGCCGAGTTACTGAACAGCCTGTCTACCTTATATCTTCGGGCCGGTCAACCGGACATTGCCATCAACACTGCATTGGAGTGCATTGGTCTGCTCGAAACATTAGAACAAGCAGACTCAAAGCTGGCTGCTACGATGTATGACAATTTGGGTAAATTCTATCTCGTTCTGAACGATGAAGAGCGTTCTGAGCACTATTATTTGAAAGGAGCCGAAACCTGGAATAATATGGATGACCTGGAAAAAGAGGCTGCCTCATACTCCTATCTGGCTTCAGCGTACAACACCTTCAACCGCTTCGAAGATGCAGCAGTTATGTTTGAAAAGTCACTTGCTTTGCTGGAAGAGTGTAACAAAAGCCAGGATGAAGCAGCCGCCTATACGAACAACAATTATGGAACAATATGTTTCAGGTTAGGACACATGGACAAGGCGCTCGAACATATTGGGAAAGCCTGGGAGATACGCTCCGCGCTGTTCGGCCCTGACGATCAGATAGCCAGACAGTACAAGGACACAGTCGAGCAACTGAAACAGAAAATGGCAGAGACAGAAGATTCGGTCAACGACAATCCCGATGAACAGCAAACAGCCAGTGCAAATGCCGAAATCGAAGAATTTGCAACCTACGCCGGTACAGATGATCCGGCATTGATCGATACTTTCCGGCAAGGGAGAGACGCCTTTCAGATGGGTAATTTTGAGAGAGCCGCCGGCATGTTCAATCATGCCCTCCATCAGTGCAACCAAAAGGGAGTTGGAGAAATGTCAGTAGCCCGAAGCCTGATTTATCGCTATCTGGCCTATTCAATGGAAATGAAAAAGGATGAAAAAGAAGCTGAAGAATACTATCATATAGCAGCCGACATCGCCATCAAAAACGATAATGATGCCGTAGCCGAACGGGTATGTAAAGACATGGCCGAATTCAATTGGAACCGAGGCAATTTCGAGCAGGCAGAAATGGGTTACTGGCATGAAATACGACACTTATTAAATTTATACGGCTTCTACAGCAAGAAAACGATAGCATGTCTGAACAACATAGCACAGGCCATGACCAAACAAGAGATTGTGCACTGGCAAGTCATCCTCAGATGCTTTGAGTTCGTTTATATCCTCTCCAGCGATAAAGAAGAATATAAGCAAACACACCAAAGTGCAAGCAATGGAATCGGTGTGTCTATTGAACATCTAAAACAAGAAGACGAATCGTTTGATGACGAGAACTACCGAATCGATCTTGAAAGTGCGGTGATTGTTCTGATGGACTACACAATCGGCTTGGGTATGTACAGTACAACACATCAACTGTACGTCTCTTTTCTTGAAGAAATAGCCGCAAACAGCGGGATAACCGTTGACGGCTATTACCTGATTAATTTGCGGAGAATAACAATGGACACCGTTTTAGATAATCCGCACAGGGTAATCACGGCAGGGCTCAACTTGTTACAGAAGGCTGAATCACAGCCTCCTTCCGACGAAATAAAAAGCCAAATAGAGACCACGCTAGCAAATGCCTACCGTGACACCATGCAATATCATAAAGCCCTGCCGCTCTATGAAACCAACCTGACTTACGAACCTAATCTCATTGTACCACTGGCCGAGTGCTACAATGTTTTAGACCATCCTCAAGAAGCCCTTCAGATGCTGCAAAATGCCATCGAACAGGATCCGTCGATTACCACATTGCCCGGATTTGACAAAATTCTCGGCAAGATACTTCTCGACACGGGACATATTCAGGAAGCTCTGGATGCTTTCAATCGTTACGAAGCAGGCGCTAATGACACAGAAATCTCTCCTATGACTATCCACAAAGCTCTCGCGCTCTACGTGTCCGGTAGCGAAATGGATGCCACCCAGCTAGTACATTCTGCTATGAAACTACTGAAAGATGAGAGCAACGACCTTTTGTACAGGATATCCATCGGCATTGAATTGATTGATTATATGTTCCAAACAGGCAACATCGAACAGGCAGAAAAATTGATCGACCAACTTCACGGATTGTTGGAGGAATTGCCCGACAGTATGCAAGAGTCCTATAATACCCGCATTGTCGCAATAAGACAAGCCCAAAACTAAGAAAGAATAATAGACAAGTATAAAAATAATAATGTAATATGAATATTCAGGAAATTCTAAAAATGGTCGATGAAGACATCGCACGTGCCGAAAAGCAACTACCAGATAACGAGGAAGAAAATATCGATTTTCTGTTGTCCGAATTGGAAGCGTCCCGCGAATTGGACGAAGACCAGCTTGCAGAAAAATATCTGGCTATGCACTCTATGTATAAATTCCTCACCCGACCAGGTAACCTCATCAAAATACTGGACTGTAAAGATCTGCTCACACTAGGCGAATGTCTGCCTACACTCACCTGTCTTCCGTGGGTACAAGACACCGAATTTGAACGGCTCTGTTTAGAAGCATCATTTTGTTCACTGTTCGAACATTTTCAATATGGAAATGAACTGGAAAAAGGTTTTGCAGCCATTGCAATCATAAAACTACTGCTTCGTCACTCGGAACAGTTTTCACCCTGTTTCGAAGAGTTTCAACAAATGGCCTACGAAAACGAACACTTACATAAACACATGGACGAAGTGGATTTCCAATATGAACCTAAAATACTACTCTATCAGGTACAAGCCTCAATGGTGCCTTTTGTCCGGCGAGTTTACGAAATGTACCCAATGCTGGAAGAAGAAACAATCAACGATTTCTGCAATAGAATCGAGACAACGCTTGCTGATTTAGAATTATCGCAGGAGAGAATGATGTATAAAACCCGACTGATTTATAATTTCATGATCGAGGTTGATATTAGGCCCTATGAAGGAATAAATGAAGAAGAGGAATGATAATCATTCGATTACAAATAAATCCCGGCCTTGCGGTTTAATCCTTGAGCCGGGATTTATAAATGAAAGAAGAACCCGATATCCCGTTTCCGGCTTTTCTTACCGCCAGTACTTACTATTTATTCAAATATCCACTTTTCGCAGCCTCCCAACCAATCATTGCAGTCTTGCGAATCTCTCCCCAATGGTAATTTC
>ERZ773170.2700-NODE-2700-length-10074-cov-4.894101_pt1 | contig 10074 bp, 9 predicted proteins | sample MGYA00581002_ERZ773170 | MGnify/ENA primary metagenome ERZ773170 (study PRJEB29015, sample SAMEA2737811) | human gut metagenome | biome: human gut; feature: human-associated habitat; material: faeces | place: China | collected 2012 ... | reverse complement strand
AGGACGGCCGCCCGCAGGCGGCAAAAAACAATCCTGCGGATTGTTTTTTAGTCCGCGGGAGATGGACGCACGGGTCACCAAAAAGATACCTCGCAAGAAGTTGCGGGGTATTTTTTATTGCTGTTTTCCGGGGAGGCATGCGCGGGCGGAGGGGCAAGTGCTGAAAGGTGAGGGTTTGCGGAGCGCTGCCTGATGCAAGAAATTACGGGAATATTTGTTGCCTGCCAAACTTTTACCGAACACTATAAATTGTGGTACAACGCACTAAATACACTATTAAAACGCGGTAATCACAATTTGCCGCAAAATTTGGACAATAATTGTGCATTTTAGCGGCGGACAAAGTGTGTGTAACTCTTGAAATTTTCTTGGATTTGTTGTATCATTTATTAAGATCATCGTAGAAAATGTGCGATGGAATAGAATTACTTTTGGAGATATAACGGTTTTGAGTAAAACGACATTTAATTTGTACAAAACAGTCCTTTGTGTATTGGCTTTGGCTGCGGCGCTGTTGCTGGCCGGCTGCGGCGGGGCAAAGTCTACCCGTGCAAAAGCCGATGAAACCGTGCATACCGCGCTGTTTGATTTCACCTGCGGCCAGGCCGAAGTGATCGATTCGTACAACGGAATCGACATCCCCGAGGGAGACAAGCTGGTACAATTTCACATTTCCGTTACCAACACCAGTGATAGTGGTTTCCTCATTTTTAAAGACGATTTCCAGCTCCAATGGGGCGATGGCGACAGCGATTTTGGCGTTGGCTTTGACGCTGTGGACGATGATATGCTGTCCGAGGTTACCGGGGTTAGCCCGGGGTCCACGCTGGAAGGCAACATTCTGGTTGCTGTCCCGCAGGACACCACGACCCTGACGGTTGCCTATCAGGAAACTTACGAAGACGGCAGTGATGCCGACGCTTACTTTGTGGACCTTAGTTTATGAAACAACGCACCAAAGCACTTTTGGCAGGGGTTATCTCCGGCGCGGCCTTTGCAGGGCTGGTCGGCGGGCTGATCCTCTGGCTTCCCTCCTACAAGCAGAAAAAAGAGATGGAAGCCATTAAGCCGGTAGAAACGGCTGCACCTATTATAGAGGAGCCCGAGGCCACCCCTGACCCGGCCGCCGAGGAAGCCGCCCAGCGGGCCAAATACGCCGATCTCATTGCCCGCAACTCCGATTTTGCAGGCTGGATCGAGATCCCCGGTGTGGACATTGACCTGCCCATCCTGCAAACCACCGATAATTACTTTTACTTATACCATGATCTGGATCGCGCCGATGATAAGCGCGGCATGCCCTTTGCAGATTTTGAGTGCGACATGAAAAACGGCCGCCATCTCGTCATCTACGGGCATAACATGGGTGTAAATAATACCGACCGCTTCTCCAATCTGCAAAAGTACCGCGACGCTGATTACTACACAGCACACCCTTACCTGCAGTTGGATACCTTATATAAAAGTGAGATTTACAAAATCGTAGCGGTTTATGCCGTAACCTCGCGCGAGAGTGACGGCGATGTGTTCTACTTCAACCAGTATATCAATCTGGATGATGCCACCGAGCAGACATTTTTGGACGAGGTGGCAAAGCGCGCGTTTTATACCACCGGTGACTATGCCTACCCCACCGAGCGTCTGCTGACTTTAAGCACCTGCACCTACCAGATGGAGGATGCGCGTATGGTCATTCTGGCACGCCCCTTGCGGGACGGCGAGACCACTGCGGCGGATGAGGTACACATCAACAGCGATCCGCTTCTGCCTGCCCGCTGGCCTGCCGGTAAATAAGGTCAGAAATTAAGCTGAAAAGCCCTAGGGCTTTTGTATTTCCTTTTTCAAAGGAAATAATAACCTCTGATTCACCGCCCTCATCCCAAGTGGGGGTGTTGGATATATGTCCGTATCTACTGCGCCAGTGAGCCGGTGCGCTTGGGGCACCTGCCTGCAAAACGCTTTAGATAAATACTTAATGAATAGGAGAAATAACATGCAGAAAACGTCTTTTAAAACTCGTCTGCTGGCTCTGCTGACTGCTGTGTTCATGGTTATCATGTGCGTGCCGTTTGCAGCGTTTGCAGATGCAGCTGAAGTTACTGTTAGCTTTAACAGACTGAATTCCGATCCGGATTATACTCCGTATCTGACCCAGGTTCTGACTGAGGCTAACCCGGAAGTCGTCGCCCCGGCTCTGCCCGAGGGCTACAATGCTTGGACTAGTGATAGCACGAGCAAGGTCCTGAAGGCTGGCGACAAGCTGACCTATGCTGATGTTAAGGACACCAATGGCTATGTTAACTTCAACCCCGCAAAGGTTGAGGAAGAGAAGCCTGAGGTCAAGAAGACCGTTGAGATTTACCTGAACACCGATAACACCAAGGGTGTCTTCGTTGGTTACGACGGTGCTCAGACCATCAGCTTCAAGAACCTGCCGGAGATCGGCGATCCTATTGCTCTGCCCGAGGTTAAGGCTAACGACGGCTACAAGTTCACTGGTTGGAAGGTCGAGGGTGCTGGCGAAGCTGGCCACCTGGACGCTAACGCCACTGAGTTTGGTTACACCGGCGTTGCTCACTTCCCCAAGGACTCTAACGTTGGTTACGTCACTCTGACTGCTCAGTTCGAGGAAGTCAAGACCGAGCAGCCCGAAGAGACCAAGAAGACCGTTTCCGTTACCATCACCACCAACAACGAGCAGGGTATCTTCCCCGACTATGACGGTCAGGAAGTTATCCACTTCGATAACCTGGATCCCAACACCGACCAGCAGTTCGAGCTGCCCAAGGTCGAGGCTAAGCCTGGCTACGAGTTCATCGGCTGGCATGTGAATGGTAATGAAGTGGGCGCTTGGGATGCCGACGCTAAGACCTTCGGCATCACTGGTCTGGCTCATTTCGAGAAAGGTTCCAACGTTGGTTACCTGACCATCGCTGCTGTCTACAAGGCAAAGACCGAGCGCACTGTTGAGGTCACCTTCTCTGTTGACCCCGATAAGGGCGAGTTCGAGAAGAACGACCTGTACACCAGCCCCGCTGCCAACGTCAAGAAGCTGACTGCCACCGAGTTCGATGGCACCCAGTATGCTATCCCCACCGTTAAGGCTAAGGCTGGCTACAAGTTCGTTGGTTGGAAGGGCCAGGGCGCTGACGTTATCGCTTGGAACGCCGAGGCTAAGACCTTCGGTGTGACCGGCCTGTGCTTCTTCAACGGCGACGATGCCACCACTGGCTACGCTACCGTTGAGGCTGTCTTCGAGAAAATCGAGGACAAGAAGAACGACAACAGCTCTTCTTCCTCCAGCGCTTCCTCTTCCAGCAACAAGACCACCACTGCCTCCAGCAAGGCTGAGCAGAAGGTCGTCAAGGCTGCCGCTGCCCCGGCTAACACCACCAAGGTTCTGCCCAAGACCGGTGCTTCTAATGTTGCTCCGCTGCTCGGCGGCAGCCTGGCAGTTGTTGCCCTGCTGATGGGCTACGGCGTTTACAGCCTCGTTCTGCGCAAGAAGGACTAAGATAAACCTTTGCCCCCCCCGCGCCCTTTGGGCGTAACGGATATTGGTTTACCTAAAATTGTGTGGTTTCCCCATAGGGTAGCGGTACCCAATGCTGCCGCTCCTGGGTGGGCGCGCTAGCATCCACCAAACCCGATGCGATTCAACACAAAAACACCCCCGCACGGATTCATACCGTGCGGGGGTGTTGTCGTTATAAAGGCTCCCCTCAAGGGGAGCCATTTGCATCATCCAAAATTCAGCCCCAAACTTGCCCTAATATCCCGGCTGGTGTGGCCCAGGCGGAGGAGATAACGGCCGGGGGCGGTGTGCCAGGCGCGGCGGGTGGGGTCGTAGTGGGCCAGATCCCGCGCCGTCAGCACAAATTCCACGTCCCGCTCCTCGCCGGGGTCCAGCCAAACCTTGCTGAAACCCCGCAAAACCTGCGGCACCCGCCCGCCCGCAATGGGGGCGCCGGTCTCGTCACTAATATAAAGCTGCACCACCTCGGCCCCGCGCACGGCGCCGCTGTTTTTCACGGTGACACATACTTTTACCTCGCCGCCCTCGGCCAGCGTGTTAGCGCTTAACCGGGCATTGCGGTACACAAACCCGGTGTAGCTCATGCCGTGGCCAAAGGGCCAGCGCACCGGCATACGGCGGGCATCGTACCAGCGGTAGCCCACGTATACGCCCTCCCGGTAGTCGGCCGTGCGGCCGTCACCGGGGTAGTCCAGGTAGCAGGGCGTGTCCTCCAGCCGCAGGGGCCAGGTCTCGGGCAGGCGGCCGCTAGGGTTGGCGTCCCCCCACAGCAGGGCGTCGGTGGCTTCGCCCACGCCCTCGCCCGCCAAATACATACATAGCACCGCCGAAACATCCCCTGCCCACGGGCACTCTACGGGGGCACCGGTATGCAGCACCACCACGGTGTTTTTCTGCACGGCGGCAATGCGGGCGATCAGGTTGTTCTGGCAGTCCGGCAGGCGCAGGGTGCGGCGGTCGGCATCGGGGCTGACGAAACTTTCCGGCAGGCCCGCAAACACTACGGCTACATCGGCGTGCACCGCCGCCGATACCGCCCGCAGGAATTCGCCCTCGTCCCGCTCGTCCCTGTTGGCGGGAAAGCCCGTCACATACCCCACGCGGCGGCCTTTCAGCAGCGCGGCGTCCAGCGCACCGATGGCCGCAGGGGTGGGCTGACCCTCGCCATAATAGCGCGGGGTCTCGGCAAACGCGCCGATGTACGCCACCCGCTGCCCGGCTTTGAGCGGCAGTGCGCCCAAATTCTGCACCAGCACGCCGCACTGCGCGGCCAGCTGCACCGCCAGCGCGTGGGTGGGTGCGGTGGACGGTGTATCGTTGGTTTTGGCGGCGGGCTGCGGCAAAAGCGCGGCGGCGGCCTCGGCCAGGGGTACGCCGTTCAGCGTGCCGCTGCCGTACCGCACCCCCTGCGGCCCGGCCTGCAGGGACGCTGCGGCGGGCGGCAGGTAGATCTCCTGCAGTGTGCGCTCATCTACGCGGCGGTCCGGGGCGTCGGTGACCTGGCTACAGCACAGCAGCGGCCCCACCACGGCATTTTGCGCGCCGCCCACAACCGCTGCCGCCAGCGCGGCGGTCAGGTGCGGGTCCTCACTGAACATGGCAAAATTGCGGCCGCACAGCGGGCTGCGCTTGATGTTGGGGTCGACCTCCGCCTGCCCCTGCGCCGCGCCCACGCTGCGCGCCAGGGCAGGGTCAAAGCTGGCCGCCACGGCACACGCCGCCGGCAGCACCACACCCGCCTTTTGCTGAACGGACATAGAAATAACGCTCCTTTTTTTGGAATATTGTTCATTATAGCACACAAAACATGGTAAAATAAAGGGAAAAAGCCGAATTGTAACAAGTCGTACACATCTGCCCGCTACACTGGGGGTGGAAAGGGGATAAACATGACAAAAGTGCTGATCGCTGAGGACGAGCGGCCCATCGCCCGCCTGCTGGAAATGAACCTGACCCGCGCCGGGTATGTATGCACCCTGGCGCCCGACGGCCTGACCGCCGCTGATCTGATCGAGAAAAACGACTACGACCTGGCCCTGCTGGACATCATGCTGCCCGGCCTGGACGGCTACGCCCTGCTGGATTACCTGCGCCCCCAGGGTGTGCCCGTGATATTTTTGACCGCCAAGGCCGCCGTGAAGGACCGCGTGCTGGGCCTGCGGCTGGGTGCGGATGATTACATTGTAAAACCCTTTGCCATGGACGAGCTGATGGCCCGCATGGAGATGGTGCTGCGCCGCGCCGGTAAGGGCGGCCACCAGCTGCAGGCCTTTGATGTGACGCTGGACAGCGCCGCCCACATGGTTTTGCAGCGCGGCCAGCCCGTGGAGCTGACCCCGCGGGAGTTTGCCCTGCTGGAGCAGCTGATGCGCAACCGCGGGGCGGCCATTTACCGCGATACCCTGATGGAGCGCGCCTGGGGCGGCGACGCCGAGACCACCCGCGCGGTGGATACCTATATTACCAGATTGCGCAAAAAGCTGAACTGGGGCGATAAGATCGAGACCGTTTACCAGATCGGCTACCGGTTAAAGCAAGAATGAGGCCCGACGACCGCCCCACTGCGGGGCCGGGAGGTACATGATGAAATTTGCCCACAAGATGATCTGCCTGCTGGTGCTGGTGCTTAGTGCATCCTTTGGGCTGGGCGGGTGCTGGCTGCTGTACAGCGATTTTGCCGTGCAGCGCCGTACCGTTCTGACCGCTGACGCCGCCCTGCACAGCCAGATCTGCACCGACGTGCAGACCGACCTGCTGGACCGCCAGCGCCGCGGGCTGGAGATGGGCGGCGCCGTGGCGGCCGCGCGGCTGGCCCTGCACCAACAACCCGCCGCCCTGTGGCAGGGGGAGGAGCTGGTCAGCAGCAACATCCCGGTAGACGTAACCGCCCCGCTGGCGGACGGCACCATGACGACGGTGCGGTCCGGCGGGGGTACCTACGCCCTGTTTGCCAGCGAGCTGCAGGGCGGCTACCGCATTGTGACGGCCTACGACCTGACCGCGCTGTATACATCACGCAACGCGGCGGTGCGGCGCTTTTTGGGGCTGGAGGCTGTGGTGCTGGCGGCGGCTGCCCTGGTCACAGCACTGCTGGCCCGCCAGATGACCCGCCCGCTGCAAATTTTGCGGACCGCCAGCGCGGAGATCGCAGGCGGCGACTACGACCGCCGCACCGCCCTGCATACCGGCGACGAGCTGGAAAACGTCAGCCAGAGCTTTGACAAAATGGCCGATGCTGTGCAGGAAAAGATCGCGGATCTGCAGGTGGATGTCCAGCGGCGGGAGGACTTTATGGGCGCGTTCGCCCACGAGCTGAAGACGCCGATGACCTCGATCATCGGCTACGCCGATATGCTGCGCACCTTGCAGATCGACCCCGCCGAGCAGCACGAGGCCGCCGGGGCCATCTACCACGAGAGCCGCCGTCTGGAGGCGCTGAGCTACAAGCTGCTGTCGCTGCTTTCGTTGAGCGATGAACGGCTGGAGCTTGCCCCTGTGGACCTGACCGACCTGTGGCCGCGGCTGCGGATGGCCTGCCCCCAGGTGCCGCTGCTGACGCCCCAGGGCGGGGCTGTGGTGCACGGCGATGCGGACTTGCTGCTGGACCTGCTGTGCAACCTGGTGCAAAATGCCGCCAAGGCCAGCCCGGCAGGAATGCCCGTCACGGTGCTGCTGGCCGATGCGGGGGACACCGTGGCGCTGACCGTGCAGGACCACGGCTGCGGCATCCCGGCGGATAAGCTGGCCCGCGTGACCGAGCCGTTTTACATGGTGGATAAATCCCGCGCCCGCAAGCAGGGCGGCAGCGGCATGGGCCTGGCCCTTTGCCAGCGCATTGCCGCCGTGCATGGCGGGACGCTGCAAATCAGCAGCCAGGTGGGCGTGGGCACCGCCGTTACCGTTACCCTGCCCAAGGAGGTGCAGCCATGAAACTGTGGAAGAAACCCCGCCTTGCGGCGGCCCTCTGCGCGGTGGTGGTGCTGGTCTGCGCCGCCGCCCCGGCGGTGTTCCTCTCGGTAGTGGATGCCGCCAGCCTGGGGCACAGCCAGGCCGTGGCCGACCCCTACACGGCACCCACCCCTACGGCGGACGACTACTACCTGCTGCGGCAGCTCAGCGCCCGGCAGCTGACCCAAAGCAAATACACCTTCCAGCCCGGCGATACCGGGCAGGAGCGCAAGCCGTTGATCTACTACAACAATCAGGCCAACGACCTGACCGACATGACAAACGGCTGGGACTATGTGGATACCGTGAACACCGCCCTGCAAAGCCTGGCCGATGCCGGGGCGATCTCTCAGGCGTGGGCCGACTATGCCGCCGATTGGTACAGCACCGAAGAGACCGCTCTGACGACCTACGATGAGAGGCAATACAGCCTGACCGTGCCCTATTACAGCGTCGACAGCCTGGGCCTTGTGACTTTTAAGCGGTTTGCTGTGCAAAACGGCGTGCCCACCACCCTGATGGCCCTGAAAATGGACAGCCGCACCGGGCAGGTGTATTCTTTTTGGCTGTCCACCCCGGCGGATTCTGCCGCCGCCCACGACCCGGAGTCTCTGCCCAAGGAAGCTGCCTTGCGCGCCTTTGCCGACCAGGCCGGGCTGACCAGCCTGGGGGATTGGACCTGGCGGGAGGACCTGACCTACCCCCGGGCCATCTACAGCCTGAACGGACAGGCGCTGGTGGCCGCTGCGTCGGGCGCCTACACCGTCAATGATTACTTTACCTACAGCGGCGCTACGTCGGACCGCTGGTATGTCAGCATTGAACTTTCGCTGTGCGCCGAGGCGAACCTGCCGCTGCGCATGCAGGATGACACAACGAACTTGGAAAAGGAGGCAAACCCCGATGCGTAAAATGTGGAGCTTTTTGCTGGCCGCCCTGGCCCTGACCGGCTGTGCCGCCGCCCCGGCGGATGCACTGCCTGCCGCCGAGACCGCCGAGATGACTGCGACGGAGACCGAAGAAACTGCTGCCCAGCCGGTCGGATTTACTGTGGGCAACCTGAGCGAGGTCCCCAACACCTGCGGCGGCTACTGGGGCTGGAACACCGGCGACGCCTAGTATGAGATTGCACGGCTGGATGATGAAAATGACCAGGAAAGCATGCACGCCCTGCTGCTGAAGACCGACTACGCCACCGCCCAGCAAACCGTGCTGTGCAATGTGCCCGGCTGCACCCATGACAATGCCGCCTGTCCCGCCTGGCTGGAGGATTGGGCACGCACCGACGTGCTGGTGATGCCAAGCGGCATCTACCTGTCTTACGCGGGGCTGGATGATACTTCCCCCTGGGAGCAGGTGGAAAAAGCGTGCCGGGATGATTTCGAGCAGGGCAATGTGAAAAATTTTGCCGATGAGGAAGCCTACATCGACTACTGCCGCCATAACTATGAGCTGAGCAGCCGCCCCTCCAGCATCGAAAAGCTGAACGACGATCTGACCGCCCGCGAAACGGTGCTGACCTTTGACCCGTCCCTGCTGGGCAGCGGTTACTTTGCTTACTGTGATGAGAATGCGCTGTACGCAAAAGAATATTCTGACGCAAACAACAGCCGCATCCTCCGGCTGGACCTGACCACCGGCGAATGGAGCACCCTCCCACTGAATCTGGGTGAACAGGTGCGGGGCGTGAACGGACACCGCTTTTTGACCTCGCGCCTGCTGACAGATGCCCCGCTGCCGGACTATAACGACCGCGAAGCCTATAATGCCGCCCTGCAGAACGCTCGGAGCGAGCTTGTCTGGCTGGACCCCGCGACCATGCAGCGGGAAAAGATCTGCGAGACGGAACGCCTTGACGGTAGTACGATCTATGTAAAAATATACAACGACCGCGTCTATGTGCAGGATAACCCCCAGGAACGCAGCGAGTACGGCACCAGCTACAGCCTGAGCTACTACAGCAAAGACCACCAGCACACGGTGCTGATCGATACGCTGCCCATGAACCTGTATCTGCCCTCCACAGACAATGGCTTTATGCCGATGTTTGGCAGCGAGGAGCGCGGCTGGATCTGGGCCCAGGATTATACCGGCAATGGCGAGATCAATTATTTAATTGACCTGGATACCGGCGAAATGCACACCATGACCCAGACCCAGTACCGGGACGGCATGTACATGGGCGTAAGCCTGATGGCCCAGACCAACGACGGCCGTTGGATGGTAGGGTATAAACCCCACAGCAATACGCATAACGACCGCTGCGATTACGGCTTCATCGACCCGCAGGAATTTTGGAACGGCGGCGAAAATTATACTCCTGTGCAGATGTGGGATTAAGAAAATAAAGTCTGTCGTTCTGTGGTAAACACACGGGCACCTGCTGCAAACAAAATTTTTAAAAATCCTGCAAAAACCTTGCAAAATTATGCACATGGTGCTACTATAAACTCGGTGAAAGAATTATATAAAGGAGTGTTACCACTATGGCATTTACCAATCCGTATCTCCAGCGCGTCTATGACGACCTGGCTAAGCGTAACCCCGAACAGAAAGAATTCCTGCAGGCTGTTGAGGAAGTCCTCGAGAGC
>ERZ773170.2697-NODE-2697-length-10078-cov-2.751073_pt1 | contig 10078 bp, 6 predicted proteins | sample MGYA00581002_ERZ773170 | MGnify/ENA primary metagenome ERZ773170 (study PRJEB29015, sample SAMEA2737811) | human gut metagenome | biome: human gut; feature: human-associated habitat; material: faeces | place: China | collected 2012 ... | reverse complement strand
GCTGTAGTACAGCCGGTCAAGCAATCCCGGCGCGAACTTTTTGATCAGCACGGTGGCGCGCCCGTTGAAGTCCATGGCGAGCGTACGCTTGCGCCGGACGACCCCGCGCGCGATGCGGCGGGCCACTTCGGCGGCGCTCATCATCTTCTCCTCCTTGCGCGGCGACTCGCCCTGAGCCGATCCGTCGGCGGTCAGGGCTGAGAAACGTACGTTCGACGCCGTGAAACCCGGAGCCGCGATCATTACGTGCACTCCCTTTTTCAGGTTCTCGATGCGGACCGTCTCCAGAAATCCGGTCATCGCGTATTTCGAGGCCGAATAGCCCGTGCGGCCGGGCAGGCCGTGAAATCCGGCTACCGACGACACGCCGACGATCGATCCGCGCGAGGCCTGAATATACGGCAACGCGTATTTCGTGCAGTAGACCGTTCCCCAGAAGTTGACATCCATCAGTCTTTTGAGCACGCCGAGATCGACCTCGTCGAACAGCGCGCGCATCGAGATGCCCGCGTTGCAGATCAGCACGTCGATCCGGCCGAAGCTCGAGACCGCCTTTTCTACCAGCCGGCGGCAATCCTCTTCGCGCGTGACGTCCGTCGGTTCGTAGACGGCTTGCGTCCCTCGGGCAGCCAGATCTTCGGCGATGGAGCGGAGCTTGTCTTCCGACCGGGCGCCCATGACGATCCGGGCCCCTCGCGAAGCGAACTCGTACGCCAGCGCGTAACCGATTCCGGACGATGCTCCGGTAATGACGATTGTTTTGTCCTTGAAGTTCATGCTTTCGTATCTTTTGACTGCGTTTCGGGCGCAGCGGTTATTCGTTCTTCCTTGCGCTTTCGCGTCGGAACCGGCCGGGCGGGGCCGTTCTCCTCGTTTGTTTCCGGGCCGCCGAGTGTTCCGATGCGAAATCCTCGGTGCGTAGCGACCGTGACTCTGTTTGCCGTGCAAGCGCCTTTGCAGCGGCTTATTTCGGGGGCGGCCCGTCCTGCAGGGCTTTGGAAATTTATATCTGCAGCAGGCCGAGCGGCCGCATCAAGTCCCATTTCTTCGACAGGTAGAAAGCCACGAAAGACTCCTCGCTGTAATGCCGGAACAGCTCGGCCGCCTCGCCGAACGTGAACTTGCGCGACAGATCGGAGGCGGTTTGCATCAGGCACAGCAGAAATTCGGTCTCATGCGGCTTGAATTTCAGTTTCCTTGCAGACGAGGCGCCGTGCAGCACGAGGCCGTCCTCTTGCCGAACGGGAGGAGGACCGATCCACACGACCCTTGCGTTTTCGTCGAACAGACGCGATGCGTCGGGCCGGATCATCTGATCGGCTATGAGTGAGGCGTCCACTGCCGTGCGTGGCGTTTTCCCGGCGAACCACTTGTGAGCCGGACGGTCGAGCCCGTCGCCGGCCATGTAGTGTCTGAGCGCCTCGTTGAGTCCTTCCCCGACCAGACGGATATCGTATCCCCGGTTCTCGACGAATGCCACTTCGTTGTTGGCGAACGCGTGCACATGGGCATTCCGGCGACGGACGCCGAACGCTTCCGGGTCGGTTCCGCTCGGGCTGTGAACCGTCATCGCGTACCGGTGCCAAAAGGCCGAATCGATCAGTCCGGCCCGGAACATCTGGCGCACCACCTCGAGCGAGTCGACGCTTTCTTGCAACGTCTGGGTAGGAAAGCCGTACATCAGGTAGGCATGGACCATGATGCCCGCATAGCTGAAGTTACGCATGGCGAGCGCGGCTTGCGCTATATCGACGCCCTTGTTCATTTTCTTCAGCAGCCGGTCCGAGGCCACTTCCAGCCCGCCCGACACGGCGATACATCCGGCCGCGGCCATCAGCAGGCACAGGTCGCCCGTGTAACGGCTCTCGAAGCGGACGTTCGTCCACCAGCTGACGCACAGTCCGCGGCGGAGTATCTCGAGCGATATTTCCTTGAGCAGCTTGGGCGGGGCCGCCTCGTCGGTGAAGTGGAAACTGCGGCTGCCCGTTTGGCGGATCACCTCTTCCATCCAGTCTACGAACGTGGCGGCCGGAACGCTCTCGTACCGCCGGATATAGTCGAGCGACGTATCGCAGAAGGCGCACTTGGCCCAGTAGCAGCCGTGCGCGATCGTCATCTTGTTCCAGCGTCCGTCGGTCCACAGCCGGTGCATCGGGTTGGTCGTTTCGAGCAGCGAGAGATACCGGTCGAAAGGCAGCCCTGTGAAATCCGGGCAACCTCTTTCCTTGTGGGTCACGTTCCCCTCGCCTTCGTGGTAGCCGTCGCGCGTGTAGGTCCGCACGAGCTCTCCGTCCGAAAGAATCCGCTCCAGCGGCAGCTCCCCGTCGTCGAGTATCAGGTAGTCGATGTAACGGAAGATGCCCCGGTCGCTCATCGTCCGGAGCTCGGTCGACGGATATCCGCCTCCCGCAGCGATCCGGATGCCGGGATAATGTTGCTTGAGGTATTGCGCGCACCGCAGCGCGGCGAGCAGGCATCCCGGAAAAGGAATCGTGAAACCGACGATCGTCGGCCGCTCGGCCGTGATTTTCCGTTCGAGCAGTTCGCACATTCTTTCTTCGATCGGGTTCATCGGCTCGACCAGTACGGTCTCGATCTCGGCGAACGACCCGATCGCCATGGCCAGACGTTCTCCGTAACGGACGATCTCGAAGTGTTCGGTCACCGTCGCGCGGATCAGATCGCTCAGATCCTGCAGGTAGAGCGTGCAGAGGAATTTGGCGCATTCCGCCGTCCCGAGGGTTCCGAACAGATCGCTCAGGTCTCCGATCGCCTCGAATCTTCCCGCCTGCGGCAGAAACTCGCCCGTGCAGATCAGTTGGGCGAGGCCCGGGTCCCGTCCGCGCAGGAAATCGACGACGGCGTCGATCGTGGCCGTATAGCGCGTCCGCATGGCTTGGATGCGCTCCAAATTCTCGTCTTCGCCCGGAATCCGCAGATCGAAAACCCGTTCGAGAAAATCCCGCGAAAACACGGTCCCGATCAGTTCGACCGACAGGTCGGCCTGAGCGACGTCGAACCCCCTGCGCCGGAGGTAGCCGCTCAGGTAAGCGGTGGCCGGGTAGGGACAGTTGACCTGAACGAACGGAGGCGTGACGAGCAGCAGCTTTTCCACGTTATTCGGGAATTTCGACGGTCAGGCCGTCGTATGCGAAATAGACGCCCTCCGGCAGCGCGGCCTGTTCCTCCGCATGGCGTCCCATCTGGTGCGATACGTGCGTCAGGTAGGTGACGTTAGAAGAGACGGCGCGGCTGATCCGCAGCGCATCGTCGAGCGTGAAGTGCGACAGGTGAGGTTCTTTGCGCAAGGCGTTGATGACCAGCGTGTCTACGCCCCGTATTTTGTCGATTTCCCGCTCGTCGATCCGGTTCATGTCGGTCAGGTAGGCCAGCGGTCCTATCCGGAAGCCGAGGACCGGCAGCTTGTAGTGGATGCCCCGGATCGGGACGATCCTCGTCTGTCCGATGGAGAAAGGCTCGTCGGAGCGAATCGTATGCAGGTCGATTTCCGGAACGCCGGGGTAGGGATGCTCCGAGAACGCATAGTCGAAGTCCTGCTTTACCCGCTTCTGGACCCGTTCTTCGGCATAGAGCTTCACCGGAGCGCCGGAAGTGTAGTTGAATGCCCGCACGTCGTCCAGTCCGCTGATATGGTCCTTATGCTCGTGGGTCAGCAGAATTCCGTCGAGTCTTTCCACGCCCGCCCGCAGCATTTGTTGCCGGAAATCCGGGCCCGCGTCGATCAGGATCGTTTCGCGGCCCGTCTCGATCAGGGCCGACGTTCGCAGCCGCTTGTCCCGCTCGTCCGGCGACAGGCAGACCCTGCAATGGCAGGAGATGACCGGTACCCCCTGCGACGTCCCGGTTCCCAGAAAAGTCAGTTTAGCCATGCGGAATGATAGTTTGCAGGTCCCAAAGGTAGCAAAAAAAACGATTCGCCGGGCCGCTCGGAGACTGCCTGTCGCGCTGCCGAGGAAGTTTCTTCCGAACCGGCCTGATTCCCGATTTTTTCGGGAGACGGTGAAAGCCGGGCGAGTTCAGGTCTGCCGTGCGGCGGATTTCCCGGACGACTGATCGGGAAGCCCTGCCGGACATATTTGCCCGAAGTTTGCTGTAATCGGTTCGGTGCCTGTACACGGAGCCGAAATGATCATAGCGGATTTTATGGTAGTTGCCTATTTGAGAGTGAGCACTGGGAAGCAGAATCTGGCGAACCAGCAGGATGAAATCAGGCGGTTCGCCGCCGCCAGAGGCATCGTGGTCGACCGTTGGGTGACCGAGGTGGTCAGCGGCCGCAAGAACGAAAAAGAGAGAAAGCTGGGTCCATTGCTTGGAAAAATGCGGTTGGGCGATACGTTGATCGTGACGGAGCTGTCGCGGCTGAGTCGCACGCTGACCGACATCATGGCGATCATGGGGCGCTGCCTCGAGCACAGGATCGTCCTTTACAGTATCAAGGAGGGCTATGCCTTCGACGACAGCATCAATAGCAAGGTGCTCTGCTTCGCCTTCGGACTGGCGGCCGAGATCGAACGGAACCTGATCTCGATGCGAACGAAAGAGGCGCTGGCCCTGTGTCGGGCCGAGGGCGTGAAACTCGGCCGTCGCAAAGGGAGCTACACGAAATTGCGGATACTGATCGATAACCGTCGGGAGATCGTACGGATGCTGCGCTGCCGCAAGTCGATCGCCGACGTATGCAGGCGTTACGAGGTTTCCCGGGAAACGTTCAACGCACTACGGAGGCGGTACGGTTCGGTCGCCCGCGCAGCCGAGTCGCGCCGAAAGTCCGGATAGATTTCCCGTAGGGAAGCGTGCGTTCGGCGACATGGCCGCTTCATGCGTTGTTTTCGAGGTATCGATTGCCCGAGGCATTGGAAACAATCCGATACTTTCCGTATCTTTACGCCCGGAAATCAACAAGCAAGATTATGAAATTCGAAGAATTGGGGCTTCATGAAGATATTCTGGAAGGAATCCGGCCGATGAATTTCGACCAGATGACTCCCGTGCAGGAACAGACCATACCGGTGATTATGGAGGGGCGCGACCTGATCGGCTGCGCCCAAACGGGAACGGGCAAGACGGCGGCTTATACGCTCCCGCTGCTCGAGCGGCTGTTGCGGGAGGGCAATCCCGACAACGTGGTCAGGTCGCTGATCGTTGTGCCCACGCGCGAGCTCGCGCAGCAGATCGATGTCCAGTTTCAGGGATTTTCCTACTTCCTGCCGCTTTCGACTACGGTCGTGTACGGCGGCGGCGACGGGTTCGGGTGGAGCGAGCAGAAGCAGGGCATGCTGATGGGAACCGATATCGTGATCGCCACGCCGGGCCGGCTGATCGCGCATATCCAGAACAGCGGAATCGACCTTTCCCATGTCGAATACTTCGTGCTCGACGAGGCCGACCGGATGCTCGACATGGGCTTTTTCGACGACATCATGCGGATCGTGTCCCAGCTGCCTTCCGAGCGTCAGACGATCATGTTCTCGGCCACTCTGCCGCCCAAGATACGCAAACTGGCCAAGGAGATCATGCATGATCCGGCCGAGGTCAATATCGCCGTGTCGAAGCCCAACGAGGCGATTGAGCAGTCGGCCTACGTCTGCTACGAGAACCAAAAGATGGGTATCGTCCGCGAGTTGTTCTCGAAGCCTACGGGAACGAAGACGATCATTTTCTCCTCCTCGAAGCAGAAGGTCAAGGAGCTCGCTTTTTCGCTCAAGCGCATGAAGCTGAACGTCGCACCGATGCACTCCGACCTGAAGCAGGAGCAGCGCGAAGAGGTCATGCTCGACTTCAAAAACGGCAAGATCGACGTGCTGGTGGCTACGGACATCGTGGCGCGCGGGATCGACATCGAGGACATCGGCCTGGTGCTCAACTACGACGTGCCGCACGACCCCGAGGATTATATCCACCGCATCGGCCGGACGGCCCGGGCCGCGGCGACCGGCACGGCCATTACGTTTGTCAACGAGAAGGAGCAGGGCAAGTTCCACCGGATCGAGACCTTCATCGAGCGGGAAATTCCCAAGGCCGCGCTGCCGGAGCAGCTGGGGCCGGGTCCCGCTTACGATCCCGGAGTCGGAGAGCGTCGCGGTGGCCGGGGCGGCCGGAATGGATCGGGCCGCGGAGGCCGCAACCGGGGCCGGGACCGTGGCGGAGACTCCCGTCCCGCACTCGAGTCGCGCCCGGATCAAGGCGGCGGTTCCGCCGGACGTTCCCGAGGGCGCCGTCATGGCCGGGGACCCCGCAGGGAGGAGAGAAAGAAAGACGCCGAGAGTTAGTCTTCAGGGGCGGATCGGCACGCGGTATGCCGTTTCCCGTCGGATGTCTGCCGGATGTTGCGTCGGTGCGGGGAAAGCGTCTTTGCGCGGAATCCTATGAGCCGACAGCGGGTTTCGGTCCTCCGTTTATAGCGGCTTCCGGTTCGACCTCGGAGGAGCGGGTCGGAAACGGGTTGCGCTTCGTGGTTCCGGATTTCGGCGGCATGCGGTTGATTCGCGAGGATTGAGATTGATATAATATCGTTATGGAAGTATCTTTGAGCATAGACGACGCGACCTGTATCCGGTGCGGCCGGTGCGTGCGGGTGTGCCCGTCGGTCATTTTCACGCAAGCCGCCCCGAAGCGGCCGGTCGGCGTGCAGCACCCGAACACCTGCATCGTCTGCGGACATTGCGTCGCGGCTTGTCCGACCGGCTCGGTCCGGCACGGCGACTTTCCCGAGGAAAAAGTGCATCCCGTGGATCGCGGCGGGCTTCCCTCGCCCGAGCAGATGCTGGCGCTGTGCCGCTCCCGGCGCTCGAACCGCGCGTTCACATCGTCTCCCGTTCCCGAACGGGCGCTCGAGATGATCGTCGAGGCGGCCCACCGCGCGCCGACGGCCAGCAATCTGCAACAGGTGGCGTTTACGCTGGTCACCGATCCGGATACGCTGAGGCGCATCACCGCCTTTACGGTCGAGACTTTCGCTTCGGTGGTCCGCAAGCTCGAGAATCCGCTGCTGAAGCCTTTGTTGAAAGTTCTTGTCGGCGGAGCTTACAAGTACCTGCCTAACTTTCACCGGTTGATCGGTGAGTACGGCGAGGGGCGCGATCTGATTTTGCGCGGTGCCACGGCGGTGTTGCTGATCCACACGCCCGACGGCTCGCGCTTCGGCTGTCAGGATTCGAATCTGGCCTATCAGAACGCTTCGCTCATGGCCGAGAGCTTAGGGGTCAGCCAGTTCTACACGGGCTTCGTCTGCTCGGCTGCCGGGCAGGCCGGACACGGTCTCGAGAAGCTGCTCGGAATCGACGGGAAGATCCATGCCGGCATGGCGATGGGCATGCCGGCTTTCCGGTTTCCCAATTACGTCGATCGCCGCGAGGTCGAGCTGCGCAGACTGTAAGTTTGCCTGTGTCCGAGATCTTTTTGTTCGGGACATGCATCCCCCGACGGCTTGCGGGCTATCGGTTGCGTGCGATGCTATGCTATTAGAAATAAGAGTATTTCCGACTGCCTGATTGCAGATATAAAGTCATAGAATGGCTTGACATTGGATGGCTTTTGTTTAATCAGAGCTATACGGGGAATATTGGCATATTGGATGGGTAAGTCTTTTATAACTATATCCAAAACCTCATCTTCGGTAGATGCCAGATTTTGACCGCCATTTACCCATTTCCCATCTTCAATCCAGCAGTAATTGATAAAAAACAAATTATCCGATTCATTGTATGAGATAACCGATGCTGCGGAATCACAATAAGTTATAATGCCTTTGATCTGTTCGTTTAAGATATATTGTTTGGTATGATCGCTAATGTCCTCGTCTGGACGGTTTTGTGAAAGGTTAAATTGAAAGGTTGAAATGGCTGACCAGTATTTTGGTTTGCCGTTAATGCGAATCCAAGTCCTTGATAAATAGTTATTAAGCGGGCTGGACAGATTTGTAGAGTCTAGCTTGAAGTCCTTGATGCTTTTATTTATTTTTACTATCGCAAAACCGGCCGGGAGTTGACAGTAAATCGGAATCGTAAAGACCCCTAATAATAAAGAAAGATTTCTTCATATTTTGAAAACAGATATGGCCCCGTTGGCGTTCTCCGTATGCACGACCTGTATGCAATATTCAAAAATATCTCGATACCTGCAAACAGATTTGCAGGTAATTTGGTCAACGAGCGAGGAAATTTATCCCGGTTGGGTGTCCTCCCCGGATTTTCTGCGTCGGAAGCGGCACTCTCGGTATGGCTTCCGAATCTATAGGCATTGATAGACTGTTCAATTGCGAGAGTATCAGTCTGAGATTCTTCGTTTGATATCTCGTCGGCAATATAATTGACGGACGAAAATTCACGGCATTTCTTTGTGCTGCCATTCGCAAAAAGATAGCAGAAAATACGGATGGTGGTGAAAATTACTTCCGTACTAATAGAAATCGGTCGCCCTGTTCGCGCCGCAATTTTCTCTTGCGTCCGGAGGCATGGAAAGCGCCGGAAGATGCCATCGCTGTCATTTCCGTCGTCGGAGACCGGTACGATGCCGAGCAGCAGCGGCAGGCAGGCTGCTAAAGAATCTGTAAAAAGGGTAGTATTATCCGGAATCGGTCTACCGTCCGGACGGAATGCGCCCTTATCTTTGCATCGAAGAAAATAGCGGAAGGTATTGCGTTATCGCCGCATGATGCCGGCGTCGGCCGCGCCGGCTTCTGTCGGTCGGACGATCGGGGGGCGGATGGGTGTTGTGTGGCATTGCAAAAGCGCGACCCTTGTGCGAGGTTGGCGGAACGGACGATGACTGCGCTCGAATGTGTGTCTGTGCGGGGACGATTCGTACCGGCTGAAACTGAAAATGCGGGGCGAAGGATATTGTATAAATAATGTTTAAATAGGATAACTATGAGGATACAAGCAATCGTCATGCTGACATTACTGACCTTGACGCATGTCGCGGCGCAAGAAACAACTATTAAATCGACGGATATGGACGCATTGGAATTGACGCGGGAGTGGGACAAGACATTTCCGCAGAGCGATCGGGTGGAGCATTCGAAAGTCACGTTCCACAACCGCTACGGCATTACGCTTGCCGCAGACCTTTATAAGCCGAAAAACGGACGGGAGCCTTTGGCTGCCGTTGCTGTCAGCGGTCCTTACGGGGCGGTGAAAGAGCAGGTGTCGGGCCGCTATGCCCAGACTCTTGCCGAGCAGGGCTTTCTGACCATCGCTTTCGATCCTTCCTATTATGGCGAAAGCGGCGGTACGCCGCGTTATCTCACATCGCCCGAGATCAGTACGGAGGATTTCAGCGCGGCGGTCGATTATCTCTCGACCCGTGAGGACGTCGATCCGGAACGTATCGGAATCTTAGGCATCTGCGGCTGGGGCGGGTTCGCGCTCAATGCCGCGGCCAACGATCCGCGCGTCAAAGCTACCGTAACCTCTACCATGTACGACATGAGCCGCGTGAATGCCGACGGATATTTCGACGCCATGAGCGCCGATGACCGTTACGAGCTGCGCGAACGGCTCAACGCTCAGCGCACAGAAGACTACCGCAACGGCAGTTACAAACTCAACGGCGGCGTAGTCGATCCGGTTCCCGAGGACGCTCCGCTTTTCGTGCGTCAGTATCACGACTATTACAAGACTGCGAGAGGCTATCACCGCCGCTCTCCGAACTCCAACGGAGGAATCACCGAAACCAGCGCCCTGTCGTTCATCAACATGCCTATTCTTTCCTATATCGGGGAGATCCGCAGCCCCGTGCTGCTGGTTCACGGCGAGAAGGCTCACTCCCGATATTTCAGCGAGGATGCGTACAAGAGGCTGACCGGAGACAACAAGGAACTGCTGATTATTCCCGGAGCCAACCATACAGACCTCTATGACCGGATGATTCAGTTCGACAAGCTGGAAGCATTTTTCAAATCCAATCTCAAATAATGAACTGTTATGAGAACAAAACTTTTATGCCTGCTTTTATCCGTCATTGGATTATGTAGTTGCAACTCAACAAGCGCACAAAAGCAACCCCAAACAAGTAATGCCACGCCCAGAAAATCGTTAGTCGTATTTTTTTCATGGGG
>ERZ773170.2694-NODE-2694-length-10086-cov-10.248430_pt1 | contig 10086 bp, 7 predicted proteins | sample MGYA00581002_ERZ773170 | MGnify/ENA primary metagenome ERZ773170 (study PRJEB29015, sample SAMEA2737811) | human gut metagenome | biome: human gut; feature: human-associated habitat; material: faeces | place: China | collected 2012 ... | reverse complement strand
TGAACGACGACCTGAATGGTGTGGAGCGCCCGGTCGCCTTTGATGTCCCCTGCCTGAACCAGGAGGCTGAGGTGGTGCACAGCCTGGCTAAATGGAAACGTTACGCCCTGTACAAGTACGGCTTCCGCCCCGGCCAGGGCCTGGTGACTGACATGAACGCCATCCGCCGCGACGAGGAGCTGGACAACCTGCACAGCATCTATGTCGACCAGTGGGACTGGGAGAAGGTCATCACCGCCGACCAGCGCACGCTGGACTTTTTGCAGGACACTGTGCGGGATATTGTGGATGCTGTCTGCGCGACCTCGGATGAGCTGCGCTGGAAGTTCCCAGAACTGAAAAATATCCACCTGGGCCGCGATGTGACCTTTATCACCACCCAGGAACTGGAGGACATGTACCCGGACTACACACCCAAACAGCGCGAGAACGCCTTTGCCAAGGAGCATGGCACCATCTGCATCATGAAGATCGGCGGCAAGCTCAAGAGCGGCAAGCCCCACGACGGCCGCGCCCCGGACTACGATGATTGGGCGCTGAACTGCGACATCCTTTTCTGGCATGTGCCCTTGGGCTGTGCGCTGGAGCTGTCCAGCATGGGTATCCGTGTCAATGCGGAATCTCTGCGCCGCCAGCTGGAAGAAGCCGGCTGCCCGCAGCGTGCGGAACTGCCCTTCCACAAGATGCTGCTGGACGGCACCCTGCCCCTGACCATGGGCGGCGGCATCGGCCAGAGCCGCCTGTGCATGCTGCTGTTGGGTAAGGCACACGTAGGCGAGGTGCAGGTCAGCCTGTGGGACGACGACACCGTAGCCGCCTGCGAGAAGGCGGGCATCGCGCTGCTGTAAGTTTAGCATTGACAAACAACAGCCAATTGTGTTATTATTATCTAGTACCTGCTAGTATAGCACAATTGGCAGTGCAGCTGATTTGTAATCAGCAGGTTGTAGGTTCGAGTCCTATTACTAGCTCCAAACGATTGTGAAAAATAAAGATGCAATGTACAGTGCAATATAGAACAAACCTTATTGTGACGCTGTTCATGAATAAGACTCTATGTTGCACACATTCCATAAGAGTTTTTCACGCAATCCAGAGTGCTCCTTGTATAAATATGCAAGGAGCGCTTTTGTTTATAATAGCCCCTATGGTTGAACCATAGGGGCTATTTTTCTACAGCCGAATCAATTTGTTCTCTCGCAGCTTTTGGTTATCGCCCAAGACACATGCGTACTCATAATTAAGCTTCCGACATTCTTCTTTCAGGGAAAGATTCTCGGCTTTCAATCGGTTGTTATCATTTCGTGATTTCGAAAGCAAACATTTCAGACGTTTGACTTCATCTTCTAAGGCGGTAATAGTACCAGTAGAATCACATGGCACAGAGTCAGGATTGAACTCAGGATATTTGTAACAGATGTTGCTGTACATAAGGCTGATGGATTGTTCTTAGTGGGATACCGCTTGCGTCGCTTAAACGCCATGGTGCGGACGGTGCTGCCGACCACAGCATGGCGGTAGATGCTGACATTGCCCGAGTTGGATGGGTGCTGGGAAACTATGATAGCCTTGATAAAGGTACACCGAGCAAGCAGTATAAAAACAAAGACGGCAGCCGTGCAGCTACCGTTGTGTATAAAAAAGCTGTTGATGGAACGATGTACGTCGTGGAGACAGTGCCAGACAGCAAAGCGCACAAAATGCAGATTGTGACAGCTTACATGACAAATAAAAAGACAGCAGCTTATCACCAGCCTGATACGACGAATCGCCCCAAGGCAACGGCCAAAACCGACGGTGAGTTCACTACTGTCAATACCAATGTAGCACGGCAGGACGGCAAAGTCAAGTTCAGTATGGATGTGCCGGTGGAGGAGACGAAGGACCTGGTTGCCGTGCATAATGTGGATGAGCTGGCTTTGGAAAGAAGCCTGGAGCTGGGCGGACTGCCGATGCCGAGTACTGCGGTTATCAAGGCAGCGCAGGGGCACAGCAAGTACGGGCCAATCAGCCTGGTGTTTGGAAAGGATACGATTGACCCGCAGCGGAAGGCCAGCTGGACGGCGTGTTGGGAGAGAAAGGCATCTACAACGGCAAGGAGCGCTACAAGGCCAACTCCAGACCGGGCTATTGGCGTATCGCCGGGAGTCCTGTATTAAAATGTTCCATTACAAACAAAAGACTCGCAGCAGCGGGATACTTTAGCATCCTCAACTACTACGAGTCCTTGCACTTATGCGGTTGAACCGCCGTGTACCGGTCGGTACGCACGGTGGTGTGAGAGGTCGGCTCTTCGGTTAAGAGAGCCTCCTGCTCGATTCATACTTTATTCAATCTTTACAGCAGTTCTACGCCTGCATCTTTACAGGCCTGCGTGGTCGCGTCATCCCACAGGCTGACCTGGACTTCACCTACATGGGCCTTGCCCAACAACAGCATGCACAGGCGGCTCTGGCCAATGCCGCCGCCCATCGTCAGGGGCAGGGTGCCGTCCAGCAGCATCTTGTGGAAGGGCAGCTCCGCACGCTGCGGGCAGCCTGCTTCGGCCAGCTGGCGGCGCAGGGCGTCGGCGTCAACGCGGATGCCCATGCTGGACAGTTCCAGCGCACAGCCCAAAGGCTTGTGCCAGAAGAGGATATCGCAGTTCAGCGCCCAATCGTCATAGTCGGGGGCACGGCCGTCGTGGGGCTTGCCGCTCTTGAGCTTGCCGCCGATCTGCATAATGCAGATGGTGCCGTGCTCCTTGGCATAGGCGTTCTCGCGCTGTTTCGGGGTGAAGTCGGGGTATATATCTTCCAACTCCTGGGTCGTGACAAATGTCACTTTGCGGCCAAGGTGGATGTTATTTTTCAGTTCAGGGAACTTCCAGCGCAGCTCGTCAGAGGTCGCGCAGACCGCATCCACAATATCCCGTACAGTCTCCTGCAAAAATTCCAGCGTGCGCTGGTCGGCGGTGATAACGCGCTCCCAGTCCCACTGATCCACGTAGATGCTGTGCAGGTTATCCAGTTCCTCATCACGGCGGACGGCGTTCATGTCGGTCACAATGCCCTGGCCGGGGCGGAAGCCGTACTTGTACAGGGCATAGCGCTTCCACTTTGCCAGGCTGTGGACGATCTCGGCGTGCTCGTTCAGGCTGGGCACATCGAACTCGACCGGACGCTCCACGCCGTTCAGGTCATCGTTCAGTCCGCTGCCCTGCATGACGAACAGGGGAGCGGTGACGCGCTTAAGGTGGAGCGCCATGCAGATCTTCTCCTGGAAAATCGTCTTGATCAGGCCGATGGCTTTCTGGGTGTCGTACAGGCCCAGCAGGCTTTGGTAGCCTTCCGGAATGATAATGCTGCTCATATTACATTCTCCTTTTCTTTTCCAAATAGACCCTATTTCTTACGCTTTGGCAAACTGGCTTTCGTACAGGTTCTTATAGAAACCTCCCTGCGCCAGCAGTTCGTCATGCGTACCGCGCTCAATGATGTTGCCGGCCTTCATCACCAAAATCTGGTCGGCGTTCTTGATGGTGGACAGACGGTGGGCCACGATAAAGCTCGTGCGGCCCTTCATCAGTTCCTCAAAGGCATCCTGCACCAATACCTCGGTGCGGGTATCGATGCTGGACGTTGCCTCGTCCAAAATCAGAATCGGCGGGCGGCGCAGCATGACACGCGCAATGCAAAGCAGCTGGCGCTGGCCCTGGCTAATGTTGCCGCCGTCCTCAGCCACCTGGGTATCATACCCGTTGGGCAGGCGGCAGATAAAACTGTGGGCGCGGGCCTTTTTCGCCGCCGCGATGATTTCCTCGCGGGTAGCGTCCGGCTTGCCGTAGGCAATGTTCTCGGCAATCGTACCGGCTTTCAGCCACGTTTCCTGCAAGACCATACCCAGGTTGCCGCGCAGGCTGTCCCGGGTCACGGTATCAATGGGGTGTCCATCGACCCGCAACGTGCCGCCATTGATCTCATAGAACCGCATCAGCAGGTTGACCAGGGTCGTCTTGCCGCAGCCGGTGGGGCCGACAAGGGCAATGCGCTGGCCGGGTGCGACCTTCAAATTCATGTCCTCAATCAGGGGAACATCGTCCACGTAGCGGAACTTGACGTGGTCGAACTCGACGCTGCCCGCACCGTGGGGCAGTGCCACCGCGTCAGGGGAATCTGGCATGATGGGTGTCTCATCGATGAGGTCAAACACGCGCTGTGCGCAGGCAAGGGCGTTCTGCAATTCGGTCATAACGTCGGAGATATCGTTGAAGGGCTTCGTGTACTGGTTCGCGTAGTTCAAAAACACCGACAGCTGACCGACCGTGATGCCGCGCGCAATGGCGACGAATGCGCCCAGCACGCCGACGGCGGCGTAGACCAGCGCATTGACAAATCGGGTGCAAGGGTTCGTGGTGGAGGAGAAGAACGTCGCCTTGACGCCGCACTTCTGCAAATCGAGGTTGATCTTGTCAAAGCGTTCCTCGGCGCGGCTTTCGTAGCCGAAGGCACGAACCATATGCTCATTGCCAACCAGCTCTTCCACCAGGCTGGTCATCTCGGCGCGGGTCTCGCTCTGCACCTTGAACATAGAATAGGTATGGGTGGCAATGAACCGCGCCACAAAGATGGACAGTGGCGTCAGCGCCACGACCACCAGCGCAATGCGCCAGTCAATGAAAATCATCACGCCCAGCGTGCCAAAAATCGTCAGCACGCCGGTAAACAGCTGGGTAAAACCCATCAACAAACCGTCGCTGAACTGCTCTACATCGGTGGTGATGCGGCTGATAGCGTCGCCGGGGCGGTGGGCGTCCATATATTTCAGTGGTAAAATTTCCAGCTGCTCAAACGCCTTGACGCGCATGTCCCGCACGACCTGGAAGGTGATGCGGTTGTTCACAACATTCATCAGCCATTGGGACAGCGCCGTGCAGGCGATTGTGCCCGCCATGACCAGTGCGATTTTGCCAAGGCCCACGAAGTCGACCTCACCGGGGCCGAGAATCATATCCACGGCCTTGCCGGACAGCACCGGGGCCAGCAGGGTAGTGACCACTGTGATCAACGCAAATGTCAGCGTCAGGATGACCATGCCGGTGTAGGGGCGGATCAGCTTCAAAACGCGATGGATGGTGTTCTGGTTCAGTTTTTGTTTTTGCTTGCTCATAGCGTTTTGGCCACCTCCTCCTTGCTCAGCTGACTCAGGCAGATTTCCTTATAAACTTCGCAGCTTTGCAGCAGCTCGGCGTGGGGAGCATCGCCCACAAGCTTGCCGTCGTCCAGCACCAGGATATGGTCGGCACGCTGCACGCTGGCCGCACGCTGGGAGACGATGAACACCGTCATACCGCTCGTTTCCTCTTTAATAGCCTTGCGCAGCGCCGCGTCAGTAGCAAAATCCAGCGCCGAGGCACTGTCATCGAGAATCAGAATCTTCGGCTTTGGCACCAGTGCGCGGGCAATCGTCAGGCGCTGGCGCTGCCCGCCTGAGAAGTTGCGGCCTGCAGTCTCGACCGGGGCGTCCAGCATGCCGGGTTTGCCGCGCACGAACTCCGCCGCCTGGGCAATCTCCAGCGCCTGCCAAATCTCCTCGTCGGTCGCACCGGGGGCGGCCCACTGCATATTGTCGCGGATGGTTCCGGTGAACAGCACGGCCTGCTGGGGCACGATGCCCACCATGCCGCGCAGCTGTGCAAAGCTGTACTGCTTTACATCATGGTCAAACAGCGTCACGCCGCCGTTATCGACATCATAGAAACGGCAGACAAGATCAATCAAGGTCGATTTTCCGCTGCCGGTGCCGCCGATTACACCGATGGTCTCACCGACTTTGGCCGTAAACGAGATATCGGTCAGGCTGGGTGCGCCTGCCCCCTTGTAGGTGAAGTTGACATGGTCGAACTTCGCCGCGGCGGCCGCATTCGCAATGTCCAGCGTCGCCGTGCCAGGGTCCTCCATCGTGGTATGGGTGTTTAAAATTTCATTGACGCGCATACCGCTGGCCAGGGCACGCGTGACCGAGACGACCAGGTCCGCCAGGCGCAGCAGACTCAACAAGATTTGGCTCATATAGTTGATAAGGGCAATGACCTCGCCCTGGGTCAGCGCACCGGCATCGACCTCGACACCGCCGCGCAGCAGCAGGGCCACCACAGCCAGGTTGACGACGAGATAGGTCAGCGGGTTCATCAATGCGGAGATACGCCCGGCTGCAAACTGCAATTTTTTCAGGTGGTCGTTCGTCTCCACAAAGGCGGCCAGCTCGTCCGCCTGGCGGGCAAAGGCACGCACGACGCGGGCACCTACGTAGTTTTCGCGGGTCAGCAGCGTCACACGATCCAGGCCATTCTGTGCCTCGTGGTAGATAGGCACCGTCACGCGCATGATGGCCCATATGATGAGCGACACCATAATCGTCACGCCGATAAACAGCAGCGTCAGCTTCGGGCTGATGGAGAACGCCATAATCAGCGCACCGATAACGATGAACGGCGAACGCAGCAGCAGGCGCAGCGTCAGGTTGACGCCGTTCTGCACCTGATTGATGTCGCTGGTCATACGGGTGACCAGTGTCGGGGTGCCGATGCCATCCAGTTCGCTGTAACTCAGTGTGTCGATATGGCGGAACAAGTCCTTGCGCAGCGCCGTACCAAAGCCCAGCGCCGCCGTAGCGGAGAACCACTGGGCCGTCAAACTGCTGGCAAGACCGATGGCCGCCAGCAAAACCAGCAGACCGCAGCGCGTCCAGATGAAAGCTGCGTCCTGATTTTTGATGCCTGTGTCAATAATGCTGGCGATGACCAGCGGCACGAACAACTCAAAGCAGGCTTCCAGCATCTTGAACAGCGGCGCTAACAGAGCTTGCCTCTCGTAGCCCTTGATGTAGCGCATCAATTTGTGCATTGAAACCACCTCAAACCCAAAATTAACAATATCGGTTTATTATATCACATATTTTCCCGCTTGTCATTGCATGAAGCTACATATTTCGATGACTATTTATTTGCCCGGCGTCTATACTTTCAATGGACACATTGTTGAGGGAGGATATGCAGATGTTCTGGCTTTACCGATATAAAGGTTTTTCCCGCACGGCGGCATGCACCGTGCATACGGCGGTGGTGCTGGCCGGGCAGCAAGGGTGTTCCCAGGCCGACACCGGCCACCTGCTGCTGGCGCTGGTGCAAACTGCTCGAGGCACGGCGGCGGATTTTCTGCGCCGCAAGCGTGTGACAGCCACGGCGCTGGCTGGGTGCAGCGCCGCCCGAAGCCTGGGCAGCCCCCGGCAGCTGCATTCCCGTGACCTGGCCCCCGAGTTGACCAAGGCCATGGAATTTGCCGTGCTGGGGGCCCACGCCGCCAGCGCCGCTAAGGCTGAGAATGAGCACTTGCTCTGCGCGATGCTCGAGGATTCGTCCTGCACGGCCAGCCGATGGATGGCGTCCTTAGGGATCGAGCTGCCCCAGGCCGCGCGGGAGTGCCGCCAGCTTTCCGGGCAATTCGTGCTGCCCGCGCAGCCGCGTATGTCGTCCAGCCGCACCGGGCGACCCAGCGAAAAATACGGCCGCGACCTAACCCGCCTGGCGCAGGAGGGGCGGCTGGACCCGGTGCTCTGCCGGGAGGCCGAGCTGGACCGGATGATTGAAATTCTCTGCCGTCGCCAGAAAAATAATCCATGCCTGCTGGGGGAGCCTGGCGTCGGCAAAAGTGCCCTGGCTGAGGCGCTGGCCCAGCGCATTGCCAGCGGGCAAATCACCCCGGCGCTGCGGGGCAAGCGGTTGTTGGCGTTGGACATGGCATCCATGGTTGCGGGTACAAAGTACCGCGGCGATTTCGAGGAACGGTTCAAAAATCTATTGGAAGAACTGTACCGCGACCGCTCCACCGTGCTGTTCATCGACGAGATACACATTATTGCCGGGGCCGGTGCGGCGGAGGGAGCCATCGACGCCGCGAGCATCCTAAAACCGATGCTGGCCCGCGGGGAGATACAACTCATCGGCGCAACGACGCCGGAGGAATACCGCAAGACAATCCAAAAAGATTCAGCGCTGGAACGCCGTTTTTGCAAGGTCATGGTGGAGGAACCCGCCCCCGCGGACGCCGAAAAAATCTTAAACGGCCTGATGCCCCGGTACGAGCGCTACCACGGCGTTGCTATCCCACCGCAGGCCATCCATGCGGCGGTGGAGTTTAGCGTGCGCTATTTACCGGGGCGTTTCCTGCCCGACAAGGCCATTGACCTGCTGGATGAAGCAGCCGCCGCCCGCCGCATTGTCGACACCGGCGGCGAGAAAAAAGCGTTAAGCCCCGCCGACATCGCCCATGTGGTCAGCAAGGCCAGCGGCGTGCCCGCCGAACGGGTAGGCGAGGCCGAGCGTGAGCGGCTGGCACACCTGGAAGAGCGCCTTTCTGCCGAGGTCATCGGCCAGTCACGGGCCGTCGCCGCCGTGGCATCAGCCATCCGCCGCAGCCGTACCGGCTTGCGGGAGAGCGGGCGGCCCATCGGTGCCATGCTGTTTTTGGGGCCGACGGGTGTGGGTAAAACGCAGCTGGCCCGCACGCTGGCAAAATGCTGGTTCGGCAGCGAGAAAGCTCTGCTGCGCTTTGATATGTCGGAGTATATGGAGCGTCACACCGTGGCGCGGCTCATCGGTGCGCCGCCGGGCTATGTGGGCCACGACGAGGGCGGCCAGCTGACCGAGGCCGTGCGCCGCCGACCATACAGCGTCGTACTGTTTGACGAAATCGAAAAGGCACACAGCGATATCCAAAATCTATTGCTGCAAATCCTCGAGGATGGCAGCCTGACCGACGCGCAGGGGCGAAAATCTGATTTTTCCAACACAATTATTTTGCTCACGTCCAATTTAGGGGCGCGGTGTCTTTCAGGACAGACGGCCCCGCTGGGCTTCGGTGCGGCAACCTCCGAGACGAGCCGCCGCAGCCAGCAGGCCGTGCAGGAGGCAAAAGAATTTTTCCGCCCCGAACTGATGGGCCGTCTGGACGAGACGGTTTTGTTTGACCCGCTCGGCCCGGCACAGCTGGAGGGCATTGCCGACCGGCTGCTGTGCGAACTGGAACAGCGCGCCGCCGCACAGGGCTACACGCTGCGCCATACCGCTGCCGCTGCCAAAACGCTGGCGGGGGACAAAGTACCGCCCTACGGTGCGCGGGAGCTGCGCCGCACCGTCAGCCGCGCAGTGGAGCAAGCCCTCGCTGACCGTATTGCCGCCGGGACTGCCCACCCCGGCGTCGTTTACACCGCCGACGCCGATGCGGAAGGAAATATTATTTTGACTGAGGGTACGTTGGCGGCGTGTGTATAAAAAATGAGGTACCTGCCATCTCAGCAGATACCTCGTTTCTCTGTCAATCTTTCACGTACAGCCCACAGTGGCACGGCCCATGGTAGTTTGGGTCGGCCAGCTGTTCTTTGAACTCTTTGCAAATGCAGATATTCTCCGGGATGTGCTGCAAGCGGCAGGGGCAATACCCGCCGGTGCGCTTGAGCCCCTCGCGGATGTTCTTCACGATCTCGGCATTAGGATTCAGGTGAAATTTTGACTTATCCATAATGTTACCTCATTTACGGCTTGACGCGGAACTCCTGTTCGCAGTAGATGCAGCGGTAACGGCCGCTGGGCGTCAAAGCAAAGATGTGGTCACAGCCTTCCTCAATGGAGGTGATGCAGCGCGGGTTCGTGCACTTGATGACATTGACCAGGCGCTTTGGCTGCTCGGGGTGCTTCTTCTCCGTCACGTGGCCGTCCTTGATAAAGGTGATGGAGATTTTCGAATCGACATAGGCGAGGATGTCAAAGTTCAGCCCGGACACGTCGCCCTCAATCTTTATTATATCCTTTTTGCCGTCCTTTTGGCTGCGGACATTCTGCAAAAGTGCTACACTGGCATTGGTTAATTTTTCCAGTTCCATCATGTGGTACAAGGCCAGGCCGGTGCCTGCGGTGATGTGGTCAATAACCACACCGTTCTGAATCTCATCAACCTTCAACATTGAACGCTACCTCCCCGGTCTTGGGGTCTTTCAGACCCAGCAAAGTCATGATCAGCGCCATGCGCATATAGACACCGTTCTGCACCT
>ERZ773170.2692-NODE-2692-length-10095-cov-3.538147_pt1 | contig 10095 bp, 7 predicted proteins | sample MGYA00581002_ERZ773170 | MGnify/ENA primary metagenome ERZ773170 (study PRJEB29015, sample SAMEA2737811) | human gut metagenome | biome: human gut; feature: human-associated habitat; material: faeces | place: China | collected 2012 ... | reverse complement strand
GTGTGCATGAAGCGGCGGTTCTCGATGCGGCTGAACAGGCTTGTGCCGTCTTCGGCGACGGCGCAGCAGATTTGCGCCTCGCGGAAACGGTCGTAATCGGTGAAATATTCCACATCGGGAGCGATACGTATATAAGATTTCATAGGTTCGTCAGATGATGTTTTGACACAATTCGGGGTGGCGGTATGGCGGGAGCCGCGGGCGTCCGCCCGTTCGCGTCTGCGGCAGTCATGCCGCAGATTTTCTGGAAGGATTCTGTCAGCGGCGGGCCGATAAATGGCAGCAGCTCGCGGTCGGGGCAGGTGCCTTTGCCGCATTTTTCCAGGGCATACTGTACGCAGCGGATGATGCCGGGTGCCGAGTCGGTAAGGGTGCCGTCAAGGTCGAAAAGGATATATTTATACATTGCCTGCTCCTTTGAGTGTATTATGATAGTTTGATTTTGTGTTCACATTATACCGCAAGGGCATGTATGATTGCTAAATTCGAAAAAACCTCATTAAGCAATCAAACGATACCGCAAGGGCATATGTTCTCACTAGGCTCGAAAATATATTTGCCGACTTCGTCGGAAAAGGAAACCCACGACGCTCATTATACAATCGCGTCTTTTGGCTAAGTTCGCAATTTCGTTTATTCACTTCGTGACTAAACGGTGCTCACTTAACTGTTCACATTATAACATAAATTAAATGCTGAAGAAAACTGCGGCTGATATTGCTTAACCGTTGCCGGCGGCAGTGTTATAATAAAAATATAAATTTTATTGACGAGGGGTTTTTAAGATGACAGAAAAATTATATGAACAGGATTCGATGCTGAAAAGTTGCCTGGCAACGGTGCTGAGCTGTGCAGAAGATAAACGCGGGTATGCCGTGGTTCTGGACAGGACGGTATTTTTTCCGGAGGGCGGCGGTCAGCTGAGTGACCGCGGAACGCTGGGCGGCGTGAAGATGACTTATGCTGCGCAGCGCGGCAGCGAAGTAGTGCATTATTGTGAGCGGCCTTTGCCGGTTGGGGAGCAGGTCGAAGCGGTGCTGGACTGGCAGGCCCGGCTGGACCATATGCAGCAGCATGCCGGCGAGCATATTCTTTCGCATGCGGTCTGGAAGCTGTTCGGAGCTAATAATATTGGTTTTCATATGGGCGAACGTTTGGTGACTATTGACCTGGATAAAGAATTGACAGCGGCTGAGCTGGCGCAGGCCGAGGATTATGCCAACAGCCAGATCTGGGAGGATAAGCCGATCACGGTCAGTTATTTGCCGCATACGGAGCTGCCAGCGCTAGTGATGCGTAAGAAAAATGAAAAGCTGACAGGCACGCTGAGGATCGTGACGGTGGCAGACGGGGATATTTGTACCTGCTGCGGTACGCATCCGTTACGTACAGGTATGATAGGTCTGATCCGGATCAATCGTTTTGATAAACATAAGGATGGGATCAGAGTAGAGTTTTTATGCGGGCGCTGGGCACTGGAAGACGCACGCCGCAAAAATGAATACGTCTGGCAGGCCGGGCGCCTGCTTTCCATGAAGCCGGAGGGCGTACCGCAGGGACTGAGGAAGCTGCAGGAAGAAGTAACGGAACTGAATGAACGGTTAAAAGCACAGTCTGCCAAATTATATGAATTTTTAGCGCCGCAGCTTTTAGCGCAGGCTGCTGTCGATGAGGGCGGCATTAAATATGTCGCGGCGGAACAGGAGGATTGCAGCGCCGCCGATGCTAAACTGCTGCTGAATAAACTGCTGGCAGACGGGCGTACTGTAGCTGCGGTCGTGTACAGGTCCGGTGAGCGGATCAATTTCGTTTTGGGAAGCGGGGAACAGACGCAGGCTGATTGCCGCAGTCTTTGCAGAAAGGCAGGCGAGCTGTTTGGCGGCAGGGGCGGCGGGTCGCAGCATTTTGCTCAGGGCGGCGGAGCGTACAGCGATGACTGGCGGCAGAAGGTACTGCAGCTGCAGCAATTATTGAAGGAATAGTGATCTTTTATTTATAAAAAGAAGTTTTTATTGTGTAAAATACAAAAAAATAATATAATAGAACATATAGAATTGTGATGATTATGAATTTTACAGTTGCTTGCAATCTGTGATATAAGTAACCGCAAAAGGAGGCAGACAGGCTTGGAGAGGCAGAAAGATAAAATCCTGATAGTCGATGACGTTGAGCTTAACCGGGCGATCCTGTGTGAGCTTTTTGCCGGTGACTATGAAATACTGGAAGCAGATAACGGTAAAACGGCTGTAGATCTGATGGAGCAGTATCACGAGGAAATAGCGATCGTGCTGATGGATATCGTGATGCCGATCATGGACGGGTTGGAAGCTCTGGAAATTATGAACGGCAAAGGCCTGACTGAGAAAACGCCTATTTTTCTGATCACGGCCGAATCGTCCAACGATGCTATTTCCAAAGGCTTTCGTCTGGGTGTGGTTGATGTCGTTTTAAAACCGTTCAACCCAGATAATATTTGCCAGCGCGTTAATAATATCATCGAATTGTACCGTTATCGTTATAAACTGGAAAAGCTGGTCCAGGAACAGATGACGAAAATCGAAAAACAGAACGAACAGCTGCGTAATTTCAACGTGGCTATGATCGATACCCTGAGTACGATCGTTGAATTCCGCGACTGCGAATCAGGACAGCACGTCCAGCGTATCCGTCAGCTGACCAAGATCATGCTGAAGGAGCTGGGACGGCAGAATGCCGAATATAAAATGAGCGATAAGACCATCGAGGATATTTCGATGGCGGCGGCACTGCATGACATAGGCAAGATCGCGATCCCGGACTATATCCTGAATAAACCCGGTCGGCTGACGGCAGAAGAATTTGCAATTATGAAGGAGCATACGCTGTACGGCTGTGAGATTCTGGAAAGTATCGACAGTCTGAAGCAGAATAAAGAGCAGTACCGCTATCATTACAATATTTGCCGCTGGCACCATGAGAAATGGGACGGCAGCGGTTATCCTGACGGACTGATCGGCAAAGAGATACCTATTTATGCGCAGATCGTGTCGCTGGCCGACTGTTATGACGCTTTGACCAGTGTCCGCTGTTATAAAGGTGCTTTTACCCATGAAGAATCGGTGCAAATGATTGAAAAAGGCGAATGCGGCGCATTCAGCCCCGATCTTCTGCAGTGCTTTCTGAAAATCGCTCCGGGGCTGCCGGAAATTTTACAGTCAGACGACGGGCTGCCGGCGGTAGTGTATCACTATCAGCATCCCAATACCGAGAAATTCAGCGGTAAAAAATGCTATAGCTGTGATATGGATAAAAACAGCCGCGTTGCGCGTTTGCTGGAAATAGAGCGCGAAAAACAGAAGGCGCTGTTTGCCATGAGCGGCGATATAATTTTTGACTATGATCTTGAAAAAGACCTGATCATTTTCTCGGATGAATATAAAAATATTTTTGGCGGTGAATGTGTTGTCACAAACGCAAAAGAGGCCATTTACAGCAGTATGCCTATTTTACAGGAGGATCTGCAGCAGCTGGCGGAGCTGACCAAGGCATTGACAGAAGAGAACAGCGGTTATGTTAAAGATGTCCGGCTGATCAATAAGTTCGGCGAAGAAAAATGGTACAGGATCCATATAAATTCGATCTGGGATAAAGAAAATTATGGCGTCATGCTCAGTATCGTGGGCAGGATGGTCAGTATCGATAAAATGAAACGTGAGATCGGACTTTGGAAAAGGCAGGCTGAGAGTGATGCTTTGACCAAGCTTGGCAACAGGGCTTATGGCGAGCGCCTGCTGCAGCAGATGCTCTGCGAACCGCAGAAGGAAAAGGCTGCGGTCATGTTCCTGGATGTTGATAATTTTAAGATGGTCAACGACAGGCATGGGCATTTGTTCGGTGACGAGGTTCTCTGCCGGATCGCCAATGAGATCAGCAAGCAGTTCCGGATCGACGACATCGTCTGCCGCATCGGCGGCGATGAGTTTCTGATCATTATGCGTAACATCAAGGATAGCCGTCTGCCGCTGATGAAAGCGGATGAGCTGAGAGCAGGCATCGAAAAACTGGGACTTGAAGCTGATGTCCGGGTGCCGCTGTCGATATCCGTAGGCGTATCGTTTTATCCCGTAGATGGTACAGATGATGCAGTGCTTTTATATAAAGCAGATAAGGCTTTGTATGAGGCGAAAAAGCGCGGCAAAAATAATTGTGTCATTTACAGTAAAGAGCTGGAAAATGAACCGTTCATGTCGCAGATAACCGCTGCGGAAAGCGAATAAAAAATAACCCGTACGATAAAATCCGTACGGGTCATTTTGTTTATAAGCTTGTCTTAAAGTGCTTTGATCATGCTGCAGAGTCTGTCGACCTGAGTTGGGTCTGTGGCCCAGCTGGTGCAGATACGGGCGGCGATCCTGCCGTCGTCCATGTATTCCCAGGGTGCAAGGGCAAACTGTTTACTCAGTTCGTCGTACATTGACTGTGGGAAAATGATGAACTGCTGGTTTGTTGTGGAATCGGTCACAAAGCCCAGGCCGCGTTCCTGGACAGCTGCTTTGATCTGCAGAGCCAGTTCAACGCCATGACGGCAGATCTTATAATAAAGTCCGTCTGTAAAAAGAGTTTCAAATTGCAGGCCCAGCAGGCGTCCTTTGGCCAGTACAGCGCCGCCCTGCTTCATGATCGTGCGGAAATCGTCTTTTAGAGCCGGATTGATGATAACTGCCGCTTCGCCGAAAAGCGCGCCGCATTTGGTGCCGCCGATGCAGAAGACATCGCAGTTGTTTGTGATATCCGCCAGTGTCAGGTCATTGTCAGGAGCTGTCAGGCCGTAGCCCAGACGGGCCCCGTCGATAAAAAGATAAAGTCCGTAATGCCGGCAGACGGCATACAGCTCTTCCAGCTCTTCTTTGTGGTACAGGGAACCGATCTCTGTCGGCTGTGAGATATAGACCATTTTGGGCTGGACCAGATGTTCGCGGCTGGGGTCGCCTAAATACAGCTCGTGCTGCTGTCTGATCATGGCAGCTGTGATTTTGCCGTCAGATGTCGGCAGGTCGATTACCTTATGGCCGGTTCGTTCGATCGCGCCGGCTTCGTGCGTGTTGATATGGCTCTGTACAGTACCGTAAACGCCGTGGAAGGGGCGCAGTGCTGCGCAGATGATCGTCAGGTTGGTTTGCGTGCCGCCTGTCATAAAATGTACGTCGATATCGCTGCGGCCGCATTCTTTTTTGATCAGCAGGGCTGCTGTTTCACAGTATGGGTCGATCCCGTAACCGCCGGTCTGTTCAAAATTAGTTGCTGCCAGTGCTTCCAGTATTTCAGGAGTGCAGCCTTCTGTGTAGTCGCTGGTAAAATAATACATAACGCGCCACTTCCTTTACTTGTTTTTCCGTTTGGCCAGCCAGCCTTTAAGGTGTGTTTCGTAAAAAATCGGCAGCAGGGAGAAAATAATGATGCCCAGCGTAACATGGGAAAAATTGTTTTTGACCCAGGGCATATTGCCGAACAGATAACCGCCGCCGACGAATAAAAAGACCCAGGTCACAGCACCGGTCACATTATAGATAGCAAAAGTACGGTAATGCATACTGCCGATGCCGGCTACGAAAGGCGCCAGCGTACGGACGATAGGGGCAAAGCGGGCCAGGAAGATCGCTTTATGGCCATGTTTGGCATAAAAGGCTTCAGCCTTCTGGATATGCTGTGGTTTGATGAGTTTCGGATAATTCCGCAGGATCCGGTGCCCGAATTCTTCGCCGATCATGTAATTGCAGGCGTCACCTAAAATTGCGGAAACCAGAAAGATGATCACGAGCGTCGTCAGGTCAAGGCCGCCTGCTGTAGCTGCCAGGGCGCCGCATGCAAAAAGCAGTGAATCGCCGGGCAGAAAGGGAGTCACAACAAGTCCGGTCTCGCAGAAAACGATCGTAAAGAGGATCGCGTAGATCCAGTGACCGTATTGCTCCATGACGAGAGGCAGGTAGCGGTCAAAGTGCAGGATGTAATCGAAAAAATTAGAATAAAGTGCTTCCATTGTCAGAGGTTACTTCCTTTCGCAAAAAACTAAGTTTATTTTATCATAAAATACCTGAATTTGATATGAGAAAATTAGATGGATATGGTATAATGACAATATCGTAAAGCGACGGGAATTTAAGCTGCAGGTGCGGCAATTATCTCGCCTGATGCTGACCTGCAGTCACAAACAGCCTGCTCTTACATTTTACAGCAGGCAGGAAGCAGGGCACGTCTGTGATAATGGTTATAGTTCTTTATGGAAGAGGAGTGAAGTTATGACAACTGATTTATGCTGGTGCGGCAGCGGCAAAGCTTATGCCGACTGTCACAGCGAAATAGACTCTAAAATCGAATTGTACCGCAAGGCCGGTCACGAAGTGCCTGACCGGGAGATGATCAAAACGCCGGAACAGATCGCAGGTATTCGAGAGGCCTGTAAGATCAATACGGCAGTTTTGGACGAAGTAGAAAAAAATATCAAAACAGGCATGACAACGGAAGAGATCAATACTATCGTACACGAATATACCGTTAGTCATGGTGCGATCCCGGCACCGCTTAATTTCTGCGGATTTCCTAAAAGTGTCTGTACCTCGATCAACGATCAGGTTTGCCACGGAATACCGTCGGCACAGGACGTTTTGAAAAGCGGCGATATCGTTAATGTCGATGTTTCAACTATTTATAACGGCTACTATGCCGATGCTTCCAGAATGTTTATGATCGGCAAAGTCGATAAAAAGAAACAGGATCTGGTAGCGATCACTAAAGAGTGCCTGCGCCGCGGGCTTGAGGCAGCACAGCCGTGGAGCTTTGTCGGCGATATCGGCGCAGCCGTGTCCGGTTTTGCTCATAAGCATGGTTATTCTGTCGTCACTGAATTCGGCGGTCATGGTGTGGGTATCGATTTCCATGAGGAACCTTTCATCTGCCATGTGGGCAAACGCAAGACAGGAATGCTGCTGGTACCGGGCATGATCTTTACGATCGAGCCGATGATCAATACCGGGAAGCGCGAGGTTTATGTTGATGCCGGCAATGACTGGACTGTTTATACTCAGGACGGCGGCATGAGTGCTCAGTGGGAATATACGGTGCTGATTACGGAAACCGGCAACGAAGTACTGACTTATTGAGGTAGTGCTGTTTAAAAATAAAAACGCTCAGGGCTTAGGCTCTGAGCGTTTTTATTTTTAGTTAAGTGTTTTAAGGACGCGGGTGATCGCAGCAAATAACTCTTCAGGAACGATGGGTTTACTGACATGGTCGTTCATGCCGCTGGCGTAAGCGCGCCTGATATCTTCTGTAAAAGCATCTGCCGAAAGCGAGATGATCGGGATCGTCTGTGCCTGCGGGTGCGTACTGCTGCGGATCGCCTGCGTTGTCTGATAACCGTCCAGGACCGGCATCTGAATATCCATCAGGATCAGAGCATAGGTGCCGGGGGCGCTGTTTGTAAACAGTTCCAGTGCTTCTTTGCCGTTGACGGCGCAGTCGCTGCTGATGCCGCGGCTTTTTAAAAGCTCCAGACACAGCTCCTGATTGAGAGGATTATCTTCAGCCAGCAGCAGATGCAGACCATGCAGGTTTTGTTCAGCCGTTGTGCTGTCTTTTTCAGCAAGTTCTTCGGCGTAAGGCAGTGTCAGCTGTACGGTGAACGTACTACCTTTCCCTTTGGCACTGTTGACGCTGATGCTGCCGCCCATCAATTCAACTAAATATTTGACGATAGAAAGTCCAAGGCCGCTGCCGCCGTACTTTCTGGCGGTGCTGCCGTCTTCCTGCTCAAAGGGCTGGAAGACCTGAGCGAGCATTTGTTCCGACATACCGCAGCCGGTATCTGTAACGACCATTGTCAGGACAGTCTGATCAGCGCTGTCGGCCTGCTGCTGAGTAATGTCAAGCGTTATCTGTCCTCCGGTGGCAGTGAATTTGACGGCATTTGACAGCAGATTGCTTAAAATCTGCTGCAGACGCAGGCTGTCGCCGAGCAGGATATCGTGTTTGAAGGCTTCGCTGTTCAGTATGAAACTGATATTTTTTTCGCGGCATTGGATGCTGTAAAGGCTCTGGAGTTCACGCAGTACTTGAGAAAGTTTAAAGGGAGAATTGTCCAGCTTGAGTTTTTGGTTTTCGATCGCGGACATATCGAGAACATCGTTGACGATACCTAAAAGCAGCTCGGACGAATAGCTGATTTTCTGCAGATATTCAGTGCTGCGGCTTTGTTTTTCCGGCTGCAGGGCCAGTCTGGTAAAGCCCAGGATAGCGTTGAGCGGCGTGCGGATTTCGTGGCTCATTCGCGACAGAAAGCTGCTTTTAGCTTCACTGGCGGCCAGCGCCTGTTTGGCAGCAGTTTCCAGCTCCAGATTTTTAGCTTCCAGCAGTTCCAGATATTTTTGCCGCTGCAAAGTGAAATAAAGCCAGGCGGTAAAAAGAATGATCAGCACGGCCAGCAAAGCAGCGATCAGATAGTTGTATTTATAGGCCAGATCAGACAGTAAAGGCTGGTAAGGCGATTGTACGGTCTCGTACATCACTATGTTATCCAGTGTTTTAGGATTCAGCGTGTCGATACATTTGTTGAAAATAGTCAGCAGCTGGTTGCCGTCGGCATTATTAGCTGCTGCCAGACAGAGATTATCGGGGAAATTAAATAAAGATAAAATCTTTAAATCGGTAAAGCGGGGATTTTGCAGATGATAGCTGATGATATGGCTGTTCTGCAGAGCAATGTCGGCCTCTCCGTCCGCTACTGCCATCAGGCAGTCTCTGGTATTGGCTTTATTGATAATGGAAAAATGGGGATAGGTATTTAAAATGAGATTTTTATAGGCAATATAATTAAAGGGCAAAGCTACCTTCTGGGGTTTGGTGATGTCGATAAAATTATTTTTATTGGCGACAGCCATAACGCGCCCCTGAAAGAAGGGCTTGGAAAGCCGGATCGAAATGTTGTTTCGGTAAGGCTCGTAATCCGTGATCCCGGCGATCAGGTCAAAACCTTCTTTCTGCAGGCTCTGGTCCAGGCGGGCACCTGCCGGCAGCAGCTTTAAAATGACCTGGGCACCGGATAAGCGTCCCAGCTCTTTGGCTATTCCGGGCAGGATACCTGCCGGCAGATTAGTTTCGGAACTGAATGCTGAAAGCGGTTCGTCGTTAGGGAGAAAACCGATGGTGATCGGCCCGCGGTGCGCCAGGAAGTCTCGTTCTTTTTTGGTAAGCAGCGGCTGCGTCAACAGAGAACTTTGTTCGTAATAGGTGGTATAAGTCGTATTTTCAAATTCAGGCGTATTGGCGTGAATGTTCATTAAAGCATCGTTTAGGCGCTGCAGGACGGCTTTATTGCCTTTAGTCGTAATAAAATAAATCGGGTCGGCCTGAAAGCGGGCCACTAACCGCAGATCTTTATATAAAGGCATGCTGCCGGTAACTACGGCATCGATCTGTTTATTTTGCAGCGATTCGACCATAGCTTTGCTGGAATCAAAAAGTACAGGCTGATAGGTAAATGTATTTTTACGGGCAACATCGCTTAAAATTTCTGTTTGGAAGTTACCCTTGAGAACGCCGATCCGCAGACCGTTGAAGCTCTGGTAATCGTTATAGTAAACTTCGTTATCGTCATTGCGCACGTACATGACCATGTATTCGACGCCGCTGGGCAGCGAGGCAAATTCGTAGCTGGCGGCACGCTCAGGCGTGTACTGGGCCATGCCTAAAAGATCAAGCTCGCCTTTGGCTAAACGCTCCAGACATTCCTGCCAGGTGGCATAAACATATTCATAACGCCAGCCGGTATAGTGCGAGATTTCGTTGAGATATGCAACGCCGTATCCGTCGACGGTTCCGGCAGCGGTTTTTTCGATAAAACCAGGGCTGTCGGTGTAGCCGACCCTGATGGGATGAGGGCGCATGCCAGTGGCAGCGGCGCTGAAAGGGTAAAGCAGCAAGAACAGGCAGCAGCAGAAAACGAGCAGATTTTTGTTCTTTTGGAAAATTGAACGCAGGTGATCCATTAAGAAACCAGCTTTCCCAGGTTATGGTTTGTTGATACCTGTTGTTTTAAAGAGTAAAACATTATATATATTTATT
>ERZ773170.2690-NODE-2690-length-10105-cov-18.181294_pt1 | contig 10105 bp, 6 predicted proteins | sample MGYA00581002_ERZ773170 | MGnify/ENA primary metagenome ERZ773170 (study PRJEB29015, sample SAMEA2737811) | human gut metagenome | biome: human gut; feature: human-associated habitat; material: faeces | place: China | collected 2012 ... | reverse complement strand
ACACCCGCTACATCCAGCGCATGCCGGACGGCATGGGCACCTGGCTGGCCGTGTTCAACAACGACGGCGATGTCTGCGCCGCCATCTCGAAGCGGCCCGACACGACGCCGCTGACCGCATTATTAAAGGAAAAGGGCGACGAGATCTTTGCCGACTGCGACGGCATCGCCATCGAGTTTGATTTGGAGAAGGAGACCGTCAAGCAGATTTTGCACTACGCCAAAAAGTACCGCAAAAAGGTCTACGCCGCGGTCTCCAACATGAGCATTGCCATGGAGCGCCGCAGCCTCCTGCAGGAGATCGACTGCTTTGTCTGCAACCAGCAGGAGGCCGGGCTGATGTTCTCCGACGATTACGGCCACCTGACGCCGGACGAGATGCGCGCCACGCTGGCCGCCAACGTGCGCAGCGCCAACATTCCCTGCATGGTCGTGACGATGGGCGAGCAGGGCGCCGTCTACGCCCGCACCGACGGCGAGAGCGGCATGGTGCCCGCCAAGAAGGTCGATGTCATCGACACCACCGGCGCGGGGGATGCTTTCTTCGCCGGGACGGTCATCGGCCTGACCTACGGCAAGACGCTGGCCGAGGCCTGCGAGATCGGCAGCCGCCTGGCCGCGTCGGTCATCTGCATCTCGGAGAATGTCTGCCCGCGGTTCCGCCCGCAGGAGTTCGGGCTGGATGTGCCGGTCACAGACTGATTTTTTCGGTTTTTTGGCACGTATTTCCCTTAATTTACCATTTTTCCGATTTCGCACATTTTGCCTTTTTAGCAGTTTTCTATCCGCACACTTTCGGCTTGTATGACAGTTTCAGTGCATTTCAGTATCGGAATTTTGCGCACAGTTTTTCAAAAATTCAAAATATTTAGTTACTGTATAACCGAACATGAAAACAGACAACCTCATCCCCGCAGCCCCGCTTGACCGGCGGGAACTTGCACCCGGCGTGCAGCTCTGCTTCACCCGGCTGGACGCGCCGCTCTGCCCGCCCCCGCTGGACTGGCCGCGGCTGCTCGTCTTTGATTTCTGCCGCAGCGGACGACGCGCCATCCCGGACGGCGCACAATATGCCATCGTGACGGAGGGTCATGCCGCCGTCAGCTTTGCTGTGCCCGGTGCGGACTTCTACCTGCCCGGCAGCCAGTATGAGGCGCTGCAGCTTTTCATTGACCCCGACGCCGTGCAGGCAGACAGCTTTTTGACGCTGATGGGGCTGGAAATAGGCGGCATCGCGGATTATTTCTGCCGCGGCGGCGTCCACTGCTGCCCGATGAGCGACGCCATCACGGCCATTGTGGACGAGGTCTGGGACGACGCCGCCTACGCCGCCCCCGGCGAGCTGCGCTATGCCGCCGTGCGGCTGCTGTATGAGCTGCTGCGCCTGCCCGACGAGGCCGACACGGCCCGCTGCCCCGCGCGGCAGGTCGAATGCGTGCGCGAGGCCGAGACGCTGGTTCTGCAGGACCTCTCGGTCCGCCGCCCGGCCCGGGAGCTGGCCGACCATTTTGGTTTGAGCGAGAGCGGCTTCAAGCTGTACTGCCAGAACGTGCTGGGCGAGGGGTATCTCGCCTACTTCCGCCGCCGCCGGCTCGAAAGAGCCGCCGAGCTGCTGCGCACGACCCCCCAGCGGGTACAGGACATCGCCGCCCAGGTCGGCTACGAGAGCCAAGGCCGCTTTGCCCAGGCGTTCTACGACCAGTTCCGCCTGACCCCGCTGGAATACCGGCGCCTGTCGAAGTAAAATGCCCTTGGCCACCTTCCTCGCAGAGGGAGGCAAGAAAGCCACGACCCGAAAGGAGCGGAAAATTGAACAACATCACGCGCTCGATTTTCCGTGCCATTCATGAGGGGCGGTGGTTGAGCATTGAATACAAAAACCAACAGACCCAGCAGACCAAATACTGGGTCGCTATCCGCGGGCTGAACCCCAGGACCCGCACCCTGAACGTTGACGGGCTGCATCTGGGCAAATTAAGCGTGCAGGCGCTCGACCATATCAGCATTGACCGCATCCAGACCGCCGAGGTCGTCGACGGCTCGTGGTGCCCCGTCAACCAGACGCTCATCGACGACATCCGCGACAACCCCGGGCGGTACGCGGCGCTGTTTGACAACGCCGCCAACCTGCGGGTGCTGGACTATCTGGCCGCCTGCAACCGGCTGGACGCCACGCCCTACCAGTCCAACTACAGCCTGATCCATCAAATTGACGCCGACTGCTTTGCCGATTATAAGGAGGACACGCTGGAGCTGACCGACGACCAGTTCCGTGAGCTGGTGGGCCGGTTCCAGCGCCGGGTCGAGGACCGCCGCCAGAACGCCGCCCGCCCCAGCCTGCCCACGCTGGGGCTGAACCTTATCAGTATTGACACCCGGCAGGGGCTGTACGTGCTGGCCTACCGCCCGCTGCGGCTCGACGTGAAAAAGCGCGCCCTGCGGGCCGAGCCGGAGCCGGTCATCTGCCGGGAGTTCACCGTCAACGGCAGCAAGCTGAGCATCCATCAATTTCTGGATGCCGACGACTATACGCTGCTGGACGAGTTCACGAAGCACGCCGAGACCATCAAGGACCGCATCACCCGCAGCAACCCGCGGGTGCGGGTCGATGACCTGCCCTACCTCGTCGCCATCAGCCGCGACTGCCCCGTGGACTTGGAGCATGAGTACCGCGGCATCCTTACTATGTTCGAGGACCCCTCCGGCGAGACGGCCACCGCCCCGCTGCGGGCCTTCTTCGGCGAGATGACCGCCAAGCCGCGCCGCCGCAAGTCCTACCCGCTGGCGCTGCTGAACAACAAGGTCAATCTGGACCAGCTGCTGGCCATCAACAACGCCATGCGCTATCCGCTGGCCTACGTGCAGGGCCCGCCGGGCACCGGCAAGACCAACACCATCGTCAACACGCTGACGACGGCATTTTTCAACGAGCGCACGGTGCTTTTTTCCAGCTACAACAATCATCCCATTGACGGCGTTGTGGAAAAGCTGCAGGCCGTCACCTACCACGGCCAGACCGTGCCGTTCCCGATTCTGCGCCTTGGCAACAACGAGAAAACCGCCGAGGCCCTGCGCACCATCGACCAGCTGTTTGAGCAGTGCAAAAAAATCCCCGTACCGGAGCGGCTGCTGGACAAAAACCACGCGGACCGCACAGCCCGCGCCAAACAGCTGACCGCCCTGCTGGAACGGTATGAGCGCATCCTTGATTTGCGGGAGCGGCGGGAGACCATCCGGCGCCTGCTGGACGCCCGCGGCCAGATGAACTTCCAGTACGAGCTGCAGGCCGGGCAGCTGCCGCAGGTGGACCGTGAGCTGGCCGCCTACGGCAGCATCGACTCTGCCGACGCGCTGGCTCTGCTGGACCGCAACGAGGACGAGCTGCTGCGCTACCTCTACTACACCTCGGCCCGCTGCATCCGCCGGTTGGAGGAGCCGAAATATAACGATTTAATGAGCATCGTCCACAGCCCCGACACCGACAAGGAGCGGGTCACGCAGTTCAACAAGTACCTCTCGGAGCCGGAGAACCTGAAAAAGCTGCTGCGCGTCTTTCCCATTGTGGCCACGACCTGCATCTCCGCCCACCGTCTGGGCGACCCGGAGCCGAGCTTTGACATGGTCATCATGGACGAGGCCAGCCAGTGCAGCACGGCCATGTCTCTTGTGCCCATCCTGCGCGGGGCATCGCTGATGCTTGTGGGCGACCCGCAGCAGCTCTCGCCTGTCATTCTGCTGGACCCCGCCGACAACCGCACGCTGCGCCGCCGCTACGGTGTCACGCAGGAGTACGATTACATCGAAAACTCGATCTACAAATGCTTTCTGGCCTGCGACGCCGTCAGCGACGAGACGCTGTTGAGCTACCACTACCGGTGCAGCCCCAAGATCATCGAGTTCAACAATCGCAAATACTACAACCACAAGCTGCACATTGCCAGCCGCGAGACCGACCCCACGCCGCTCGTCTATGTGGACGTGCCCAACGACACCACCGACGAGAAAAACACCGCCCCGCAGGAGGTGCGCCGCATCGAGGCATACCTGACCGCGCACCCGGACAAGCAGGTGGGCATCATCACGCCGTTTGCGAAGCAGCGCGCCGCCATCGAGGCCATGCTGCGCACGAAGCACTTTGAGAACGCCGCCTGCGGCACGGTGCACGCCTTTCAGGGCGACGAGAAAGACGTGGTCATCTTCTCCCTGGCGCTGACCGACCAGACCCGCCCGCGCACCTACGACTGGCTGAAAACGAACAAGGAGCTCATCAACGTGGCGACCTCCCGCGCGCGGGAGCAGCTGGTCATCCTCTCGAATCAGGCCGCACTGGACCGCCTGCACGCCGACAGCACCGACGACGATATTTACGAGCTGGTGCAGTACGTGCGCAAAAACGGCCAGTCCGAGGTGACCGAGAAGCCCGCCGCCAGCCGTGCGCTGGGCATCAAGCCCTACAGCACCAAGACCGAGGATGCCTTTTTGGAAAATCTGAACCACGCGCTGGACAACGCCTTCCTCGACGGCAGCCGCTGTACGGTCCGCAAGGAGGTACCCATCGCCCAGGTGTTTGAGGATAACCCCGGCTGCGCCGACCTTTTCTACACCGGGCGGTTCGACTTCGTCGTCTACCAGCGGGAGGGCCGCCGCCTGATGCCGATTTTAGCCATCGAGCTGGATGGCCGCGAGCACCGCGACGATCCCGCCGTCCAGCGCCGTGACCGCAAGAAGGACCAGATCTGCCGCGAGCACGGCTTTGAGCTGATCCGCGTCGAGAACAGCTACGCGCGGCGGTATAATTATATCAAGAGTATTTTGATAAATTACTTCCGCAAGGTGTCGTAGCACCCGCAAACGGGCAGAGCCCGCGAGAAAGCCTCCTCACGAAGTGGGGAGGTGGCCGAGTGGAACGAGGCCGAAGGGGCTCTGCCCGCGCATCCCAGTGTAAAACCGAAAAGGGGGTTATGCTTGTACCGGCAGCATTTACCTATTTATGTTGGGCTGTCGTTAGTACCGCTGCCGTTGGCTATGTGCCGGGAGCGTTGGAAATGCAGCACAATTTTGCCCGCATTGGATTCACGAACAGCGCGGGAGAAGCCCCTTACTTAGTGCAAAAAGAGCAGCGTGGAAATGCCGTTATATTGACATATCACTGCACGGGCTTCCCCGTGTCCGCTTGGGTTGATAAGCAACTTGAACTTGAAAGCGCCCTAAATATGCTGATAGCCCGTGTTAAAGAGGGCAATGACCGCCGGACGGTGAGCCTGTGCTGCATTCCGCCCGAACACGTTTTTGATACCATCGAATGGCATGAACGCTATATTTTACGGAATGAGGATAACAAGCTGATTCTTGGCCGTGGCCTGATGGGTGATGTGATTATTGACATTGACAAGACCTCGCATATTCTGATTGGTGGCAACACGGGCAGCGGCAAGAGCGTCTTGGTGCAGTGCTTGCTCTGGCAGGCAATTCATCAGGCAGATGTTGTATATGTGGCTGATTTCAAGGGCGGCGTTGACTTTTCTTATGTTTGGCAGGAGTTTGCCTACATCATTACAGAGGAAAAGAAACTCCTTGTGCTTTTGAACCATTTGGCGGATATATTAGAAGAACGTAAACGGCTTTTTAAGGAAGTCGATGCTGCCAATATCACCGAGTACCGCGAAAAGTCCGGAGATTATATGCAGCGTATTGTCTTTGCCTGTGACGAGGTGGCAGAACTGCTTGACAAGACGGGCGCGGATAAAAGCCGCAAGGAACTGCTGGCACAGATTGAAGCTCGTCTTGCATTGATTGCCCGTCAGGGCCGTGCCTTTGGCATTCATCTGATTCTTGCGACCCAGCGCCCGGACGCTAATATTCTGCCGGGGCAAATTAAGAACAATATGAACATTCGCATTTGTGGCCGCGCAGACACTACACTGTCTACCATCATCATCGGGGACGGACGCGCAGCCGAGCAGATTCCGCACGATGCACAGGGGCGCTTCATTATGGAAGACGGCACGGTGTTTCAGGCGTATTATTTTAGCGACGATACAATTTCAAAGTGGTAATATAAAAGGCAGACGTTTTTAGCGCCTGCCTTTTGTTTTTTATCGGGTATTAGAGAAAACCTACCCATATACCAACGGCAATAAGTAGTATGCCTAATAATCTGCCCACAAGTTTTGCTTTTTGGTATCCTAAAAGTTCTGCTGTTTCAGGAGTAGTAAATGGAAGTAAGACAACATCAATACCCATTACTATAATTCCGATTCCGATTGCGGAAGCGCGATTACTTAGGGCGATGCCATAAAGTAGAATGAGAAAACCTAAAGCAATGCCCAAAATAAAATACTTGGTTTTACGGCTATCCTTTTCCAGCGCTTCTTTATAGTTGCTTTCGCATTCATTGCAGCAAAATTCGGAAGTGCTATTTAGTTCATTCCCGCAGTATTTACATTTCTTCATACGAATACCTATAATGGTTAAATAAACTGGAAATTACCATTTCCCTTTAGCAATCCGCCCGCCGACCAAGATAGCGGAAAAAATAGCGGCGAAAAATAAGAATGTAAGCCAGATTGGACTTAATACCCACAACCAAGACCACGAAATGAATCCCGCTGCCTTTAGTACGACAAAAATCAGAGTTAAAACAACAACGGGGTCGCGTCCATGCCGTCCATACCATTTGGATTCCTTCTTCATACGCATAATCACCTCGCGGCTTCAGTTTAGTTAATTGTATCATATACCGTATTGCTTTACAAGCAGCTTGGAATTTTAATCTATATCGAGCAGTCAGACCGCTGCACGGTCCGCAAGGAGGTACCCATCGCCCAGGTGTTTGAGGATAACCCCGGCTGCGCCGACCTTTTCTACACCGGGCGGTTCGACTTCGTCGTCTACCAGCGGGAGGGCCGCCGCCTGATGCCGATTTTAGCCATCGAGCTGGATGGCCGCGAGCACCGCGACGATCCCGCCGTCCAGCGCCGTGACCGCAAGAAGGACCAGATCTGCCGCGAGCACGGCTTTGAGCTGATCCGCGTCGAGAACAGCTACGCGCGGCGGTATAATTATATCAAGAGTATTTTGATAAATTACTTCCGCAAGGTGTCGTAGCACCCGCAAACGGGCTCTGCCCTCTCATCCCAGCGTAAAACCGAAAAGTCCTGCCTCCCTTTCCCGGAGACAGGACTTTTTCCTTTTTACCGCCAGTGAAACGTAACCATGCCGTAAATATAAATAAACAAAATCGCACCCGGCACAAAATACTTAAAAATCGGCTTCATCCAGGGGCGGACCTTCAGGCCCCTGCCGGTGTTGGCTTCGGCCACAAAATTATCCCAGCCCCAGCCAAAGCGGTTGCAGCAGAACAGCGCCAGCACCAGCGACCCCAGCGGCAGCACATTGTTGCTGACGATGAAGTCCCAGAAGTCCAGCCACGCGCTGCCCGGCGCAAACGGCTGGAAGTGCAGCACGCTGTAGCCCAGCGCCGTCGTCAGCGCCAGCAGAAAGATGCCGACGCCGCAGACCACGCAGCCCTTCGGGCGGCTCCACCCGGTCAGCTCACGCACCATGGCAAGGATATTCTCGCAGACGCCCAGCACGGTGGACAGCGCCGCAAACACCATGAACAGGAAGAACAGCGCGCCCCACCAGCGGCCCCCGGCCATATTGCCGAACACCCCCGCCATCGTGTCAAACAGCAGACTGGGGCCTGCCGTGACCTCCAGCCCGTAGGTGAAGCACGCCGGGAAGATGATGATGCCCGCCAGCACGGCCACGAACGTGTCGAGAAAAATGACCCGCAGTGACTCGCCCATGAGCGCGTGATCCTTGCCGATGTAGCTGCCGAAGATCGCCATGCCGCCCATGCCGACGGACAGCGAGAAAAACGCCTGGTTCATGGCCGCCACGATGACCCCGCCGTCAATGGCCGAGAAATCCGGCACAAGGTAGAACCGCAGCCCCTCCGCCGCACCGGCAAACGTCAGGCTGTGCACGGCCAGCACCAGCATCAGCACCAGCAGCGCGCTCATCATGTATTTGGTCACGCGCTCCAGCCCGCCCTGCAAATTAAAGCTCAGCAGCACAAACGCCACTATAAGGACCACAAGCAGGTAGGTCACGTTCAGCCCGGGGTCGGCGATCATCTGCGCAAAGCCGAAATCCGCATTCTGCCCGGTCAGGAACTTGACAAAATAGTACAAGATCCATCCCGTGACCACCGTGTAGAACGCCATGATGGCAATGTTGCCGATGAGGCTGACGACGCCGAATACGCCCCACTTGTGGCCGGGCTTTTCCAGGCGTTGGTACATGGTAACGGGGCTGGCCTGGGCGGCGCGGCCCACGGCAAACTCCATGACCATGACGGGCAGGCCCAGCACCAGCAGGCAGAGGATGTAGAGCAGCATAAAGCTGCCGCCGCCATTCTGGCCGCACATCCAGGGGAATTTCCAGACGTTGCCGCAGCCGATGGCGCACCCCGCCGACAGCATGATAAAGCCCAGGCGGCTGCTCAGGCGTTCGCGTTCGTTCATAAATCAGTTTTCCCTTTCGGTAGTGATTTCCGCGCAGACAATTTCCGTGCGGCCCTGGGTGCGGAACTTGTAGCCCCAGGTGCCCGTGCCACCGCTGACGATGGCATCGCAATGGTCTGCAATGTTCTTTCTGCCGTAGTTGCGCTCATTTTTGGCAACCATGCCCACCGCACCCGCAGGCCAGACCTGCCCGCCGTGGGTGTGGCCGCTCAAAATCAGGTCCGCCCCCGCCGCGGCGGCGTTCTTAAAGTCCCGCGGCTCATGGTCGAGCCAGACCGTGTAGTGGTCGTCGGGGCCGCCGGGCATAAGCTGCGCCGCCGTGAAGCGGCTGCCGTTCGTGTACAGATAATCCTTGCGGCCCACGACGCGCACACCGCAGGGCAGCAGGACGGACGTGTCCTCCAGGATGCGCACGCCCGCGGCGGCGAACCCGCGCTCCAGATCCGCGCGGCCAAAGCTCGGCTCCCGCCAGTGGTGGAACAGATCGTGGTTGCCGAGGACGTAATACTTGCCCAGCGGCGCGTCCAGCTCGCCAAACAGCTTGCAGAAGGCGTCCAGCTCCTCCGGCTCGGTGAACTCGTCGAAAATATCGCCGGTCAGCACAAGCAGGTCGGGACGGCACGCCTCGATTTTTGCTTTCAGCTCCGGGATGCGGGTGTGATCCATCGCCGCACAGGCGCGCGGGTGGACATCACTGACCTGCACGATGGTCAGCCTGCCGTTCGGCAGGTTTTTCCGCGTTGTCAGGCTGTATTTTGTCGTACAGAGACGCAGCGCACGCCGCCGCCCCCACCACATGATAAGGCCCGTCAACAGCCATGGTGTTATGCCGTCCAGCCAGATAATATGCCAAACAGTCAGCGGTGTGCCGCCGATGCGCCGCAGCGCCAGCCCGATGGCGGTACCGATGCAGTAGAATGTCACAAGATGTCCGGCAAACACGATGCCCAGCCCGAGCGGGTCGCGGCTGATATACGCCAGCACGCCCATCAGCACAAGCGGCAGTCCGTAATACAGCACCGGCCACCGGGCCACCAGCTGTAAGGGCGGCAGCTGCAAAAAGTTCAGGTACAGCAAAGCATCCAGCGCCACCTGCCCGAGGCGCGGAAGAACGAATTGGAAGAAAGGATGATACATGGTTGATGCCTTTGTTCGGTAAGAGTGCCTTCCCCCTTGGGGGGAAGGTGTCTGCGGCCCCGCCCGCAGACGGATGAGGGGAATGCGTGTGGATGCCGCCCGTATACGGGATAGTATGGCAAGGTTGTCGCAATTGTCCGTACATGGGACAATATGGCAAGGTTGCCCCTCATCAGTCGCCTGCGGCGACAGCTTTTTTCCCTCCCCCTCAAGGGGAAGCCTTTTTAACAAAAACACCCCCGCACCTCGCGGCACGGGGGCTGAAATTTAATTTTTACTGTTCCTTCGCCTTGATGGCCGCGTCAATCGCGCGGGCAGCCTCTTTACCGGCACCCATGGCCAGAATGACCGTGGCGGCGCCGGTAACGGCATCGCCGCCGGCGTAGACCATCGGGCGGCTCGTCAGGCCGTCGGGGCCGTTCGTGATCAGGCAGCCGT
>ERZ773170.2685-NODE-2685-length-10123-cov-4.629122_pt1 | contig 10123 bp, 9 predicted proteins | sample MGYA00581002_ERZ773170 | MGnify/ENA primary metagenome ERZ773170 (study PRJEB29015, sample SAMEA2737811) | human gut metagenome | biome: human gut; feature: human-associated habitat; material: faeces | place: China | collected 2012 ... | reverse complement strand
CTGGCCGGTCAGGGCGTGAGCACCTATGACCTGATGGACACCATCACGGCCGACATGGTCAAGGTGAACCTGCTGGCCATCGGCGCAGTGTTCCTGATCCTGCTCCTCATGAAGCGCCAGCTGCTTTTGCCCATCATTCTGGTGCTCAGCATCGAGACCGCCATCTGGATCAATCTGGCCATCCCGTACTTCCGGGGCCAGTACGTGTTCTACATTGCCTACCTCATCATCAGCTCGGTGCAGCTGGGCGCTACGGTGGATTACGCCATCCTCTTCTCCGACCGCTATCAGGAGTTCCGCGAGACGCTGGGCCGCAAAGAAGCCGTTGCGGCCACGGTGTCCGCCGTGACCACCTCGGTCAGCACCACTGGCAGCGCCATGGCGGTGGTGGGCTTCCTGATGGGAGCCATTTCCACAAACCAGCTGCTGGGCCAGCTGGGCAATTTTCTGGGCGTGGGCAGTCTGGTGTCGCTGGCCATCGTGCTTTCGGCACTGCCGGGCTTTTTGTATCTGGCCGACCCGCTCATTATAAAAAAGAAAAGACAGCCGAAGGAGGCTTGACCGAGATGAAACATCGATTTGTGCGCCGGGTGTCGGCGCTGGCGCTGGCAGGCTGCCTGCTGGCGGGCAGCAGTCTGCCAGCTTTTGCAGCAGCCTCCGCTGCCAAGGAAGAGGTCATTTATGCAAATCTTACGGCCTCCGGTGCGGTGACCGGCGTGTACGCCGTGAACAGCTTTTCCGTGCAGGCGGGGGACACCGTTGCGGACCACGGCAGCTACACTGCCGTGCGCAACATGACCACGAGCGATGCCGTGGAGCAGAGCGGCGATACGGTCACGGTGCATGTGACAGAGGACGGCAAGCTCTATTATGAGGGCACCATGGACGCCGCCACGGCCCTGCCATGGGTGGTAAAGCTGACCTATACGCTGGACGGGGCAGAAATCAGCCCCGACGAGCTGGGCGGCAAAAGCGGTGCCCTTTCCATCCGGCTGCAGGTGAGCCGCAACCCGGATTGCACCGGAGATTTCTTTGACCAGTATGCCCTGCAGGTGACCATGACGCTGGACACCGACCGGGCACAGAACATCGTGGCTGATGGGGCCACCATGGCCAATGTGGGCAGCAACAAGCAGCTCTCCTACATCCTGCTGCCGGGCGCGGACAGCGACGTGACCGTCACCGCCGATGTGACGGACTTTGCCATGGACGCCGTATCCCTGAACGGCGTGCGGCTGAACCTGAACCTCGACCTCGGGGATATGGACCTGACCGGGATGCTGGAACAGCTGCAGAGCGGCTCCGTTCAGCTGGACGATGGTGCCAACGCGCTGGCAGACGGCATTGCGCAGGTGCAGGCGGGCATCGACACCCTGAACGGCAATTCCGGTGCCTTGACCGGCGGCTCAGCCCGGGTGCGTGCCGCCCTCACCCAGATGCAGACCGCGCTGAACGGCATCTCTGCCTCCACCGACGAGCTGAACACCCTGCTGGATGCCTCCACCCAGATCCGGGACGGCATTGCCCGGCTGGATGAGGGCGCGGCACAGCTGGAGCAGCAGGTGAGCTTTGAAGCCTACAAGGCCATCCTGAAAGAGAACGGCCTTGACCTTGACGTGGTAAAGGAGGGCAACGCCAAGGCCATCCAGCAGCTGCAGGGCATGGTGTGGATGATGCCGCAGCTCAAGGATGTGATCCTGCTTTTGCAGGGGTCTACGGCCAACATCGATGCCATGCAGACCTATCTCGACACCGTGAACGGCGGAATTGCCCAGCTGCACGAGGGCAGCAGCACCCTGAACGGCAGCTACGGCGAGTTTGATGCCGGGGTGCGTCAGCTGGCCAATGCCCTGACCGGGATGCTGGGCAACCTTTCGGTGCTGACCGACGGCGTGAACCAGCTGGCCAGCCAGTACGGCCAACTGGACAGCGGCCTGAATGCCTACACCGACGGCGTGGCCCAGCTGAAAGCCGGAGTGCAGCAGCTGACCGACGGTGCCGCCCAGCTGACGGCCGGCACCGGAGAGCTGCGCAGCAATGTTTCCGGGATCGACATGGGCGACCAGCTGGACAGCCTGCTGGCCGGTCTGAACGGCAGCAGCGAGGTGGAGAGCTTTACCTCTGCCGAGAACACCGATGTTTCCGCCGTGCAGTTCGCCCTGCAGACGGTGGCCATCGAGGCCCCGGCCCCGGCGGCAGAGCCGGAGGCCGCCCCCGTGGCGCTGACTTTCTGGCAGAAACTGCTGAAGCTGTTCGGGCTGTATAAGGGCTGATGGTTTGAAATGCCCTCCGCTTCGCTCTGGGCATATTCAGCGGAAAAATTATTTTTAATTTCGCAACTCTGGAAAATCTGCGGATTTTCCAGAGTTGCTTTTTCACGGAAGGGAACATAGCCCGCAGCGCCGCGCTTTCGCAGAAAGCGGTGCTGCAAATGCTGCTGCCCTTCACGCCCCACCTGTGAAAAGGGGATTCAGAAACGCCCGCAGGCGTTTCTGAATCCCGAATTTAAAATAATTTTTCCGCTAAAAATGGCTAGAGCGTAGCGGAAGCCATTCAAAATCGTCCCGCGCAGAGAGCATACGGCGGGATTCAGATCAAAATCCCATCGCAATGGTCGATCTCGTGCTGGATGATCTGTGCCGTCCAGCCGGTAAAGGTCTTGATGCGGGGTTTGCCGTCCATGGTCTGGTACTGCACCTTGATGCTCTGGTAGCGCTTTGTTTTCCGCACGCCTTCCAGCGAAAGACAGCCCTCCTCGGCCTCGTACAGGCCGGACTTTTTCAGGATCACCGGGTTGAACAGCACCAGATACCCGTCCTCGGCCTCCACTGCAATGATGCGCTTGAGCACGCCGATCATGTTGGCTGCCATGCCCACACAGCCGTCGGCGTGGGCGGTCAGGGTCTCCAGTAAGTCCCGCGCAACGGGCGCATCCTCCGGGGTAGCAGGGGCAGACTTCTGCGCCAGAAACAACGGGTCGTGCATGATAGGCTGGATCATAGTGAAATCTCCTTTATTTTTCTGTACAGCTTAAAAGGATGCCTGCCAGCAGTCCGGCAGCAGCCGGGAGCACCCAGCCAAAGCCCAGTGCCGCCAGCGGCAGAGCGTTGGCAAGGGCAGAAAGTGCGCTAAGCGGCAGCGCAGCGGCAATGCTCTGCACGACGGTACAGCCGATACACAGCGGGTAAACTCGGCGGCGCTGTTCCAGCCCGGGCACGAAGGAAAGCGTAATCAGCACAATGGCCACCGGGTATAGCGCATTGAGCACCGGGACGGATAACCGTAGGATCTCTGCCAGCCCCAGATTTGCGATCAGCATACTGGCAGCGGCAAAAAAGGCGGCAAGAACAGGGTAGGGGATGCGGGGCAGCAGGGTGTGGAAATACTCTCCCACACAGGCGATCAGTCCCACACAGGTGTTGAAGCAGGCCAGCATAAAGATGGCAGCAAGGAGCACCAGCCCCGCCTTACCGAACAGCCGCTCGGCCAGCACGGTCAGCACCTCGGCACCGGTAGCAAGGCCGGGTACGGCGGCACCGGTCAGTGCTCCGGCGTGCCCCAGCATGGTGTAGACCGCCAGCAGCAGCCCGCCCGCCACAAGCCCTGCACGGATGGCACTGCGCTGCACGTCCTGCTCCCGGGCAACACCCTGCGCCCGGATGTTCATGGCAATGACCGCACCAAAGTTCAGCGCCGCAAGGGCGTCCATGGTCTGGTAGCCGTACAATACGCCCTGTAACACAACAGCGGAACGATACGCCTCGGTGGGTGCACCGTACTGCGCCGCCAACGGGTGCAGCAGGCAGCCGCCGAACAGGATCAGAATCAAAACCAGCAGGCAGGGGCAGAGCAGCCTGCCCAGCCAGCGGGTGAGCCTGTCCGGGTGCAGCGCCACCAGAAAGGCCGCGCTAAAGAACAGCACGGAGTACCCCAGCTGCAACCCGGCGCTGCTGCCCAGCAGCGGGGTAAGCATGGCAAAGGAGGTGCTTGCGGTGCGCGGAATAGCCAGACACGGCCCGATGGACAGGTAGATCAAGATCATGAACACCTGTGCGAATACCGGGTGCACCCGCCCGGCCAGCTTGTCCAGACCGTCTGCTCGTGCCACCGCGATGACCCCTGCGACTGGCAGACCCACGGCACTGATGGCAAGCCCCAGAAAGGCGTGCCAGAAGTTTGTCCCGGCCTTTGCGCCTAAATCGGGCGGGAAGATCAGGTTGCCTGCCCCGAAAAACATGGAAAACAACGTAAAACCGACGAGCAACAGCTTGCGGCCCTTGAGCGCTTGTGTCAATACCGTCCCCCTCTTTCCTGCGCCGGTGCCAAGGTGCACCGTATACTGTATCCAGTTTACACTGGATGTAAATTCATGTCAAGCATACGACGGTTGAATAAAAGTATATACATTGAAAGCCGACCCGCCGCAGGTGGTGCACAGGTCATTCCCCTTTGCGGGACGGTATGGTATACTATACCTTATAATAGGCAGGGGAAGAGGGCAGTTTATGAAGCAAAACAAGCAGTTTTTTCGCCGTCTGCTGGCGGTGGCGTTCTGGCTGGCGGTCTGGCAGGCCGCAGCTATGGCCATCGGGCAGGAGGTGTTTTTGGTATCGCCGGTGCAGGCGCTGCGCACTTTGGTTCAACTGCTGCCAAGGGCGGATTTCTGGCAGCGGGTGGGCTTCAGCTCCGGGCGCATTTTGCTGGGCTTTGTGCTGGGCGCAGTGGTCAGCGTGGTGCTGGCGGTATGCGCTGCCCGGTGGAGCGCCGCCGATGCACTGCTGGCTCCGGTGATGCAGCTGGTCAAGGCCACGCCGGTGGCAAGCTTTATCATTCTGGCGCTGGTCTGGGTGCGGGGCAGCGCCCTTTCGGTGCTTATCAGCTTTTTGATGGTGCTACCGGTGCTGTACGGCGCGGTGCGCACCGGCATTGCCGGGGCAGACGTGCAGCTGCTGGAAATGGCGGCAGTGTTCCGTCTGCCGCCGGGTCGCCGCCTGCGTGCGGTCTGGCTGCCGGCGGTGCTGCCGGCCTTCCGGCAGGGGTGCAGCGTAGCGCTTGGCATCTGCTGGAAAAGCGGCGTGGCGGCCGAGGTCATCGGTCTGCCCAACGGCAGCATCGGCGATGCGCTGTATCGCGCCAAGATCACCCTTTCCACCGGGGAACTGTTTGCGTGGACCTTTGTCATCATTCTGCTGAGCGCAGGCTTTGAAAAGCTGTTCCTGTTTGCATTGGATAAGGCCGTTGGCGCAGTGCTGGGAGAGGAGGGAACAAAATGCTGAAGATTCAACACCTGACAAAACGGTTTGGCGCGGCACCGCTCTTTACTGACCTGTGCATGGAGGTGGATGCTCCCGTGGTGCTGTGGGCGCCCAGCGGCTGGGGCAAGACCACCCTACTGCGCATCCTGATGGGGCTGGAACGTCCCACCACCGGCAGCGTGGAGGGTGTGGGCCGGGTGGCGGCAGTCTTTCAGGAGGACCGTCTTTGCCCCCAGCTGAATGCGGTGCAGAACGTCACTTTGGTGCTGCCGGGGGCAGAAAACCAGTACAAAGAGCAAATTGTAAGCGAATTTCAACAGCTCGGAATGGAACTTGCCGCCTTGCAGCTGCCCGCCCGCAGACTTTCTGGCGGGCAAAAGCGGCGGGTGGCGCTGCTGCGGGCGTTGTGGGCTCCCAGCGACACCCTGCTATTGGACGAGCCCTTTACCGGCATGGACCCTGACACCCTGCAGCGGGCGGCAACGCTGCTGCGGCAACGCTGCGCGGGCAAGCCGGTGCTGCTGGCTACCCACGACGAAAGCGCCATCCGCGCCCTCGGCTGGCCGGTGGTGGAGCTGGAAAAGCTGGGACGTTCTTGAATGCCCTCCGCTTTGCTCTGGGCATGATTTAAGGAAATTTTGTTTTTCAAATATGGCGTTTGTTTTAAAATCACCTAAAAAGCAAGGACGTGCAACCCGCGGGCTGCACGTCCTTGCTTATAGAATATTCTTTACCCGAACAGGCTTTTGGTGTTGTGAGAGTATACGGACAGTACTAAACCGACACAGATATACAACATGAGCACCGAGCTGCCGCCGGCGGAGTAGAAGGGCAGCGTGACACCGATGACCGGCAGCACCCGCAGGTTCATGCCCACGTTCACGGCGATCTGCGCCATCAGCGCACCGCCGATACCGGCGCAGATGTAGCTGCCCAGCAGATCTTCGCTGCGGGCACCGGTGGCAAAGGTCTTGATCACCAGCGCCAGCAGAACGCCCAGCACCACGCAGCAGCCCACAAAGCCCGCCACGTTGCCGATCCAGCTGAGGATGAAGTCGTTGTGGGCGTTGGGCACGCTGTAATACCTGCCTCCGAATAAGCCGTTGCCGAAGATGCCGCCGGAGCCCAGTGCGATCTCGCCGCGCTGCTGCTGGTAGATGATGTTCTTCCATACCGCCTCGCTGGGGGCCCAGCCGGTGGTGTTTTCCGGGTCCAGCACCGCCAGAATGCGGTACCACTGGTATCCTTTGCCGATCTTATCGCTGAAAAAGGCAAAGGCCACCGCCACGGCAGCGCCCGCTGCCGCAAAGGCTGCAAAGATATACTTCCAGCTCAGCCCCGCCGCAAACATCATGCAGCAGCCGATGATGCCGTAGATGATGGCGGTGCCGTCATCGCCCTGCACATGGATGATGGCAATGGGCACCAGCAGATGCAGCAGCAGCTTTGCCAGCTCCTTTGGCTCGTTGATGCGGCTGCGCACATTGTTCAGGTGCATGGCAAAGGTCAGGATAAAGCTGATTTTTGCCAGCTCTGTGGGCTGAAAGGTAAAGCCGCCCAGCTTGTACCAGGAGTAGTTGTCGGTATCGCCGGCGTTGTAGCCGATGGTCAGCGGGCCGATGGATACGTTGCGGATGACCAGCGTGGGCAGCACCAGACCCCACGTCAGCACAACGTGCACCGGCCACACTTTTACAAGGCTGCGGTAGTCCACGCAGGAGAGCAGCAGCGCGATCACGATGCCAATGACGGAAGCGCCCGCCTGCACCAGCGCCCGGCGGTAGTCGCCAATGCCGATGATGGCACCGGTCACCTCGTCGGTGGCAAAGCCGTTGCCCTGCTTAGCTGCCCACGAGGACAGCGCCAGCACCGCCATAACGCTGCTGAAAATGCACAGCAGCAGATAGATCTTATCGCTGCGCTTAAAATATTGTCGAATGCTATCCAAGGAAAGCACCGCCTTTCGTCAGAACAGTCTGCCGGGGTGTGCCTGCGTACAGGCGATAAAAACCCAGCATATCGCTATTATACACAAATCCCCCTGCCAATGCAATGCGCCGGGTGTGACGGAATGGTAAAACATTGCCGGGGTGCTTGACAAAGCCCCGGTTGCATCCTACAATGAACCTGTGGGCGCAGCCTTGCGCACAACAGCCCCGGCAGTGTGCCGGGGGAGAGGAACGGAAAAGAAGAAATGGAACATACAGTTTATCGCCGCCTGCTCAGTGCGGTGTGTGCCATTGCACTGGCCTTTACGATAGTGTGCCCGGCAGTGGCCGCTGCACCGGAGGAGACCACCGGCACTCCCCAGACCCTGACTGCCTCTGAGGTAAAGGAGATGCAGCAGACGGATGCCGCTGTCACCGCCCTGACCGACAGCGCCGCCTATGCCGGAATGTCGGAGGAAGAGCGTCAGACTGCTGCGCTGGCGCAGCTGGACGAGCTGGCGGCACAGGGGCTTATAGAAAAGGACAGCATCTATGTGGATGCGAAAAACGGCATGATAAGCTTTACTTACAGCTGCGGCGCACTGGGCGGTATTTTGCTCACCGACACCGAGAGTGAGACAGACGCTGCCCTGCCCGGGCCGGAGATGGAGGATGCGCCTGCCCTGCTCGCTGCCGAGAACGGTACTGTGGGCAATGCGGTTATCTACTATGCCTTTGATAACGGGGTGAACAGCAACCGCTACCCCTACTATTCTTATATGAAGGACTACTGGAACGGCTACGGACTGGACACTCATCTGGACATGATGGTGACCGTCTCCGACCTGAAGCGGATGGCAGACTACGACCTTGCCATCCTCAGCGCCCACGGCGCGTATTATACCTATGAGTATGGCTGGCTGTGGAAAAAGCAGGCCACCGCGCCCATCATCCTGCTGCTGGAAAAATCTGATTTCTGGAACGACCTGCGCTACGGCATGGATCTGCTCAGCCATCGGGTCATCAAGGTGAACGGTTGCTACGCCGTCACCGGAGGCTTTTTCAGCAACGCCTACCGGGGCGGGAAGCTGAACGGCACCATCGTGCTCTCGGAGACCTGCGAGTTCTACGGACGCAGCGGCCATGTGAACACTGCTCTTTCGGATGGGCTGCTCTCCGGCGGGGCAAAGGCTGTGGCGGGCTTTGTGAACAACGTATACAGCGTGTACTCCCGCAGTATGCTGTGGGCGACCGTGAACCGCCTGATCGAGGGTGAGACCTTGCAGCAGGCCATTGATTACGGCCTTGAGGTCTACGGCGAAAACGACATCGTATGGTACCTCAACCAGAACACCGGGCGGCATCCCCACCCGGCGGCGTCCTACCCCATCATTCAGGGCGACGGCACCGTTCGGCTCACCGCGCCCGGCACGGCAACGAACAGTGCCGTAGAGCAGCAGACCCCTGCCGCCGCCTGACCATTGCACTTTTGCACGTTTTATATTATACTTAGGGATGGCAGAGTGTCTGCCATCCCTTTTTTTGAAACGATGAGGTAACCTTCATGTCAGAATATATCACCCATTCCCGCGCCGAGACGGTGGCGCTGGGCAAACGGATGGCCGCTGTGCTGGCCCCCGGGGCGCTGATCGCCTTTACCGGCGGTCTGGGCGCGGGCAAGACCGCCTTTACCGAGGGTCTTGCCGAGGGTCTGGGCTGCACCGACCCAGTGTCCAGCCCCACCTTTGCCATCGTGAACTACTACCGGGGCCCGCGCCCGCTGGCGCACTTTGACCTGTACCGCATTTCTACCGAGAACGATCTGTGCGCGGCAGGCTTCTACGATTATCTGGATCAGGGCGCTGTGGTGGCGGCAGAGTGGAGCGAAAACTTTGCCGACCTGCTGGCACTGGAAAACCCCATCCGGGTGAACATCGAACGTCTGGACGATACCACCCGCAAGATCACCATTGAGGGGGTGACGGTATGAATATTCTGACCGTGGATACGGCGGGCAAGACCGCCGGTGTAGCCCTGCTGCAGGACGACCGCCTGCTGTACGAGGTATATCTGGACGGTGGCATGACCCACAGCGAAACGCTGATGCCCATGATCGACACCTGCCTGAAGATGTGCGGCATGACCTGTGCAGATATTGACTTGTACGGTGTCAACGCAGGCCCCGGCAGTTTTACCGGGCTGCGCATCGGTCTGGCGGCGGTCAAGGGTCTGGCCTTCCCGCGGGAAACGCTGTGCGCACCGGTCTCCACGCTGGAAGCACTGGCCGCAGCCCACACGGGCGAGGGCACCGTGCTGTGCGCACTGGATGCCCGCCGTGCGCAGGTATACAGTGCCGCGTTCGACCTTGCCACCCACAGCCGCCTGCTGGAAGACGATGCCCGGGCGGTGGCAGATCTGGCCGATTTTGTAGAAAATTGCAAAAAGCCCCTGTTTTTTGTTGGTGATGGCGCATCTCTGTGCTATAATAAATACGGCAGTGTGCCGGGCGTGCTGCAGGCACCTGCGGCCCTGCGCGGCGGGCGTGCTGCTGCAGTGGCCCTTGTGGCAAAGCAGATGGCCGAAGCCGGAAAGGCTGTGCTGCCGGAGGCTGTGCTGCCGGACTACCACCGCCTGAGTCAGGCCGAGCGGGAGCGCGCAGAGCGCCTTGCAGCAGAAGCTGCAGCCAATGCCGCCCAAAACAAGGAGCAGGCATAAAACCCTGCGTGACTGAGAGAAAGGAACATTTCCATGGCAAAACCCATTGCACTGGCCGCTGACCACGGCGGATTTGAACTGAAAGAAGCTGTCAAGGCGCATCTGAAGGAGCTGGGGCTGGAATACATCGATTTTGGCACCCATAGCACCGACAGCGTGGATTACCCCGATATGGCCGTGCCCGCCTGCGATGCAGTTGTGAGCGGCGAGTGCAGCAAGGCACTG
>ERZ773170.2683-NODE-2683-length-10131-cov-3.734220_pt1 | contig 10131 bp, 9 predicted proteins | sample MGYA00581002_ERZ773170 | MGnify/ENA primary metagenome ERZ773170 (study PRJEB29015, sample SAMEA2737811) | human gut metagenome | biome: human gut; feature: human-associated habitat; material: faeces | place: China | collected 2012 ... | reverse complement strand
GGTTTTTACCGATGTTATTTTGGTGTTTTATAATAGGTTTTGTCTTATTTAAGTATATAAATAATTGATATGGTGATATTATGAAATTATCTGGAGAAATAGCATTAGCAAGTGGTTTTATTTTTGATTATAGCAATATGATAAATACTGATACAATAACACCTGCAGTTATTGAAACTTTGGAGAGTAAAGCTAAAGATGCTGCAGATGCTTTACTGTTAATACGTGAGCAAGGTATGGCAAAGGCACATTTATCTAAAGATGGTACGCCGGAGCATGTGCTTTTTACGAAACTGCCTTTCGTTAAGAATGGCAATCCTAATACGCCGGAGTCTATTGCTAAATTGAAGCAGTTTGGAAGTTATCTGCAGCAGGAGATAGATGCTGTTGTTTTTTTAGGAGTAGGGGGATCTTATCTTGGCAATAAAGTTCTATTTGATATTTTTGCCGGTTCCGGCTGGAATGTAGGCTGTGAAAAAAGCAGGCATGGTTATCCTAGGGTATATTTCTCGGGAAATAATTTAGATGTAGATCAGTATAGTGAAGTTGTGGATGAAGTGGAGTATCTTGCCACGCACAGGCTGGGGAAAAATGAGCAATTCAGAGTATTGCTTGTTCCTATTTCCAAATCTGGTACGACTTTAGAAACTTTAGCAGCGTTTTCTTATTTTTATGAGCAGTGTCAAAAGTCTTCGTTATTGCAAATGGAGGTTGCGGTTGTAACCGATCTTGATGAAGATATATCTCCTTTATATAACTTGGCCAAGGAAAATGTATGGCAGTGTTTTGATATCAAAGAAGGTATTGGCGGCCGATTTTGTATTTTCAGCGATCCAGGATTAATTACTGCTGCCGCTATAGGAATGGATATAGATGCCTTTTTATGTGGAGCAAGGGATATGGAAAATGCATGTCAGTCAGCTTCGCTTGGAGAAAACCCGGCGCTCTTGAACGCAGTCTTGAAGTATGCAGCAGCCGAAAAAGGGGTTGATATTGAAGTTTTTATGCCATATGCGGCGAAAATGAAATCTGTTGGTGAATGGTATGTACAGCTTTTGGCTGAATCTCTTGGGAAGCGTAAAGATCGTGAAGGCAATGTTGTTTATTATGGACGTACTCCGGTTTCAGCTGTTGGTTCCACTGATATGCATGCTCAAACACAACAGCATCAGGATGGAAAAAAAGATAAAGTAATACAGTTTGTTGAAATATTGGAACGTGAGCAGCAGATTGTTTTAAACAATCCCTTTACTCATATCAGCTCATTAAAAAAATATGACGGCTTGTCTGTTGACCATGCTCTGAAAATTGCACTTGCTGCTAATGAAGAGGCTTTGAATAGCGACGGGCGGTTAAATGCGAAATATATTTTGCCTCGGATAGACGAATATTATTTAGGACAGCTGCTTTATTTTCTGATGCTTTCCGTAGCATATGAAGGTGAGTTGGCTGATGTTGACGCCTACGATCAACCGGGTGTTGAAACTTATAAGCAAATCATGAAGCTGAAAATGTCCCACCAGTAGAATTTTAACGTGCCGATATTTTACGGCACGTTTTGTTTTTGTGAGGAAATATGAAAAAGTTTTGGAAATTTATTTTAACGATTATCATAGCAGTCGCAGCGTATGGCTATGAAGCTTATGATTTTGGGTCAGAAGCTCATGAAGCTATTTCACTTTTGCAAGGCCAGCTTGAGGTAAAATTGTTGGATGTTGGGCATGGGGATGCAATTTTATTGAGAAATCAGGCTGTTGCAATACTTGTGGATACAGGTGATTATAAAAATAGTGATATACTTGTTCGCAGATTGAAGACTTTAGGGGTTAGAAAACTGGATGCTTTGATTATTACACATCATCATTTAGACCATTTAGGAGGAGTAATAAAAATATTAAATAATTTTGATGTTAAAAATTTTTATGACAACGGTATTGTAAATCCTCAAAGTGAAATTTCTAAAGATGTAGAGAAATTGATTCTTAACGGAATTTTAAGCCGCCAAATATTAAGTGCTGGGCAAAAACTGGAGTTTGCAGACAATATAAATTTAAAGTTTTTAGCACCTGCTAGTAAAAATGGTTTCCCTGAAAAAGATTTAAATAATAATAGTTTGGTTTTTAAATTGCAGTATGGTGAATTTTCAATGCTTTTTACAGGAGATATTGAAGCAAAGACCGAAAATGATTTGGTAAGTAGATATGGAAAAAAACTGCAGAGCACTGTTTTGAAGGTAGCACATCACGGAAGCAGTACGTCTTCCACTTATAATTTTTTAAAAGTGGTACAGCCACAGCTGGCACTGATAAGCTGTGGCGATAAAGAAAAATATAATCATCCTAATAAAAAGGTATTGGGAACATTTGAGTATTTACAGATTCCTGTTAAAGTCACCAGTCAAAATGGTGAAATTACTTTGAGGACTGACGGAGAAAAATATCAGATTATGACAGATAAATAAAAAACGTCATCTTAAATTTAAGATGACGTTTTTGTTATTTAGAATGTTGCTCCATTTGCAAGGAATACTGGTTCGGCAGAGGTTTTTTCTGCTAAAGTTGTGCCAATATAACCTCGTTTTACCATTGTCTGCAAAACTAAACGCTGTCTTTTTTTACAGCCTTCAGGATTTTCTAGTGGATTGAGTGCAGATGGTGCATAAGGAAGAGCCGCAATAATAGCACATTCGGCAAGCTGCATCTCCTGAGGTAATTTATCAAAATAGGTAAGTGCTGCAGACTTGATGCCAGTGGCACCGGCACCAAAATAAGTTGTATTAAAATAAATCTCTAAAAGCTGGTCTTTAGTGTAATGCTGTTCCATAACCAGAGAAAGCAGCGCTTCTTCAGTTTTACGGATCAAAGTCTGCTCTTGTGATAGAAAAAGGTTTTTTGTGAGCTGTTGCGTAATTGTACTGCCGCCTTGAACTACTTCTCCGGCAGTAATATTTACTAATGTAGCACGCAGGATACCGTCAACATCTATGGCGCCATGATTGTAAAAATTGTGATCTTCAATGGCCAGTAAGGCTTGCTGCATTTCAATAGGGATATCTGTGATAGGAACCCACTCAATATCGTTAGTGCGTTCTTGGACAGCTTCTTCAATATTTAGGCTTAGCCAGATTTTTTGTATCGGATCTGGCCAAGTTTGTTTTGGAGGTAAGATAGAAAGTAAAAAAACGGTTGCCTTACTGTGTTCAGCAGGCGGCAGTTGCACAGAATGCTGTGTAGTTGGCGATAGAATCTCTTTTTTGATGGGGTCACCACTGGTAGGATACCAAAAAAAGATACCTACAGCTATAATGATGATAACGAATATTTTGAACATAAGGTACCTCTTTAAATTATTATAATTATTGATTATATTGTATCAGAGATTTTAGAAATAATAAAATAAAAAACACTTACCAATGAATAAAAAATTGAAAAATGTTTTGAAAAAAGGCCTCTAAAGTAGTACAATATTAAATATAATAGGGTTAGTGTTTATAATAATAGACAGATTTTTTTTTTAGTAGGATATTTAAAAAAAAATTCAGAGAAATACTTGCGTGTTTATGCGATAAAGTTGTATAATTACAAATCATAAGTTTTAGGGAGGCTGGATATGAAAGCAAGTGTCATTGGAGCTACAGGTTTTGCTGGAGCCGAGCTGTTGCGATTATTGGATGGACATCAGGAAGTAGAACTTGCTGCGATAACATCTGAAAGCAGTACCGGTGAGAATATTGCTGCTATGTATCCTCATCTGTCTGTACGGATTGAAACTGCATTGGGCAGTTTACAGGATATTGAGCAAATTGCTGATAAAAGCGATGTTATTTTTATTGCTTTGCCGCATGGTCATGCGATGAAGATCGGCAGGCAGTTGAAAATGCACGATACAAAGATAATAGACCTGGGCGGAGACTATAGATTTAAGGATATACGAGTTTTTGAAGAATGGTATAAAGTAAAACACGAAGATCCAGAAACTAAGGCAGTCTATGGCCTGACCGAATTATATAGGGGACAGGTAAAGGATGCTAAAATTTTAGCGAACCCAGGCTGTTATACAACTTGCAGTATTTTAGCCTTGGTACCTTTACTGAAAGCAGGCTTGATTGAAACCCAGGGAATTATTATAGATGCGAAATCTGGAACAACGGGTGCAGGACGGGGTTTGAAGCTGGGTAGTCTCTATTGCTCTGTGAATGAAAATTTTCACGCTTATGGTGTTGCTGGTCACAGGCATACTCCTGAGATCGAGCAGGTTTATAGTGAATATGCCGGAAAAGATGTTGTGATTCAATTTACACCGCATTTGTTGCCTGTTGATCGTGGTATTTTAGCGACTTGCTATGCCTCTCTTAAAAATGACGTCAGCGAAGCTCAGGTTCAGGAAGCTTTTGCAGAAATGTATGCTGATGAGTATTTTATTCGTTTGCGCGGTCAGGGTGCTTGCCCGGAAATAAAAAATGTCAGAGCATCTAATTATGTGGATATTGGCTGGCAGATTGATAAGCGTACTGGACGTATCATCGTTATGAGTGTGCTGGACAATTTAGTGAAGGGTGCGGCAGGTCAGGCTGTGCAGAATATGAATGTGATGTTTGGGATACCGGAAAATACTGGTTTGACTCAATTACCTATCTATCCATGAGGAGGCGTAAAGAATGAAGAAAATTGATGGCTGGGTAACAGCGCCTCAGGGTTTTCTTGCTGCCGGGGTTAAAGCCGGTATTAAAGCCAGTGGCAATCATGATGTGGCTGTTATTTACAGTACAGTTCCGGCAGCTACCGGTGCTGTATTTACTCAAAACAAAATGTGTGCGGCTCCTGTTTTAGTAAGCAGAGAAGTTGCACAAGAGGCTGTGGCTCAGGCTATTATAGTCAACAGCGGTTGTGCGAATGCCTGTACAGGTGAACAGGGCTTACTTGATGCCAGAGAAATGCAGGCTTTTGCAGCTGATTTACTTGGTATTGAACCGCAGAATGTTTATGTTTGCAGTACTGGTGTTATAGGTCATTTTTTGCCTATGGATAAAATAAAAAATGGTTTAGCCGATGCTGTCGATGTTATGGATGAAAACGAAGGTGAAAGCTGTGCTATGGCAATTCAGACAACTGATACGTTTATTAAGCGTGCTGCTTATGAATTTGAGGTTGGAGGGAAGACTTCAAGGATTGCTGGAATTGCTAAAGGTGCAGGGATGATCCATCCTAACATGGCGACAATGCTCACCTTTTTAACTACTGATGCGGCAATCGCTCCAGATGTTTTAAAAAGAGCTGTTAAGGCTGCTGCTGATAAATCTTTTAATATGGTAGTCGTTGATGGAGATACCAGTACCAATGACAGTATGATCGTACTGGCTAACGGACTGGCTGAAAATGAAATTATATTTTCAGAGGAACATCCAGATTATCCGGCTTTTTTTGAAGCTTTGGTAACTTGTGCACAGGATCTCGCTAAGTTGATTGCCAGAGACGGTGAAGGAGCTACAAAATTTTTGGAAGTTAATGTTGTTGGTGCGGCTACATGGAAAGATGCCAAAGCAGCGGCTATGGCAATTGCCAAATCGCCACTTGTTAAAACTGCTTTTTTTGGCGAAGACCCGAACTGGGGACGCATTGTTTGCGCCGCAGGTTATAGTGGTGCAGTAATGAATGCAGATAAAGTTAATTTGTCAATCGGCGGCGTACGTTTAGTTGAAAATGGTATGAACTGTAATATACCGCTGACAAGCTTGACTGATATCATGAGTGAACATGATATCACAATGACCATTGATATGGCGGCAGGGAATGAGTGTGCTACAGTCTGGACCTGTGATTTCAGCTATGAATATGTCAAAATTAATGGTGAATACCATACCTGAGATTTGTTGACGTACTGAGTCGGGAGCTTTGGCCGCCTCAAATTTATAAAAATAACAAAAGGCAGTCCAGGGCCCGGTACTGCCGTAAAAACAGGAGGAACTGTCAATGTTACGTAACGAAGAAATTAAAACTTTAGTGGAAGCGCTGCCATATCTGCGCGATTTTAAAGGAAAAACTGTAGTAGTAAAATATGGCGGTAACGCTATGCTTAATGATGATATTAAGACTAAAGTGCTGCAGGATATTGTTTTCCTGCAATGCGCCGGATTACGTCCTGTAGTTGTACATGGAGGCGGTCCTGAAATCACTGCTATGCTTGGCAAGGCTGGCAAAAAAACACAATTTGTCAGTGGTTTGCGCGTTACTGACGCAGAATCCGTCGGGATAGCTGAAATGGCCCTTGTTGGTAAGATCAATACTGACCTTGTTGCCCGTTTAAATGTTCTGGGTGGACGCGCAGTTGGTTTGAATGGTAAGGATGCCGGACTTATCCGTGCTAAAAAGCATTTGGCAGATGTTTATGAAAATGGTGAGGTAAATTTAGTTGATATTGGCTATGTCGGCAATGTCGAAAAAATCAATACAGAGCTTTTAGAAGTACTGCTTGATAATGATTTTATACCGGTTATTGCACCGACTGGAGTGGGTGCTAATGGAGAAACTTATAATATTAATGCAGACAGTGTTGCCGGTGAGATCGCAGGTGCACTGAAAGCTGAAAAATTACTGGTTCTAACTGATGTTAAAGGTATTTATGCGGATTATCGTGATGAAGCAAGCTTTATTTCGACGCTGAGCTTTGAAAAAGCACAGGAACTGATCATCCGCGGCAACATCGACGGAGGTATGATTCCAAAAGTGAAGGCCTGCATCACGGCGCTTTCCGGCGGTGCGAAAAAAACGCATATTATTGATGGACGTGCTGAGCACACAATCTTAATGGAGATATTCAGTGATGAAGGCGTGGGGACAGAAGTAGTAAAAGAGCTGTAAAGGCTGCTGAGAATAAAAGGATTAGAGGGGATCGCAATGGACGCAAAAACAATTATCGACCAAACAGAAAAATATTATTTGCCGGTCTTTGGTCGATATCAGCTGGCACTTACCCATGGTAAAGGCTGTAAGCTTTATGATGCTGACGGTAATGAATATCTGGATTTTTTAGCAGGGATAGCAGTTAATTCTTTGGGACACGCACACCCTGCACTGGTAAAAGCTATTAGTGAACAGGCTGCGAAACTTATGCACTGTTCTAATATTTACTATACTGATATTCAGGCAAAAGCTGTTAAAGAAATCATTGAAACTACAGGCTTTGACAGGGTATTTTTAGCAAATAGCGGTGCTGAAGCCAATGAAGGTGCCATAAAACTTGCGCGTAAATATGGCCATCAAAAAAATGAGGGTAAATATCGTATTATTACGGCTGTACATTCCTTTCATGGTCGGACTATGATGACTGTTACTGCTACAGGTCAGCCAAAATATCAGCAAGGATATGAGCCATTGCCTGCAGGTTTTGATTATGTTCCTTATGGTGATTTGGAAGCGTTACGAGAAGCAATGGATGAAGATGTTTGCTGTGTTTTGCTCGAGCCTATTCAAGGGGAAGGCGGCGTTCATGTTCCCAGTGATACATACTTGCATGAAGCAAGATTATTGTGCGATAAATATGACGCACTGCTTGTTTTTGATGAAATTCAAACAGGTGTCGCGCGTACAGGAAAATGGTTTGCGTATATGCATAGTGGTGTAAAACCTGACATTATGACTTTTGCCAAAGGGATTGGCGGTGGTTTTCCTGTTGGTGGTTTTGTCGTCACGGAAAGGCTGGCGCATGTTTTTAAACCTGGTGATCATGGTGGTACTTTTGGCGGCAATGCTTTAGCATGTGCGGCTATTTATGCGACCTTAACTACAATAAAAAATGAAAATATTGTAGAACAGACGGCAGAAAAAGGAACTTATTTCAAAAAGAAACTGGAATTTCTGATGGCTAAGTATCCGGATAAGGTTATTGAAATACGCGGCTGCGGCTTGATTTTAGGCATGGAGTTGGCTAAAGATGGCAAAGAGGTTGTCGAAGCTTGTCTTAAACGCCAGGTCATTGTTAATTGTACGGCTGGTAACGTTATTCGTTTAGTTCCTCCTTTGATCGTTACAAAAGAAGAAATAGATCAGGCAGTAGCTGCTTTAGATGCGGCATTGGCTGAATTTTAACCAAGTTTGTGAGGGTGGAGAATGGGTTTAAGAAATAAAGATTTGATTTCTATTCACGATTTATCGGTGGGTGAAGTTGCGACTATTTTAGATGTCGCTAAAAAGTTAAAGCGTAAACAAAAAAATGGCGAGCCGCATCAATATCTTAAAGGCAAAACTCTTGGGATGATTTTTTCCAAGGCATCAACACGTACACGTGTTTCTTTTGAGGTTGGTTTCTGGCAGCTTGGCGGTCACCCGATTTATTTGAACGATTCTGCTTCTCAGATTGGCCGTGGTGAACCAGTACGTGATACGGCAAGAGTCTTATCACGTTTTGTTGACGGGATCATGATTCGTACCTTTTCACATGAATCTGTTTTAGAATTGGCTAAATATGCAAGTATTCCGGTCATTAACGGTTTAACGGATATGCTGCATCCCTGTCAGGCTTTGACTGATTTATTTACTATTATGGAGTATAAAGAGGTCCTGAAAGGCAGGAAACTTGTTTATGTAGGTGATGGTAATAATATGGCTCATTCACTGATGTATGCCTGTGCAAAAGTTGGTATGAATATGGTCTGTGCTTGTCCGCAGGGATATCAGCCAGATCCTGTTATCGTTAAGACAGCCCAGGAAGATGCAGTCCATACAGGCTGTACGATTGAGGTTGACGATGATCTGTTCAGAGCCTCGAAAGGTGCTGATGTACTTTATACTGACGTTTGGGCGAGTATGGGTCAAGAGTCAGAACAATCTATCCGTCAGGAAGCTTTGGGTGAATATCAGATCAATAAAGAATTGCTGGCAGTGGCCCGGCCTGACGCTATGGTTTTGCATTGTTTGCCTGCACATCGCGGGGAGGAAATAACTGAGGATGTTTTGGAAGGACCGCAATCAAAAATTTTTGATCAGGCAGAAAATCGTCTGCATGTACAAAAAGCGATTATGGCACTTTTGATGAGTGATGAAGTGTTATAAGTAAAAATACGGTATACATTCATAAAAACTCTTCCATTTTTTGGAAAATGTGGTATAATCATATTCGTCGTTACAAGTTTATGCATGAAATCTTACATATTTAAACATCTTAGGAGGCTGTATCTACAATGAAAAAAGAAGACATTAAAAAAGTCGTGCTTGCTTATTCTGGTGGTTTGGATACCTCGGTAATTATTCCCTGGCTCAAAGAAAACTATAATAACTGTGAAGTTATAGCAGTTACGGCAGATCTTGGTCAAGGTGACGAACTTGATCCCGTACATGATAAAGCACTTAAATCAGGTGCCAGCAAATGTTATATTTTAGATTTGAAGGAAGAATTTATTGCTGATTATGTTTGGCCTGTTGTCAAAGCCGGCGCAGTTTATGAAAAGAAATATTTACTTGGTACTTCTTTTGCACGTCCTCTGATCGCTAAAAGATTAGTAGAGATCGCTGAAAAAGAAGGTGCTGATGCTGTTGCTCATGGTGCTACGGGTAAAGGTAATGACCAGGTTCGCTTTGAACTTTCTGTAAAAGCACTGGCTCCGCAGCTGGCAATTATTGCTCCCTGGCGCGAATGGAGCATCCGTTCCCGTGAAGATGCCATTGACTTTGCGGAAGCACATAATATTCCTATTCCTGTTACCAAGGAACATGATTATTCTATGGACCGTAATATGTGGCATTTGAGCCATGAAGGTTCAGATCTCGAAGATCCCTGGAATGCTCCTAAGGACGCACTTTTTATTGTAACTAATACTCCTGAAACTGCGCCGGACAAAGCTGAGTATGTAGAACTGGAATTTGAACAGGGTGTGCTGGTTGCTGTTAACGGTAAAAAAATGAGTCCGGCCACTATCGTTGAAAATCTTAATGAGATTGGTATCCGTAACGGTGTTGGTATTTGTGATATGGTTGAAAATCGTCTGGTTGGTATGAAATCCCGTGGTGTTTATGAAACTCCTGGTGGAACAATCCTGATGGAAGCTCACAAACAGCTTGAAGAACTGGTTATCGACCGTGCTACCATGGAAGTTAAGAAAGATCTTGGCATCAAACTCGCTTAGGTTGTATACGAAGG
>ERZ773170.2674-NODE-2674-length-10167-cov-2.995847_pt1 | contig 10167 bp, 6 predicted proteins | sample MGYA00581002_ERZ773170 | MGnify/ENA primary metagenome ERZ773170 (study PRJEB29015, sample SAMEA2737811) | human gut metagenome | biome: human gut; feature: human-associated habitat; material: faeces | place: China | collected 2012 ... | reverse complement strand
CCGCCCAGTCCTCCTCAGTATCAAAGACATACATGGTTCTTGCCGGATTGACTGCCGCACCGCCTGCATCTACTGCGGTAGCCGTCTTGTAGGTAAAATTAGAGCCATCGGCATTGGTGCCGGTCTGATCTGTTGCATTTGCCAGATCGATGGTCCTGGTCTGTTCCTGACCGTTGGCATCCTTGGTCGTGTAAGAAAATGCCTGCATGTCATCGATCTTGTTATAAGAGGTACGCAGTCTGTAATAATTAGACTGCAAGGTATCGGAAATATCGCTGTTTAAGACCTCATCCTTAGTTGCCGGCACCTTGACATTGCCGGTATAATAGCGAAAACTCTCCAGATCTTCATAGGTAAAGGTCTGATCGATCTGATAAGAGGTCTTGGTTTCATTCTCCGTAAATACCAGATCCTGATCGGTACGATAGCCGGTAAATACCGTTCTTCCCGCATAGTCTGCATTACCTTCTGCATACAACTGGCTCTGCAAAGACTTCAACTGCTTGAGGATGGTATTGCGGTCTTCCTGATTCAGGGTATCCGTGGATCCGTTGACACACTGGGTACGCACATCCGTCATCAATGACTTCATGTTGTTGAGGGCTGTCTCAGTTACATCCAGCCAGGACTCTGCATCCGGGATATTCTTCTTGTAATACTGATCAACACGGCTCAGGCTGGTGCTCAGACGAAGGGAGCGAATGGCAACCACCGGATCTTCGGATGGCTTATTGATCTTCTTTTGTGTCGTCATCTGGTTCATGGATGAATTGACACTGCCTTTCGTTCCATTGATATTATAGGAAGAGTTCCTCAAAATCATATTGTTCGTAACACGCATACTCGTCACCTTTTCCTTTTCTTATAAATCACACGTTCTAAACTACACACCTGTGTTTAAGATCAACTGGTCGTACATATCTGCCAATACGGAAATGCACTTGGATGCCAAATTGTAGGCATTCTGAAATTTCATCAGATCCAATGCCTCCTCGTCCTCGTCCACGCCGGATACGGACATTCTCTGGTTGTTGATCGTTGTACTTATGCTGGTATAGTTATCGGTAAAAACATCACATTCCTGCGTATCTACCGTAACATCTGCATAGATACATTGTAAAAAAGTATCGCCACCGCCACCGCGGAAGAGTTCTGTCTTGCTCTGCAGATTTTTTAATTGCTCGATCAGATCATAGGCATCTACGCCATCCTCTGTATCTGACTTGGTATGGGTCGCAAAACGATCCGGGTCGCTGCATTCCTCTGCGATCTTGACATTGCCCGCAGTCAGTTGATAGTAATTATTTGCCGAAGAAGTAAATGTCGTTCCAGAGACATTGCCGTTGGCATCGGTCTCATTTAAGGCATCGGACATATCATACTCTGTCCCCAGCGCTTTGTTCTGTGCCACAAAGACAGATCCCATGTCATTGCCATCGGCATCCACGCCGGTTCTTTCAATGCTGTTAAACGCCTCACAGAAAGATCGCAGGAAAGTGTTCATCTGGTTCATGTAATACGGAACCCCCATGAAACTAACGCTCTCCCCGACTACCAGTTTCTTGTTGGCAAGTTTGGTCTGTTCATCCGTCGTGAGCGGCTTGTTCAGATCAAAGGTATAGGAAGTGATGTTGCCATCGGCATCCGTTTCACATTCAAAGGAATCATAGAAATACTGCTTATTGTTGACCCAGATAGAGCCGGATGCCGGCATGTTCATCTTGTCGATATCTGTAATATTGGCTCCCGTGATCGTCATGGAGGTGCTGCTCGTCTTCGTCACACGTCCGGTCAGATTCTCGCTGTTGTTGCCATCGCGGATCTCAAACATGGCACGCAATTCGCCGCTCATGTTGGTCGCAGTCGCATCAAAACTTGCTCCTGTGGACGCCCAGACCAGATCGTAAAGTCCTTCCACATCGGACTGATTGTATTTGTAATCTCTGGACTTGCAGGCAAGGGCATTGTATTCGTAGTTGTCTACCAGGGTCTGTCCGTTGATCTTGACTGTATAATAGGTAGCCCCTGTATATTGATCCTCGTAATTACTGTTGGTTACTTTCTTTTCCTCGACCTTGGTCGGTACGATCTTGGAAAGTTCATCTACCAGCGTTGCACGCTGGTCGCGGAGTTCGTTGGCATGTCCCCCCTCCATCTCAATGATATTGATCTGCTTGTTGAGCATGGAGATCTTCTTGGCGATGGAATTGACATTGTCGACCGTCGTCTTGATCTCATCATTGATGGAAGTCTGTAAACTCTGTAACTGCTGTGCCGTACTGTTAAAATAAGTGCAGAGTTCTCCGGCGGTGCTTAAGAACTCATTGCGGGATGCACTTGATCCGGCATTAGTCTTGACAGCATCTAAGGCATTGAACATCTTGGCATATATGGTAGAGAAACCGGAACTTGTTGTGGTCGAAAACGTTCCGTCGGTATAATAGTTCTGGATCTGCTCCATATAGTAGAGTTTCTTTTCGTAAAGCCCCAGTGTCGCCTGATTGTTCCAGTATTTCTCGTCGTAATATTCATCACGTAATTGAGTAACGGAATCCGCCGTAACACCGGTTCCTGTGCTGCCGTATCTCTGATAGCAGCGAAGGGCAGAAGATGCGGTCAGATTGACGACCTGCTTGCTGTATCCCTTGGTCTGCACATTGGAGATATTGTTTGCCGTTGTATTGATGGATGCCTGTGAGGCATTTAAGCCCGAGTAGGCAACGGTAAGTCCAAAAAATGAAGATGGCATAGCGTCTTTGCCCTCCCTTCTATAATGAGTTCAGCAGATAATCGATCATGGTACTCACCACATTAATATATCGGCTGGATGCGTTGTATGCTGATTGATAACGGATCATGTTGGTCAGTTCCTCGTCGGAAGAAACCCCTACTACCATCTGCCTGTTGTTGTCGATGGTATCTGCTGTCCCCTGCAAACTGTCAGAAGTCGTACTGTAGACGGAACCGACGGTTCCAACCTCGCCGATCCATTTGATGTAAAAATCGGTAAAGGTACATGGTGTCGTATCGGTAGGATTGAGCAGGTAATTTTCCTGATCCCAGATACGCTCCAGATTGGCGCCCAAAGTATAATCGATCTCTCCTGTCTGTTTTTTATAGGGAATCAGACTCTTTTCATCGATGATGTCCGGGTTGATGACGGTATCCTCGATGGTATAGCAGGTCGATTCATCGCTCGGATCTTCTTCGTTATATACATAAACTGTACTGCCATCCGCAAGGGATACCTTGGTGTAACGGTCGCAACCGATGCGGGAGAAAAGTTCGTGTGGCGGCAATTCTCCATCACTGCCGACCGAAGCATTTGCCTCATCTAAGATCTTGGTATCCGCCGTGATCGTCCAAGTCTTTCCTGTCGCATCCACACCGGTTATGCTACCTCCGCCAAGATTGGAATTAACTGCCCCATAGGTCGTATTCGGACAGAGGGTATCATTGATGGCGGTCACGATGCTATGGAAAAGAGTGTCCAGTTCCGCCTCTGTATTCATCATGATGGAATTGGAAAGCCCGGTACTATAGTCGTATGCGCTAAGCCCTGCCATATCCAGATAATTGGCATGACCGCTACCTCTTGCCAAAAGAAGCGCCTTGACCTCTCCCACATCCGTGCCGTTGGTGGCATTGGCATTGTCCGTATCGAATACATAATAGTAGTCTTCATTCTCGGTATCAGATAACTGCGGCCAGTATGGGGTCTGGAAACCTGTCAGTTTATCCTCGTGCATCGCCATCTGGTAGACATTATTCTCGGTAACAAATTCCACATTGTCGATCTGTACCTTGACAATACCATCAACATTTTCGGAATAAGATACCTTTGCAAGACTGGAGAGTTCATCTAAATAGAGGTCTCTCTGATCGCGCAGATCCATGGCTGTCTCCACTTTGCCTGCTTCCACTCTCTGTATTTGTAAATTTAATTCCTGGATTTTGGTGCCCAGTTCGTTGATGCGGTCAACATCATCGGAAATCTTACGATTGATCGTTGACTGATAACTTTGAAGTCCCTGATTCAGACTACTTACACGGCTGACAAAAAGGGATGCCTTCTGCATGACCAGATTCTGGTTGACTGCATCAGACGGATCCTTTGCAAATTCAGAAAATGCTTCATACAGATCGGCAAGCGAGGTCTGAAAGGCCTGTCCCTGCGTTTCCTGTAAATATGTCTCTACCTCGGAGACCGCATCATAACTGGCGGCATAGAATGCCTGACGTCCTGCTGCGGACCGATATGCTTTATCTAAAAAAAGATCTCTCGCATGAACCACATCACCGATATCCACACCGAGTCCTGCCCGCTGTGTACTGATAGATGCTGATGCAAAAGATGTATAATTTCTATCTGCAAATACGACCTGCTGGCGTACATAGCCCTTCGTATTTACGTTTGCTAAATTGTTGGCAACAACATTCAGTGCATTTTGTTGTGTCTGTAATCCTGACGCTCCCACGTACAAGCTTCCGAATCCATTAGCCATGGTATATCCTCCTCTAACTCTAATTCAAAAGCCCCGGTTATCCTTTTATTGGGATGTATCAAAGCTACTGCTGCCAAGCAGTTCTCCCGTGTTGTAAGCGTTCTTGTCATAATTCGCTGTTTCGGGTGCCTGCTTCAGACTCTTGAACAAAGTCAGGTCAAACTCAACCATCTCTAATGCCTGCTGGAGAAGTACACTGTTTTGTGCGTTTGCTGTCTGTAAACGTGTGGCAACGTCTACAAGTGCGTCTCTGGCTGCCGTCAGATCGCCCTGCTCTTTTGGCTGTCCGTCTAACTGCTCGATGACACTGGTCACAGTCAACTGCTCACCGTCATGTCCTAAAACTACAGCCATATCGCGAAGAATACTCACGCGCTTGTTTTCCAGATTTTTCAAGTCACTACTGATACTTTCTTCTGTAGCAGTCACCTCTTCCAGATCAGCCACTGCACCTGCAATGATCGCCTGTCTCTTGTTCTCGGACAGTTCCAGTAATCTGGTATAACATGCATCTTCTTTTTTCATTCCTACGAGTAATTCTTCTACTAAACTAGCCACTTACGATTCTCCTTACAGTCCCATCTGATATTTTTCAAGCAATTTGCTTGCAAAATCTCCGGTATCTACCTGATAATCATTTGACTCGTACTTTGATTTCATTTCAGCAACTTTATCTTCCCTGATATCCGAAGCTTCTGCGACTGCCTTCTTTGCGATCTGATAGTCACGTCCAAAAGATGAAATCTGCACTTCGTCTCTTCCCATAGCACTTGCTGACGCCGGGCGGGTGTTTGAAGTCTTATTCGTCTTATAGAGTTGTGCTACCTGATTATATGCTTCTATACGCATAATGGCACTCTCCTTTCTTCCTTGAAACATGAAGCTCTTTTTGCTTTTACACAATGATTATCGGTATTCTGAAAAAAAATATTATACCCCGGAGGAAAATTTTTCTTCCGGGGTAGTGTTTAAAGAATAATCTCCGACACATCGCTTTCTTCTGTGCCGACATATTTGTCTAATTGCTTGGAAACATGTAGTACCTGATCCAGGATACTCTTGGTCTGGTCGGCATTGGTCAGGTTCTTGCTGCTCAAGCCCTCCGCCTGCGCCGACGCTGCCGTAACTTCTTCCGAGGTTGCTGACAGGTGGGTAATGCTGTCCACGATATGATTGTTGGCTTCGGAAAGATCTGTCAGCATAGTGTCGATATCTGAGATATCCTGTGTCAGTTGTCCTACATTAGTATTCATTTCATCAAAGGTCTCTACTGCTCTGCCGATCAGTTCATTCTGCTGTCCGGCGGCGCTTGCAGATTTGGCAACGACATTCACGGCATCTGCTGCATTTTCGGAAAGTTGACCCAGAATCGATGCAATGTTTTCCGTCTCCACACGGGTCTTTTCTGCCAGTTGACGGATCTCATCTGCAACGACTGCAAAGCCCTTGCCCGCTTCGCCTGCTCTGGCACTTTCGATGGATGCATTAAGCGCTAACAGGTTGGTCTGGCTGGAAATATCAAAAATGGTATCAGCGATACCCTTAACGGCATTGGCACGTTCCTGCAAAGTCTGCATGGTTACTGCCACCTCATCATTGGTCTCTGCGATCGTTTCAGACTGGTTCTGGATCTCCTTGACGATGGATAAGTTTTCCTCGTTTAACTCCTTTGCCTTTTCCGCGATCGTAACCATGCTCTCAGAGTGATGAAGGGTCTTTTCGATCGCATCCTGGATGCTCTGGGTCATCACGGTCTGGTTCTGTATATTCTCTGCGGTCGACTGGGTACTGTCGGAAATATCCTTGACTGCCCCTGTCACAACGCTGGTGGATTCATTCAACTGGTTCATGATATCCATGGCACCCGCCGTACCCTTTCGTACTTCACTTGCCACATAGATGACATCCTGCATCATCTTTTCCTGCTGGTCTTTCTCATCCTGTAGGCTGCCCAGCATATCCAGGCGGAACTTCTTGCCGGTCCCTTCGATAAAGCAGACTACGATCAGGTAGAAGATAACGATCGCCGTTGCCGTACAGATGTCAATACGGTCTACCGTGCAATCCGGTTTAAAGAACTTTTGCACGGTTGTTGCGATCTCTGTCAGCATGATCGCTACCGCGGAACTGACCATGAACTTGGAGTCATAATACAGGATATAGACTGCCATCGGTGCAACAACTGCAAAGCGCATATAATAACTGTCAAAGGCAGTGGTCGTAAACAGTGTCAAAAGCACCAGTGCCACCAGTGATATCCAACGGATCTTGCTGCTGTCGCGCTTGCGCAGATATGCGATCAGCATAGCCACCACCGTGACCGCCGAAATAAGAAAAGTCGTCCCTGTAAATGCCGCTGTCCTGTATCCCCTCAAAAAAGCAACAAATACGATCATAAAATTACAGATAGAAAAAATCGTAAAGACCTGCCATTCCAACCGGTTCACATGCTCGGTCTGACGATCACTATCCGCATAAAGATATTTTTGTGTCTCTGTCATGATATTGAAATCCCCCTTCATCAGCATTTTGTAAACATATTTCTATTATATACATAGAGTCCCTGCAAAATCTACGCTTTTTCGGCATTTTTACCGAAAATTTACGAAACTCCTAATAAAACACAAGAAAAAATCCACATGCCTTGATCTGACATGTGGATTTTCATTCGTAATTGAGTTTTTCTTAATAAATGACTAGTTTGCTGCTTCTCTTCTCTTCTTGAGTTCTGCAACGTTTGCATCTACTCTTGCCTTATTCAGAGGGAAAATGAACATAAGTACTAATCCACAAAGAATATAGATAACTGCTGGGAAGAAAGTAGCCAAGTTATAAATACCATTTGCAACTGCCTCTGTCTGTCCTGCTGCAAGTTCATCGTATCCAATCCATCCAAGTGCCCATCCGGAAAGACCACCAGCGATTGCCTGTCCAATCTTTCTTGAGAATGAGTAGATACCATAAATCGTACCATCGTCACGATTTCTTGTCTGTACTTCCATATCATCGATAACGTCTGTAACAAGTGCCCAACACTGCATCTGGAAGAAGTACATACCAAGCATAGCTACGAATACCATTCCTACGAATGCCCATACATTCTTGATGTGTAAGCATCCAATGATAAAGTAGAGAATACCAGATACGAACATACCAACCATACTACATTCTCTCTTACCAAATTTTGTAGCAAGTTTTGTAGAAATACCTGCAAGTACGATCATACATGGAAGCATCAATAATGCAAATACAGACAATGCCTTTGTGTTCTTAAAGTAATCAGCAAATAAGTATGTGTTAATACCCTGCCCCATAAGAGATGCCAACAGAAGTAATACAGCTGAAAGTACAAGTCCTAACAAAGCTCTGCTTGTAAAAAGAGTCTTTAATGTCTCTGCTGTTGATTTCTTTTCGCTTGCTGGCTTTGGCACATATGCAACACGTTCTGTTGTGAGTGTATAGCAAAGTAAGTAACAAATAATAGCGATGACAGAGAATACGCCTGCAACCACAGAAATACGAGATGCAGATACAACCTGGTTACCCTGTGCATCGGTATGATATACAAGCATCGGTGCCATAATACCAATCATAATACCGGCAACACCACCACCCATAGAACGGAATACAGAAAGAGAACTTCTGTCCTTAGGCTCTGCTGAAATAACAGATGCCATAGATCCGTAAGGAATATTGATGGATGTATAGAAGATAGATCCCCAAAGGATATATGTGATAAACATATATGCTACTTTAGCACCATAAGAAGCATCAACCAGGAATGACTGATACATCATAAAGGATGCCAGTGCTACGAAAGCACACATACGAAGAATCCATGGACGGATACGTCCGTTCTTTGTCGGCTTTGAATTATCAACAATACGTCCCATGCCGATATCTGTAAATGCATCCAGACATCTTGCAACAAGGAACATCGTTCCTACCATACCTGCTGAAATACCCATAACCTTTGTGTAAAATACCATTACATAACTACTTGCAAAGATAAATGAGAAATCATTTGCCAAATCGCCACACATGTAGCCGATTTTGTCTCGTAAGCCAAAAGGTCTTACTTCTTTTGTTTTACTCATAATAAACTCCTCCTAAAAAACACTTTTTATTATTTGTCTTTTCTCTTAATCTTATTGAGTTTTCTGTTCAGTTCAAGAAGTTCTTCTTTTGTAAACTGCTTGCCACCGCCTGCAGTTCCCATAAGGTTGAGCATACGCTTAACAGAGAAACCACCAAGCATCTTCATCATGCCTTCACGGTCAACACCAGCTGCTGCTCCTGCTGCGCCGCCATCAGCGTCTTTCATAATCTTAAGCATCAATTCGCCAATGAACATCTTACCCTTGATGGTCTTCATGATATCACCAATCTGATCATTGATGTTGAAGTATCCTTCTGGCATATCAATATCAAACCAGTTAAGAACTTCGCCTTCTTCCTTCAAACGATATTCTTCATTGAAGGTATCTACCTTGCGAATCTTGCTTTCATCGCTGCAATCACCTGCTTTTGCAACAAGTGTGCTTTCGCCTGCATTTGGTACATCAAAGTAGAAGAAATGCACATCACTTGTCTGCTTGCCAAGGCTTTCACCATTTACAAACAATTCTACTTCTGGCTGATTAGAGTATACCGTAACCTTTGTTGTATCTTCTACACGGTCTACATAGCGCTTACCACAGATATGCACGAATGGATCATCTGATAACCATGCCTTATATGCATAAAAAGCATCCTTCTTGTACTTTCTATCAAATGTAACCAAGCCCTTATGGTTCATGCCGTTCTCTCCACCTTCTGCTCTTGCATCAGCGGCGAAGTCATACATATTCCATACATGTGTAGCCCAGATAAAATCTCTTGTAAAGAGCTGCTTAATCAGTTCTTCATGATAGTATGCCTGATATTCCTCAGTATAATCACCCTGAACAGGATTTGATGTATGCCAGTTTAAAGCTTCACATCCATACTCACTCATACCAATTGGAATATTTGGATATTTCTTGTGGAAGTCATCCATGAACTCTCCGTTCATATCCGTTGTTCCACCGTACCATCCATAATAGTGGTTGTATGAAATCACATCTGGAATCTGTACATATTTTGCATCAATACTGCACATAGATACAACAGCCATTGTCGTAAGTCTTGTTGGATCCATCTGGTGGCACAAATCATTTAAGATGTTGTGATTTTCAATCAGATCAGCATCTTCTGCTCCACCCATAGTGATTTCGTTTGAAAGTCCCCAGACAACGATACATGGATGATTGTAATTCTGTGTAATCAGTTCTTTCATCTGTGAAACGGTATTTTCACGTCCGTTTGGTAAATGTTTAGAGATATATGGAATCTCTGCCCAGATCACAAGTCCTGCTTCATCGCACAGATCGTAGAAATACTGATTGTGCTGATAATGAGCAAGACGGATGGTATTGGCACCCATTTCAAGGATAAGGTCGATATCCTCTTTGTGTTCTTTATGTGTCAAAGCGTTACCAATGTGTGGTCTGTCCTGATGACGGGATACACCGTGCAGTGGATAGCGCTCTCCGTTTAAGATAAATCCTTTTTCCGGATCGATAGCGAACGTTCTGCAGCCGAAGCGTGTGCTTCTTTCATCTAATACTGCATCATTTCTCTT
>ERZ773170.2673-NODE-2673-length-10191-cov-3.347376_pt1 | contig 10191 bp, 10 predicted proteins | sample MGYA00581002_ERZ773170 | MGnify/ENA primary metagenome ERZ773170 (study PRJEB29015, sample SAMEA2737811) | human gut metagenome | biome: human gut; feature: human-associated habitat; material: faeces | place: China | collected 2012 ... | reverse complement strand
CCGCTGCGCCTATCGCCTTTCCGCCCCCGGACTTGGGCAGGAGGTCGGCGCAAACCTCGGATTGATGCCTGCGCTGTATCAGGGCTTCTTCCTCGCCCCCAGCGTCGTCTCTGGCGCGGTCAAGGGCGCGGTGTTCGTCGCCGCGTGCTATGAAAAGCTCGGCTTCACCGTCGTTCCGTCGTCGAAAGAGGCGCGCCACGACATCATCCAGTGCGTCGAGCTCGGCTCTCCCGAGGGCATGGTCGCCTTCTGCAAGGGCATCCAGTCCGCCGCCGCGGTCGACAGCTATGTCGACCCTGTCCCCGCGCCGATGCCCGGCTACGACTCCGACGTCATCATGGCGGCGGGCGCGTTCGTGCAGGGCAGCTCCATTGAGCTCTCCGCCGACGGCCCCGTGCGCGAGCCCTACGCCGTCTACTATCAGGGCGGCCTGACGTGGTACCACGCTAAGCTCGGCGTGCTGCTCTCGCTGCAGAAGATGCTCGACGCCGGTCTCATCACGCTTTGATTTCCCCTCTTAGAATCCGTTAGAAAGAATTTTTATTCATGCTCATCCGCAGAACACCCGCGACCAACCGGCATTTTCGCCGCCGTCCGCCCCCGCGTACTGTTTGTTTTTCCATCTAACATAAAAATCTAACAGTACAAAGGAGTTTAACAATTCAATATGTGGTTCTGGCTTTCTCTGATCGCGCTGCTCTGCTGGAGCGGCAGCGACCTGTTTTCCAAGATCGGCTGTCAGGGGGAGGACGATCATCTCGCCCACCTCAAGATGGTCATTGCCGTCGGTACCGTGATGGGTCTTCACGCCGCGTTCGAAATTTTCGTCGGCGGCACGGAGATCAGCTGGTCCATTATCTGGACGTATCTGCCCGTGTCGCTGCTGTACATCGGCTCGATGACGCTCTTGTCCTTCGCTACATTGAACTGTCCGTCTCGTCGCCGATCTGCAATTCGTCTGGCGCGCTCGTCGCCGTGATGACACTGCTATTTGTCGGCGGCGAGGACTATTCCCCGCTCGCCCTCGGCGCGATCGTCCTTGTCTGCGTAGGCGCGATCGGCCTTGGCGTGGTGGATGCCACGGAGGACCCCGAGCTGCGCGCCGCCCGTCAGGCGGAGGGCAACCGCAAGTATTCCAAGAGCTTCCTGGCCCTCGCCCTGCCCGTGGCCTACTGCCTGCTCGACGCCGCCGGCACCTTTGCCGACAACCGCGTGCTCGAAACGCTGGACGAGGGCAGCGCAAACTGCGCCTACGAGCTGACGTTCCTGTTTGCCGCGGTGCTGTGCTTCATCTACGTGGTCTTCATCAAGAAGGATCGCCTGCTGCTCAAGCGAGAAGCGCCGAAGTACATCGGCGCCATCTGCGAAACGGCCGGTCAGTTTGCCTATATCTATGCCATCGCGGACACATCGCACCTTGCGATGTCCGCGCCGATCATCAGCTCCTACTGCGCGGCCAGTGTGCTGTGGAGCCGCCTCTTCCTGAAGGAAAAGCTCTCGTGGAAGCACTACGCGATGATCCTGCTCGTCGTCATCGGCATCGCCGTGATGGGCGTGTTCGATATTTGATTTTTATGCACAAAAAAGGATCGTTCCCGCCAAGGCGGGAACGATCCTTTTTCCCTTTCAAGCCTTCTTGATGGGATGGCGGATGACCGTCTTCCGTTTTTCCGCCGCGACGCGGCGCGGGTCGGAGAGATAGATCTCGTGGTGCAGGCGGACGTCGTTCAGGTCGTTTTCATACCCGTTTTCGCGCAGAAATGCGTCCATCTTCGCAACGGATTCCGGTTCATCGTCGAACGAGCCGAGGTGCAGGATCTGCACGCAAAGCCCCTCGTCGACGGCCAGAAATTCCGCTTTCGAGCAGTCGAGCTTTTTCTTCTTTGCTGCCGCCTCGACCGCCCAGTCGAAGTCCGCTTTCGTGACGAAATCCGGCAGGCGCAGGACAGAGATCCAGCGAAAATCCGATTTTCGCCCATAGTCGACCGTCTCCGTGTCCGGCATCTGCCAGAAGCCCTCGAGCGGCGGCACGACATAGTCGAAAAAGCCTTCGATCTCGTGTCCCGCGCGCTTGCTCATCTTGAGCGTGTAGGCCACGGCGTAAAGTACGCCGATGGCGCGCTGATACGCGCCATTTTCCTCGTTTGGGTCACCCCGCCCGCGCACGGCGATATAGTTTGCGCGCGGCACGGTCACGATCTCCGGCTTTGCCTTCGGCAGGTAAAATTCCCTGTATTCTTTCTTGAAGTCAAAGGACATGGTCCTCTCCTTTTTCAGTCCAGTGGGATGTCCAGCACGTTCACACCGCGCTTGAAGGCGTATTCGATCGTCGAACGCGTCCCGCCGCGCGCGCCGTCGTTCACGGCGATCAGCAGGCTCGCATGGTCGACCATGTAGCGGTTGCGCCGCTGCATGCAGCCCGGCGTGTAGCTCTGCTGCACCATGGTCTCATAGTCGCAGCGAGCTAAAATGTCGCGGTAGCGGGATTTTTGCGCTTCGCCCCAGCCGTCCGCCTGCGAGGGACACGGGATGGCCGCCTCGAGCGTGATGTGCGGGTATGTGCTTTTCAGCGCCAGCACGGTTTCGGCAAAGTAGAGGTCACAGCCCTCGGCCATGCCGCAGATGAAATGCTCCATTCCCTCGTGAATGGCGCTCTCCACCGCGGCGCGCAGCTTCGCCTTGAGGGCGATACAGCGAAGGTCGCTTTCATCTTCTCCCCACGGCAGCTTCCCCGGCCGGTGGCCGGTGAATGCGCAGGAACAGGGTCTCCCCCGCATGGACATCGCCTCCTCTCTCTTTGCCATTATAGAACATTCGTTCGTCTTTGTAAAGCATTTTCCCTCTTGACAAACCGAAAATTTGTCGTATACTCAAGTTATCAACTGAATCACTTGTCTTCGAGGCGGGGTGAAACTCCCCACCGGCGGTTACAGTCCGCAAGCGGTATTTTTTTATCGCACGAACCGGTGAAATTCCGGTACCGACGGTCACAGTCCGGATGAGAGAAGATGTGCTGCGCGCGATCTACCACGCAATTTTCACGCTCTTTTGCGTCATGCACCTTGGAAGACTTGTTCTTTCAGGGAAAATGACAAAAAGGAGTGTATTTTTATGTCCGAACCCAATGTAAACGCCATCCCCACCACCCGCGCAACTCACCACAGCCGTACCCACAAGCTGACGGTGACCGCCATGCTCTCGACCGTCGCATTTTTGCTGATGTTCATCGAGTTCCCGATCCCCGCGCTCATCCCCGCGTTCGTCAAGCTCGATATCTCTGACCTTCCAGAGCTTCTGGCTGCGTTCTCGCTCGGCCCCATCTACGGCGTGATCGTCACGCTGCTCAAGAACGTGCTGTTCTCCGTGCTGCACGGCACGTCGTCCGCGTACGTCGGCGAGCTTTTCAACTTCATCATGGGCAGCGTGTTTTCCTTCACCGCGGGCTTCATCTATCAGAAGAAAAAGTCCCGCAAGAACGCGCTTATCGGCGCTCTCGTCGGCGCGCTGCTGATGGCGGTGCTGTCTGTGCCCCTCAACTACTTTGTGGTCTACCCCGCCTACGTTGTGTGCTATCACCTGCCGCTTGAAGCCATCATCGGCATGTATCAGGCCATCCGTCCCTCGACCAACGGCCTTCTTGAGTGCCTGATGGTCTTCAATATGCCGTTCACCTTTGTCAAAGGCATGATCGATGTGGCGCTGTGCTTCCTCATCTACAAGCCGCTCTCCCCGCTGCTGCACAAATAATATCAGAAAGGAGCTGCACGTCCATGGCGCTCGACTGGGGCATTCTTCACTGGATCCAGAACAACATCTCCTGCCCGTTTCTCGACGCCGTGGTCACAAAGCTCACGATGCTCGGCAACGCCGGCATCATCTGGATCCTCGCAGGCGTTCTCCTGCTGTGCACAAAAAAATACCGCCGTCAGGGCGCGCTCGTGCTGGTGGGTCTGCTCGCGGGACTTCTCGTCGGAAATGTTGCGCTCAAGCATCTTGTTGCGCGCTCGCGGCCCTGCTGGCTCGATCCCTCCGTGCAGCTTTTGATCGCCACGCCGACGGACTACTCGTTTCCCTCGGGACACACGCTGTCCTCGACGATCGCCGCAACGATCCTGACGAAGACCGACCGGCGTTTCGGCTATGTTGCCATTCCGCTCGCGGTGCTCATCGCCCTGTCGCGGCTGTACCTGTACGTCCACTTCCCGAGCGACGTGTTTGCCGCAGCGCTGCTGGGTCTTCTGATCGGCGAGCTGACGTTCCGCTATGGCGGAAAGCTGCTCGACAAAATTTCCCGCAGGCAAAAGCAATAAAGAAACCCCGCACACCGTTTCAAAACGGTGTGCGGGGTCTTTACATTTTGGGCATTTATACCTTTTTCGCCGCAAGGAACAAATTCGGCGGCGCGGGAAAGAGATTCTCCCGCTCCAGCACCGCGAACCCCGCGTCGGCGACCGACCGTTCGAGCGAGCGCATCGTGTCAAATGCAACGTAGGGGCGTTTGCCAGTCTTGTATTCGAACCACTTGCGCACTCGCTCGCGCGTGAGCCCCTCTCCCAGACAGTCCGATACCAGCAGCAGCGTTCCCTGCGGCTTCAAGAGCGCGCGGATGCGCGCAAGCGCCGCGCTCCGATCTTCGATGTAGAGCAGCACATTGCAGGCCAGCACCGCATTGAAAGATCCCTCTGCAAGGCAGCCGTCGAACAGATCCGTCTGCGTGACGGTCACGTTCTCCACGCCCTGCGCTTTGACTTTTTCCTGCGCGCGGCGCACCATTTCACCGGATACGTCGATCGCGCGCACAGACTGCACCGAGGGCGCGACCGCAAACGTCACGATCCCCGTCCCGCAGGCAAAGTCCAGCACGGTATCCGTCGGCTTGAGATATTTTTTGAAACACGCGGCTGTCTTTTCATAGGCCTCCGCGTAGTGGGTGCCGACCTGAGCGTCGTAATTCTGCGCACGGCCGTCCCAAAACTCGCTCACCGTCGGCATACCGTTTTCCTCTCTCTTTTTTCTCTTTTCGATCAGGCGTTTTGCTTTCCGCCCTTGAACACCATGTGAACGCCGTCGCTGCTGGTGAGATACGCCATCGGCCCGTAGGCCTTGATGCCGAACTCCAGCACATCGCCCACATGGACCTTGTCCTTCACGGCCTCGACGTCAAGGATCGTGTGGTCAGACGACGCGCCGATGACCTCGATGCCCTCCATGCGCGGGACAAGGTCGAAGCAGTTGCCGTAGTCCACGCGGCCCATCGCGACAAGCGCACGGCGGCGGATGCCGCGATCCTCGTAGTGGCCGACCTCGCCGAAGGCGTTCACGCCCAACTCGCCGACCGGAAAGCTCGGCTTGTCGCGGCACTCGATGACCTCAGCCTTGATCGTCATGACGCCCGTTTCCAAAAAGTCGGGAGCGAAGTTGTCCGTCTCGCCGCGAAGCCCGATGTCGCCAAGGCGCAGCAGGTTGATGCGGTAGGGCATCGTGCCGTTCATCGCCATGTAGGCGGATGTCGACGCGCCGCCGCTGATGTAGTCAAGCTTGCGGCCGATCTCGCGCTCAATGTCGGACGCGAGGCTGACAAGGCCCTGCATGTTGCGCTTGGTCGGCAAAACAGAGCCGTAGCAGCTCAGATTCACGCCCACACCCGCAAGGCGCAGGTTCTTGAGCTCATGCTCGATCTCGAGCGCGGCATCAAGCGCATCCTCCTCGTTCCAAAAGCCTTCGCGCAGGTCGCCGAGATCCATCATCAGGATGACCTCGTGCACCTTTCCCTGCTTTTTGGCCTCTTCGTTCAGCGCACGCAGCACGATAATATCACTCTGCAGGCTGATGTCACACAGCTTCACCACGTCGGGGAGCTCGGAGAGCATCGGGATACGAATGAGCATCAGCGGCTTTTTGCAGATACCCGCCTCGCGGATCGCGCGCATCTGGCTGATGCGGGACGTGGCGATGAACTTCACGCCGCTCTCTTCATAAACGCGCACGATCTCCGGCAACGACGACACAGCCTTGACGACGCCCGCGACCTCGATGAGCGAATCATGGCAGCGCTCTACGAGCGCTGCCAGATTCGTTGCCAACTTGTCGAGATCGAATTCCACACAGGGATATTGATTCCGATTCATTGTCATGATTTTTTAATTCCTTTAGGTAGGGACCTTTCTGTTGGGTCGCTAACTGATTTACTGCGCGACTTTCTTGCTCTTCTTGAAGGGCTTGCCCGCAAGATCCTTGAGCGTCCAGCCGATCAGCACGCACAGCCAGTTGATGATGGGCATCAGCCAGTTGAAGATGGCCCAGGGACCGTAACCGCCGGCGCCCCAAGGAGCGATGTTCAGGGTGTCCTTAATGAACACACCGCAGGTGTTCCAGGGGATCAGAGCGGAGGTAACGGTACCGGCACCTTCAAGGGCAGAGGACAGAACTGCCGGGTGCACGCCCATCTTGTGATACTCCTCGGCATACATACGGCCGGGAACCACGATGGAGATGTACTGCTCGGGCATGGTGGCGTTGGAGAGAACGCAGGTCACTTCGGTCAGGCCAACGAGAGCCGCAGGGCCCTTGGCAAACTTCTTGAGGGCGTTGACGATGACCTCGAGCTGGTGGGTCTCCTCCATGATACCGCCGAACATCATGGCGATGATCGTCATGGAGACGGAGGACATCATACCCATGATACCGCCGCTTTCCAGGAGTCTTGTCATGGTGTAGCTCGTTTCGGGAGAAAGACTGGCTTCGAACATGGCGAGCGCTTCGTCGGAGAAGTAGTAGCCGTTCTTACCATAATCGAAGATGGTTCCGAGCGTGCAGGCACCGGGCTGGAAGATGAGGCCCAGGATGACACCGGCAACAATGCCGAGGGTGATGCCGGGGATCGCGGGAACCTTCAGGGCAACTGCCACGATAACGACGACCGGAGGCAGGAGCAGCAACGGGTTGATGTTGAAGATACCGCCCTCCGCGGCGTTCAGCGCGTTGGAGAACTCGATCACGCGGGACATATCCGCATCGCCGCCGTGATACTGCATCACACCGAGAACGCCGAAGAAGATCAGGGTGATGGCGTAGGTGATGCCGGTGGGCAGGATCATGGCCTTGACGTGGGTGATAACGTCCGTACCGGCCATGGCGGGAGCGAGGTTCGTCGTATCGGACAGCGGGCTCATCTTATCGCCGAAGTAGGCGCCGGAGAGGACGGCACCGGCAGTCATGCCGGGGCTCATGCCAAGGCCGAAGCCAATGCCCATCAGGGCAACGCCCATCGTGCCCATCGTGCCCCAGGACGTACCGGTGGCAAGAGAGGTGATGGAGCAAATGAGAACGCACGCGATGAAGAAGATCGCGGGCTTGAGGACTTTCAGGCCGTAATAGATCATCGTAGGCACAACGCCCGCGTTGATCCATACGCCGATCAGGATACCGACGATGATCAGGATGCAGATGGACTGCAATGCTTTGTAGATGCCGTCCATCATGGACTTTTCAACTTCATCCCACTTATAACCGAGATGCAGTGCCATGATTGCGGCAGCCATTACGCCGACAAACATGGGGACGTGCGGGTCAACACCGAAGATGATGATACCGACCGCGAGTGCCGCGATCAGGATCGCCAGCGTCAACAGGGCTTCCCACAGTTTGGGCATTCTTTTTTCCTTACTCATAGTGTTACCAACCTTTCGAAATTTTGGGGGTCGCTTCGCTATTTGTATGGATATCTATGCATTCATTTTAGCATGATTCCATAGCGATAGCAAGTGTTTTTGAATGGTGAACGCAGTTTTACGGTAATGCTCTTTCCTTCTTCAATTCTCGTGGTATCTACCGATGCAGGTTTTGGATCGCACTCCTCCTTTTAGATTTTACACTGGCACAACACAAGGGGTGAAATGCTGCTTGTAAAATGCAGAAAATACCTCTCTCCCCGGCCCGCCGATCCCCCATCGGCAGGCCGGGGATGAGGTCATGTATACTTCCGGCATGGCACGGGAAGGGAACCCGTGCCGCCGGCCTCGCAGGCAAGAAACGCGAGGTAGTATCCGAGATAATTACCAGCCGAGCTTGGTCATGGCCTCATCAACAGCCTTGATGACAATGTCGATCTCCTCTTCATTGACGATCAGCGGCGGGACAAAGCGCAGGACGTTGCCGTTGGTGTTGTTGATCAGGACGTTGCTGTCCTTGAAGCACAGGTCGACGACGGGCTGGCCGGAGGGCTTGTTGAGCTGGATGCCGTCGATCAGGCCGAGGCCGCGGATCTCGTTGACCGCGTCGGGGTGGTTCTTCTCGATGACCTTGTGCATCTGGTCACGGAAGTACTCGCCCATCTTGCGGGAGTTCTCGATGACGCCGTCGTTGATCATCACGTCGAGCGTGGTGGCAGCGAGTGCGCAGGCGAGAGGACCGCCGGCGAAGGTGGAGCCGTGGGTGCCGGGCGTCAGGGTCTTGGCAGCCTCGCCGCGGGCGCAGACAGCGCCAATGGGCACGCCGGAGCCGAGCGCCTTGGCCATGGAGCAGGTATCGGGCTCAACGCCGTAGTTCTGATGCGCGAAGAGCTTGCCGGTACGGCCGGAGCCGACCTGGACCTCGTCGAACATGAGGAGGATGCCCTTCTCATCGCACAGGTCACGCAGGCCCTGCAGGAATTCCTGGGAAGCGGGACGCACGCCGCCCTCGCCCTGGACAGGCTCGGTCAGGATGGCGCAGACGTACTCGTCCATGATGTCCTTGACGGACTGGAGGTTGTTGAACTCAGCATAGCGGAAGCCGGAGGGCAGGGGCTCGAAGTAGCGGTGCACCGCATACTGGCCGGTGGCCGTGCAGGTCGCGAGGGTGCGGCCGTGGAAGGAGTTCTTCATCGTGATGACGACGAAGCGCTCGGGATGGCCGTGATCCTTGGCGTACTTGCGGGCGAGCTTGATCTGGCCTTCGTTGGCCTCAGCGCCGGAGTTGGCGAACAGCACCTTGTCGAAGCAGCTGTTCTCGACGATGAGCTTCGCGGTCTGGACGGCGGGCTCATTGTAGAAGTAGTTGGAGCAGTGCAGGATCGTGTGGGCGCGCTCTTCGAGGCACTTCACGATCGCGGGATGGCAGTGACCGAGACCGTTGACGGCGATACCGCCGATGAAGTCGAGGTACTTGTTGCCGTCCTTATCGAAGACGTAAGCGCCTTCGCCGCGCTCGATGGAAAGGGGCATACGGACGTGGTTGCCATAGAGATACTTGTCGCCGTTCTCGATGACTTCGGCGTTGGTCTTGAACTTTTCGATCATTATTATGTCCTCCTATAATAAAAGTTGGGTGTATGTTTTACCATTTGATGCCGACGCTCGGCTGTGCGGTGCCGATCGTCGTGCCGGTGCCCTCGTTCGTGAAGGCCTCGTAGAGCACGGAGTGCGGCTTGCGGCCGTCGATGATGTTGACGCTCGTCACGCCCTCTTCGATGGCCTGCACGCAGCAGTCGACCTTCGGGATCATGCCGCCGGCGATCGTGCCCTTGTCCTTGAGCGCCTTGACATCCTCGATGTTCAGATAGCTGATGACGTCGCGGATCTTGATGTCGTTGCACAGGCCCTCGATATCGGTGAGGATCACGAGCTTTTCAGCGCCCAGCGCGGAAGCGAGCTTGCCCGCGGCGGTATCGCCGTTGATGTTGAAAGTGTGGCCCTGACCGTCGGTGCCGACGGGGGCAATGACGGGGATGTAGCCCGCGTCGAGCATGGCGAAGATGGGCTTGGGATCGACATAGTCGATGTCGCCCACGTAGCCGTGGACCTCGTCGCGCTGGTGGCAGTGATAGATGTCACCGCTGACGCCGGAAAGACCGACCGCCTTGCCGCCGAGCTTGTTGATAAAGCCGACGAGCTCGGTGTTCACCTGGCCGACGAGCACCATCTCGACAACACGCATGATGTCGGCGGAGGTGTAGCGCAGGCCCTCGATGAACTCGACGGGGATGTCGAGCTTTTCGAGCATCTTGTTGATGCCGGGGCCGCCGCCGTGGCTGAGCACGGGCTTCATGCCGAGGAGCTTGAGCAGCACCACGTCGTGCATGACGGCGTCCTTGAGCTCTTCGTTGATCATGGCGTTGCCGCCGTACTTGATGACAATGATCTTACCCTGATACTTCTGAAGGTAAGGCATTGCCTCCATCAGAGTTTCGACCTTGTTTGCGATATCGCTCAT
>ERZ773170.2651-NODE-2651-length-10264-cov-14.759428_pt1 | contig 10264 bp, 9 predicted proteins | sample MGYA00581002_ERZ773170 | MGnify/ENA primary metagenome ERZ773170 (study PRJEB29015, sample SAMEA2737811) | human gut metagenome | biome: human gut; feature: human-associated habitat; material: faeces | place: China | collected 2012 ... | reverse complement strand
CCCGTCGCAAGCGCGACTTGGATACGCGGGGGCTGACCGTTCGGCTCCACACCTTCATAATCGGGTTCCAGCTCGCATTCCCCCTATCGCAAGCAAGGCCTCCCTAGACGAGGCAAGCTCGCCTTCGGTCGCCCAAAGCTTGCGTACGGGGTCATGACCGTTCGGCTCCACACCTTGCAAAAAAAGTCCGTTCTCGTCAGACTAGGGGCGCACGTGTACAAAGTGCATCTGACGAAGAATCGGACCAAGTGAATGATTGCATTAGGGGATACAATCATTACAAGCGATAGAAAATAGAAAAGGTGAAGGAAAGTTATCCTTCAGTTTCCAAACATCGGAAACTATTTTATTATAATATGGTTTCTGACTGAAGTCAATAAGATTAGTTTAGAAAAATTAAAGTATATTTATACGTTCTAATGAATTTCTGTGATGCCTGTTAAAATCAGATACAGACCGTAGACGGCAACGATGATTCCGCTGATTAGGTTGATTGCCAACAAAAACTTTTTCGGAAGTTTGTCGCGAAGCAGATTAAAACCGATCGTAATTCCGTGATCCCAGATGAAACTGGCGGTTATGACTCCGGTAATAAAGAGGATGCTTTGCTCAAACGTCAAAGTGGCACGACTTGCGCCAAGCATCATGGTACCGTCGATCATGGCTTGAGGATTTCCCCAACTGACGATGAGAGCAGTCATCAAAGCTTGCTTAAGCGTTTGTTTTTTTGAATCTGAACCAATGGCAGTCTGTTTGGCAGAACGAATAATATTGAAGCCGATGTAAGACGTCAGTGCGCCGCCAATGAGCATGACGATGATTTTAACGATTTCATTAGCTGAAATCAGCGCGCCGATGCCGTAAAATGCAGCAAACGAAAACAGTGCGTCACAAAACCAAACCAAGAAGTTATATAGAAGCGCTTTGCTCATTTTGTTTGAAAGCGCATTGTTGAACATATAGATATTTTGCATTCCGATTGGTGCTACGAAGGCAAAGCCAATCAGGATGCCGCGTAAGTAAATCACGAAGACACATCCTTTAGAAAGCTTTAACGCATAAACTTGATTTTAGTTAAGAATTGATAAAACGTCAAGTTATTTTCTGAAAACATTCGTTCAGAACTTGCCGAGATGTTTTATGTTTGCTATATTTGACTAAGTGGACAATTAGAAAAAGGGAAGGTATTACATTGAAAACATTGAGCATCGTAGTGCCTTGTTACAATTCAGCCGCCTACATGGATCGCTGCGTTCAGTCATTGCTGTTGGGCGGATCTGACGTTGAAATCATTTTGGTAGATGACGGTTCGAAGGACAAGACACCAGAAAAAGTTGACAATTATCAAGCACGCTATTCGGGTATCATCAAGGCCGTGCATCAGGAAAACGGGGGGCACGGACAGGCTGTGAATACGGGGATTGAACATGCGACCGGGCATTACGTGCGCGTAGTTGACAGTGATGACTGGCTGGATGGAAAGGCATTTCCGAAGGTGATGGAATTTCTCAGAAAATCAATTGAAGAAGACATGCAGCTTGACATGCTGATTACGAATTATATGTATGACAAGCAAAACGTCAAGCACAAGAAAATCATGCAATATCGCAAATGCGTTCCGACGAACTGCATTTTCACGTGGGAAGATACTCATTTTCCGTTTGGAAAGTACTTATTGATGCATTCCGTAATCTATCGGACGACGCTTGTTCGTGACGAGGCTAAGCTCAAATTGCCGGCACATACTTTCTACGTTGATAATCTATACGTGTTCGAACCGCTCCAATACGTAAAGAACATGTATTATCTGGACGTTACGCTTTATCACTACTTCATCGGGCGCGAGGATCAGTCCGTGAACGAAAAAGTCATGATTGGAAGAATCGATCAGCAGATTTTTGTCAACAAGCGAATGATTGATTATTACACGGATAACGTCGAGATGAAGTCGCATATCGGCAAGTATATGGAAAAGTATATTGAAGTAATTACTTCCGTTTCGTCGATTTTGCTGATCAGAGACGGATCAAGGGAAGCGTTGAATAAGAAAAAGGAGCTTTGGCACTACATCAAGGAAAAGAACCCTAAGCTGTATCATAAACTGATGCGAGGAGCCTTGGGGATGGGCCTGCATCTTCCTGGCAAATTGGGCAGAAGAGCTGCTGTTGACGTTTACCGCATGGCCCGCAAAATCTACGGATTCAATTAAGACAGTATTGAAGAACAGTCTCGCATCGAGGCTGTTTTTAGTTTATTTCAAAAAGATATTATGCTATCATAATTAATATCTAAGCCATGGAGGGATCGTTTTGGGAAAGTTAGTGCTTTATTTCTCTAAATTCGGGAATACAGAGTCGATAGCCAGGCGTATTGCTGAAAAAACGGGGGCGGATATCTGCAAAATAGAGCCGATTGAACCGTACCCGGAAAATCTCCAGGAAGTGATGGAAATCGGACGAAATGAGACGGACAACGAGATTATGCGGCCGATCAAACAGCTTGAAGTCGATTTGTCAAAGTATGACAAGGTGATTTTGGGGATGCCGACTTGGTGGTATCACGCTCCTCCTTGCGTTGAGTCCTTTTTGAAAAATGCAGCGCTTGAAAAGATAACTGTTTTTGTGACAAATTCAGGAATCCCGCTCAACGTCGATGATGAGATGAAGCGCATATCACCCAATACATATGTTGAAAGTTCCGAAATTATCGAATTTACGCCGCTCGTTGAACCAAGCAGGCTGGTTACGCCGCTTGAGGAAATTGATGCATGGATTGAAACTTTATAAAAAAAGCCTAGGTTCTCAAGAATTGAGATCCTAAGCTTTTTTGGTATTTTGGCGTTAAGCTTCCGTTGCTCCTTCTGCCTCTTTTTTAGCAAGTTTCAAGTCATAGCCATGGATGAACGGGAACCAGACTGCTCCGGCGATAACTGCGCAGAGAACCGATACAAGTGCACCTTGCCAGCTTTGCGTTGCGATGAAACCGCTCAGACCAACTGGCGTCGGCCATGGTTGTTGGGCAGTAATTTTTGGAACGAAGTGAGTTGCAATTGCAAGGTAGCCGAACATGGAACTTGCCATTGGTGCCAAAATGAACGGAACGACCAAATTAATATTGTAGACGATCGGCAAACCGAAGAGCAAAGGCTCGTTGATGTTGAAAATGCCAGGAACGACTGCCACTTTGCCGAGTTCACGCATTTGACGCGACTTGGACATGAAAGCCATGTACAAAACTGCACCAAGCGTAGCACCTGAACCACCGGCCATGATGAAAGCGTTGATGAAGTCACCGGCAAAGACATGGAAACCACCGTCAACGTTGGAGACCATATTTGCCAAAGCGAATGAGCCCGTGAAGCTCGTAATGATCGTTGCACCGTGGATACCGAAGAACCAAAGGAAATGAATCAAGAAGACGATGATCAAAATGCCCCACCATGTATCGACCAATCCTGATACGAATGAGAACGGAATGTAAAGCAGTTTGAAGATGTCAGTATGGCACATGATCAAAACGGCATCGATGATCAAAACGATGACTGCGAGCATGAAACCTGGAATAAGCGACGTGAACGAATCCGCAACGCCCTTTGGAACAGAGTTTGGCATCTTGATCGACCAGCCCTTTTTTACGCAGAGACGGTAGATCTGAACTGCCAAGGTGCCCATGATGAGACCTGTGAAAATGCCGGTTGCACCGATGCGCGTAAGACCGGAGCCACTGACCGCGTAGCCGGAGAAAACGGCATTTTTCGTGTCTGTCAAAAATTGTGCAGAGCCGTTTTTCCAAACAAGCTGCGGAACGGTGACGAACAATGCGAACAATGAAAGAAAGGCACCGGTCAACGGTGAAAGATCAAGGTTTTCTTCTTGTTGATAGATTTTCGTGTAGCTATAAGCAAAAGATCCCGTAAAGAAGAGGGCGGTGATTCCTAGCGTAGCATTATAGATAACGGTAAAGAGATTATTGAAACGCCCAAGCGTGCTGTTGTAAAAATCAACGAAAGATGGGAACGTGATGACCTGAGTGATAACGCTCATGATGAGGAACATCGATCCGATGATCGTGAAGGCGATGATGCTGTAGCCGGCACCCATGACGGCGCGGACAAAACGTGTATTGGCGAATTTGCCGACTATTGGAAGAATCTTCTCATTAAGCCAGCCTGTGAAGTTGCTTTCTTTTTCAGCCATAATAAAGTTCTCCTTAGGACAGGCATCCGCATTTCATGTACGAATGAATAATTGCAGTTTGATGCGTACAGACGAACTGCGGATGCCGTGAATGATTGTAATTGGTAAGCGCTTCCCTTAATTACATGTCCCAGTATAATCGGTTGGGATTATTTTGTAAAGGGCTTTCAACAAGAAATTGTACCAATATGTTTGATGAAGATAAGCATATACAATTCGTTTAGCTGGAAATATGCAAATACATTAGATTTTTTAGAATCAATTTAAATTTTGAAAAATGTAAATTTGTAAAATGCAGTGTTAGCTGACAATTTAACGGGGAAAATAAAAAGCAGGGCGGAAGTGCTCAAAACGCATTCTGTCCTGCTTTTTTCAAATTTTGCCTAATTTGTTTTCTCAAACATTTTGATGACTTTGAACTGGCGGTCCTGGTCGTTGGTGATTTTTTTAATCTTCAAAAGCACCATGACGGACATCAGAATTCCAATCAAGGCAATTCCGACGACGTAAAACTGACCCTTACCGTTCAAGAACGGAAGAAACAAAGAATATGCCGGCGTCATCGAAATCAGGATGATTGCAAGGTTGACCGAAATCTGTGCAATGTAATAACCTTTGCTGACTGGAACCGCACTCTTTTTGGTATGAAGCTTGGAAGTCAATTCCAGTGTTACGGCAATTCCGCCAATCATCAGCAAAAACGGCAGGACTGATGACCAGCTTTTGCATGTCAGGGCCATTCCGAACCAGTAGAGATTTGTAAAGAACATGAATGCCGTGAAGTATCGCAGCATCAGGAAACGATTGAAGTACATAAAGCTCAGGCTCTGTTCTTTTTTAACGTCATCTGCTGTTTTTTTCATGGAAATACCTCCGTTAATTTTGAGTAAACGTTTTCTTTATATGGCATTTTAATATATTGGTACTAATTTGTAAAGTGGGTACAATGATCCGGGCTTGGAGACTTGTTATCGTTAACAGCTTGTTATTTCAAATATCAGATCATATAATGAAAACGTTCTGAAAAATCGGAACGAAATTTCTTTTTCATACGAAGGTCAACAGACCCTCTGCCATTATATCGAAGCGAGTCTTTGACTTGCATATTTTTGAACCAGTGAAACGGACGCGTTAAAGTGCCCGTTTTTTTAATGGGCATTTGACACGATTGAATTCGAAAGGTTTCGAGGATGGGAAAATCGTGGCTCAAACCAAAAATGGGAATTGTCCTTAATCTTGCATAGACGTTCTGACTTTTGCCAAATGCAGAGTCCGCTAAATCAGCGCGCCAAGTTCTCATTCAATTTTGCCGCCGGACTCTTTTCAGCCGTTTCCATTATGGAAGGCGATTGCCGTGCATACAAAAAACCGGATCAGATTTGCGATTAATTGCAAATCTGATCCGGTTTTTCAATTTGAGGCATAGTTTTTCCCAGCCTCTCGCTGATTCTTGTTATTTATCTTCTTCAACGGGAATCGGACGATTCAAAGTCGTCGTTCCATCAGCACGTTTGTTGACGAGCTCGGCCACGTCGATGCCGGTCGCGTTCTTGATGAATGCCAAAGATTGGGCCAAGCCTTCGTTGGTTTGGCCTGAAACTCCGGCAGCACCGTCGAAAACGGTCAGCTGATCGAGGCTTGCGACTGCTTGCGCATAGGATGCGGAAATTTCCGGAAGCTTATCGATGATTGCCATGGCAAGAGCAACCTGTCCGTTTTGTTCAAGCGCTTTGGCGATGGCTTCCTGCGCTTTGGCATTCGCCTGACCTTCGACCTGGATCTTGTCAGCGCTGGCCTGACCTTGTTCGCGAATCGAATAGGCATTGGCATCTGCTTTGATCTGGACTGCCTGTGCTTCAGCATTCTGCTGCGCGATTACGGTTGATTTCAACTCGTTTTCGCGAACGACGATCTCCTTTTCCTTAAGCGTCTGCTCCTGGATGGCCTTTTCAATCGCATAAGCCTGCTCTGCCTTGGCTTTTTCGGTTTGAACCTGGGCATCGTTTTGGGCAATTGCCACGTCCGTTTCCTTGGTCTTGTCTGAAATGCAGCGTTTTGACTGCAGTTGTGCTTCCTGCTTTTTTGTGAATTTTGCACAATTGGAATGTGATTGATCAAAGTTTTTTCACGATTACAATCAATATAAATAACATTTAAAAATGCTTATATAATCTAAGGTGTTGAGATTATGCCAAAAAACGCCGGTAAAAAAATTGGAAAAAGTTGCCAAAAAGGCTTGAAATCGCTCTCATAAAGATATATTATAATTAGTGAAGTTTTTCACATTATGAAAATCTTGCATGCATGCTGAAAGTGTAACCAGTGATTTTTGGGAGGTATTATAAATGGAAAAAGAAGCTACGAAGCCAAAGAAAAAAGTTTTGACTGAAGAAGAAAAAGCAGCACGAATGGAAGCTGCTCGCAAGTATACCGATACCCTCGTTGATAAAGCAGCAGCTGCTGAGAGCGAATATGCGCATTTTACGCAGGATCAAGTTGACAAAATCGTTGCTGCAGCCGCGCTTGCTGGTTCTGAGGCGGCTTTGATGCTTGCTCATGAAGCGGTTGAGGAAACAAATCGCGGCGTCGTTGAAGATAAGGATACCAAGAATCGTTTTGCAACCGAAAACATCTATAACGCAATCAAGGATGAAAAAACCGTTGGAATCATCGCTGAAGACAAGATCAAAGGTGAAGTTCAAATTGCCGCACCGCTTGGCGTTTTAGCCGGCATCGTCCCGACGACGAATCCGACGTCGACGGCAATGTTCAAATCTTTGATGGCGCTTAAGACGAGAAATGCGATTGTCTTTGCTTTCCATCCGCAAGCTCAAAAATGTTCCGTTCATGCTGCACAAATCGTTTATGAAGCAGCCGTTGAAGCCGGAGCTCCGAAAAACATCATTCAATGGGTCGAGACTCCGTCAATTGAAAATACGACGGCGCTGATTCAAAACAGAAAGATCGCATCGATTCTTGCAACGGGCGGTCCTGGAATGGTCAATGCCGCACTCAAGTCGGGCAACCCGTCAATGGGCGTTGGCGCCGGCAACGGTGCAGTTTTCGTTGATCATACGGCTCATCTTGACCGTGCGGTTGAAGACTTGCTTTTGTCCAAGCGTTTCGACAACGGGATGATTTGTGCAACCGAAAATTCGGTCGTCATCGAAGCACCTGTTTACAAGGATTGGATGAAGAAGATGGAAGAAAAGGGCGCATACCTGCTTCCTAAAAAAGACTACGAAAAGCTGGCTGATTTCGTCTTCAATGACAGGCACGGCGTAAACGGACCGGTTGCCGGCAAACCGGCTCGTTGGATTGCCGAAAATGCCGGCATTGATTTGCCTGAAGGAAAAGACGTCATCATGTTTGAACTCGATTCGAAGAACATCGGCGAAAAGCTCTCATCAGAAAAGCTTTCCCCGCTCCTTTCGGTTTATAAGGCAAAAGACAGAGAAGACGGCATCAAGATCGTTGCCGCACTGCTCGACTACCAAGGCGCTGGTCACAATGCGGCCATTCAGATTGGTTCTCAGGCAGATCCGTTCTTAAACGAATTTGCCGACAAGACAAAGGCTGCTCGCATCTTGGTAAATCAACCGGATTCAATCGGTGGTATTGGCGACATCTATACGGATGCGTTACGTCCATCTTTGACGCTTGGAACCGGGTCATGGGGGAAGAATTCATTGTCACACAACTTATCAACTTCAGACCTGTTGAATGTCAAGACGGTCGCAAAACGTCGCAATCGTCCTCAATGGGTTCGTTTACCAGAAAAAATCTACTACGAAAAGAATGCCTTGTCATACTTGACGGACGAAACGGAGCACATTGATCGCGCAATGATCGTTGCCGATCCTGGAATGGTTAAATTCGGCTTCGTTGACAAGGTTTACGATGAGCTTGAAGCACGCGAAAATCCGGTAAAGACATCCCTTTACGGAACTGTTCATCCTGATCCGACGTTGGGACAGACGATGGAAATCGCACGCCAGATGGAAGAATTCCAACCGGATACCGTTATTGCCATCGGTGGCGGTTCCGCAATGGATGCTGCCAAGATTGCGCGCTACATCTATGAATACTCTCTTGAACAAGAACCTGGCTTCCTTGAAAGCTACGAAAAAGTCAGCGAACTGTTCACTCGTCTGCAGCAAAAATTCGTTGATATCCGCAAGAGAATCGTCAAGTTCCATCACGGCACGCACACGAAACTTTTCTGCATCCCGACAACTTCTGGTACCGGTTCCGAAGTTACGCCGTATGCGGTTATTACGGATGACAACACGCACGTTAAGTATCCGTTGACCGACTACGAAATGACGCCTCAGGTTGCGATCGTCGACCCTGAATTTGTCATGACGGTTCCGAAGAGAACAGTTGCATGGTCAGGTCTCGATACGCTGTCACATGCGCTTGAGTCATACGTTTCCGTAATGGCTTCAGACTTCACGCGCCCATGGTCGCTTCAGGCAATCAAGCTCGTATTTGAAAACCTTGAAAAATCCTACAATTATGACCCTAAGAATCCTACGCTTGAAGGCGAAACTGCTCGCGAAAACATGCACTATGCGGCTACTCTTGGCGGCATGGCCTTCGCAAATGCTTTCCTTGGCATCAATCACTCGCTTGCTCACAAGACTGGCGGTGAATTCGGACTTCCTCACGGCCTTGCGATTTCGATTGCGATGCAGCACGTGATTCGTTTCAACGGTGCATCCGGCAAGGTCAAGAGAACACCGTTCCCACGCTACGAAGTTTATCGTGCTCAAAAGGATTATGCAGACATCGCGCGTGCGCTTGGATTGAAAGGCAGAACAGATGCTGATTTGGTCGAAGCATTGTGCAACAAGATTGAAGAACTGATGAAGGCCGTTGACGTAACTCCTAAGCTTTCGGCAAACGGAGTTACTAAAGAAGCCTTTGACGGTGCTTTGGACAAATTGTGCGATTTGGTTTACAACGATCAATGCACGACGGCAAACCCTCGCCAACCAAGCTTGGAAGAGATTCGCCAGTTGTTGATTGATCAATTCTAAAAATGATTTCCATATAAATACTTCCTTGAAAGGACCGAGTTTTGCTCGGTTCTTTTTTACGTCCCGCGTTATGAAAAATAAAGTGTGATTAACCGTTTTCTTTGCGATGAGAGTACAATTTTTGAAGATGTTATGAAAACTGTTGCAAGTTTCGGAGTTATGGTATATAATTGGTCTATACCAATAAGGGCGTGACATTTTTTTTCGAGGAGGAATTCAAAATGAAAGTTATTATTGTTAAAAATGCAGCAGAAGGCGGAAAGAAAGCGTTTGAAATTTTTAAGGAAAAACTTGACGAAGGAGCAACCGTTTTTGGCCTGGCAACTGGTGGCACGCCTGAAACGACCTATCAGGAATTATGCGATAGCGACCTCGATTTTTCGAACTGCATTTCAATAAACCTTGACGAATATGTCGGCTTATCGGCTGATAATCCGCAAAGCTACCATTATTACATGAAAAAGCATCTGTTTGAAAAGAAGCCGTTCGCTCATTCATATCTTCCTGACGGCCAAAATGATGATGCAAAAGTCGAATGTGAACGCTACAGCAAGATTATCGCAGAAAATCCGGTTGACTTGCAGCTGCTTGGAATCGGTCGCAACGGACACATCGGGTTTAATGAGCCAGGGTCTGCTTTTGACGGCAAGACGCAAAAGATTCGCTTGACGGAATCGACGATTGCAGCAAATGCGCGCTACTTCGAAAACGAAAATGACGTTCCGAAGTATGCATATTCGATGGGAATCGGCGAAATCATGCAGGCAAAGACCGTTTTGCTTGAGGCATACGGCAAGGATAAGGCGGATGCAATCAAGAAAATGGTTGAAGGAGAGCCGACCGAAGAAGTTCCTGCAAGCGTTCTGCAAAATCATGATGATGCGATTGTTATTGTGGATGAGGATGCGGCGAGCTTGTTAAGGTAAAAGGTGTGGAAGCGAGCGGTCATGAGCCCGTACGCAAGCTTTGGACGACCGAAGGCGAGCTCGTCTCGTCTAGGGAGTCCTTGCTTGCGATAGGGGGAAT
>ERZ773170.2647-NODE-2647-length-10271-cov-5.683046_pt1 | contig 10271 bp, 9 predicted proteins | sample MGYA00581002_ERZ773170 | MGnify/ENA primary metagenome ERZ773170 (study PRJEB29015, sample SAMEA2737811) | human gut metagenome | biome: human gut; feature: human-associated habitat; material: faeces | place: China | collected 2012 ... | reverse complement strand
ATCAGGAGACCCTGTTCACCATCCAGCGCTTCTTCGAGAACAACCTGAATGTGTCTGAGACCAGCCGCGGCCTGTTTGTCCACCGCAACACGCTGGTGTATCGTCTGGAAAAGATCAAAAAACTGACCGGTCTGGATCTGCGTGAGTTCGACGATGCCATCGTCTTTAAGGTGGCGTTGATGGTCAAGAAGTACCTGTCCAACAACCCGGCCAAATATTAAGCAAACGCTTGCGGCGCAAAGCCGTCGGCGCAGAACCGGCCGCTCGAAACCGATGCTGGCCGGTTCTTTTTGGTTTGGAGAAAATTATTGGGAGCGAAAAATGCATGATAGATTTTGAACACGTTTCAAAGCAGTACAAGCACAACGCAAAGCCTGCCCTGGAGGATGTCAACTTCCATGTGGATGACGGCGAGTTTGTTTTTCTGCTGGGTCACTCGGGCGCGGGCAAATCCACCCTGCTCAAGCTGATCCTGCGCGAGGAGACCCCCACCGAGGGCCGCGTGCTGGTGAACGGGCAGGATGTTGCCCGCCTGCGCCGCCGCAAGATCCCCTACCTGCGCCGTCAGATGGGCATCATCTTTCAGGATTTCCGGCTCATCCCCACCATGACCGTTTACGAGAACATTGCCTTTGCCATGCATGTTACCAACATCGGGTATAAGCAGATCAAGGAGCGCGTGAATTACATGCTGGAGCTTGTCCACCTGGAGGACAAGGCAAAGGTCTACCCCGACCTGCTCTCCGGCGGTGAGCAGCAGCGTGTGGCTGTGGCCCGCGCCCTGGCCCACGCCCCCAAGCTGGTGATTGCGGACGAGCCCACCGGCAACATCGACCCCGAGCTGAGCCTTGAGATGATGGAGCTTCTGGAGCGTGTCAGCGAGATGGGCATCACTGTGCTGGTGGTCACCCATGAGCACGAGCTGGTCCGTCACTTTGACCGCCGTGTGGTCACCCTGTCCGGCGGACACATCATCTCGGATGTGCCCACGGGCTCCATGATCCCCCACCCACCCGTAGACCCGAAGGAACTGGAAATGGAGGTGTCGCTGGTATGATGAAACCTTCTACGTTCGGTTTCCTTGTGGTGCGCGGCGTGCGCAACCTGGGCAAGCACTGGGCCATGACCATTGCCTGCATCGCCTCCCTGAGCGTCTGTATGACCCTGAACACCTTTGCCACGCTGGCGGAAGTCAATGTGGACAGCATGGTGAACTATCTGGGCCAGCAGAACGAGATGGTGGTCTATGTGGACCCCGAAGCCGACGATGCCACCATCCAGTCGGTAGGGGAGCGCATCACTGCCACCCCGGGCGTGAGCCGGGTGCAGTACATGTCCAAGGAGGATGTGCTCAACCAGTACCGTGGGTACATGGCGGATTACGCCGTCCTGCTGGACGAATTTGAGAATGATAACCCCTTCAAGGCCAACTACCGTGTCTCTCTGGCAGACCTGAGCCAGATGCAGACCATGAGCCAGAACTTCCAGAGCATCCCGGGCGTGTACAGCGTTACCGCCCCCATTGAGATGACCCAGACCTTTGTGGAGGTCCAGCGGGCTGTGACCAAGGTGGGCCAGATCGTGATCCTGGTGTTGATGGCGGTCAGCATCATCACGGTGGGCAGCACCATCCGCCTGAGCGTTTTTGCCCGCCGCCGTGAGATCGAGATCATGAAGTATGTGGGCGCGACCAACCACCTTGTCACCCTGCCCTTTTTTGTGGAGGGCCTGACCATGGGCCTGATCTCTGGTGCCATCACCTCGGTAGCCGGTATCTTCGGCTATGCCTACATCGTGCAGGCCTCCAGCACGCTGGGCGGGTTGTGGCAGCTGCTCATGGGCACCGCCATGGTGCCTGTGGATGCCGTCTGGCCCACCATCCTGACGTACAGTCTGGCCGGTGGTGCGCTGGTGGGTGCGCTGGGCAGCATGTTCTCCATCCGCAAGCATCTGAATGTGTAAGCGAAAGGAGCCTTCTCTGTGAAACAAGCAAAACACTCTGCGGGCTTCCGCCTGCACCTCATGTATACCCCCACCCACGCAAAACCCGCCCCCGGGCACAGCCGGGCCATGCGCGCCGCCAGCCTGTTTCTGGCAGCGGCCTGCCTGCTGCTGAGCGTTTCGGTCTACCCGGCCACGGCGGCTACCAGCATGACCAGCCTGCAGAACAAGCTGGATAAGCTCTCCCAGTCCATTGTACAGCACAAAAAGGAACTGTCCAATGCAAAAAAGAAGGAGCAGGCCGCCAAGGCGCTGGAATCGGAGCTGAAGGAAAAGGTCACGGTGGTTCAGAGCCAGATCAGCGTGCTGAAGGGCCAGATCGCCGAGGTGCAGAACAGCATCGGCCTGAAGGAACAGGAGATCGCCGCCAAGGAACAGCAAATCACCGAAAAAGAAGCGGAGATCGCCGACCAGTGGGGGGATTTCAAGCAGCACATGGCCGCCATGCAGGAGCTGCGGGACGGCGGCAGCGTTGCCATGCTGTCCGCGGTGAACGACCTGTATGAGCTGCTGACCTTCAACGAGGTCATGCAGGACATTTCCATCAAGGACACCGAGATCCTGGACAACATGAAGAACGCCAAGGAAGCGCTGGAAAGCGATAAGCTGACGCTGGAATCCCAGCGCAGCGAGCTGCAAAGCAAAAAGGCAGATCTGGATGCTCAGAACAGCCAGATGCGTGCCAAGCAGAACGAGCTCAACTCCAGCGTGGCCGCCGCCCAGATGAGCGCTGCCGAGGCACAGCAGGCCCAGAAGGACGCGCAGGCCGCCATTGAATCGGACGAGATGAACTATGAGGCGGTCAAGAAGCAGATCCAGAAGATGATCGCTGCGGCCGCTGCCTCCAAGCCCACCCTGAGCTTTACCGGCTTCATCTGCCCGCTCAAGAGCTATAGCCGCATTTCCAGTGAGTACGGCTGGCGCAAGAACCCCGTTACGGGGGTCAACAAGCTCCACGCCGGTACCGACTTTGCCGCCCCGGGCGGCACGCCCATCTATGCAGCTGCCAGCGGCTATGTGCAGGTGGCGGGCTGGTCCAGCGGCGGCTACGGAAACTATGTCATCATCTACCACGGCAAAATGTCCGATGGCAACCAGTACAGCACCCTGTACGGCCACATGCGGTCGGTCGCCACCTCGGCGGGCAAGTATGTCCAGCAGGGTGAGATCATCGGTTATGTGGGCAGCACGGGCAACTCTACCGGCAACCACCTCCATCTGGAGGTCTGGAAGGGCGGCTCCAAGGCCAATGCCGTCAACCCCCGTGGTTATATCCCCATGAAATAATCTGCATTGTATCAAAGGAGGCCGTCAGGGCTTATGAAGGAAGAAAAACGCAAGCGCATCCTGCGCGTGGGCTGTCTGATCCTGGCAGGGATCTTTGCACTTTCCATGCTGGGCAGCGTGGTTATGATGCTGCTGGTCTGACAGAGGAGGGAAGAAGATGAACCGTAAGATATCGGTCGGCATGGCGGTCAGCATTGTCATCCTGGCCATGACCGTTACCTTTTCCATTACCATGCTGGTGGCGATGCGCCTGTTTGACAGCACCGTTTCCAGCGTGAAGGAAAAGGAAAGCATGTACAACAAGATTGCTGAGGTGGACCGCTATGTCCGCAGCAACGATTACTATCCCATCGATGAGACCACCCTCTACGACCGCCTGACGGCTGGCTACCTGCTGGGCACCGGCGACAAGTACGCCCGCTATTTCAGCGCCACCGCCTATACGGAGCTGATGAATACCCAGAACGGCACCCTGATCGGCATCGGCGTGGAGTTGGCTGTGGATCAGTCCGGCTATGCCAAGGTCATCAAGGTCTACGATGAATCTCCTGCCAAGGAGGCCGGCATTCAGGTCGGCAACTACATCACCGCTGTGGACGGCACCGATGTCAAGAGCATGAGCAGCGTGGATGCCATCCAGACCCGCCTGCGCGGCGAGAGCGGCACCACCGTCAATGTGACCTGGCTGGACAGCGAGGCCTCCGAGCATACCGCTGACCTGACCCACTCCGGCTACAGTTCCACCACCGTGGATTACCAGATGGTGCAGGGCAATGTGGGCTACATCCGGATCCGCCAGTTTGATTCCACCACCCCCAGCGAGCTGGATTACGCCATCCGCAGCCTGAGCGCCAACGGCGCAGGCAGCCTGGTGTTTGACCTGCGCGATAACGGCGGCGGCCTGCTGGACGATGCCATCCAGTGCATCGACCTGATCGCCCCGGAGGGCACGCTGGCCTTTGCTGAGGACAAGAACGGCACCCAGACCCTGCTGGGCACCAGCACCAGCGAATCCCAGATCGACCTGCCCGTTGTCTGCCTGGTCAACGGCAGCACCGCCAGCGCTGCGGAGCTCTTTGCCAGCAGCCTGCGCACCCTGAATGGTGCCCGTCTGGTGGGCACCACCACCCAGGGCAAGGGCACCATCCAGAGCAGCCCCCAGCGCCTGTCCGATGGCAGTGCCGTGGTGGTTACCGTGGCAAAGCTGGTCTGCGGCGATGGCAGCTGCTTTGACGGCACCGGCCTGACCGTGGATGTGGAACGCGCCCTGAGCGCAGAGGAAGCAACGAACTTCTACGACTACACCCCCCAGACCGACCCGCAGGTGCAGCGCGCTGTCAGCGCTGCCCAGCAGCTGAGCGGCACCACTACGCTGGCGGGCGCAAGCTCTGCCGCCGTAGCGGACAGTGCTGCTTCCTCTGCCGCAGCAGACGATACCGCCCCCGCAGAAGCTGCGGAGGGAGAGCCTGCCGAGGGTGAGACTGCTGCGTCTGAGCCGGAAACGGCTGCAAGCGCAGCGGAGTGAGCCCGCAGAACTGAACCATAAACACCAAAAAGGCTGCTGCGTTTTTGCAACAGCCTTTTTCTGAGAAAGGAATTGACCCTATGCCGGAACTGACCGACCTTTCTGTGATCCGTGCCCTGTGCGAAAAATACGATTTTGCACTTTCCAAGGGCTTTGGGCAGAACTTTATCATCAACCCGGGCATCCCCACCAAGATCGTGGATGCCAGCGGGGTAGACAAGCGCTACGGTGTCATCGAGATCGGCCCCGGCATCGGTGTGCTGACCAAGGAACTGGCCAAGCGCGCCGCCAAGGTGGTGTCTATCGAGGTGGACGAGCGTCTGCCGCCCCTGCTGGCCGAGACCATGGCCGGGGTGGACAACTTCAAGCTGGTGCTGCAGGATGTACTGAAGGTGGATCTGAAAGCCCTCATTGCCGAGGAGTTCCCGGGGATGCCGGTGGCAGTGTGCGCAAACCTGCCCTACTACATCACCAGCCCCATCGTGATGAAGCTGCTGGGCGACCGCCTGCCCATCGAGAGCCTGACCGTCATGGTGCAGAAGGAAGCCGCCGACCGTCTGGCCGCCGTGCCCGGCACCCGCGCTTCCAGCGCCATCAGCTGCGCGGTGAACTACTACGCCACCTCCAAGCTGATGTTCACCGCCGCACCGGGCAGCTTTTACCCTGCCCCCAAGGTAACCAGCGCTGTGGTGCGCATGGACATCCGTCCCACCCCCGCCGTACAGGTGGAGGATGAGGAAGGCTACTTTGCACTGGTGCGCGCCGCCTTTGGCCAGCGCCGCAAGACCGCTGCCAATGCCATTGCAGGCGGGCTGAACCTGCCCAAGGAGAAGGTCATTGCTGCCATCGAATCCGCAGGCTTTGATGCCCGTATCCGCCCGGAAGCCCTGACGCTGGAGGACTTTGCAAAGATCCAGCAGGCACTGGGCTGAGCAAAAAGCAGTATTGTCGGCGGGCGATGGCTCACTGAAAAAAAGAATGTAAAAAACCGGAACCTTTTCGTGGCCGCAAGGGCTCAAAAGGTTCCGGGTTTCTGCGTTTAATGGTTATGCAGCAGCTTTTGCCTTACTCAGAAGGGGAAGATTGCAAATTGATATCTGTTCAACTCAACGTTGAGACTCTCTTCAACGTTTAGTATGTTCCAAATGAATTCTCTATTTGATATACTAAGGTCAAATATAGTATAAAGGAGATTTGTTTTATGGATCAGAAAAAAATAGGTGCATTTATTGCACAGTGTAGAAAAGAAAAAAGTCTAACACAAATACAGCTTGCCGAACTATTAGATATTACCAATCAGGCGGTTTCTAAATGGGAAAATGGTAGAGGAATGCCCGATGTGTCGCTTTTACAACCTTTATGTGATGCTCTGGGCATCAGTTTGAACGAGCTTTTTTCTGGGGAACATATATCGGCAGAGGAATATAAAGGAAAGGCGGAAGAAAATATTTCCAAACTTTACAAAGAAAAGCAAATTGCCAATCTTAAACCAATAAAATACTTATTCTCTATATGTTCTAATGTAACATTGCTTGTAGCAGTGATTGAATTAGCTGTTGGTTTTATTGGGAATTTTTTTAATCCAACTATATTGAAGGACATGTTGCTCAATGCCTCTGTGTGGATAATGTTGTTTCTGATTTCAGTGGGTAAGCTGACATACGATAAGAAAAAATTGAAAAACCTGAAGCATTCAGGTACTTGCATAGACTCTGAAATCAAGGATATAATTCCAGCATCATGGATTGGGGTTAGAAATTACATCTGTTGCAGAATTGTATGTGGATTTATTTACGAGGGTAAGGAATACAAAGCAGTAAGTAATTACTATGTTTTGACACCATTTCACCGAAAGGAGGATTTATATCCGAATGTTTTTTTCGAGCAAAACAATCCTACCAAATATAGTATAGAACTTTTTCAAGAAAGTAGGTAATTCAGTCAAGAATTTCTCAAAAATCATATAAGCCTATTTAAAGCTGTCGTTGCAGGAAAGTCCCGTGATGACAGCTTTCTTTCTTATCGTTTTTTCCGCGGCGTTTGATATAAACTTTTTAAGGAGTTATTGGGCAGAATGCCGGTAAACAAAGACAAAATAGGGGGAATGACCGTTCTAAACTTGTATACTAGAATATGAATTTGGAGTTCTTTACTGTCCAAACTGCGGCAGACAACGATGGACTGACTGCGGCATTGCCAAGAAAGGTATTATTTTGTGAAATGCTGGGACGAATGCGCAGGCGTACCGGACTTTTTTGTGCCCTCGCGCGCCGGGCAAAAAAGAAATTTCTTTTCATAGTTCTGCGGTGGGTAGAACGAAACTTTGTCAAATGCGTGAAATATCGCAGAAAAAAATGTGAAAAACAACCAACGGATATCCCCTAAACGTGTTGATATTGAGAAAAAAGACGAAGGATTGTTTACAAAAGAATTACAGGCTGGTATACTTTGTAACGGTAGATCCCTATGAGATCCGCAAAGAAACAAGAAAGGAAATACCGAACCGTGAATACCACCGCACCGCACGCCTTGAAAAAACGATTGCTGACCCTGATACTGAGCTTTGCTTTCCTGCTTACCTGTCTGCCCGCTGCATTGGCAGTGGACCTGAACGTGGACGCAGGCTTCTACTTCAAGCAGAGCCGGGGCGGCACCTGTACGCTGGCTTCCGCAGCCATGATGTTGCGCCGCCGTGCCTACTTTGACGGGCTGAGCGACTGGACGAACGTGACCGAGAACAGTGTGCGCTCCACAGCATGGGCCAACGGCCTTGCACACAGCTTTACATATAAGGAGATGCAGGTGGGCTACGCCACCCTGCCCTCCGGTCTGCAAAGCAAAACGGCGGTGTTGATCTCCCTGCTGGAGCAGCACCCGGAGGGCATCGTCCTCTACGACCGCACCCAGCCCCATGCGGTGCTGCTGACTGACTACACCAACGGTATTTTCTATTGCTCCGACCCGGCGGGGAACATCGGCTACGGCCGCATCCCCATTACCAGCTCCAGTGTGTCCATTGCAAGAGCATCCTGCTACTGGTACGTCACCGCAGATCACAACAGTGTGGCTGCACAGGCTGATGGGCTGCGGTTGGAGGGCGTGCGCTACCCGGTGAATATCCGCACCGGCAGCGGCATGGCATTGACCGGTACGGCCAACAGCGCCAGCGGCACCACTCTGACCAGCGTGCAGGTGGCTGTTCTGGACGCGGCAGACCAGACCGTGCAGAGCGCTGAGGCGCAGGTGAACGCTGCTGCCTTCTCGCTGAACACGCTGGACAGCCAGATCCGCTTTGGCGAACTGCCGGAGGGCAGCTACACCTACATGGTGCTGATGACCGACTCTACGGGTGAGAGCCTGTGCTTTGCCTCAGACTTCACGGTGTCCGGCAGCGCAAGCAGCACCCAGACCTACTGGTCGGTCAAGGATGCTGGGGGCACTAAGTTGCAGCAGACGGTCCAGCAGATGGAGACCACGGTAGAGACCGCCGCCGAGACCACCGTAAGCTGGTTTGCACAGCTGTTCGGCTGATAAAAGGATATAAATTTGGAGCCGCTGCACAAGGCAATGTGCAGCGGCTCCATTTGCGTAATTTAGGACTTTATTTAAAATAAATTTTCCGCTTTGTTCTGCCGCTATTACTCCCGCAGCTCTGTGCCGGGGTAGTAGTGCGCCAGAATGGTGCGGTAGTCCGCGCCCTGCTCTGCCAGTGCCTTTGCACCCCACTGGCTCATGCCTACGCCGTGGCCGTAGCCCCTTGTGGTAAAGGAGAAGGTTCCGCTCTGGCAGACCACCGTAAAGCAGGCGCTGCGCAGCCCCAGTGCCTTGCGCAGGGCGGTACCCTGCACCGTCTGCCCGCAGACCGGCAGGCTGTCCACATAGCCGGAGGGGGTGAGCACCGGCGTACCGAACCACTGCGCCTGTTGCGAAAGATCAGCGGCGATGCCCAGCCGTTCGGCCAGCAGCTGCTGTAATTGGGCTGCGGAAAGGTTCAGGGTGTATTCGTAGTTGTCGGCGACGGTGTCGGTGCTGCTGTCTACCGGCACAAGATAGGGCAGAGCAGTGCCCCAGACGTTTTCGCTGGCCTCGGTGCGGCCGTTGGACATGGCAAAGTAGCTTGTCCCGGCGGGGGCATCCCCGTAATACAGCACCTGCGCCTGTACGGCATCCACCAGCGCGGAAAGCCGGGCGTAGTTGGCAGCGTAGGCAGTACCCCAGTAGCTGTGCAGCACTGCATCGGTCAGGCAGCCCTGCCGCCGGGCGGGGTCTGCGGTGAACCAAGCGCCATTTTCCCCGGTGCTGTGGTCCCGGCGGTAAAGGGCGTAACTGTGCGCGGCCACTGCCTGTGCTTTCAGCGCCTCGTCCGGCCAGCTGACCGGCATCTCGGCAGCAACGGCTCCAATCAGGTACTCTCGCAGCGGCAGTGTTACCGTCTGCCCGGTGCTCTGATCCATAAAGCAGACGGGATCGGCTGTATCAGCAGGGGAGGGAGCTTCTTGCTCGCTGCTCTCCTCCGAGGCGGCAGAGGCCGCTTCGGCTGCGGACGGAGCGGCACTCTGCGCAAGAGCCATGCAGGCAAGACGGTAGGCAGCACACGGCAGGGCGCAGCCCAGCACCAGCAGAACGGCGCACAGCAGCAAAAAGGAACGTTTCATACTAGACCTCCTCCCGGGACGCAAGCTTCAGAAGCATCATACGCCAGGCGGAGTGCAAACCGGCGGGAAATGCGCAGAGAAAAACCTGCATTTTTGCGCTTTACGGTGAGAAGTACGCACTTAGCGCTTGAATTTACTGCACAAAAGCGATATTATAAAAGTATGTCCATCAGAGCGTAGGATGGACGGGATCGGAAAGTATAAGAAATAAGAGACGGAAAGGAGCACTCCTATGAACTTTGCACACGCAGAAGTGGCAACGCTGGACCCGACGACCATGCGTACCCTGTGCGAGGAGTACATCGCAAACAACTACATCGACCCGGAGACCAGCGAGCGGCTGGGGGTCAAGCGCGGCCTGCGCAACCCGGATGGAACCGGTGTGCTGGCCGGCCTGACCAACGTCTGTGACGTTGTAGGCTACAAAAAAGATCAGGAGGGTCATGTGATCCCCACCCCCGGCAAGCTGATCTACCGGGGCGTCAACATCAACGAGATCGTGGACGAGGCTTACCGCAACGACCGCTTCGTGTTTGAGGAAGTGATCTGGCTGCTGTTGTTCGGCAGCCTGCCCACCCGGGAGCAGCTGGACGATTTCTGCGAGATCCTGGCAGAGTCCCGCGCCCTGCCGGACGGCTTCATGGACACCATGAACGCCCCCTCGCCCAATATCATGAACAAGTTGCAGCGCTGTGTGCTGGGCCTGTACTCCTACGACGACCGCGCCGAGGATCTGAGCCTTGAGAACATCCTGAACCAGAGCATCAACCTGATCGCCAGTATGCCCACCATGATGGTGAACG
>ERZ773170.2644-NODE-2644-length-10276-cov-4.168966_pt1 | contig 10276 bp, 4 predicted proteins | sample MGYA00581002_ERZ773170 | MGnify/ENA primary metagenome ERZ773170 (study PRJEB29015, sample SAMEA2737811) | human gut metagenome | biome: human gut; feature: human-associated habitat; material: faeces | place: China | collected 2012 ... | reverse complement strand
CATAGCTCTGCCGGCATTCCGTTTGTAATGAGATAAAATGAAAGTAAAATTACTTGCTTGCTTATCATACAAATCGATTTAATTTTTCGTCATAGTTAAAGCCGGCAGATGCCAGTTTTTCGGATACTTCATTTACATTCAGATTCAGATCTGCACATAATTCATCCAGACTCGGATAAAAATCGCGAAGCTTCATATTAATAAAACTAAGGAGCATAACAGGATCTTTTGGAATATTTGAATTAGCCATAGGTGGAAAACCTCCTTTTATAAAAATCTTTTACATATTTTATTTGTAATAAGTATAAAAAACTGGTATATATATAGGGTATTGGAAACGTGTGCCATTTCCGATGTCAGTATAGCAGACGCTGGAAATATGTGCAACCGGATAGAATGGTAGCTGATCGCTTGGTAGTCGGTTACATAATAATCAGGAGAAACAATCATGCAGAATGATAATGGAAAGAAGAAAATAAAGAAGCCGCTAAATAAAACGGCGTAAAAAAAGGACTGCCAAACGGCAGTCCTTTTGTATTTTTATAGCAGCCCGCGCAGTTTGTCCAGTGCTTTTAATCGGTGCTTGGTGACATTGCGTACACTGCAGCCTAAACGTTTTGCTGCTTCGGAAGGTTTCAGCTCCTGTGCGAACAGCAGCATCATCACCTGCCGCTGGGCGGGGTTCAGCTGACGCAGAGCTTCCTGCAGATCCAGCGACAGTAAAAGCCGGGCCAGCTCGTCCAGGCTGCCGTCAGCATCACGGCAGGCCTCCAGCAGTTCGGTCCCGGCGGCGCTTTCAGTATCTACCTGCGCTTCGTTTTCCCAGATCTGCCCCTGCTTCTGCATGGCGTCAAAAAGGGCAAAATGCACCTTACAGCGCGCCAGCCCTGGCCAGTTGGCAAAATCGGCGCCGTCATATTTCAAAATCAGTTCGATCAGGGCCAGCACGGCGATACCTTCGGCATCTTTACCCAGCGACCGGTAAAACATTTCGCGGTGGGCCTCGCTTTTTAAAAGCGGGCTGAAATCTTCGCATAGCTGCAGCAGTGCCTGTCTGTCGCCGCTTTGCGCGGCGGTTATCAGCAGCTGCAGGCGGCTGGGAGGTGTCTGGTCGTTTGTATTGTTTGGAGTATTAATATTTTTTATGATGATCAAATCCCTTGGTTTTATGATGGCAGGCCATACTGTAAAGCGTTATGCATAACAGTTGCTAGTGTACGCCTGTTTTTTAAAAAAGTAAATAGCAAAATATCCCTTCCAGCCTGTTAGCCCCTATCTCTAAGATAGGGGCTAAATTTTTTTGCGGCTGGCCGTTGGGGTGCAGGATAAGCAGGAAAAAATTAGATACCTGGTCTTAGCAGAAAGAGCTTTTGCTGCGTTTGGTAAAACAGCAAAAGTAAGATACCGCCTTTAAGGGTCGTAAAGCAGAAACCTGAAAAATTTTAAAAAAATTTTTCCATCGCTTGCCCAACCTTTGAAACCAAGACGTCAAGCCGTTTACAAAGGATTGGCGGCGCCAAGCGTATCGCGGCGAAAAACAAAAATGTACAGAAAGCACTTCTCGCGTCTTGTGGGGGGGTACATAGGTGTTATAATAACAAAGGGCATTGCTATATGTTCAAAAAAATAAAAATATAGTTTTAAAATATTTGCTCTGATAATTTAAAACTATATTTTTAAGTGCTTTTTATTTGCTTGTATAAAATACAGGGGGTGGAACATGTACGACGAAAAATGCCTGCGTCAGATCGGCGGCAACGTCAAATACCTGCGCAGCGTCTGCCATATAACCCAGCAGGACCTGGCGGCTCGCATCGGCATCAGCCAGACGCACCTGTGCAATCTTGAGCATGACCATGCCCGGATCAGCATGAAGCTGCTGCTGCGTATCGCCAATACGCTGGGGTGCGCTCTGGAAGTACTGCTGGACACAAAAGCGGCGGTGGCCTGGGGCGAAAACAGGGACGAGCCGGAAATGGAAGCTGTTGAGGAAGAAGAAGAAGCAAGCTATTCGCTGGAAGAAGTGCGCCTGCTGCTGCAAATACTGCAGCCCCGCAAAAGCGCGTCCGGTTTAAAAAGGTAAAAGCGATGAATAAGGGAGATGGACGAAGTGAGTAAAAGGGAGATACGTGCCAAAAGACTGGTGGCGGCAGTACTGCTGGCGATCAGTGTGCAGATGTGGTCTGCGCCGCCGCTGTGGGCGGCGGAAGCGTCAGCGCAGACGGAAACGTCGGCGGCCGGGGAAGCAAAAGAAACAAAGGACGCAAAGGACGCAAAAGCAGCGGACAGCGAAACCGGCGGTGAAGCGGACGCCGACGAAGAAGAAACTGTTGTTGTGCCGGTCATCGGCTACAGTACGCGCTCGGCCGCAGGCAGCGACTACGGCGTCGTGCCGCTGGCTGATATGGCTGTTGACGGCGCGCTGACAGGGGTAACCGGTATCAACGGTTCAGAGCTTGTTGTTGATAAAGTCAATAATAATTTCTTTATTGGAACCATACAAGATGGCGGTAGCTTTGATAAAAGCTCTAAAAACAATGCTGCCATAGGTCTTGACATACACGTCGATTCAAATGGTAATAGCAGCGTTTTTGGCGCTGCGGCTAAAAGCTGGGGTGAGTCAGCCAGTGTTTTTGGTGCCGGTGCTGAGTCTGGTGAGTATGGCAGTGTTTTTGGTACCGGTGCGGAAGCTTCAGAGCAATATGGCAGTGCTTTTGGTGCCGGCGCTTTAGCTGGACACTCTAATACCGTTGCTTTTGGTTATAGTGCGAAGTCTACAGAGTGGTATTCTATTGCTGTTGGTGCGGAAGCGAAAGCTGAGGTTACGGGTGGTATCGCTATAGGTGCTCTTGCTAACGTAGGGACGGGAGTGAAAACGTACGGAAGCGGCATTGCTATTGGTATGGAAGCGCATACGAACAATGATCTAACTATCGCCCTTGGTTACAATGCAGAATCAACATTTGAAAGTAGTATTGCTGTCGGTGCAAATAGTGCTACAACAGCTGCCTATCAGGTAGCCTTTGGTACAGGCGAAGTTAAAACCGTCGATGGAGCGGAAGTAGTCACCTGGACGGATCGCCGCAGTCTGGCTGGCATCAGCGATATCGATATGGCAGGTGCGCTGACAGGGGTAAATAAGATCGACATGAAAAACGGCGCTTTGACAGGCATTAGTACTATCAACGGGAATGTTCTTGTACCTATGAACGAAGATGTGACTAACAAAAGCCTTGCTATTGGCACCGGGGCTGATTTTAAGTCTTCTTACTCGTCAGTAACAACAATTTATAAAAATGCCATTGCCATAGGTAATGGCGCATATGCTGGTGGCAATGGCTCGCTTGCTATCGGTTTTGACTCTAATGGTAACGCGGCTGCAGCCGGTGGTGTAGGAAGTATTTCTCTGAACGCTAGGGCTAGTGGAGACCACAATGTAATAATCAGCGGTTGGGCAGATGCTTATGATAGTGTCGTTATCGGTTATGGATCAAGCACAGATAATTCTAATGTTGTAGCAATTGGTAACGGTAGTTATGGCGGGGCTGATGGTACTGTTTTGGGGTATGCTGCGGGAACAGATGGCCGCAACAGTGTTGCTATTGGTGCTAAAAGTTCTGTAGCATCAGGAGATGATGATAAGGTATCCTTCGGTCATAAGGTTGGCGATCGCAACTATGCAGATGGCAGTGACTACAGTGACGACATGTTCCGCAGTCTGATAAATGTTGCCGACATCGATATGCACGGCAACATCAGCCTGGGCGGCGAGTGGAAGGAAAATACAACTTCTGGCCTTTACGAAAGCAATGGCAAAGGCGAGTTGAACGGCGTCACCAGCATCAACGGAGTGATTTTTGCCAAAGACAGCATGAATAATCAAGAAGGTTTGCTTATTGGCACACTTGCTTCTGGTACTAGTTTCTATGGAGATACCAGTGTTATGATCGGTTTGAACATTGATAATAGCGCCATAGATGCTGTAGGTATAGGCAATAACATAAAGTTAGCTGGTGACGGGTCTGTAGCTATTGGATATGGAGCTGAGGCAATGAGTAATATGGCTATGTATCCTACGGCTATTGGTTTCTCCGCACGTGCTATCGGCGATGATGTTGTGGCGATAGGTGCTTACAGTTACGCTGAACATGAGTATAGTGTAGCACTAGGTGATGACAGCAGTACCTCGGCAAAGAATCAGGTATCCTTCGGACATAAGGCTGGCGATAAATTTGGCGATGGCGGAAGAGATACCTACAGGGACGACCTGTTCCGCAGTCTGGTAAATGTTGCCGATATTGAAATGCACGGTGCTTTGACAGGCGTTACAGGTATCGACGGTGTAACCGTCAGCGGCACGGATGCCAGTACGGGGCTGACCGTGGGCGGCAATGCCGTGATCGGCAAAACTGATACGCCGTTCAGCAGTACGGGCTTTGCAGTTGCTAAAGACGGCGCTGTGACTGCCAAAACTGTCAACGGAGCGACGATAACAGGTACTGGTTTTAATGGTGTAACGCTTAGTACGGACGGCAAAGTCAACGGCGCGGTTATCACCAGTAACAGCTTTAATGGTGTGACGCTGGAAAAAGGCGCCGACAGTCACTATAAAGTTGGCGGCGTCGACGTAACGAAAATGCAGACTGACGTTGCAGGCAAAGCGGATGCGGCGACAGTAACGGCTCTGGATACAAGGGTCGGCAAGTCGGAAACGGATATCGGCACCTTAAAGACAACAGTCGGCGACAGCAGTAAAGGCTTGGTCAAAGATACTGCCGACTTGAAAGCGGCGGTCGGTGACAGCAGTAAGGGTTTGGTGAAACAGGTAAGTGATGTCGATACTGCTTATAAAGCGGCAGATACTGTTCTGCAGGGCAGGGCAAAGACACTGGAGGACAAAACGGCAGGCATCAGCCGCAGCGGCAGTACTACTACACTGGAAACAAACACCAGTGTCAGCAGCAGCGGTATAACAACGAATAAAGCAACGGTCAGCGGTGCGACAGCTACAACGCTGGAAAACGGCAAGCTGACGGTGGGCGCAGCCACAGTACAGAATACGGGTTTTGCAGTGGGCAGCAGCAGTTTGAATAATGGCAGTCTGACGGTAGACGGTAATAATAAACTGACGACGGCAGGACTGACGGCCAGCAAAGTAACTGTAGGAACTGTAACAGTGAGCGGCGGCAAAGTGAGCGGACTGACGGACGCGGCTTTGAGTGTTGTCAGTACGGAAGCTGTAACAGGAAAGCAGCTGAACGCGACCAATACGACGGTCAGTGCTTTGGATACTGCTTACAAAGCAGCGGATACGCAGATACGGACTGATTTTGCGGCAGCAGATACGACTTTGCAAAATAATATCAATGCAAAAGTGGCACAGACTGCCTATGATACGAAAATGAGCGCTTTGGACAACGCCGATAATGCTTTGAGCGGCAGAGCTACAGCTTTGGAAACAAAGACTGCAAAATTCAATACTGCCGGCGATAACCTGACGGGGATGGCGAATATTACCAGTACGGCGGCGACTTTGGGCGGCGTTGGCTTTGCTTCTGCGGGGGTTATGACAGGAGTTGCCAGCATTGACGGTATTGCTATCGACGCCAGCCGTAACCTGTCCAATGCCGGTACTTATAACGGCGTGACAGTTGCGGCGGCAGGTATCAGCGGTACCAGCGTATTTAACGGTGCTGCGATAACCAATAACAGCTTCAACGGCGTAACATTGGAAAAAGGCGCCGACAATCACTATAAAGTGGGCGACATCGACCTGACGGCGCTGAGCAATGGTGATGTAGTTACTGATAATACCAAAGGTATCGACCGGAATCAGGATACGGCAACGACTACTATCGAAACAAACACCAAGATCAGCAGCAGCGGTATAACAACGAATAAAGCAACGGTCAGCGGTGCGACAGCTACAACGCTGGAAAACGGCAAGCTGACGGTGGGCGCAGCCACAGTACAGAATACGGGTTTTGCAGTGGGCAGCAGCAGTTTGAATAATGGCAGTCTGACGGTAGACGGTAATAATAAACTGACGACGGCAGGACTGACGGCCAGCAAAGTAACTGTAGGAACTGTAACAGTGAGCGGCGGCAAAGTGAGCGGACTGACGGACGCGGCTTTGAGTGTTGTCAGTACGGAAGCTGTAACAGGAAAGCAGCTGAACGCGACCAATACGACGGTCAGTGCTTTGGATACTGCTTACAAAGCAGCGGATACGCAGATACGGACTGATTTTGCGGCAGCGGATACGACTTTGCAAAATAATATCGATGCAAAAGTGGCACAGGCTGCCTATGATACGAAAATGAGCGATTTGGACAGCGCCGATACTGCTTTAGGCAGCAGGGCAGCAGCTTTGGAAACGGCGGTCAATGACAGCACTACAGGGTTGGCGGCAGTCAATGCCAAAGTAGGCGCTTTGGACACTGCTTATCAGGCAGCGGATACGCAGATACGGACTGATTTTGCGGCAGCAGATACGGCTTTAAAAACAGAGCTGAATACTGCCATTGATGAAAAAGCTAAGAAAGCGACCGATTTAGCAGGTTATGGTATTACCGACGCTTATACAAAAACTGCTGCTGATGAAAAAATAACTGCGGCAACTGCCGATATGGCAACTAAAACGCAGGTAACGGCAGATATCGGCACAGCTAAAACAGCGCTTGAAAGCGCTTATCAGGCAGCAGATACGGCTTTGAGCGACAGAGCGGCAGCCTTGGAAACAGCCGCTACAGGTATGAGTTATGACGCTGGCAAGAATACTACCACCTTTACTGGCGGCGTGACGGCGACTGTACTGACGGCAGGTGAGTTTAAAGTCGGTGCAACAGGCTTCGGCTTTGGCAATGACGGCGCTTTAACGGCTAAAACTGTCAACGGTATAGAGATCAAAAAAGACGAATCGAAAGTAATGGTAGGCGGCATCGACCTGACGGCGCTGAGCAATGGTGATGTAGTTACCGATAATACCAAAGGCATCGGACGGAATCAGGATACGGCAACGACTACTATCGAAACGAATACGGCGATCAGCAGCAGCGGCATCACTACTAATGCCGTAACTGCCAGCGGTACGGTAAAAGCAGGTGAATTTGTAGAAGGAAGCCAAAAACTTTCTGATAAATATGCCGCTAAAACAGCGCTGGCTGATTATACGACTACTACAGATATGAATACGAAGTTCGCTGATTACGCAACTACTACAGCAGTAGACACCAAACTTGCTGATTACGCTAAGAGCGACAGCGTTTACAGCAAAGCAGCGGCGGATACGGCTTTTGCCAAAGCAGGTGACGTCGATACTTTAAAAACAACAGTTGGTGACACTGATGGCGGTCTGGTAAAAGATGTTAAGGACCTGCAAAGCGGCAAGGCAGATAACGCGACTACGCTGGCCGGTTACGGCATTACTGACGCGTATACGCAAACCGAAATCAATGAGAAGATCGTTGAAGCAACGAAGGATCTGGCGACCAGCGCGACCGTAACAGATATTCAAAGCGGTCTGGATGAAGTGACTGGCAAAACGGCAGGGCTGAGTTATGATACTGCTTCCGGAAGCAGTAAGTTCAGCGGCAGCGTGGTTATTGGCAATGAGGGTGCTAAAACCCATACTCAAATCACAGATGACGCGATTATTTTCGGTGAGGGCACTGATAAGCAGGTCACAGTAGATGCCAGCGGTATCCACGTAGGTAAAAAAGCGGCCGGCGGCATTGCTTTATATGCCGATGCTGACGGTACGCATATCGATCACACCAGTCTGGTAACAGGCTCGGTAACGGCGGACAATCTGAACGGCGTCGCTATCAGCGGCAACGCAACTGACGGTTTGAGTGTAGGCGGCGTCAGTATCAAAGCATTGTCAGAACGTCTGGACAGCCTGGAACAGGATGGCGTGGCTACCGCCGACATGGGCGGCATCAAACGCACTGACGTTGTAGAAAACAGTGGCAAAACAATAATCGAAGACACAACCAGTTTTACTAAAGACGGCTTGAAAACAGCGAACCTGGAAGCGGCGACGGCTGCTCTCGGCGGCGTGAATTTTGCCGCAGGCGCAGTGACAGGCGTCAGCAGTATCAACGGCGTTGTTTTTGGCAGTGATGGTAAAATCGGCGGCGTGAGCCTGAGCGGCGGTAAAGTGGACGGAGTGGACGTTGGCTGGCTGGATCAGCGGGTAAAATCGCTGGAAGACAACGGCACAGGAGGCGGCGGTACGGGCGGCGGTGGCAGCAGTGCCAATACCAGCGGCATCCACAAGCCTGACGGCGATACTACTAACATCGAAGGCAATACCAGTATCACTACTGACGGTATTGACACTAATAAAGTCAATGCCAGCGATTCGATCGTTGTCGCTGATGGTGAAAAGAATAAAACAGTTATCAGTAAAGACGGTATTCTGGTGGCCGAGGGCGAAAAGAATCAGGTCAAGATCAATGAAGATGGTATCCACGTTGGTAAAAACAGCTCGGTCGTCAACGACACCGACGGCTTTATTACGGATAAAGGACTGTATATCGGCGTCAGCAGCAGCAGCGATACCAGCACAGCCAAATTCAGCGTTGCCCCTAACGGCAACCTGAGCAGCAAAGCTGGCGACTACGGTTTCAGCAATACCTCGGCAGACGGCGCCAAATTTACCCACAGCGGTGATACGGTTTACGGCACAGGCAGTCAGCTGGATACTACGATCCAGGGCAATAAGGTGACTACCGGCAGGATAGATACGGACGAGTTATACGTAGACGGTAATAAGGTAACTGTAGCCGGAGGTACTATCAGCCAGACTGACGCCGTAAACAACCATTTGAGCGGTGCTGATGCCGACGGGAATACAGTGACTAATGACTTTAAGACCAGTGCTGTGAACGGAACGACACAGGCGGCTGAGAAAACCTCGGCTGACGGTAAGGAAAGCACCAAGACCGTCAATAATACCTCGGCAGGCGGTACCGGCGTGACGACCAGCAAAACCACGACCGACAGCAAAGACAATGTGACGGTGAAGGAAAGCAGCTTCGGCACGAATGAAAAAGGCATGACGCTGAGCACAAGCAATAAGGTAACTGACAAAGACGGAAAGGTTACTAAAGACACCAGCGGCACGACCACGATGACAGGCGACAGTATCAGCGTCAGCAAAACAACGACGACTACGGAAAAAGACGCTGACGGCAACGAGAAAGAAGTCACCAAGACCAGCGGCACCACGATCGGCAGCGGCGAAGTGACCTTGAAACGCGAGGACGGCAGCACGATAGAAGTAGGCAGCGCCATTGAAGGTATGCAGAGTGATATGCGAGAGCTGGACGGCAGGGTCAACCGTATGGGAGTCGAGATCAAGGAAGTGGGCGCACTGAGCGCCGCTTTGGCAGGTCTGCATCCGCAGCCTGAAAACGCCAACAGCCGTGCGGATTTCGCAATGGCGATGGGCAGTTATGAGGGCAAGCAGGCACTGGCAGTAGGCGGGTTCTATCGCCCTGACAAACGGACGATGCTGAGTATCGGGGCATCGACGACCAGCAGCAAGCATATGATGAATATGGGTATCAGCATAGCGCTGGACAGGCTGCCGGAAGCAGAGCGCAAGGCGAAGGAAGCGGCCAAAGCGGCTGGCGTTGAGCAGGAAACACTGAACAGGGTGCTGGAGCGTCTGGCGGCTTTGGAGCAGGATAACAGGCGTTTGCAGGCTGATAATGAAAAGCGTGATGTTGCTTATGAGAAACTGGCTGCTGATTATACGCAGCTGAAAGAAAAATATATAGAAGAAACTGCTGACAGGCAGCAGCCTGAACAAGCTGAGGCTGAAGAATAAATGTTGGGGGTTGGATGGTAATGAAAAAGACAGTAATCTTATTGATATTAACTCTGATGATGGTGGTGAGTGGTATGTGTTATGCGGCAGGAGATGGCAGTGACTTGAACAGGCAGCAGAAGGTGGCCGATAAGTTTATGGCAGTACTCAGCGGCGATGCTGCGGCTGTGACGCAGCTGCAGGTAGATATGGTGCCGGAGCTGGCAGAGAAGATGACGGCGGCTAATTTTGCCGCTTTGCAAAAGCAGCTGAAGGAACAGTTTGGTATTCAGAAATCGGTGCGTTTTGCGGTTTATGAGCGGTTCGACCAGGGCAACCGCCTGACGTATCTTGTAGGCTACAGCAGGCAGCAGGCTGTGCGCGCGGTATATGGTTTCGATAAAAACGGTAAGCTGAGCGAATTCGTTTTTGTACCGCTGGAAGTAAAGGCGGCCCAGA
>ERZ773170.2641-NODE-2641-length-10281-cov-6.187268_pt1 | contig 10281 bp, 9 predicted proteins | sample MGYA00581002_ERZ773170 | MGnify/ENA primary metagenome ERZ773170 (study PRJEB29015, sample SAMEA2737811) | human gut metagenome | biome: human gut; feature: human-associated habitat; material: faeces | place: China | collected 2012 ... | reverse complement strand
GCATAGGTATTTCTCAACTGGTGAAAATGAATATCAGGCAAATCCAAGGATTTCAACAAGTCTTTATAGTATTTCTGATGAAAACCTTTACTCCTTGGATTCCCATATGTAGAACAACAAATATAATTCCAGTCCCGGAACTCTTTTGGTCTGCGTCTGCGGTTCTTCTCATAAGTTTTCCGTTCTTCCAGAATTGCTTCAAATACATAATCCGGTATTGGAAGTTCACGCACACCAGCAGGTGTTTTTGTTTTAATTTCCTGCTTTGTCAGCATCTTAGGTGCACAGTCTTCTGCTTTACTGTTTGGCTTCTTTCCCAACTGACGCTCTACTCTCAACGTCCTGTGAATGTAATCGACATCACTGTATTTCAGACCATTTATTTCACTTCTTCTGAGTCCCATCAATACCGCAAATAAAATCTGCATATGAATCGGTGTCTCCTTGCTTGCCTCAATCAACCGAAGCACCTGCGGAAGTGTCAATGTTTTCTTCTCGTCAATTTTCAGGACACGATACTCTGTCTTTTTTATTTTCTTCGGTAAATTGATTCCCTTCGCTGGATTTGTTGCCAGTACATTTTTGTTAAATGCATACTCCAATGATGTTTTCATGATCGTCCTGACATTTTTCGCAACTGATTCATACTTCTCTGCAACTGCATTATATAATTTTCTGATATACCCCTGATTTAGTGTAGACATATACATCTTTCCAATCTGTGGAACAATGTAATTCTTAATGGCACTTTTGTAAGTTGTATAAGTGTCGTCTGTTATTCGGGGACGCATAATATTTTCCAACCAGAAGATCATAAACTCCTCTACCCGGATTTTTCCATACACAATATAGGTTCCGGTATGTAGCTGTCCGATTACTTCATCACGAAATGCATTAGCTTCTCTTTTGGTTGTGAATCCCGCATGTTGCTGTGTCTTTTTACTTTCGTCTGCAAACGTCAGCAACACACGAAATCCATATCCATTTTTGATTGTTGTCACCGAATAGACCTTATATTCTACATATTTCTTAAAGTCAAAGGTCTTATGCATGGCTATCCCTCCGTTCCGGTTTGTTGTGGTACAAATGTATTATTTACAAACGCAATAATCTTATCCTGCTCGTCCATGATCTCACAATAATATTCGTAAGTCGTATGAACGGAACTATGACCTAACAGACCAGATATTTTAAACAATGGGACTCCAAGCTCGATTAAAATAGTCGCAAACATATGTCTGAGTCCATGTACGGTGATATTTGGCAATCCATTTCTGTCACAGATTTTTGTAAGTGCCTGATTCATTGCCGTCAATGATCGGGGTTCGCCATTTTCCTGACAACATACATAATCAAAATCCTTGTATTCTATGCCCGGATCATTTTTACGCAGTTCCATCAACTGCTGTCTGCATTTTACTTCCCGCATCACCACTTTCGGAGCTCTCAAAATCCGGTAACTATTCTCAGTCTTTGGATTCCTTTCAATAACAGCATATTCCGTAACCGTAAATTCTTTTCGTAATCCACAAAACAGTCCCAGTAAAATTTCCAGATACCAAGGATTCTTGCTGGCAGCTTCAAGAAAAACCTTCAATTTTTCTTTGCTTAATACCCTTACCTTTGGTTTTGCTCTCGGATATGGCTTTGTCTCAGGCATTGGATTATAGCTTATGAACTTATCTCCTGCTGCATCTTTCATGGCGATGCTCAGAAGCTCCCGCCCTTTATTTCCCGCTGAAGGACAGATTTTCGCGACACGTTCCAGTAGAGCATCTAAATACTCTACTGAAATGTATTTTAATTTGATATCTGCTTCCATACTCGGAAGAATCAGATTATATAACGTATATGCTCCAACCATCCTCGTGGTTGTCTCAATTCTCGGACTGAAAATATTTTCAAACCAATATTCCAGATAATCTCCAAGCATTACATCTGTCTTTTGCATTTTTGCAATCTGGAGATCTCTCTGCTTCTTCTGGTATCTCTTTTCATATTCCCAGTAACTTTTCTCTGCTTCTTCCGGCGTTTCAAAGCCACCTTTTTTCCCATATTTTGTCGTCAGATCGTCCTGCAGCTCTTTGGTTCTGTGATACCATGATTTTCCTTCAAAAAAGACAACTCTCTTTTCCTTTGACATTGTCTCCTGCTGCGTTTCTTTCTGTTTCATTCTGCTCTCACTCTTTCTCTCTCCTCGTCTCCATTCAGCCACTTATCAAAAGAATTGCATGGGATACGATAAGATCTGCCAATCTTCAACACCCGGAATGGTTTTCTGTCATAATAAACATTTTCTATAAATTCATATGCCTTGGAGCGTCCCAGCCCAAGCAAATTTTGAACATCTTCTACTTTATATACTTTCTTTTCCATTTCATTCTCTATCATTGCCATGACGTTATCCTCCTCGTCCTAATCTTTGCGCTTTACTACCGGTAGTTTTTAGCTGTGTAACATCTAAAAACGGTACACCACTAAGATATCCATTTTCGTCTACATCGTCCAATGTGCGAATTTTCAAATCGCACACTTGACTTTTACGTGTTACTTGTTCTTTCTTCCTATATAATAGTCGTACCCATTCCGGACATTGCAGAACATACATAATTCCTTATATCGCTGCTCCGGATTCACCCGCCGGATATAATGTCCCGGCACCTCATAAAAATTGCCTGCACATACTCTACACAAGCTCACGACTAACGGTTTTTCAATTATCTTCGGTATCCCGGTACTTCTTCGGATTGCTTTATTGATTTTCTCCATTTCAGTACGATCTAAGGTACACACATAATTTTCCAACCGTCTTTTATCTAAAGTTCTAAGCTGCTCCAACAGCACTACAGAATCTTTTTCTAACCCTTCCATTTCCGGGACTGCAATGTGTGTCGGCAGTTTCATTTTTTCTTTACTAGTAATTGCTGCCACGATCACTGTCGGACTGTATTTATTTCCTATATTATTCTGAATCACCAGCACCGGACGATAACCGCCCTGTTCACTTCCAAATACAGGATCAAGGTCGGCGTGATAAATATCCCCACGCCTGACGTTTCTATCTTCCATCTTTGCTTTATCTCCTCTCGACTTTCTAACTGTTGTTATCCCTAAATATGTAAAATACAAGCCTATTTGTCCCCGACGCCCCGACTTGTAATTGGGAAATCATCAGACGGCTGACTGCTGATCAGCTCCACAGGATTTTATTTAAAATAAATATATGGGATTGGGATTTTTCCTCTCCAGGGATCTCCTGAAGCTGCCCTCACTTGTTGCGGCATCAAAGAAATATTTTGTATACACGACTTTATGACCGGACAGGAGTATCATTATGCCTGTTGTCTGTCATCGCCCTGCCAGAAGCAATCTGACAGTTATAACCAGATATTTTTCGCTCAACAGTCCGGGTAATACAAACTGAAACCAAAAGGAAGTATACGGGTGGGATTTCGCTGTCTTTACCCAGCCTGTGTTATGGCGTATTTGTTAATGTGGCTTACGCTCATCACGATAACAACAGGAATGTGCCTGATGAATGTATATGAATTTGTCAAGGTTCGTCCTGCTCCCCAGTTTTTGTGATAAAAGAAGAAACAGGCGGATCAGAATATTTCTCTTTCCACCTGTTTCCTCACTTAAACGCTATTTTTCAACCCACTATCTCAAAATCTTTTTCAAATTTCTGATTGCTGCTTTTACAGACTTTGCTACCATCTGAAAAGAGCAGCCTTCTTCCTGTGCAATCTGCTCATAATTCTTATCTTCAAAATAATACTTCATCAATCGTCTTCTCTGAATTTCCGACAACTGCTGAATTGCACTATGTAAACGTTCCGCTTCCAGTTTATTCAGAACAGTATCCTCTACACCTTCCTCTTTCTGAAATACCCGTTCATATAAACTGGAATCCCAGATTTCTGACTGTTCCAAATGCCTGTCCACAATATTCATATGCGACACGTCCTGCAATTCAAACGTATTAAAAGCCTCATATACATTCTTTCCTATTTCCAAATCCTTGTACTCTTTTTCACCATTGCGAAATGAAACATAATATTTTCCGTCCTTCTCATAGATTTCATATGGGTTGTATTTATCTTTTCTTCTTTTGGGCTGTCTGCCTTCCATGTCCTTTCCTCCAATCTGAATTTTTTTGAATTCAGATCAGTAGGCGGGGCACGAATACGAACAATCGCCCTTATTTTGAATTGCTCATTCTCAATATTTAGGTAACAAAAAACGCCCTGACAGATTTCACTCCTATGGACGCATTTAATTCGATATTTTATTACCCTGGATTCATTATTGGCTCTTACCCTAGTTTCAATTCCAACATTTACTAATGAAATTGTTGAGATTTTTTTAATTGAATACCTTCTGTTGAACAGAATTTTTTAGCTGAACTCTTGCTAAGAACCATATTTTCTCCGGTTAGATTCCGGAAAAGAAAATAAGCATACAAATACTGCTCTTTCGGAATCTGTTTTTTTAACCGAAAGAGATTTGTATGCTTTCTCATTCATCGGGTAATACCCTGTGTTTTTTCTAATGTTACACCCTTTTCACTTTTCAAATTTAGGGTAATACACTAAGTTTATGGAGGTATATAAACATGGATATTCCAAAAACATTATTTGCCACTTTAGTAAAACAAGGGCGTATGGAAATGCATTTAACACAAGAAGCTCTTGCTGAAAAACTCGGAATATCGGCGGCTTATCTTGGAGACCTCGAACGCCATAAAGGCGGTCCCAGTCTGGAATTATTTTGTAAAACCATGCAGACTTTAAATATTTCTGCTGATGACTACGTTTATCCAAATCAGAATAAAAATAATTCTACATATGATCAGATTCTTCGGCTCTTAAATCAGTGCAATGATTATCAGTTACAGGTAATTCTTGCAACTACGACAGCTCTGCTAGATTCTAATCCTTTTATTTCTAACGTAGACACTACTAATGATACAAAATAAAACTTGTAAAATACCGATAAATAGCTGATAATTACCGATATTTAAAATTAGTGGAATAAATACTATTACCATATGTTAAAAACAGTTATGCTATATCATTACAACTTGATATAACATAACTGTTTCTTCTTTACGAACATCCTTTTATCTATCAAATACTACATTTTCCTCCACGACACACTTAATTGCTTTTCATCTCGCTAATTATTTTTTCCATATCCGTCGATTTTTTCAAGAGTCCTAAACCAGCCAATAACTGAATACAATCTACATATCCTTGACAATATGCCCTTTGTTCTGACACAAACGCTTCTTCTTCCAAAATTTCTCCATATTGCTTCAACTTCTCCCTGTCCTCATAACTTATATGATCGAGAAGTTTATTCACCTTTTCTTTTTCCATTTTCTTCTTCAACTGAATATTTGCAAGTTCTTGGAAATAGATATAACTTTCTCTGTTTATATTCTCACAACGCAACTGGTTCAAAAAAGAGGATATTTCATTCCAAATATCATTTTCCATAAAAATTTCTCCTGCTTTTTTTGGTATCTTTACTTATTATGCCCAATTTTATATTCCATCATTTCATCAATTCACCATTAAATTTATATCCCATACCCCATACATTTAAAATGTATCTTGGTTTTGCAGAATCTGGCTCAATCTTTTTTCTGATTCTCCGAATTATGCCCATAACATTATCTTCTGCCCCATAATATGGTTCTTTCCACACCTGTGTATATTATTCCGCATTTATTTTTAATGCTCCGTAATCAAGTACCAAAGTCAAGTTTTTATTTCGTTGACAGACTAACCTTTTAAGATATATAATATTTTTATTACATTTGTAAGATTTGGAGGAATATCACATGAGCAATCTGCCTCAAATTTCAGAAGCTGAATTTGAAGTTATGAAAATCGTTTGGAAATACGCACCAATCAGCACCAATGAAATTACTGAAAAATTAACACAAATTTCCCGTTGGAGTCCTAAAACAATTCAGACATTGATTAAACGTCTCGTTTCTAAAAAAGCACTAACCTACGAAAAACAAGGCCGGGTTTTTGTCTATACTCCATTAGTCAAGGAAGACGAATATATTCGGCAGAAAAGTAATTCTTTTTTAAAACGATATTATAATGGTAATATCACTTCTATGCTTGCCTCTTACATTGAGGATGATAAATTGTCTGAAGAAGACATTGCCAGCTTACGGAATCTTCTTTCCAATCATTAACCATGGGAGGAGGAGCATATTTTGATATATTTTAGTTTTCGATTTTTACTCTGTAATGCCATCATTTGTATTTTTTTAGGTAGTTTACTGGGATTAAAAAATTTATTGCAAAGGCAATTATCCGCACGTATGCAATATAATCTTTCGATTATATTTCTTGCCGTTCTAATTGTTCCCTTTTTACCAATAAGCTCTGCCCCATCTTCTATATCGTGGAGCCATTTGCTGACAGCCAGTTCAAGTACCAATGGTGACATTCAAACCACTTTTCTTTCTGGTAATGGTTATAATTTGGATAAAATAAATGATTTTGCTGTCTCTGTCAGCACCCAAATACCAACTTTTATTCACACATTACTTGTATTTTTCTGGAGTATCGGTATATTCATAATGTTTTTTCTTCTCTACCGCTCAGCAAGACAAGTAAAAGCCTTACATAGTTCTGCTTTACCTCTTCAAAATGAAGAACTAAACGCTCTTTATATAGAATGTTTAAACGAAGTGAACAGCAAGCATACCATTCCGATTTATAGTACAGCATTTTTGAAATCTCCTGTTTTGGCTGGTTTCCTGCATCCTCGCATTTATCTTCCAATTCACTTGATTTCAGATTTTAACGCTGGAACTATAAGCTCAACTGATATTCGATATATGCTTCTTCATGAACTGCAGCACTACAAGCATAAAGATATTCTAATTGGATATTTGATAAATACAGTAAATGTTTTCTACTGGTTCAATCCCCTAATCTGGTATTTTCTAAAAAGAATACGGCAGGAACGGGAACTTGCCTGCGACAGTGCTGTATTACAATTATTGAAAGAAACAGAATACAAGTCATATGGAAATACACTGATTAACTTTGCCGAAACAATAGCTCTGTCTCCATTCCCTCTTACTATGGGAATCAGTGGAAATATAAAACAGTTAAAAGGACGCATTTTAAATATTGCATCATTCCACCAACCTACTTTTAAACAAAAAATTCGTGGATATCTTATATGCATATTCGTCTCTACTATCATCATTGGATGCATTCCCATACTTTCTGTTTATGCTTCTGATCAGACTGGCTATCATTTTGACACAACCGAAAAGAATATTACTCAGCTAAATCTTTCTTCCAATTTTGGGGACTACACTGGAAGTTTTGTTTTATATGATCAGTCTGCTGATAAATGGAATATTTATAATATGGAGCATGCTTCCACACGTGTATCACCGAATTCGACTTATAAAATATATGATGCATTACTTGGCTTGGAATCTGGAATTATTACACCAGAACATTCCACTTTCACATGGAATGGAGAACCATATCCTTTTCATTCATGGGAAGCCGATCAAGATTTAACCTCGGCTATACATAATTCCGTAAACTGGTATTTTCAGGCAATTGATTCACAGGCAGGTTTTGAAGCCGTAAGAACATTTTTACAGACAATAAACTATGGGAATCAGAATACTGGAACAAATCTAAATCTCTATTGGACAGATTTCTCTCTGAAGATATCACCCATAGAACAGGTGGAATTGTTACAGGATTTCTATCAAAATAATTTTCATTTTGACAGTAAAAATATCCAGGCAGTAAAAAAAGCCCTGCTGCTTTCCACTACTTCTTCCGGTTCTCTTTACGGGAAAACAGGAACCGGGCGTGTCAATGGTAAAGATGTCAATGGCTGGTTTATCGGATACATTGAAACAGCGAATAATACTTACTACTTCGCAACAAATATTCAATCCTCTTCTGGTGCAACTGGAAGTCAGGCTACCGAAATAACAGAATCTGTACTTTCTAATCTTGGTATTTGGAAATAAATAAAGAGAACTGATAGCATAATTTCCTGTTATCAGTTCTCTTTATTTCATTCTTCTCTACTGATCAATTCTGCAAATTACCTAACCGGTACTGATACCTCGGTATATTATCAATACCATTATCTAAAATCCTGTTTCCAACATACTGAATCGTTCCATCATCCTGAATTTTCATCGTAAGTTCGTGTGTAATAACAACATCATTACATACAACAGAATCACATACTGCATGAATTGTCAAAACAATGGTTCCATCTTCATTGTGCCTGACTTCTGTTACTTCCGGTAAAGACAAGCCAAAATGTGTTGGTGAATAATTACCACATCCCAATCGTTCCCAGATAAACATATTACTTTGTTCATCGTAGACCGCCCATTCTTTCAATTCTTCTTTTGTAACAGGAAGATATGTCATAATTACATTTTCGAACTCTTCTGCTGGAATTCCCACAACCTCTTTTTCTGCAGTAAATTTTTCTCCATATTTCATTTGATAAAAATATTCATAAAGTCCATTATAATCCAACCCCTGCATATCCTCCGCATTCCAGTTTGAACATAACAGATTGTTTCCCTGATAGCCGAACGTACTCACATATTTTTTTGAATATTCCCGACACTCCTCACTCAAAGGCTTTACCCGGATAATACAACTTCCATCTACAATCTCTGTCACTTCCGGTGGTTCAGGTACGCATAATTCATAACAGAAATTCCCATTTTCAGTATATGCCCATTCTTTTATTTTTGATAGCGATATGTATGTAAGTACAGGCTCTGTATCCTCACTCCAGATCATTTTTGCGGACATCACACTCATTTCTTTTCCATCATAACTATATTCTTTTCTGGTAATTCCACCATCTGTATCTGCTTCATATAAAATTACACTTCCTTTTTCTTCTTGTTCTGCAGATTTTAAAAATTGTTCCATCTTCTGATAATTATCCATAACAGAATAATGATCGGAACCAATGACCGGATTCCCATTTTGTTTGATAATTTCTTTCATCCGATTCATCATTTGCTCAGCAGTGTTCTGATCTGCTTCTTGTATTCCATTATATTCAGAATAAATATCTCGGATAATGCCCATAATTTCTTCACAATCGTTCACAACTTCCTTTTTCTTGTCTTCATCGATTGGTAGATTATATCCCTTATCCGGATTTTCCATGGTAGTGTTTTTTTGATTCTTCTCATTTTTTACATCTGTGCTGTTTAACGATATCTTACTTTCACAGGAAGTCAGAATCATTCCTATACAAAGTACTAACAAAATACTTTTTCTTTTCATATTGCCCCCTAATTATTACTGTAATTCTCTTCCCACTCTTCTTCTGTTAACCTTGGCATATACCACCCTGCATTTGCATTTTGATCTGACTTGATTACCTTATTTGATAAATACTGGAAACTTCCGTCTTCCATAGGTTTTATCATCAATTCACTGGTGATTGCCTGATCTAACATTCTGATTTCCCATACTGCTTCTATCGTAAGTTTTAATGTTCCATCTTGTAATTTTTCATATGAGATAACTTCCGGATATGGCTCATATGGGAATTCACAATCATATAACCCTCGCGGTCTGTATCTAAAAGTTCTATTATCAGAGTTATAAAAAGTTCCTTTTTCAATCTCGCTATTACTAAATGGTAAATAGGTCTTTATAACCTCTTCAAACTCATCTTTTGGAACTTCATATTCTGCTCCACCATAATTTGCTTCATATGGAACTTGCTTTCCATATTTCATATAATACATTTTTTCATAAAGATCATAAAAATCAAGTTCCGTATAATTCTGGTTATCCCAATTTGTAATCAACAGATTATTAAGTGCATACCCCAACGGCATAACATATTTTCGATTCAATTCCCGGCATGTTTTATCTAATGGCTGCACTCTGAATCCAGTTTCACCCGGTGCTCCATCAAATCCCGGTGGGTGATATTCCTCCAGAAACAAGTATCCTTTTTCTGTATATTTCCACTCATATGCTTCATATTCATCATAATAATTAGCCTGTGGGCTATTATCCTTCCATTTAACCTGACATAATCGAACATTTATCTTTCCATTCATTGACTCTAAATGATATTGTATAATTTCCCCTTCATCAAATACAACAACAATATCTACTGCTGCCTGTTCTTCTTTCTCTGCTGCTTTGCAAAAATCTTCTACTTTTTCACGATTGACCATATCAATCTGATTATCACAATCTACTGCCGCATATC
>ERZ773170.2639-NODE-2639-length-10298-cov-3.959192_pt1 | contig 10298 bp, 7 predicted proteins | sample MGYA00581002_ERZ773170 | MGnify/ENA primary metagenome ERZ773170 (study PRJEB29015, sample SAMEA2737811) | human gut metagenome | biome: human gut; feature: human-associated habitat; material: faeces | place: China | collected 2012 ... | reverse complement strand
ACAGCTTACAAAGCATAATATTAGATATACAATGTACTTTTTCATACTATATATTTATTCTGTTATTCTTAGTTTATTCTTTAACGCAACGTACAGAACGTCCGTCTGCGCGCCAATAAGTCGTCCAGTCCTGCCTTATCGTGTTCAAGTTCAATAAAAGTCCATAACATTCATTAGTTGAGGTTGAGCCGGCAACCGCAGACCACTCAACTATATTACCTAAACTATCAACTCTACCAGTTTGTGGTCTACGATACCCTGTACACGGAAAATAGCCAGCATCTGGATGAACCAATCCATATGAATAAAATAGCCCCCCTTGCAATAATCCTGTCCATGGCTGATTACCGGGCACACGCCATCCTACAGGACAAGGATCAAAAATCGTTTTTGTATTTGGTAGCCACAAAGTTCGATTTAACAACGACATAGAATTTGTATACCAATCACCAGGTGAAGTAATAGCAATAAGAAAACGAGCGGGCTGGCGAATAGCTTCAACTAAATTTTCAGACGTATCAACTTCCTTATAACTCAAATTTGTAGTACCCGTCAGGGTATATAACATTTTTTCTTGATCCGTCCAACCTTCTGATGCAGGAAAAGGATCTTTACGCCCCCATTGATACAATAGTCCAATAGATCTAGTATCTCCTGGTATAGTACATACAGCACCCAAATTACGATCTAAAACTATATAATTATTTCCTTTTATATTAGTACCTAAATTATGTTCATTTATTTCTGTTACCCATATATGGAAAGACCAAAGAACATTCGCTTCTTCTGCATCTGGATTTATATTATCATAAATAGCAACTACAGCATTTCCACATTCTCCATTTAAATCAACAAGAAATGATTTTCTATCATCGGCTAATGTTACCTTTGTAACAAAATTTGTTGAAACATCATTCCATAATAATTTAGCAGACAAAGGCAACTTATCATTATCAGCCAGAATATTTTCATAAGAATAATTTATATCTGTTGTATAATATGGTGTACAATCTACTGTAACAGTTCTCGTACCTGGAGCTACAATAATGGAATTAGATTTTCCATAATAATTAGAGGTGGCTAACCAGTTTATTGCTCCAACAGATATAGAAAGTATCTTTCCCTTTTCTATCGATTTACCTTTTACATTTACAATCGCAGTTCCTTCTCCTTTAACTGAATGAAAAACAATTTCAAGATCTTCACTAAAAGTTATAGATGGAAGTACAAAATATAAATCTTTACCTTCAGTCAAATCTATATTACCTTTTAAAGTTACTGAATGGAAACCTTCCCCTTTCTGTACAATTTCATTAGTTGAAGGATTCACAACTAAATCATTAACCAACACATCTTCTTTACTTTTTATCGTAACAGAGGTTACCGAAGTAAAGCCTTCATCAGCTGCCGGTACGGTCACTTTTAAACTACCACAAACAGGATTCATTACTAAATTGTCAAAACCTTCATTATTAGTAATAGCATAAAGAGGAAATGAAGCAGGATTAACCCCTTTCTCTTCAAACTCTTGCTGTTCAGGTATATTAAATTCAATATTTTTTTCTGAGAATTTAGCATCATACGGATGGTAAACAATATAATCAGCAGTTGCAGGTATTTCATATAAACTAATTTGCCCATTCGCTAACATAGTACAAGTTTGTTCATTTACTCCTATTAAATCCCCAGCCTTAAAATCAATCTGTAATTCTTTTTCAACAGCTTGATTAAAAGAAAAAGCAACCGGTTGCTTATGAATTATTTCCTCAACTATAGTCTTATCTTCTGTGCAACTGCAAAAAGCAGCCATTATAAACGCACAATATTTTATATATGTTTTCATTTCTGTATAAATTTATTTTATCTGAGCATCTAGTGTAAAAATATAATTTTCAATATTGGTATAGCCATTATTTGCAATCATAGAAGCATCTGTAGGGTCATTTTTATCCAATCCATATTGTTCCTCAAAAGAATCAGGCATGCCATCACCATCAGTATCTGGAGCTTTTTCACCTTCCATAATTTTTCCTGGTCCTCCCAATGGGTATTGCTTTTTATCTCTCTCATCTTGAATTATTGTGCCTTTTATACCCAATGAAGTTAATTCATCAATCAAATAGGCATCAACTTCATCACGCACAGGAAGACAAGCTCCTACATACTTTACAATCCATTTATAGGCTTCTTCCGCAGAAGTCTGTCCTAATATGGAATTATGTTTTATGGATGGAGTAGATAAAAAAGTCGGCATTCCAGAATATTTACCTGTTTCCTCATCAAAAGTTTCTTTTTCACAAAACTCCGGATAATTATTTTCAGTCAATTCTATACCATTTAAAACACCATCCTTATTATAATCATAATAATTACCTTTAAAATATGCCCTATAATCTCTATTTGCCCCTATAAAAGGAGGGGTCGGAGTCACAGGAATATTTTTTAATTCTATTTCTTGAGTTTCTTCATTTCTTACATTCATCCAATTATTGCACAATCCTACAATAAAATAATTATCTTCTATGGTTGTTTCAGACTCTCCTTCTGAATCTCCTCCCATATTATAGGCAGCTCCATTCCCCCAATTATATACAACATTATTTACAAATTGATTTAATCCTTTTACTTTAGGATTACGGGTCTTATTATCAATATAAAGATTACGATAAAGTGTTATGCCATGATCTACATCTGTTTGAATAAGCCCTCCACAAGAATGATTTTGTAACCCCTGTCCTATAATTGAATTTTGAATGGTAATATTATCTGCCTTACCACCAGCATTTATCGAAAAATTTTCATCTCGTCCCCATGTAACAGACAAATGATCAAAAATCATATCAGTTCCATCAGCCAATCCTGCAGCATCCTTTCCCTTCGGTCCATTCATTCCCATACGTATACGAAGATATCTACAAATAAGGTTTTTTGCACCTGAAAAAGATACACGATCCCCATAAAGAACAATACCATCTCCTGGAGCTGTTTGAGCTGCAATCGTCAAATTATGCTGATTAATAACCAAAGCTGATTCTAATCTTACAATACCCGAAACATCAAAAATAATAATACGATTAGGCTTACTTACAGCATCCCTCAGTGAGCCTTCTCCAGAATCATTTAAATTAGTAACATGATACACTTCACCTCCACGTCCTCCTGTTGTCTTACGTCCATACCCTTCAGCACCAGGAAATGCTAAGACTTCACCATAATCAGGAAAAACTCCCTCTGTGTCTTTCACATAAACATCTTCTTTTATTACCACTTCATCACTACATCCCATATTACATGTAGCAAAACCCAATAAAAAAACTATTGTTTTTGTTGGCAATCCAAATAAATCAATTTTCATAGTACTTAATAATTTGATAAATTCAACGAAAACCAAATTAAGCTAAACAAGTTTTTTTTCTAATGGAATACAATACACTTAATATGCAATATCATTCAAATGGATAATATTTAATAAATGGCGTACAAAAGGTCCACAATTCACCATAACAGACACATAGATTATAGCTTATCACAAAAACCAACGAATAAAAAAACATCCTGATGTTTCTAAAAAAATTGAGCAATTTTTTTCAAAAACATCAGGACGTTTTATATAAAAATTCACGTTCTTTTTTTAAAACTGAAACAGAGCTACCAGCACTATACGATGATTGAGTATAGAATGAGAGTTTATTGCTTTTGCTTTCGCATCAAATTCATCGCCATACCAGGCATTACAGAGTGAATACTCCGCCCCGAATTTCCAGTGGGGAATATTATAAGTAAGTTCAGCTGTACCGGTAAACAACTGGTCGAGCGTTGTTCCTGTTCCTAATGCACCATAAGGAACTTCTTTGGTTGCACCCAGATTTTTCAGATAACCAAAGAACAAAGCCGGACGCCATTTCTTTCCATAAGCCACATTCACCCATGTAGAAGATGTACGCAACGGGGAGTACTGCTGTTTTCCCGTCACCTCATCGATACTGGTTATTCCATATCCTCCCACAGTACTTGTCTGAGTCAGATTAGTTCCCAGTACAGTTTTGGCGGATACCAGCCAGTTCTCCTTTGTATACTTCACATGAGCCTCTCCGGAGATACCTGTTACACGTTCATTTACGAAATAAACCGCGTCTTCAGTTTCCGATTGGGTACGAGGAGTAATAGAACTTACATGCAATCCAGCTCCGGCTATCAGTCCCGGACGTTTATAATCTACCCCCAAATAAAATTCAGGAACACAGCTCTTTTTCATGAATTCCTGGCTTTTCTGGGTAGAGGTTTCTCCCGGTTTATTGGTTTTAGGACCAACTGACAAGTACTGCGACTGCCAGATAGCAGCAGCAGTAAGCATAAAATTATTAGAAGTAAAACGATAGCGAATCTGAGGAGCACGGCTAAACGGTTGGTAAGGTGCACCCATATTCAAATTCAATATTTCAGGAGCAACATCACCATACAACGGATGCCAGGTCTGTCCTACCAGCAGCGCTGATTTGCCCCAATCCAGATTAAAGTAGACATGACGAATACGGAACAACGAATAAGTAGTACCCGAACCACGGAAATCAACTTCTACCTTAGCCGAGGTCTTGGCTTTACCTAACATCGGGCCTGTAACATCTACCCCCAGACGAGTATATAACGTATAAAAATTACCATTACCAACTCCATTCAGATCGTGTCCGTTCGGATCCAGATTTTCATCCAGCGGGTACATATAAAACAATCCGTCTACAGTTTCCGAATTAGACCGGGTGTTATAGAACAAATCTGTACGTACCTGACCATAAAACTTATAATCAAACCCTTTTTTCTGTGCAAATACACTCCCCGAAACTCCAACGAGCAAGGCGAGTGACATGAATACTTTTTTCATCACTATTTAGATATATAATCAGAAATAAAAACCAAATCCTATCTTAAAACCAAGCTTACTGTATTCCGAACAGTTCGAAAAACTCAAGTCATAATATACAGCCGGCTCTACGGTAATCGTTCCATTCAGGAAAAATGCATACCCCAGCTCTGGAGTCAGACAGACAAGATCTTTACGATTTACACTATTCGACAAATGTTTATAAGCCAGGCCTAATCCACCATACAGGCCACAGTTAGACAAGTAATATCTTGCTCCGGCTCCCACACTTGTTTCATCCATACCGTGTTCTACATACTCTCCCTTGAAATTAACCAGCACCATCAGGTTGTCGACAACAAAAGCTCCGCTACCAACCTGGAAACCAAAGTTAGTTCCTTCGTATTTGCTATGCGAGAGATTCAGTCCGGTAAGAGAAGTATTCAGATACCATTTTCCTTCTTCGAATTGAGCATGTGCATTGATACAACTTATCAATAAAATAAATACAAATAATAATTTCTTCACCATAAATATATTTTAAGAATTGATTGTCGCAAAAGTAACAAAAAAACGCCATGAAAAAATATTTTGCCACGGCTTTTTAGCAATTCACCAGCTCTGTCAGAAAAGCCTTGCCGATATAAAGAAAAAAGTCTTGCCGCAACTGACTATATGAGATGACATATCATCCTTAATCAGTAGCAGCAAGACTCTGCTATCCTTTGACCAAAGGATATAGTAAAAAATTAAATACGTTTTTTCTCCTTTTTATACCAGACAGCAAACCAGATTATTGCAATCAGCACACAAACAGCACCGAGAGGATAAGATAAGGCAAGTCCTTCTGGAGCTATTAATATATAGGTAGAACATACTGCCGTCATGAAAAGAGCAGGAATAAGCGTTACCCAATAGTTTTTCTTTTCATGTACCAGCCATACAGTAATTGCCCACAGTGTGAAAACAGACAAAGCCTGATTGCACCAGGCAAAATATCGCCATATAATCTTAAAACCCTCTGCATCGCCAAAGCTGTACAACAGCAATGCAATAGTCACAAGGAATATAGGTATACAGATAAGCAAACGACGACGAATACTGCGTTGCTCTACATGAAAGAAATCAGCAACAATCAGACGTGCAGAACGTAATGCTGTATCTCCACTGGTAATCGGTGCAGCTACAATACCAAGTATAGCCAAAATACCCCCGAAGGTTCCCAGCCAGTCCTTCGAAATATCAGTAGCTACCTTCGCTCCCGAATAGGCAACTCCAGTTGCTTCATCTACAATACCGTTTTCATGGAAAAAATAAGTGGCCGCAGCAGCCCAAATCAAAGCAACAATACCTTCGGTCACCATTGCTCCATAAAAAATCGGACGACAATGCTTTTCATTAGTGATGCATCGTGCCATCAATGGAGATTGCGTAGCATGAAAACCACTAATGGCTCCACAGGCAATGGAAATAAACATCATCGGGAAAATAGGATTCCGTTCATATTTTGTTCCAAATCCATTCCACATTTCAGGCAAATCCGGACTTTTTACATACAGCATAACCAAAATTCCTACAGCCATGAAAAGCAAAGCAAAGGCAAACAAAGGATAAATCTTACCGATAATCTTATCAATCGGCATCATCGTTGCCAATATATAATATAGGAATATAACAACAACCCAAAAATAAACATCAAGAGAGGCGGGAGTCATACCAGCCAATAATTCCGCCGGTCCTGAAACAAACACAGCTCCAACCAATATCATCAACAGAACTGTAAAGACACAGGCTACCTTTCGGGTTCCGCTTCCCAAATATCGTCCTATAATCTGTGGCAGACTTTCGCCTGAATTTCGAAGTGACAGAGTTCCGGCCAGGAAATCATGTACCGCGCCTGCAAATATAGTTCCGAAAACAATCCAAAGATAAGAGGCTGTACCAAACTGCGCTCCCATAATAGCACCGAAAATTGGTCCGAGACCTGCAATATTCAAAAACTGGATCATAAATATTTTCCATGTAGGAAGAGGTATAAAGTCTACCCCGTCGGTCATAGTCAGTGCCGGAGTCTTACGGTTGGGGTCGGGAGCAAACAGTTTATTGACATAACCTCCGTAAATCCAATAACCGACTACTAACAGAATTAAAGCTATACTAAAAGTTATCATAATAAAAAGTATTTAAGTGAGCGCAAAAGTAATAATTTAAAAGAACATATTGCTATCTTTGCAAAACTAAAAAACGAAATTATGTACAACAGACTTATAACTATTTACATTGTTATTTTGGGGTTCATTATTCCCCTGTCCGGATATGCTCAACCCAAATATGAAATACGGGCAACCTGGCTCACCACATTGGGCGGACTGGACTGGCCTTCGCATAAAGCAACATCAGCCAAAACTATCGAACTTCAGAAACAAGAATTATGTAAGACACTCGATGCACTGAAACGTGCAAACTTCAACACCGTATTGTTTCAGACCCGTTTGCGTGGAGATGTCATTTATCCATCTGCCATAGAACAGTTTACAGAATCCTTAACCGGACACGAAGGAGGAAACCCCAACTACGATCCACTGAAATTTGCCATAGAAGAATGTCACCGCAGAGGTATGGAACTGCATGCATGGATTGTAACCATCCCTATAGGAAATACCCGACAGGTTAAGCTTTTAGGTAAAAAATCTGTAACACGAAAACAGCCCTCCATCTGCAAGCTATATAAAGGGACATGGTATCTGGACCCGGGAAACCCTCAAACAGATAATTATCTTGCAAGTATTGTGCGCGAAATTGTTTCCCGCTACGATATAGACGGTATTCATCTCGACTATATCCGATACCCGGAACGGGCATCAGACTTTCCCGACCAGAGTACGTATCGTAAATATGGCAAAAAAGAATCTTTACAGCAATGGCGCAGAAATAATATCACCCGCATTGTGCGGCGTATTTATACAGAAACAAAATCGCTAAAGCCCTGGATAAAGGTAAGCAGTTCTCCTGTTGGAAAATACAACGATACCAAACGCTATCCCTCAAGGGGATGGAATGCCTATGAAGTCGTTTACCAAGATGCACTTCAATGGCTGAAAGAAGGAATACACGATGCTTTATTCCCGATGATGTATTTTCAGGGAAATCATTTTTATCCGTTTGCTCTCGACTGGCAGGAAAATAAAAACGGACGATGGATTGTCCCTGGGTTAGGTATTTATTTTCTCCACCCCAAAGAACAAAACTGGCGGCTTGATGAAGTGGTACGGCAAATCTCTTTTTTGCGTAATATAAAACTTGACGGACAGGCTTACTTCCGCAATCGTTTTTTGGTTGACAATACAAAAGGAGTGTTCGATGAACTGAAAGAGCATTTCTACACACAACCTGCTGCCATTCCTGCTATGACATGGATAGACAGCATAGCTCCTTCCGTTCCGGCAAATCCCGTCTTTATCCCGTTGGATAAAGGAGTAAAGTTAAGCTGGAAAGCATCTACCGATAATTCCTCGGTTCCGGTATATTATCGTATATATGCTTCGAATACTTATCCGATAGATATCACACAGGCATCAAACCTGATTGAAATAAGAACAGACTCTACGCAGTATATCTTCTGTCCCGAAGTTCCATGGCAAGAACGGATATATTGGGCAGTTACAGCTGTAGACAGGTATGGAAATGAAAGCCAGCCTCTGGAAATGAATCAGCCATTCACGACAAGCTACGTAACAAAACAAGAAAAACGATAGGACATAAGCAAAATAATCCGTACTTTTGCACATTCAATTGAACAAAAACAAACAAATAATATCTCATGAGCAATCAACGATACATGCAGCGCGGTGTTTCCGCATCGAAAGAAGATGTGCATAACGCCATTAAAAACATTGACAAAGGTATTTTCCCTAAGGCTTTTTGTAAAATTATTCCTGATATTCTAGGTGGTGATCCGGAGTATTGCAATATCATGCATGCTGACGGAGCCGGTACTAAGTCGTCTTTGGCTTATTTATACTGGAAAGAAACTGGTGACTTGTCTGTTTGGAAAGGAATTGCACAGGATGCCTTGATTATGAATATCGACGACTTGTTGTGTGTCGGAGCTGTAGACAATATCTTGGTATCGTCAACTATCGGACGTAATAAACTGCTGGTTCCGGGTGAAGTGATTTCGGCTATCATCAACGGAACAGACGAATTGCTTGCCGAATTGAGAGAAATGGGAGTAGGTGTTTATGCAACAGGAGGTGAAACTGCCGATGTTGGTGACTTGGTTCGTACTATTATTGTCGACAGTACAGTGACATGCCGCATGAAACGTGCTGATGTAATTGACAATGCAAATATCCGTCCGGGAGACGTTATCGTAGGTCTGGCTTCGTACGGACAGGCTACTTATGAAAAAGAATATAACGGCGGTATGGGTAGCAATGGCCTGACAAGTGCACGTCATGATGTTTTCTCTAAATACCTTGCAGAGAAGTATCCGGAAAGCTACGACAAGGCAGTTCCAGAAGAATTGGTTTACAGCGGCAACTTGAAATTGACAGATGCAGTAGAAGGCTCTCCGCTGGATGCAGGAAAGCTGGTTCTCTCTCCTACCCGTACTTATGCGCCTGTTGTTAAAAAATTGCTGGATGCTCTTCGTCCGCAAATTCATGGTATGGTTCACTGCTCAGGTGGTGCACAAACTAAAGTATTGCATTTCGTTGGAGACAATTGTCGCGTAATCAAAGACAATCTCTTCCCTGTACCTCCATTGTTCCGCACTATCAAAGAACAAAGTGGAACCGACTGGGATGAAATGTATAAGGTATTCAATATGGGACACCGTCTGGAAGTTTATTTGTCACCGGAACATGCTGAGCAGGTTATCGAAATCAGCAAATCATTCAACATCGATGCTCAGATAATCGGACGTATTGAAGAAAGCGATCATAAAGAGCTGATTATCCATAGTGAATTTGGAGAATTCAAATACTAACTAATAAGAAAGCTTACCATAGTCATAAATAATAAAGTTCTACAATAGCCATCTTAACAAAAATATCTATTCGATGACTATTTCATTCAGGAACAATTATTTTATGGCAGACTATGGTAAGCTTTTGTTTTGCAAAATAACAACATTATATATTAGAGAATTAATAAACTAACACTCTTTGGAATATGGCAGAAAACAATACCATATTAGAAAAATTGGATGGATTAGTAGCTCGCTTCGAAGAGGTATCAACCCTGATTACCGACCCGAACGTTATATCTGACCAGAAACGATATGTAAAGCTGACGAAAGAATATAAAGAACTGGGAGATCTTATGCAGGCACGCAAGGAGTATCTGCAGTGCCTCAACGGATTAGAAGAGGCTAAAATGATGATGGCTGAGAACGATCCTGAAATGAAAGAAATGGCTCCCGAAGAAGAAGCTGCTT
>ERZ773170.2635-NODE-2635-length-10309-cov-2.580261_pt1 | contig 10309 bp, 9 predicted proteins | sample MGYA00581002_ERZ773170 | MGnify/ENA primary metagenome ERZ773170 (study PRJEB29015, sample SAMEA2737811) | human gut metagenome | biome: human gut; feature: human-associated habitat; material: faeces | place: China | collected 2012 ... | reverse complement strand
CGTCTGCGGCGCGTCGCCGGGCAGCGCGGCGGCGGCGCTCTTTTCTGTGCCCTCGGCAGAGCAGGTCGTTTTCACGATGAACGCGACGCACGCGCTGAATATCGCCGTCAAGAGCCTTGTCCGGCCGGGAGGCCGCGCCATCGTGTCTGGCTATGAGCACAACGCCGTCACGCGGCCGCTGCACGCGCTGGGCGCGGAGGTCATCGTCGCCGCCGCGCCGCTTTTTTCGCCGCAGGAGACGGTCGAAGCCTTCGAGCGCGCGCTTGCGCATGAGCCCGATGCCGTTATCTGCACGCATGTCTCCAATGTCTTCGGCGCTATTTTACCAATTGAGCGCATCGCGCAGCTCTGCCGCGGCGCAAGCGTGCCGCTCATCATCGACGCGTCTCAATCCGCGGGCTCGCTGTCGATCGACTTTTCCGTGCTCGCGCCCGCATTCCTTGCCATGCCGGGGCATAAGGGACTTTACGGCCCGCAGGGGACGGGGCTGCTGCTCTGCGGCAGCGACGCGCTCCCGCTCATTGAGGGCGGCACAGGCAGCGAATCGCTGCGTCAGAGCATGCCGGACTTTCTTCCCGACCGTCTGGAGGCAGGGACGCACAACGTTCCTGGCATCGCGGGGCTCGAAGCGGGCATCGCCTTCGTGCGCGCGCAGCGCCCGGAGCGCATCCTGCACCACAGCCGCGCGCTCATCCGTCGAGCAGGAGAGGGCCTCGGCAAAATTCCAAATGTACACGGATTTCTCTCGCTGGAGGCAAGCTTGCAGGCAGGGGTCTTATCGTTCACGGTGGACGGCCTTTCGCCAGAAAGTGTCGCCGAGGAGATGGCAAAGCGCGGTATCGCGCTGCGCGCGGGGCTGCACTGTGCGCCGTTCGCGCACAAAACGGTGGGCACTTTGCCCGACGGAACGGTGCGGCTGAGCGTTTCCGCCTTTAATCGCGAAAGCGAGATCGACACGTTTCTTTCCTCTCTGCGCGCGATCGCGGCAGGTCAGGCAAAAAACTGAGATTTCATAGAAAATTCATCGCTCTACCGTTGCAATTTGGAGTGTTTCATATTAGAATAAGTAATAACTATTGCTTAAGGGGAGCGTGCCTATGGAATTTGTCATGCCCATTCTGGAAGGCGCGTGGCGCTATGTGCTCACGCTCAGGATCTCGGACTATCTTGATATCGCGCTGATGGCGTATGCGATCTATTGGCTTTTAAAGCTCGTCGGCACGTCGAAGGTCGAGAGCGTCGGCAAGGTGATCCTGCTGTTCCTGCTGGCGCTGATGCTCTCGGACGCGTTCTCACTCAACGGAATTTACTTCCTTTTGAGCCATATTCTCTCACTCGGTGCGCTGGCGCTCATCGTGCTCTTCCAGCCCGAGATCCGCCGCCTCATCGATCAGCTCGGCTCGAGCCGCTGGCGCTCGTTCAACCCCTTCGCGCGCACGCAGCAGGTCTCGGCCATTGAAAACGCCATCGCGCAGACGGTGCTCGCCTGCACGGAAATGTCCAAAACGCGCACGGGCGTTCTCATCGCCTTCGAGCGTGAAATGGAGCTGGACGACATCGACCGCACGGGCACGATCGTCGACGCGCGCGTGAGCAGCGAGCTTCTCAAAAATATTTTCTTCGTTAAGGCGGCCATGCACGACGGCGCGGTCATCATGCGTGACGGGCGGCTGCTCGCGGGCGGTTGCATGCTGCCGCTCTCGAAAAACGTGAACCTGAGCCGCGACCTTGGCATGCGTCACCGCGCGGGCATCGGCATGAGCGAGAATTCCGACGCGGTCGTCGTCATCGTCTCGGAGGAGACGGGGACGATCTCCGTCGCCATCGGCGGCCTCTTAAAGCGCCACCTGATGCCCGAGACGCTCGAAAAGCTGCTCATCAATGAGCTTGTCCCGCAGGAGCCCACCGAACAGGACGACAAGCTCCACATGAAGCTCTTGAAGCTCCTCAGTGCCGGAAAGGGGGACAAGGACGATGAAAAGTAAGCGCCGCAAGATCTTCTACGTTGCATTGTCCATCCTCATCGCGGCAACGATCTGGTTCTACGTGAACAACAAGGAATCCGTGACCGTGTACGTCCATGACGTGCCGATCGAATTTCTCAACGAGGACACGTCGCTTGCCGACAAGGGCCTCATGCGCATCAGTGGGGACGAGGATATCACCGTCGATTTAAAGCTCCAGATGCCGCGCAACGTCGTCTACGACTTTGACACGAGCGAGCTGCGCCTCGTGAGCGACCTTTCGACCATCACCTACGCGGGCAAGCAGTCCGTCAGCTACACGATCCTGTACCCTTCGAAGGTCTCGTCGAGCAGCGTGAAGGTCGAATCGCCGACCATCCGCACCGTTCAGGTCGAGATCGGCGAGCTCAACAAGAAGGACATCGAGATCCGCTGCAAGGTCGTCGGCAATGTGGCCGAGGGCTACATCGCCGGCACGGTCGAGATGCTGCCCGAAACGCTCGAGGTGCGCGGCCAGCAGGCTGACATCATGCAGATCAGCTACGCGCAGGTCACGCTCGACATCGAAAATGCATCCTCCACGGTCGTGGAGCTGCTCGACTATGAGCTCTATGACTTCAACGACCAGCTCATTGAGAGCAAGAACATCCATCCCATGAGTGAAAACGTGCAGGTGACGATGCCGGTGCTCAAGGTGAAGGACGTTCCGCTGACCGTCAACTTTATCGAATCCGCGGGCTCGCGGCTCGAGAATTACACCTATACGCTCAGCCACAGCAGCATCACCCTTTCCGGTGATGCGACGCAGATGGCGGGCATCAGCGAGATCTCGCTCGGCACGCTCGCGCTTGAGGACGTGCAGGGCTCGGAGACGCTGACCTATGACATTCTCATTCCCGACGGGGTGAACAACTTAAGCGGGATCACAAGCGCTACGCTCACGATCAGCAGCGGCGACATCAGCACGAAAGAGGTCGAGGCGACGCACTTCAGCTACGAGAATTTCTCAGGCGATCACACCGTCACCGTCGTGACCTCGTCACTGCCCGTCACGCTGCGAGGCTCCGCAAGCGACCTTGAGGCCATCTACGGGCGCGAGGTCCACGTCATCGCAGACCTATCCGACATCGCCGCCGACAGCGGCAGCTACACCGTTCCCGCCCGCATCGAGGTGAGCGGCTACGACGTGGGCGCGGTCGGCACTTACGAGGTCACCGTTCACATCAACTAAGCCAATTCGCAAAAGGAGACAGCATGACTCAGATCGCAACAGTAGAAAAAATCCTTCCCGGCGGCATGGCGGAGATCTCCGTCCCGCGCAAGTCCGCCTGCGGCCACGACTGTGAAGAGTGTGCGGGCTGCGGCGTATCGGGTGCAAGCGTGCGCGCTGTCGCGCGCAACGACGCCCGTGCCGAAGTGGGACAAAAGGTCGTGGTCGAGAGCAGCACGAAGAATCTGCTCGGCGTGATGCTCCTCGTCTATCTTCTGCCGATCGTGCTGTTTCTTGTCGGCTACTTTGCGACCGGCGCGCTCGAAAGCGAGGGACTGCGCTACGCCGTCGCCATCGCGGCGTTTTTAGTCGGCATCATCCCCGCGATCATCTGCGACCGCCGCACGAAGAAAAACGGCAAGCTGACGTTCACCATTGTGCGTCTTTTCTAAGGTATGTTTGGTTACATCAGGCCGTCCAAGCCGCACCTCAGCGAGCAGGACGAAGCGCATTTCCAGTCCGTTTACTGCGGGCTGTGCCACGAGCTCGGGCGAAAGTACGGCTTTGCCGCCCGCTTTGTGCTGAATTTCGACTTCACGTTCCTTGCTATCCTGCTCTCCGACGCGCAGGAGCCGGAATGCGAGAGCTGCCGCTGCGCGGCGCATCCGTGCAAGGCACAGTGCGTCATGGCGCACACCGTCGCGCTCGAAACGGCGGCAGACCACAGTCTGGTGCTCGCCTGGTGGCAGCTTCGCGACCATATTGAAGACCACGGCTTTTTCAAAGCCATCCCATACCGGCTCGCGGCGCTTTTGCTGCGCGGCGCTTACCGCAAGGCGAGGACGTTCGTGCCGGAATTTGATGCTTCCGTGCAGCGGCACCTAAATGATCTGCACCAGCGCGAGCGGGAGCACTGCGCCTCGCTCGATCAGGCCGCCGAGCCTTTCGCCGCGCTGATGGCGGACATCGCCGACTGTGTCGATGACGAGATGCGGCGGCGCGTGATGAAGGAAATTTTCTACCACCTCGGCCGCTGGATCTACTTGGTCGACGCGGCAGATGACTTTGAAAAGGACGCGCACTCGAATTGCTACAATCCGCTGCGCTATCGCTATGAGCTTGATGGGGACAAGCTGGACGAGCAGAGCAGGGAAGCCGTGGCCTCCTCGCTCGATCTCTCCGTGCACCGCATGGCGAGCGCTTACGCGCTGCTCTCCTGCGGCGTGTGGACAAGCATTTTAGACAGCATTTTTTACGAGAGCCTTTATGGGATCGGCAATGCCGTTCTCAAGGGCACGTATCATAAGCCCCCGCGCAGAATACACTTCCGCATCAAGGCGGAGAAAAACGAGGAAACCGTATGAATGACCCCTATCAGATCCTAAATATCCCGCCGACGGCGACTGACGAGGAGGTCAAGCGCGCTTACCGCGACCTTGCCCGCAAATACCACCCGGACAATTACCACGATAACCCGCTGGCCGATCTCGCGCAGGAAAAAATGAAAGAGATCAACGAGGCCTATGACCAGATTCAGAAGCAGCGCAAGGCGTCTTCCGCCGCCTCGCAGAGCCACTCCTACGGCTACGGCAGCGGGAATAGCTATGGCAACTCCGCTTACGGCGGCGCCTATGGAGCGGGCTCGCTCAATCAGGTGCGCATGGCGATCAACCGCGGCGATATCTCGCTCGCTGAGCGTCTCTTAAGCGGCGTGAGCGACCACAACGCGGAGTGGAACTTCCTGATGGGCGTGGTCTGCTCGCGGCGCGGCTGGATGGACGAGGCCAAGCGCTATATGGAGACCGCCGTGCAGATGGACCCGAACAATCCAGAGTATCAGAACGCGCTCTCTGCGCTGACGGGGGCGGGCTACCGGCCCAACGGCTTCCGCTCGGTCCACACGGCCAATTTTGATGACAGCGCGTGTCTGCGCTGCTGCGCGGCATGGTCGTGCTGCACGCTCTTTAGCGGCGGCGGATGCTATTTACTGCCCTGCATTTACTACTGATTTTTGTTTAATCCTGTACTTTTCAGTTTTGTGTTTTTACTATATCATGGAGGAGAAGAATCGTGGTCAAAAGTATGACTGGCTATGGAAGAGCCAAGAAAACATTATCTAATCGCGATATCACCGTTGAGGTGCGCAGTGTCAACAACCGTTACCTCGACTGCACGGTCAAGCTGCCGCGCGCCTACATTTTTGCAGAGGACGCCATCAAGGGCCGCGTGCAGAAGGCGATCTCGCGCGGCAAGGTCGACGTGTTCGTCACCATCGACTCGACCGGCGCGGATGAAGAGGTCGTCGTGGTCAACGAGGGTCTGGCCCGCAGCTATTTAGAGGCGCTGCGCAAGCTCTATGAGATCGACGGCGGGAATTACCTTCAAAAGCAGTCCTACGTGGCGGATATCGCCCGCATCCAGGATGTGCTGACCGTCACAAAGGCGGAAGAGGACCTCGAATCCGTCGGCGCGGATATCTGCGAGGTGCTCGACGAGGCACTCGCGTCCTATAACCAGATGCGCGCGACGGAGGGGAAGAAGCTGGCCGAGGACATCGGCGGCAGGCTCACGACCATCGAAACGCTCACCGGCAAGGTCGAGGAGCGCTCGCCCGAAACGGTGCGCGAGTACCGCGAAAAGCTGACCGCGCGCATGCAGGAGGTCCTGCAGAGCACGACGATCGACGAATCGCGCATCCTGACCGAGGCCGCCATCTACGCCGACAAGATCGCCGTGGACGAGGAGACCGTGCGTCTGCGCTCGCACGTGTCGCAGCTGCGCGACATGCTGCTCTCCGACGAACCCATGGGCCGCAAGATGGACTTTCTTATTCAGGAGGTCAACCGCGAGAGCAACACCATCGGCTCGAAGTGCAACGATGTCGCCATCGCGCGCGATGTGGTCGCGCTCAAGGCGGAGGTCGAAAAGATCCGCGAGCAGGTGCAGAACATCGAGTAAGGGGCGAAGCAAATGAAGCTGCTGAACATCGGATTTGGCAACATGGTGTCCGCCGAGCGCCTGATCGCCGTCGTCAGCCCTGACAGCGCGCCGATCAAACGCCTCATTCAGGAGTCGCGCGAGCGCGGCATGCTGATCGACGCGACCTACGGCCGCAAGACCGCGTCGGTGTTCATCATGGACAGCGACCATGTGGTGCTCTCGGCCATCGCCGCTGACAAGCTGATCGCAAGGCTGGGCGTGGAAACGCTCGCCATGGAGGAGGAAGCATAGAAAATCATGTACAAGGGGAAAACATTCATCATCTCCGGCCCATCCGGAGTGGGCAAGAGCACGGTGCTCAAGGAGTTATTTCAGGATCGCGACGATCTTTATTTCTCCGTTTCCGCCACGACGCGTCCGCCGCGTCCCGGCGAGATAAACGGCGTCCACTATCACTTTACCGACGTCGACGAGTTCCGCAAGATGATCTCGGAGGACGCCTTTTTGGAGTATGCCGAGTATGTCGGCAACTTCTACGGCACACCGAAAAAGTTTGTCGACGAGGCCATGGAGCAGGGGAAGGACGTCGTCCTCGATATCGAGGTACAGGGCGCCTTGCAGGTCGTGCATAAGCGGCCTGATGTCGTGCGCATCTTCATCGCGCCGCCTTCGTGGCAGGCGCTTGAAGAACGCCTGACGAGCCGTGGCACCGACAGTCCCGAAAAGGTGCAAAAACGCCTCGTCCGCGCAAAGGTCGAACTTCAGACCGCTAATACCTATGATTATTTCGTCATCAACGACACGGTGGAACGCGCCGTGCGCGAGATCAACGCCATCATGCTCGCCGAGCACTGCAAGCCCGCCGAGCGCATGGCTATCTTGTCTGAATAAGTTCAAAAATCAGCCGAAAAGGCAGAAGGAAGTAAATTATTATGATGCTTTATCCCGCAATGAGCCTGCTCAACAAGTACGTTGAAAACCGTTATCTGCTCGTCAACGTGGTCGCGCGCCGCGCCCGCCAGATCGCCGAGCAGGCCGACGAAGAGGGTTATCCCCTCTGCGAAAAGCCGGTCACCACGGCCATCAACGAGGTCGCTGCCGGTAAGCTCACCGCAGAGAATATCGACACGCACATCGCAAAGTAAGTCTTGAATAACGCAAAGGGGGAGACTGTATGACAGAGAAAATGCTTGCTCGCGTCGCAGTCTCTTCCGTTCCCTATGCCGCCGACCGGCTCTACACCTACCTTGTGCCGGACGAGCTCATCGGCAGCGCCGAGGCCGGCAAGCGCGTGACGATCCCCTTTGGGCGCGGAAACAGGCGCGTGGAGGGCTTTTTGCTCGAAGTCGGGCGCGAGGCGGCGACGTCGCCGCTCAAGCCCATCGACGCGGTGCTCGACGATGCGCCGCTGCTGGATGCAAAGGACATCCGCCTTGTGCGGTGGATGAAAGCGCGCTATTTCTGCACGTATTACGACGCGATCAAGACGATCCTGCCCGGTGGCGTGTGGCTCCAGTACCGCGAGCTGTGGCATGTGAACGGCGAGATCAGCGCGGAGGATGCGCTCTCGTCCGTCGCGCCGGATTCCCTTGAGGAAACGCTGCTGCGCGCCATGCTCAGCGCCAAGGAGATCGAGCGCGCCGCGCTCGATGAGCTTGGCGGCGAAAAGACGGCAAAGGCGCTCCGCTCGCTTGAAGCCTGCGGCCTCGCCGTGCGCGAGACGAAGCTGCGTCAGCGCTTGCAGGATAAGTCCGTGCGCATGGTGTCGCTCTGCGTCAGCGCGGAGGACGCGCTCGCCGCGGTCGAGACCAAGCGCCGCAGCGCACCCGTGCGCTATGCGGTCGTCGAGCTTCTCAGCCGCGAGGGGTGCCTATCCAGCAGCGAGATCAGCTACTACACCGGCGCGACGATGCAAACGCTGCGCGGCCTCAAGAAGGCCGGACTTGTCGAATTTTCCGAGCGCGAGGTGCTGCGCGTCAGCCGCTATGATGATGCGCCCGCGCGCGAGGACATTGTGCTCAACGGCGAACAGCAGGCCGCTTTCGACGGCCTCTGTACGCTCTTAGGCCGCGAGGGCGGCAGCGCCGCGCTGCTGCATGGCGTGACCGCCAGCGGCAAGACGCAGGTCTATATCAGGCTCATCGAAGAAGCGCTCACGCGCGGCAAGACCGCCATGCTGCTCGTGCCGGAGATCGCGCTGACGCCGCAAATGCTGCGCCGCTTTACGGCGCAGTTCGGCAGTGACGTCGCGATGCTGCACAGCGCGCTGCCGCTCACCGAGCGCTACGACCAATGGAAGCGCATCCGCCGCGGTGAGGTGCGCGTCGTGCTGGGCACGCGCAGCGCGGTGTTTGCACCGCTGCAAAACCTCGGGCTCATCATTTTGGATGAAGAGCAGGAGACGAGTTATCAGTCCGAAAATCCGCCGCGCTACCACGCGCGCGACGTCGCGCAGTTCCGCTGTGCGCAGAACGACGCGCTGCTGCTGCTCGGCTCGGCCACGCCGACGATTGAAACGGCATATGCCGCGAAAATCAGTCGCTATCAAGTCTTTTCCCTTCATAAGCGGTTCAACGATCTGCCGCTGCCCAAGGTGCTGATCGCCGACATGAAGGACGAGCTGCGGCAGGGGAACGAGACCTCGATCGGTCATGCGCTGCGCGCAGAGCTTGAAAAAAATATCGAATGCGGCGAGCAGAGCATTCTGTTTCTCAACCGGCGCGGCAGCGCGCGGATGCTGCTGTGCGGCGAGTGCGGCTACGTGCCGCAGTGTCCGCGGTGCAGCGTGCCGATGACGTACCATTCCGCCAACGAACGGCTGATGTGCCATTACTGCGGGCACTCCGAAGCCGTAGTGGACAGGTGCAGCGAGTGCGGGGGACTGATGAAGCGCGTCGGCTCCGGCACGCAGAAGGTCGAGCAGGAGCTTTTTGACCTGTTCCCAAAGGCTAAAGTGCTGCGTATGGACGCCGACACCGTCGGCGCGTCGCGCGGACATGAAGCGCTGCTGCGCGAATTTGAAGAAAAGAATATCCCCATCCTCCTTGGCACGCAGATGGTCGCCAAGGGGCTGGATTTTGAAAACGTGACGCTCGTGGGCGTGCTGGACGCGGACCTTTCGCTCTACGCGCAGAACTACCACGCCGCCGAGCGGACGTACAGCCTGCTGGCGCAGGTCGTCGGCAGGGCCGGACGCGGCGAGCGCCCGGGCCGCGCGGTCATCCAGACCTACCACCCCGAAAACGAGGTCATTCAGGCCGCGGCGAAACAGGATTACGAGACGTTTTACCAAAACGAGCTGCGCATGCGCTCGCTGCGGCGCTATCCGCCGTTTGCAGATCTGTTCACGCTGACGGTCTCAGGCCTTGATGAGCTGCGCGTCATCGCCGCCGCCCGCGCACTGTGCGACGCACTGCGCTACGCCTCTTCCCAGCCGCCGCTGAGCGGGCTCGATGTCGAAGTGCTCGGCCCCGCGGGCGCGCCGGTCGTGAAGGTCAACAACCGCTATCGCTACTGTGTGTACCTGTGCGGCAAGGGCGGCAGCGTGCTGCGGCGCACCGTCAGCGAATATCTGCTGGCATTTTACGCAAGAAAAGAAAACCGCGGTCTCGACATTTTTGCCGACTGCAATGCTTTACAATAGAGAAAAGAGGATGAAATTATGGCTATTCGCAAGATCCACGAAGTGGGCGACCCCTGCCTTACAAAGGTCTGCCGCCCCGTGACGGAATTCAACGACCGGCTGCATGAGCTGCTCGACGACATGGCGGACACACTGGAGGAGGCCGGTGGCGTCGGCCTCGCCGCCCCGCAGGTCGGCATCCTGCGCCGCGTCTGCATCGTGGAGGATGAGCAGGGCGAGATCATCGAGCTCATCAACCCCGAGATCATCAAGACCGAGGGCGAGCAGACGGGCCTCGAGGGCTGCCTGAGCGTGCCGGGCAAGTACGGCATCGTCACGCGCCCGATGGTCGTGCGCGTGCGCGCGCAGGACCGTTACGGCACGGAGTTTGAAGTTGAGGACGAAGAGCTGACCGCGCGCTGCTTCTGCCACGAGATCGAGCATCTCGACGGCCACCTCTACACCGAGCACTGCAAAGTCCTCACCGACGAGGAGCTGGAGCAGTATATCCGCGAGCAGGAAAAGGAGCTGGACGAGGAAGCCTTCCTGAAGGAGGCGTTTGAGCTCCACGAC
>ERZ773170.2633-NODE-2633-length-10322-cov-3.876011_pt1 | contig 10322 bp, 9 predicted proteins | sample MGYA00581002_ERZ773170 | MGnify/ENA primary metagenome ERZ773170 (study PRJEB29015, sample SAMEA2737811) | human gut metagenome | biome: human gut; feature: human-associated habitat; material: faeces | place: China | collected 2012 ... | reverse complement strand
TTGCTGAGACAGATACAGACTACAGTGACAGACCGCTTGATGAGCAGAAGATGAAAAAAGTAACCGTTGATACAATGGGAACAGAGTATCCGGAACCGGAAAAAGCATAAGAAAAACATAAAAAAAAGAAACGAAACAGCAGAATCATAGCAACTTCCAACACATATGACGCGGAGGAAAATAAAAGATGGAAATGATCCAGACAGAAAAATTAGTATATGAATATGAAAAACGTGATGAAGAAGGCAATGTGATTGGAACATCGCGTGCTATTGATGAAGTGGATATTGAAGCAAAAGAAGGACAGTTTATAGCAGTTCTCGGACACAATGGTTCCGGTAAATCAACGCTGATTAAAACAGTCAACGGCCTCGAACCGGTGCAGCAAGGTGAAATCACCGTCGATGGCATCGTGGTTAACGACAAGAAAACCGATCTGGCGAAACTGCGTTCCCGCGTCGGGATGGTGTTTCAGCATTTCGAGCTGTTCCCCCATCTGTCGATTATCGAAAACCTGACCCTGGCGCAGGTGAAAGTGCTTAAACGCAATAAAGCGCCGGCTCGTGAAAAAGCATTGAAATTGCTGGAGCGCGTCGGGCTTTCCGCACATGCCAATAAGTTTCCGGCGCAGCTTTCCGGCGGTCAGCAGCAGCGTGTGGCGATCGCTCGCGCATTGTGCATGGATCCTATTGCCATGCTGTTCGACGAACCAACGTCGGCGCTGGATCCGGAGATGATCAACGAAGTGCTGGACGTGATGGTCGAACTGGCGAACGAAGGAATGACGATGATGGTGGTGACCCACGAAATGGGCTTTGCCCGTAAAGTGGCGAATCGGGTGATCTTTATGGACGAGGGTAAAATTATCGAAGACTCGCCGAAAGGCGCTTTCTTCGATAATCCAAAATCGGACCGCGCAAAAGACTTCCTCGCAAAAATCCTGCATTAATCACTCTGGCGCGCATACTCAATTGCGCGCCATCTCACGCTTTCTCGTTTCGTCCCTCGTATCTGTTACATCCCGGCGTTACCCTTGTCGCAAAGAAACACACAACAAGGAGCAACAATGGCACTGCCAATTCTGTTAGATTGCGACCCAGGTCATGACGACGCTATCGCAATAGTTCTCGCCCTCGCCTCACCAGAGCTTGATGTCAAAGCAATTACGTCTTCCGCCGGAAACCAGACACCAGAAAAAACCTTACGCAATGTTCTGCGTATGCTGACCTTGCTTAATCGCACCGATATTCCGGTAGCAAGCGGTGCGGTAAAACCGTTAATGCGTAATTTGATTATTGCGGACAACGTGCACGGCGAAAGCGGTCTCGACGGCCCGGCATTACCGGAACCGACGTTCGCACCGCAAAACTGTACGGCGGTGGAGCTGATGGCGAAAACGCTGCGTGAAAGTGAGGAACCTGTCACCATTGTTTCTACCGGACCGCAAACTAACGTTGCCTTGCTGCTCAATAGCCACCCGGAACTGCATAGCAAAATTGCCCGTATCGTGATTATGGGCGGCGCAATGGGGCTTGGTAACTGGACGCCTGCGGCTGAATTTAATATTTACGTTGACCCGGAAGCGGCAGAAATTGTCTTCCAGTCAGGAATTCCGGTGGTGATGGCCGGTCTGGATGTTACTCACAAAGCACAAATCCACGTTGAAGACACTGAGCGTTTCCGCGCGATTGGCAACCCTGTTTCAACCATTGTTGCCGAACTGCTGGATTTCTTCCTCGAATATCACAAAGACGAAAAATGGGGCTTTGTCGGCGCACCACTGCATGACCCATGCACCATCGCCTGGCTGTTGAAACCGGAGTTGTTTACCACTGTTGAGCGCTGGGTTGGCGTGGAAACACAAGGGAAATATACCCAGGGTATGACAGTTGTTGATTATTATTATCTGACTGGCAATAAACCGAATGCCACCGTAATGGTCGATGTTGATCGTCAGGGCTTTGTTGATTTACTAGCTGATCGTCTGAAATTTTACGCTTAATCACTCGCCGGATGACATCACGCCATCCGGCGCCACTCATTTCATTACGGCTCGAACGGGCGTCTCTGGAACTGATCATGACCACATTTCGGGCATAGCGTCAGCACTTCCGGTGTATAGATCGGGAGATGGAAGTGACATTTCTCGCAGACCAGATTTCCCAGCCCTACCACTTCTCCGCTGTGATAAACCCCGTGATGATTGAGGTCCTGGAAAACTTCGCGCCATTCAAGCTGCGTTTTATCGGTGATGTCTGCCAGCTCCTGCCACAAGCTTTCTTTAATCACCCGCATAAAGACGCTGTCAGACTCTTCTTTCAGGCTCTCTTCATAGCTCATGGCGAACTCTTCCAGGTCACGTCTGACAGCTCGCGTCAGCTCATCGACCTCGGTTCGCGTTAACTCCCCTGTTTTTATTACGCGCTCGCGCGCCTGTTCCACCAGTGCGTCGATATCACGTTCGCCATTGCGCAGGCGTTCGCTCAGTGACGCGACCAGTTCACGGTAATATTGAGCAACCTTGTTCATCGTTTCATCTCCCGGGTCGTTAACTGACTATAATAATAGACGTTCTTTGTTCCTTGCTTTGCTAATACGCCCACAAACTCTGTAAATTAATGTATGAATAATCCGGGCATCATTTCAACGTCGAGTGCGCGAAAGGCTGTTTTGACGCGGGCGTTTGGGCTATGCTATGCGGATCTGAAAAACCACATCAACGCTACATTTGTAGCCGTATTGAAAACAGGACCACTGGCTGCCATGCAAGAGCAATACCGCCCGGAAGAGATAGAATCCAAAGTACAGCTTCACTGGGATGAGAAGCGCACATTTGAAGTAACCGAAGACGAGAGCAAAGAGAAGTATTACTGCCTGTCTATGCTTCCCTATCCTTCTGGTCGACTACACATGGGCCACGTTCGCAACTACACCATCGGTGACGTGATCGCCCGCTACCAGCGCATGCTGGGCAAAAACGTCCTGCAGCCAATCGGCTGGGACGCATTTGGTCTGCCTGCGGAAGGCGCGGCGGTGAAAAACAACACCGCGCCAGCACCGTGGACGTACGACAACATCGCGTATATGAAAAACCAGCTCAAAATGCTGGGCTTTGGTTATGACTGGAGCCGCGAGCTGGCGACCTGTACGCCGGAATACTACCGTTGGGAACAGAAATTCTTCACCGAACTGTATAAAAAAGGCCTGGTATATAAGAAGACTTCTGCGGTCAACTGGTGCCCGAACGACCAGACCGTACTGGCGAACGAACAAGTTATCGACGGCTGCTGCTGGCGCTGCGATACCAAAGTTGAGCGTAAAGAGATCCCGCAGTGGTTTATCAAAATCACTGCTTACGCTGACGAGCTGCTCAACGATCTGGATAAACTGGATCACTGGCCAGACACCGTTAAAACAATGCAGCGTAACTGGATCGGTCGTTCCGAAGGCGTGGAAATCACCTTCAACGTTAACGACTATGACAACACGCTGACCGTTTACACTACCCGCCCGGACACCTTTATGGGTTGTACCTACCTGGCGGTGGCTGCGGGTCATCCGCTGGCACAGAAAGCGGCGGAAAATAATCCTGAACTGGCCGCCTTTATTGACGAATGCCGTAACACCAAAGTTGCCGAAGCTGAAATGGCGACGATGGAGAAAAAAGGCGTCGATACTGGCTTTAAAGCGGTTCACCCATTAACGGGCGAAGAAATTCCCGTTTGGGCAGCAAACTTCGTATTGATGGAATACGGCACGGGCGCAGTTATGGCAGTTCCGGGTCACGACCAGCGCGACTACGAGTTTGCCTCTAAATACGGCCTGAACATCAAACCGGTTATCCTGGCAGCTGACGGCTCTGAGCCAGATCTTTCTCAGCAAGCCCTGACTGAAAAAGGCGTGCTGTTCAACTCTGGCGAGTTTAATGGTCTTGACCATGAAGCGGCCTTCAACGCCATCGCCGATAAACTGACTGCGATGGGCGTTGGCGAGCGTAAAGTGAACTACCGCCTGCGCGACTGGGGTGTTTCTCGTCAGCGTTACTGGGGCGCGCCGATTCCGATGGTGACGCTGGAAGACGGTACCGTAATGCCGACCCCGGACGACCAGCTGCCGGTGATCCTGCCGGAAGATGTGGTGATGGACGGCATTACCAGCCCGATTAAAGCAGATCCGGAATGGGCAAAAACTACCGTTAACGGTATGCCAGCACTGCGTGAAACCGACACTTTCGACACCTTTATGGAGTCCTCCTGGTACTATGCGCGCTACACTTGCCCGGAGTACAAAGAAGGTATGCTGGATTCCAAAGCGGCTAACTACTGGCTGCCGGTGGATATTTACATTGGTGGTATCGAACACGCCATTATGCACCTGCTCTACTTCCGCTTCTTCCACAAACTGATGCGTGATGCAGGCATGGTGAACTCTGACGAACCAGCGAAACAGTTGCTGTGTCAGGGTATGGTGCTGGCAGATGCCTTCTACTATGTTGGTGAAAACGGCGAACGTAACTGGGTTTCCCCGGTTGATGCTATCGTTGAACGTGACGAGAAAGGCCGTATCGTGAAAGCGAAAGATGCGGCAGGCCATGAACTGGTTTATACCGGCATGAGCAAAATGTCCAAGTCGAAGAACAACGGTATCGACCCGCAGGTGATGGTTGAACGTTACGGCGCGGACACCGTTCGTCTGTTTATGATGTTTGCTTCTCCGGCTGATATGACTCTCGAATGGCAGGAATCCGGCGTGGAAGGGGCTAACCGCTTCCTGAAACGTGTCTGGAAACTGGTGTACGAGCACACAGCAAAAGGTGATGTTGCGGCACTGAACGTCGATGCGCTGACTGAAGATCAGAAAGCGCTGCGTCGCGATGTGCATAAAACTATCGCTAAAGTAACCGATGATATCGGCCGTCGTCAGACCTTCAACACCGCAATTGCGGCGATTATGGAGCTGATGAACAAACTGGCGAAAGCACCGACCGATGGCGAGCAGGATCGCGCCCTGATGCAGGAAGCGCTGCTGGCGGTAGTCCGTATGCTTAACCCGTTCACCCCGCACATCTGCTTCACGCTGTGGCAGGAACTGAAAGGCGAAGGCGATATCGACAACGCGCCGTGGCCGGTTGCTGACGAAAAAGCGATGGTGGAAGACTCCACGCTGGTCGTGGTGCAGGTTAACGGTAAAGTCCGTGCAAAAATCACCGTTCCGGTGGACGCAACGGAAGAACAGGTTCGCGAACGTGCTGGCCAGGAACATCTGGTAGCAAAATATCTTGATGGCGTTACTGTACGTAAAGTGATTTACGTACCCGGTAAACTCCTCAATCTGGTCGTTGGCTAAGCGCGGGAGGAAGCGTGCGATATCTGGCAACATTGTTGTTATCTCTGGCGGTGTTAATCACCGCCGGGTGTGGCTGGCATCTGCGTGACACCACGCAGGTTCCTTCCACTATGAAGGTCATGATCCTGGACTCAGGCGATCCGAACGGGCCATTAAGCCGTGCGGTGCGTAATCAGTTACGTCTGAATGGTGTCGAGTTGCTTGATAAAGAAACCACGCGTAAGGACGTTCCATCCTTGCGTTTGGGTAAAGTGAGCATCGCGAAAGATACCGCATCGGTATTCCGTAACGGTCAAACAGCAGAGTATCAGATGATCATGACGGTGAATGCGACCGTGTTGATCCCCGGCCGTGATATCTACCCGATTAGCGCCAAAGTCTTCCGTTCGTTCTTCGATAACCCGCAAATGGCGTTAGCGAAAGATAACGAACAAGACATGATCGTAAAAGAGATGTACGACCGTGCTGCCGAACAGCTGATTCGTAAGCTGCCAAGCATCCGTGCTGCGGATATTCGTTCCGACGAAGAACAGACGTCGACCACAACGGATACTCCGGCAACGCCTGCACGCGTCTCCACCACGCTGGGTAACTGATGATTCGGTTGTACCCGGAACAACTCCGCGCGCAGCTCAATGAAGGGCTGCGCGCGGCGTATCTTTTACTTGGTAACGATCCTCTGTTATTGCAGGAAAGCCAGGACGCTGTTCGTCAGGTCGCTGCGGCTCAAGGGTTCGAAGAACACCACACTTTTTCCATTGATCCCAACACCGACTGGAATGCGATTTTTTCGTTATGCCAGGCCATGAGCCTGTTTGCCAGTCGACAAACGCTATTGCTGTTGTTACCCGAAAACGGACCGAATGCGGCGATCAATGAACAACTTCTCACACTCACCGGACTTCTGCATGACGATCTACTGTTGATCGTCCGCGGTAATAAATTAAGCAAAGCGCAAGAAAATGCCGCCTGGTTTACTGCTCTTGCGAATCGCAGCGTGCAGGTGACCTGTCAGACACCGGAGCAGGCTCAGCTGCCCCGCTGGGTTGCTGCGCGCGCAAAACAGCTCAACTTAGAACTGGATGACGCTGCAAATCAGGTGCTCTGCTACTGTTATGAAGGTAACCTGCTGGCGCTGGCCCAGGCACTGGAGCGTTTATCGCTACTCTGGCCGGACGGCAAACTGACATTACCGCGCGTTGAACAGGCGGTGAATGATGCCGCGCATTTCACCCCTTTTCATTGGGTTGATGCTTTGTTGATGGGAAAAAGTAAGCGCGCGTTGCATATTCTTCAGCAACTGCGTCTGGAAGGCAGCGAACCGGTTATTTTGTTGCGCACATTACAACGTGAACTGTTGTTACTGGTTAACCTGAAACGCCAGTCTGCCCATACGCCACTGCGTGCGTTGTTTGATAAGCATCGGGTATGGCAGAACCGCCGGGGCATGATGAGCGAGGCGTTAAATCGCTTAAGCCAGTCGCAGTTACGTCAGGCCGTGCAACTCCTGACACGAACGGAACTCACCCTCAAACAAGATTACGGTCAGTCAGTGTGGGCAGAGCTTGAAGGGTTATCTCTTCTGTTGTGCCATAAACCCCTGGCGGACGTATTTATCGACGGTTGATATGAAATCTTTACAGGCTCTGTTTGGCGGCACCTTTGATCCGGTGCACTATGGTCATCTTAAACCCGTGGAAACGCTGGCGAATTTGATTGGTCTGACGCGGGTCACAATCATCCCTAATAATGTTCCTCCGCATCGTCCCCAGCCGGAAGCAAACAGCATGCAGCGTAAACACATGCTTGAACTGGCGATTGCCGACAAGCCATTATTTACTCTTGATGAACGCGAGCTAAAGCGCAATGCCCCCTCTTACACTGCGCAAACACTGAAAGAGTGGCGGCAGGAGCAAGGACCGGACGTGCCGCTGGCGTTTATTATTGGTCAGGATTCATTGCTGACCTTTCCGACCTGGTACGAATACGAAACGATACTCGACAATGCACATTTGATCGTCTGTCGGCGTCCTGGTTACCCACTTGAAATGGCACAACCACAATATCAGCAATGGCTGGAGGATCATTTGACACATAACCCGGAAGATCTTCACCTTCAGCCTGCCGGTAAAATTTATCTGGCTGAAACGCCGTGGTTTAACATCTCGGCGACCATCATCCGCGAACGTTTGCAAAATGGTGAATCGTGTGAGGATTTATTACCGGAACCGGTACTGACTTACATTAACCAACAAGGCTTGTATCGCTGATACCTGTCGTTAAGGAGGGCATGATGCGACTGTGGTTAATTCGTCATGGTGAAACGCAAGCGAATGTCGATGGTCTGTACAGCGGTCATGCGCCCACACCCCTGACCGCGCGCGGTATTGAGCAAGCGCAAAATCTGCATACGCTGCTACATGATGTTTCCTTTGACCTGGTTTTATGCAGTGAACTGGAACGGGCACAGCATACCGCGCGACGGGTTCTCAGTGACCGCCAGCACCCCGTTCATATCATCCCTGAACTCAATGAAATGTTTTTTGGCGACTGGGAGATGCGACATCATCGTGACCTCATGCAAGAAGATGCCGAAAACTATAGCGCGTGGTGCAATGACTGGCAGCATGCTATCCCCACGAACGGTGAAGGATTTCAGGCATTTTCGCAACGTGTGGAACGATTTATCGCAAGGCTTAGTGAATATCAGCACTATCAGAATATTTTAGTCGTCAGCCATCAGGGCGTACTGAGTCTGTTAATTGCTCGTTTAATTGGCATGCCTGCCGAGTCTATGTGGCATTTCCGCGTTGACCAGGGGTGTTGGAGCGCCATTGATATCAACCAAAAATTCGCGACGCTACGCGTCCTCAATAGCCGTGCCATCTGGGTCGAGAATGCATGACTTTTCTGTTTTTTTACGGGTAAGCCGCAACGACCATTGACAGCCCCGGGCAGGCTGATATTCTCCGCAGCCAGACTTTTTCCGCCAGACACGACTTTGTAGAAATTGTTTTACAAAAATGGCGATGCAATCTGCGGCGCGGGGTGGGATGATAGCCCACTTTCGAAAGCCGATTCGGCGACAATTGTCCCGAAATCGCCTCTGGTTCAGGTATACTGACAGACCATTTTTATCTATTTGATTCACCCAGGGGGAAAACTTGCAGGGTAAAGCACTCCAGGATTTTGTTATCGACAAAATTGATGACCTCAAAGGTCAGGACATCATCGCCTTAGACGTTCAGGGCAAATCCAGCATCACCGACTGCATGATCATCTGTACGGGTACGTCCAGCCGCCATGTTATGTCCATTGCTGATCACGTTGTGCAGGAGTCTCGCGCAGCGGGCCTGTTACCGCTCGGCGTAGAAGGTGAAAACAGCGCCGACTGGATTGTCGTGGATTTGGGCGATGTGATTGTCCATGTCATGCAGGAAGAGAGCCGTCGCCTGTATGAACTGGAAAAACTCTGGAGTTAATGCGTGAAGCTGCAACTTGTCGCCGTGGGAACGAAAATGCCGGACTGGGTACAAACCGGTTTTACCGAGTACCTGCGTCGTTTTCCGAAAGATATGCCCTTCGAGCTGATTGAAATTCCGGCCGGAAAACGCGGCAAGAATGCGGACATCAAGCGCATACTCGACAAAGAGGGTGAGCAGATGTTGGCGGCCGCAGGCAAAAACCGCATTGTCACCCTCGATATTCCAGGCAAGCCCTGGGATACGCCGCAGTTAGCCGCTGAGCTGGAACGCTGGAAGCTGGATGGTCGCGACGTCAGTCTACTGATTGGCGGGCCTGAAGGGTTGTCGCCTGCCTGTAAAGCGGCGGCGGAGCAGAGCTGGTCGCTGTCGGCACTTACCCTTCCCCATCCGCTGGTTCGCGTGCTGGTCGCAGAGAGTCTGTACCGGGCGTGGAGCATCACCACCAACCATCCTTATCACCGTGAGTGATAAGTGAGCTTTGAGTAGAAAACGCAGCGGATGAAACTACAGAACTCTTTTCGCGACTATACGGCAGAGTCCGCGCTGTTTGTGCGCCGGGCGCTGGTCGCCTTTTTGGGGATTTTGCTGCTGACCGGCGTGCTTATCGCCAACCTGTATAATCTGCAAATTGTTCGCTTTACCGACTACCAGACCCGCTCTAATGAAAACCGCATTAAGCTGGTGCCTATCGCACCCAGCCGCGGCATTATCTACGACCGTAACGGTATCCCTCTGGCTCTCAACCGCACTATCTACCAGATAGAAATGATGCCGGAGAAAGTCGATAACGTGCAGCAAACGCTGGACGCTTTGCGCAGCGTGGTTGATCTGACCGATGATGATATTGCTGCATTCCGAAAAGAGCGCGCACGTTCACACCGTTTCACCTCTATTCCGGTGAAAACTAACCTGACCGAAGTACAAGTAGCTCGCTTTGCCGTCAACCAGTACCGTTTTCCTGGCGTCGAAGTTAAAGGCTATAAACGTCGTTACTATCCTTACGGTTCAGCGTTGACCCACGTCATCGGCTATGTGTCGAAAATCAACGATAAAGACGTCGAACGCCTGAATAATGACGGCAAACTGGCCAACTATGCGGCAACGCATGATATCGGTAAGCTGGGCATTGAACGTTACTATGAAGACGTGCTGCACGGTCAGACCGGTTATGAAGAGGTTGAAGTTAACAACCGTGGGCGTGTTATCCGCCAGTTAAAAGAAGTACCACCGCAAGCCGGACACGATATTTACCTGACGCTGGATCTCAAACTCCAGCAATATATTGAAACGCTGCTGGCGGGTAGCCGCGCAGCTGTGGTAGTCACCGATCCGCGTACAGGTGGGGTGTTGGCGCTGGTTTCCACGCCTAGTTATGACCCAAACCTGTTTGTTGACGGTATCTCCAGCAAAGATTATTCCGCCTTGCTGAACGACCCGAATACACCGTTGGTGAACCGCGCCACACAGGGGGTTTATCCTCCCGCGTCTACA
>ERZ773170.2624-NODE-2624-length-10356-cov-2.421124_pt1 | contig 10356 bp, 9 predicted proteins | sample MGYA00581002_ERZ773170 | MGnify/ENA primary metagenome ERZ773170 (study PRJEB29015, sample SAMEA2737811) | human gut metagenome | biome: human gut; feature: human-associated habitat; material: faeces | place: China | collected 2012 ... | reverse complement strand
CATTTCTTTTTTACTATGTGACGTTTTCTGCAATTTATAGGATTTTTCTGTCAAATAGTTGCAATAGATTGGAAGATTCCAAACGCCTCCCAGAGAGATCGGATGGATCTCTCTTAAGGTCGTATGCTGTGTTTTTCCCAACATATAGGGAACGACATTAAAATAAGAACCATTGGTGCCAAAGACAAGGTATTCCCTATGCTGCCCCATCTCGATCCTTTTCTGATAGGTCATTTCTTCCGCAAAGGAAAAGGCATAGACGCCCTCGATCAAAACATCCCCGTCCGCATTTTTGGGAGCATATGCCAAAGTCTGGTCTCCGGCATCGTTGGTGATGGCGATCCAGCCATAGATCAGGACATCCCCCTTTTTGACATCGCTTCCCTTTTCCACTGCCGCCGTTCCATCGCGTACATAAAGAGACGTGATCTTACCATCGCATGGTGCAAGCAGATCCATGCCGCTTTCTTCTTCCGTCTGCGCTTCTTCGGCTGCCGCCATCTTTTCTTTCATAGCGATCTGTAAGGAGGAACCTTTCATGGAAACCGATACCCAGATGACCTCTGGAAAATCTGCAAGGATTTCTTTTTCCAGAATCTCGCAATCCATGTCTTTCTTTTTGCTGCCGATTCCCTGTCCTTTCCGGCTCAGATAGGATTCCAGCATTTCCTCCGTCACAAAGGAATTGCCCGACACCCGGATCATCCAGATATAGCCTGAGACATAAAAAAGAAGGGCAAGCATGGCGAAGATGCCCAGGACATAGCCAGCCTTGTGACGGTATCTGTGCAAAGAAAAAGGCAGACCGATCTTCTTTTGTATCCGCACCTTAGATTTGGTCTTATGCAGTATGTCATGCAATTTCCAGACATCGTTTCCGTAGAGCATAGCCTGCATATGATAAGGATCCTGACTCTTTACATCCCATAAAAAAATCCCCCGGCTAATACATATTCTGATCAGACGGGGAAGATCATCTCCTGTAAATGCTACGCACACATAGCCTTTAAGAAAACGCAATAAGATCAATGATTCTTTTCCTTTACCTCTATTTTTTCAATGTTTCCGGCAATCTGCATCTCGGTCCTGGTATAATAGCAGATCCGCAGATGATCTCCCAAAATGCTGACTTCCTCCTCCTTGGACTGCACAATGATCAGTTTGTCATGATACTCGATCAGACCCTTGTAATTTTCGATCAAGGCGCTGCGGTTTCCCAGAAGGGTCAATTGGATCATACCGATCATCAAAGGATTTTCCAGCGGTTCCTCCCGCTCTAAAAGATTGCCGATCGTCCTCTTATCATTTTTCATCATAATGCAGTATATGAGTCATGCCAGAAACATATGCCTCAAAAGGTCTTTTTACTTGTGATATGGCTCGCCACGCATAATGCGGTAAGACCGGTAGATCTGCTCCAAAAGAATGACCCGCATCAACTGGTGTGGAAAGGTCATCTTTGAAAAACTCAAGGCATAGTCACTGCGTTTTAAAACAGCGGTATCCAAACCGATCGAACCACCGATCACAAAGACCAGACTGGACTTACCCGCCAGTCCCAGACGGTCGATTTCCTTGGATAAGCCTTCCGATGTCAGCATCTTTCCATCGATTTCTAAGGTGATGCAATAATCGCTGTCTTTGATGTGTTTGAGCAGACGCTCACCTTCCTTTTTGCGGATCAGATCGTTTTCCGCCTCGGATGCATTTTCCTTGGTCTTTTCATCGGCAACTTCGATCATCTGCAATTTGCAGTAGCGGCTCAGACGCTTTTGGTATTCTGCGATCGCATCACGAAAATATTTTTCCTTGATCTGTCCGACACACAAGATGGTAATATTCATACCTTAATTTCCTCCATATAAGCAAAGCATTAAAGCCACAGGAAATTCCTGCGGTCTTAATGCTTCTTTCTTACTATTGCGGTATATATTTGTAATTACACTCTAAAACGTCACTGGTCTTGCCATGCTTATCTACAAGGATCAGAGATAAGATATTGTTGCCCTCCATCATCTCGATCGGTCCTGTGTACTTGGCAGAAGCCTGTGTCGGTGTCGTACCGTCCCAGGTATAATAGACACTTGCACCTTCCGGCACTTCCACAGTGATCGTCGTTGGCGTCGTGAAACTGCCGCCGGATGGGGTGACAACCGGATAATCCGGGTCAGCATAGGTGATCTTATAATTCTTTTCAACTACCTGACTGGTCTTGTCGTCATTTTCACATACCGCCTTGACCGTCGTCGTGCCCTCCTCTAAAGTAAAGGCTTCCGTATAAAGAATGCCGCCCTCAGTCGGATCACTGCCATCTAAGGTATAATAAATCTTGCCTGTCTTGCAGGAAAGTTCGATGATGACATCATCATCATATTTTCCTCCGTCTACGGAAAAGACCGGTGCGGACAAGAGGTTGTCATTAAAGAGATCCAGTAGTTTCTGGCTGGAAGCCTGTGTCTGTAAATTGGTCAACTTATCATAATCGCCTGTGGCCAGATATAGAACGATCAGCGATTTGTAGGCAGAAACGTTATCATCATCTTGAGCGATCACCTCTAATAATAAACTTTCCGCTGTATCATATTCTTCCAACTTGATATAGTCATTGGCTGCAAGTATCTTCGCCTTTGTCTTGGTATCGTTCTTTTCTATGGCACGATTGTAATAGACCAAAGCACCTGTATAATCCTCTTTTGTATCCAAAGCCTTGCCCTTGGCGACATAATGGTCGTAAGATGTCATATAAACGGTCAAAAAGACCAGCACAAGACACAGGGCAATGATCCCACCGATCAAACCAACTCTTGCCTTCTTATTTGCCCAAAGCCCCGCAAAGCCCTTTTTCTTTTCCGGATTCTCTTCTACTGCCTTTTTAGCGGTAGAAGCACTCTTGCCACCGGCGGAAGTCTTCTTATCCGACTGGACATTTTGTCCAACTGTCTCCGGCTGATTTTCTTCCGTTTTTCCGGCTGATTTTTCTTCTTCCAGAAGGGATATCAGAAAATCATCCTCTAAGATATTGTAGTCCGGCACCATCTGCACCGGTTCCCCACATTTTTTACAAAAAACACTGCCGGCATCAATCTCGGCTCCACATTTACTACATTTCATAGCAATCTCCTATTTTTGCAGATCAACGGATTCCAGACAATTATGCATGAGCATAGCGATCGTCATCGGTCCAACACCCCCCGGAACCGGTGTAATGGCGGAACAATGCGATGCTACCTCATCATATGCCACATCCCCACACAAATGGTTGTTCTCATCCCGATGCATACCAACATCAATGACAACGACTCCCTCTTTGACATAGTCTGCCGTAATAAACTGCTTCTTGCCGATCGCAACGATCAGGATATCTGCCTGTCTGGTCACAGAAGCAAGATCTTTGGTCTTGGAATGGGTCACAGTGACCGTAGCATTTTCGCGCAACATTAAAAGTGCCATCGGTTTTCCAACGATATTGCTGCGTCCTACGATCACACAATGCTTGCCTTCCATGTCAATATGACTGCGCTTTAACAACTGGATAATGCCTGCCGGTGTGCAGGATACAAAGCCCGGCAGACCGATGGAAAGTGCACCGACATTCTGCGGATGAAAACCATCGACATCCTTAAGCGGATCAATGGCTCTGGTGATCTTGTCCTCGTCCATATGTTTCGGGAGCGGCAGTTGTACCAAAATACCATTTACATCCTTGTCGCCATTTAATTTGTCAATGAGCGCCAGCACCTCTTCTTCGCTGGTATCCTCTGCCAGTTCATAGGACAAAGAACGGATGCCGATGTACTCACAGGCTCTTTTCTTATTGCGCACATAAACGCAGGATGCCGGATCCTGTCCTACCAGAACCACTGCTAAGGTCACTTCCTGCCCCTGCGCATGCATAGCGGCTACTTCTTCCTTTAACTCGTCCTTGATCTCCTGTGAAATCTTCTTTCCATCAATGATTTCTGCCATTGTATCTTCTCGCTTTCCAGTCTTTTTTAAAATAATCCGGTGATCACACCGTCATCTGAAACATCAATTCCAAATGCTGCCGGCTTCTTTGGCAAGCCCGGCATAGTCATGATGGCTCCTGTAACAACCACCACAAAGCCTGCACCGGCACTTGCATAGACTTCTCTTACATTCAAGGTAAAGCCTTCCGGTCTTCCCAGTTTCTTTGCATCATCAGAAAGGGAATACTGGGTCTTTGCCATACAGACAGGGAAATCTCCCATCCCTAGTTCCGTAATATGAGCCAGTTCTTTTTCCGCAGCCGGTGCATAAGAAACATCTGCGGCACCATAGATCTCCTTGGCGATTGTAGCGATCTTGTCCTTTAATGACATTTCAGACGGATAGATCGGTGCGAAATGACTTTCCTTATGATCTAGGACATCCAAAATGGTCTCTGCCAAGGCAACGCCGCCCTGACCGCCTTTTTCCCATACTTCGGATAAAGCGAAGGCACAGCCGCGTTTCTCACAGAAGTCACGGACAAAGGCTGTCTCCTCCTCGGTATCTGTAATAAAGGAATTGAGGGTCACTACGACCGGCACATCAAATTTCTGTAAGTTTTCAATATGCTTTTCCAAATTGACAATGCCCTTTTTCAAAGCATCCATATTTTCCTCTGACAAGGCATCCTTTGCCACGCCGCCATTGTATTTGAGGGCACGGATCGTTGCTACCAGAACAACGGCATCCGGGTGTAAACCTGCCATGCGGGACTTGATGTCAAAGAACTTCTCTGCGCCCAGATCAGCACCAAAACCTGCCTCTGTCACACAGATATCTCCCATTTTCAGTGCCATCTTTGTCGCGCGCACACTGTTGCATCCATGTGCGATATTGGCAAACGGACCACCATGCACCAGTGCCGGTGTATGCTCTAAAGTCTGGATCATATTTGGCTTCAAAGCATCCTTTAGCAGGGCTGCCATGGAACCGACTGCCTGCAGGTCTGCTGCCGTAACCGGTTCTCCCTTAAAGTTGTAAGCCACGATAATGCGGCCGAGTCTTCTCTTTAAGTCTGCCATATCATCTGACAGACAAAGGATCGCCATGATCTCAGATGCAACGGTAATGACAAAATGATCCTCTCTTACCATACCGTCCATCTTGCTGCCCAAGCCAACGACAATATTACGGAGCACTCGGTCATTCATGTCCAGACAGCGTTTCCATTTGATCTGTCTTGGATCAATGCCAAGTTCGTTTCCCTGCTGGATATGATTGTCTAAAAGGGCTGCCAGCAGGTTATTTGCAGAAGTAATCGCATGAAAATCTCCGGTGAAATGCAGATTGAGATCTTCCATAGGAACGACCTGGGCATAGCCACCGCCCGCAGCACCACCTTTGATACCAAAGCAAGGTCCTAAGGAAGGCTCACGAAGTGCAAGGACTGCCTTTTTTCCTAACTTTGCAAATGCCTGTCCAAGGCCTACACTGGTCGTCGTCTTTCCCTCGCCTGCCGGTGTCGGATTGATTGCAGTGACAAGTACCAGTTTGCCATCTTCTTCCTTTGCCAAGCGCTCCATACACTCATCTGACAACTTAGCCTTGTATTTTCCATACATTTCCAAGTCATCTGGCGTAAGTCCTACCTGTTCTGCAATCTCGGTGATCGGAAGCATGGTCGCTTCCTGTGCGATTTGGATGTCTGTTTTCATGTTCTCTCTCCTTACATAAGTAAAATGTTGTCTGGTCTCTAGTAACCTCTATCCTAAAAGTCATCGCTGACCGGATATTCCTCTTCCACCGCTGAAACTGCTGATGGATTTAAGAATTGCTCAAACTGGGTCGGTGTCATATGTACCGTTCTAGGTTTGGTTCCCATTTCCGGTCCCACGACTCCGGCCTCCTCCAACTGATCCATAATGCGGGCTGCTCTGTTAAAGCCGATCTTGAAGTTGCGCTGTAACATGCCGATGGAGCCCTTTTCCTTGGATACGATCAGACGACCTGCCTCTGCGAAATAGGAATCCCTCGTATCTTCAAAACCACTGCCGCCTCCGATAACGGTAGCACCATCACTGCCGTCCGCGCCGGACTCAATATGCTTGGTCACATTTTCATCATAGGAAGCCTCTTCATTGTTACCCTTGATATAGTCGACTACATCCTGCACTTCCTCATCTGAGACAAAGGCACCCTGCACACGCAGCGGCTTGGTATAGCCCTGTGGATAATAAAGCATATCTCCGTTTCCTAAGAGTTTTTCAGCCCCGAACATATCCAGAATGGTTCTGGAATCCACACCGGAAGATACGGAGAAAGCAATTCTGGAAGGCATATTCGCCTTGATCAGACCGGTCACGACATCAACAGATGGTCGCTGGGTTGCTAAGATCAAATAAATACCGGCGGCTCTGGCCTTTTGTGCCAGACGACAGATGGATTCCTCGACTTCCTTGGCGGCAACCATCATAAGGTCTGCCAACTCGTCTACGATCACGACCATTTCCGGCATCTTTTCAAAGGTACCCAATTCTCCATTGGAATTGATCGGTAACTGATAATTATGTTCTTCCAGTTTTTTATTGTAAGATTTGATGTCACGCACACTGGCATCCGCAAATTTCTGATAGCGGTCATCCATTTCCGTAACCGCCCAGTGCAATGCCCCAGCCGCCTTTTTCGGATCGGTAACAACCGGGATCAACAGATGGGGTATGCCATTGTAAATACTAAGTTCAACGACCTTTGGATCGATCATGATAAACTTGACCTCGTCCGGTCTTGCCTTATATAAGATACTCATGATGATCGTATTGATGCAGACGGATTTACCGGAACCTGTCGTACCGGCGATCAAAAGGTGGGGCATCTTGGCAATATTTGCCGTAATGACATTGCCCGCAATATCCCGCCCTGCACAGAAAGTCACCTTGGACTCTGCCTTTTTAAATTCTGCGGAGGAAGCCATTTCCTCAAAGGATACCATGACTTTATTTTTGTTTGGCACTTCGATACCAACGGCTGCCTTTCCCGGGATCGGCGCTTCGATACGGATATCCGTAACCGCCAGATTCAACTTGATGTCGTCTGCCAGATTGGTGATACGGTTGACGCGGACACCCACTTCCGGCTGCAACTCATAACGGGTAACCGTCGGTCCACAGGTGACATCTGTCACCTCTACATTGATGCCAAAATTGCGGAGGGTCTGTTCCAGTTTGTCTGCCGTGGCTTCCAATTCTGCCTTGGAATTTCCGTTTCCGCTCGCCGCCTTCTTTTTCAAAAGTGACAGGGTTGGAAATTTATAGGCTGCCGCTGGCTTTGTCTCCTGCTTGCTCTTGGCGATCTCATCTGCCACCTGATCTGCACTCTTTCGTGTTTCCTGCATGCTTGCCGCTGTCTTGCGTGGACGTTTTTCCGGGGGTGCCACAGCCTCAGCCGCTGTGGGTGCTGCCGTCTCCTTTTCCTCAGCCCTGACAACTTCCGGCGTAGAAGGCATAACTGCCTGCCTTTGTGGCTGTACCGGAGAAGTCGGTCTTACCGGATCATTTTCTGCCTTAGGCGCTTCCGTGGTCACATTTGCGACAGATGGGGTAGATAAATTAATGCGTCGGCTTGGACGTACCGATTCTGCCTTAACAGCTTCTACCGGTTTTTCCTCATCCAGACCAATGACAGACGCAGATCCGGTGCACTTGGAAGATAAAGGCACACGCTTAACATTCTTAACCTCGACATCCTTTTGCGGTGCCATATGTACCTGTTCCACCTCATCCGAGGATGCCTGCACCGCCTGGATCTCCGGTTCCATCTTGGTATCAAATGCCACACCTGAGATCTTCCGATCTCTGCGCGGCGCGTTTTCATCTACCTGACCGGCAGCCGCCTGCCGTTTCTTATCGGCCCGGATCCTTGCCAGTCTTGCCTCGCGGTCTTCATTTGGATCTGCATAGCGTCTTTTCTTTCTACGTCTGCGACTGCCTGCCTGCTGTAGCAAAGAGCGTTCCGTAATGAGAATCAGGCAAACGATCATGATGACAAAGGTAAGCACATAAGCACTGATCAGCCCAAAACCTTCCACCAGCCCGGATGCAATCATTCCTCCCAAAAGCCCGCCGCCAGCCTTGCTCTCTCGTCCATAGTAAAAAGCACGCATGGCTGCATAAGGAGCATCCCCGTGGGCAAACAATTCCACCAAAACACTAAGAAAAACCGTAAGCACGCCACCGGCGATCAGTTTGATCGTGGCGATCCGGTTTCCCTGATTGGAAATGCCAAAGAAAGTAGCCACCAGAAGCAGGATGGGAAACAGATAGGCAACCAAGCCGAAAATGCCAAAGAAGAAACTACTGACAGCATTACCTACGATCCCACCGATCCCCAGATTACTCAAAAACAAGAGAACACAGACCGCAAGGAAGATCCACAAAAAGATCTCTTTGATGGCTTCTGCCTTTGCAACATCGACCACTTCCGCCTCGACTGTGACATTTTTGGCAGTTGTTTTCGGTTTTGTCCCCTTTTTCGTCGTCTGTTTCTTTGTGGCTGTAGACTTTTTGCTTGCGGAAGTCTTGGTCGTATTCCGTTTTGCACTTGTCGTTTTATTAGCCATAATTTACGAATCCCCTAATCTTATAATCACATACATCCTACGATCACTGCAATCACACCAACGATCATGCAATATACAGAAAAGATGGTAAATTTCTTCTTGCGGACAACAAGAAGCATGGTCTTGATACAAATATATCCTACGACAGCGGCAACCACCATACCGACAACATAATTGACGATCTCAGAAGATGCTGTTGTTGCAAGACTCAAATCCTTCAGTTCCAAAACGGCTGCCCCAAGTACTGCCGGAATGGACATGATAAAGGAGTATTTTACTGCGAAAGTGCGATCGAAGCCGCTCAAAAGACATGCCGTGATCGTTGTTCCTGAGCGGGATAAGCCCGGAAGTGTAGCAAAGCCCTGAACCGCATTGCCATAACTTGCGTTTTCTTCGGTCTTTTTACCGGTTTTCACACGATCGGAAATAAAGAGCAAAATACTTGTGATGATCAGACAGATGCCCGGAACCAATACCGTCGCAGATGCTGCTTCGATCAGGTTCTGTCCCAGAACACCCATGATACCGGTAGGGATAGTCGAGACAATGATCAACATAACAAAGCGGCGATACGGTGTATCCACCATCTTGCGGTACTTCTTTTTCCTGGAAGAAGAAAGATTGCCGATCGCGATGCCAACATTGGCAAGAAAGTCGATCACAATAGATATGCCCTCACAGATCAACTCCCAGATATCTTTATAGTAAACAGCAAAAATAGCAACCAGAGTCCCTAAATGCAGTAAAACGTCAAACATAATCCCGGTATCTGTCTGCACATGAAATAATGCCTTAAAAAGTGCAAGATGCCCGGAACTGCTGACCGGCAGGAACTCCGTTAATCCTTGAATCAGCCCCATGAAAATAGATTGCAATAATGACATAATGACCTCCATATATGTGATTTTACCAACTTTTTAATATTACCATATTTTCCAGAAGCTGTCATTATTACTTTTCTACAGATTACACGTCTTTTTGCGCCGTCTTTTTGCCTGCTATCATTCTTTCCAAGGTCAGCATGGCATCCCCCAGACTGCCCACATGAGAGATCAAACCTTCATTGACTGCTTCTTCGCCTACCAGAATAGTTCCCAGATCCTTCGCCATGGTATCTTTAGCAAGCATGAGTTCTTCCAGACGTGTCTTTTTGATCGCCGCATGCCTACAGATGAAACCAATGATCCGCTCCTGCATCTGGTTGAATTGATAATAGGTCTGGGGTGCTCCCAGTACGGTTCCACTCATCCGTACCGGATGTGCCAGCATAGTCGCGGACGGCACGATAAAAGAACAATCCGTTGCGACTGCCAGTGGGATGCCGATGGCTGCCGCCGATCACAAGAGAGATCGTTGGCTTTTGTATGGCAGCAATCAATTCTGCCATCGCCAGACCGCACTCCACATCCCCGCCAATGGTATTTAAGACAAAAAGAATGCCGTCTACAGAGGCATCATTTTCCATGCCGATCAGAAGCGGTATCATATGTTCATATTTAGTTGTCTTAGCATTTGCAGCCAGAAGCGTGTGTCCTTCGATCTCACCTATGATGGTCACAATTCCGATCCTGTGTCCCTTTTCTGTTGTAATGACTTCCTGTCCATATTCCTTCACACTATCCATTTTAATCTTCCTTTTTCTTTTTAGTGTGCATCAAAGAATATGAAAAAATACAAAAAGCGCCCGTTCCTAAGAACTGACGCATCTTTTTGTATCTATTACGACTCGCCCATCAGATAGGAGTAAAGTCCCTCATAATTGGCTTTAGAGTTTTTCCATGAATAATCTTTTT
>ERZ773170.2620-NODE-2620-length-10363-cov-5.712941_pt1 | contig 10363 bp, 8 predicted proteins | sample MGYA00581002_ERZ773170 | MGnify/ENA primary metagenome ERZ773170 (study PRJEB29015, sample SAMEA2737811) | human gut metagenome | biome: human gut; feature: human-associated habitat; material: faeces | place: China | collected 2012 ... | reverse complement strand
TGGAGCAGCTGGATCTGGTGCTGGTGATGAGCGTGGAGCCCGGCTTCGGCGGGCAAAAGTTCATGCCCTCGGCGCTGGATAAGCTGCGCTGGCTCAAGGCAGAGCGGGAAGCACGCGGCCTTTCCTACCTGCTGGAGGTGGACGGCGGCGTGGATGCCGCCACCGCACCCCTGTGCGTAGAAGCCGGTGCCGACGTGCTGGTGGCGGGCAGCGCCGTGTTCGGTGCGGCCGACCCCGCTGCGGCTGTAGGCGCACTGGCCAGCCTGTAAGGAGGGCTGTATATGGATGAAGCTTTGATCCAGGAGCAGGAGCGGCAGCTGCAAAAGACCGGCCGGTACTACGAGCACGTTTTCTGGCTGTGTGTGCCGCTGCTGTGCATGGCCTGCTATTTCTACGGCGCACGTCCGCTGCTGCTGTGCGGCGTCGCCCTGCTTACCGGCAACCTGTGCGACCGTCTGGTGGCGCTGCTGCGTCATCGGGTGTACACCAATAAAGATCTCTCCAACGAGAGCTTCAGCCTGATCATCGCCCTGCTCATGCCCGCTACCGTGGACATCTATGTGCTGGTGGTGGCGGTGCTGGCGGGCGTGCTCATCGGCAAGGAGGTTTTTGGCGGCTACGGCAGCTACCCCTTTAACCCCGCTGCCGTGGGCTACGCCGTGGCGGCGGTATCGTGGCCGGAGCAGGTGGTGCGCTACCCGCAGCCCTATACGCCGCTGCCCCTGTGGAACGCCTCCGCCGTGCCGGTGAGCAGCACCATCGAGGATACCCTGCGCAGCGGCGGTATCCTGAACCTGAACTCCCTCGCCGTTGCGCTGGGCGAGTTTGCCGCCCCCATGGGCACCGGCGCAGCGCTGGTCATTCTGGCCTGCGGCCTTGTGCTGTGGACCCAGAAGGACGTGCACATCGGCGCATCAGCGAGCTTTCTCATCACCTGCGGGCTCATCGCTTTCTTCTTCCCGCGGCAGGTAGGTCTGGCAGACAGCACCCTCTTCAGCAGCCTGATGCCCCGCTTGCAGGGCGTCCGGGACGAGCTGCACACGGGTGCAATGCTGTTCTGCGCGGTGTTCCTGCTCAACGAGCCCTACACCTGTGCGCATCACCGGCTTGGGCGCATCCTGTACGGCGCACTGGTGGGCATCGCCACCATGGGCTTCCGCTATTTTGGCGTGTACGAGACCGGCGTCTGCTTTGCACTGCTGGCAGTCAACAGTGTGTCCGCGCTCATTGACCGCACTGAGGAGCGGCTGTACCGTCTGCTGCACCGTCTGCCGTCCGAACGAAAGGAGGCTGCGGAATGAAAAAGCGTACTGCGGAACTGATTTTAAAAGATCCCGAAAAGTTTGCCCATCACGACCGCGTGTTCCTGAATAACCCGGTGGTCATGCAGGGCATGGGTCTGGCACCGCTGGTGGTCGTGGCTACCACCGGGCAGAACAGCCTGATGCTGGCGGCGGCGGTGGCGCTGCTGCTGGTGCCCTCCCGCGTGCTGGCCTGCCTGCTCAGCCGCCTTGTGCCCCTGCGGGACGAGGAACCCACCCCGGAGCAGCTGCAAAAAAAGCTGCTGCCCCGCGCACTTTTGTACGCAGCCAGCGCCGCTGTGGTGTATCTGGCGGCGTATCCCATTTTGAATTTTGTGTTCGGCACGGGTCTTTTGAACCTTGGCATCTACCTGCCCATGCTGGTGGTGGAGCCGCTTTTGACCTATCGCTTCGGCCGCGTGCAGGAGACGGTGCATAAGGCTGTTTCCAAGGGCGTGCGCATCACCGTGGGCTATGCGCTGCTGCTGGTCGTGGTGGGCATCGTGCGCGAGTGGCTCAGCCTTGGCACCGTGTTTGGTGCCCCGGTGGGGCGCTGGGCGCTGCTGCCGCTGGCTAAGATGCCGGCGGGCGGCTTTATCGTGCTGGGCATCCTGTGCGCCGTCTGGCGCGCTGCCGCTGCAAAACGCAAGGAATATCTGCAAAAGGAAGCGCGGGATACCCTGACCGTGCACTACCAGAAGGAGGCGGACCGCGAACCGTGAAGGAAGTTGTAAGCACTTCGGCGGTGTTTTTCAGCTATGCACTGCTGGCTATTTTTGCACAGAACGCTGTCTTTACCCGTGCACTGGGCGTGTCCCGTATGGTGCAGCTGGTGGGGGACGACCGCACCAGCAGCGCCTTGTTCGGCATGATGCTGTGCATCACGCAGGTGCTGGTGGCGCCGGTGGCTTTCCTTGCCGGGCGGTTCATCGCCCCGCTGGATAACCGCGCCCAGCTGCGCCCGCTGGTGTATATCGCCAGCATCGCCGTGGTGTGTCTGGCAGAGCATCTGGTGCTGTGGCTGCTGCGCAGCCTGCCCCGCCGCGCCCAGCTGCTGCGCATCGTGCCGCTGGCCGCGCTGAACAGCGGCGTGCTGGGCACGGTGCTGGTGGAGCGCACCCAGAGCTTTACCCTTGGCGAAAGCCTTGGCTTTGGCCTTGGCAGCGGCCTTGGCTATGTGCTGGCGGTGCTGCTGGTCACCGAGGCGCGTCACCGCCTGCGCAGCAAAGCTATCCCCAAAGCATTCCGCGGCCTGCCCATCACGCTGGTGTATATCGGCGTGCTGGCGCTGGCAATCTATGGCTTTACCGGACATTCCGTTATCCTGTAATGCAGACAGGGAGGAAAGGATACCATGGCTAAGTATAAACGTCAAAAGGTCAAGCATTATCACCGCAGCTTTTACAGCCGGGAAATGCGCGTCAAGCGCGGCATCGGCATTGCGGTGCTGGTAGTGGCAGTGCTGGTAGCAGCATGGTTTGCCGCACCCCATGTGCTGGATTGGGCCACCCACACATGGTATACCGTGGTCAAGGACCGGGATCTGGAGGCTGAAAGCGCTTCCCGCGCCGAGGCAGCCGCATCCTCTGCGGCGGCAAGCAGCGCTGCCGCCTCGCAGGCAGCGTCGTCTGAACCGGAGCCGGAGGAGGAAAAGCCGCTGGACGGCAAGGCCATTACCGGCGGCAGCTGGGCAGAGCTGGATGTGATCGCCCTGACCGATGATGCCGCCATCCGCGCCGCCGCCCGGCAGCTGAAGCAGCAGGGCGCAGACTACGCCCTTGTCACCCTGAAGGACGCCGCTGGCACGGTGTACTACGCTTCCGGGGTGGCAGCTGCTGCGCAAAGCATCACCGAAAACCCGGTGGATGCGGCCAATATCGCTGCCATCCTGCGGGAGGAGGGCATCATCCCGGCGGCGCAGCTTGCCGCCTTTACCGACCCGGTGTCGGTGTACACCGACCGCAGCATGGGCGTGCACTACGACGGCAACAGCCTCTGGCTGGACAACGTCAGCGCAGCCAAGGGCGGCAAGGCGTGGATGAACCCCTTTGCCGCAAGCGCGGTGCAGTATATCGGCGACCTCATTGAGGAGGTACAGGGCATGGGCTACGAGCAGGTGGTGCTTACCGGGGTGCAGTTCCCCAACATCATCACCCGCAAGCAGGACTTCGGCGCTTCCGGCGGCAAGAGCCGGGAAGGACGCGCCGCCCAGTTGACCGCTGATATCGCCGCATGGCAGACCCGCTTTGCAGGCAGCGTGACCCTGTGGGTCAGCTACCCTGACGCACTGTGCACCGCTGCCACCGATGCCCTTGGCACCACCGGCATGTCCCTTGGCATGGAAAATCTGCTGGTCACCAGCAGCACCGCGCTGGACGCGGACAGCCGCGCTGCGCTGGAGCAGGCCGCTGCCGACGCCGGTGTGCAGCATCTTGTGGTGCACGACACCGCAGCGTTCCGCTGAGAAGCGGCTTTTAGAGGGGAGGAAACGACTATGAAACCGACTACCTGTTTTGCACCCGCACACATCCTGCTGCCTTCGGAGCAGGTGCCGCTGGAGCAGTGGGGCTGCATTGCCTGTGACCAGTTCACCAGCGACCGCAGCTATTGGCAGCGGGCAGAAAAGACCGCTGCGGGTGCGCCCAGCACCCTGAACCTGATCCTGCCGGAGGTGTATCTGGAGGACGGAGACGCCGACGCGCGGGTGGAAAAGATCCACGCCACCATGCAGGATTATGCCCAAAACGTGCTCACCCGGGCGGTGGATGGCTTTATCTATGTAGAGCGCACCGAGCAGAGCGGCCGGGTGCGGCAGGGCCTTGTAGGGCGTGTGGACTTGGAGGCTTACAGCTACCGCCGGGGCGAAAAATGTGCCGTGCGCCCCAGCGAGTGCACGGTGGAAAGCCGCATCCCGCCCCGCATGAAGGTGCGCACCGGCGCTGCGCTGGAAACGCCCCATATCATGATGCTGGCGGACGACCCGGACTGCACCCTCATCGAGCCCATTGCCGCCCACAAAGACAGCCTGCCCAAGGTGTACGAGGGCGAGCTGATGCTGGGCGGCGGTCATGTGGCAGGCTGGGCGGTGGAGGACCCCGCCCTCATTGCACAGATCGAAAATGCGCTGACCGTGCTGGGCAGTCAGGAAGAATTTGACAAGAAATACCCCGATGCCACCCGCCGCGACCCGCTGACGCTGGCCGTGGGCGACGGCAACCACTCGCTGGCTACCGCAAAAGCCTGCTGGGAGGAGCTGAAAAAGACCCTGACCCCGGAGCAGGCAGAGAACCACCCCGCCCGCTGGTGCTTGGCAGAGGTGTGCAACGTGCACTCCCCGGCTATTGAGATCGAGCCCATCCACCGGGTACTGTTCAACGTGGACTGCGCCACCGTGCTGCTGAGCCTCATTACATGGAGCGATGCCAACATGGCAGGCTGCTGCTTTGGCGGCAGCAAAAAGCAGCCCTTTACGCTGGCAGGCCCCCACATGGCCAATGTGCTCAGCTTTGAGGACCCCACCGAGCCGCTGACCGTGGGCACCATCGACGATTTTATTTCGGATTATATCGAGCGCCACCCGGAAGCAAAGGTGGACTATGTGCATGATGAGCCGGCTGTGCGCGCTTTGTGCAAGCAGGGCGCGGTGGCGTTTTTGATGCCGCCCTTCGCCAAGAGCGACCTGTTCCGCGGCGTTGTGATGGGCGGCGTGCTGCCCCGCAAGACCTTCAGCATGGGACACGCGGAGGAAAAGCGCTACTACATCGAGTGCCGGAAGATCACAGAATAATAGGAGAACCATGACATTTAAAGAACTGAATCTGTCCGCCCCGCTGCTGCGCGCTGTGCAGGAAGCGGGCTACGAGACCCCCTCGCCCATTCAGGCGGCGGCCATCCCGCCGGTGCTGGCAGGCCGGGATCTGATGGGCTGCGCCCAGACCGGCACCGGCAAGACGGCGGCTTTTGCGCTGCCCATGCTGGACCGGCTCACCGCCAATGCGCCCCGCCGCAAGGGTGCTGTCCGCGCCCTGATCCTGACCCCTACCCGGGAGCTGGCTTTGCAGATCGGCGAAAGCTTTGAAGCCTACGGCAAGTACCTGAAATTGCGCAGCACCGTCATCTTTGGCGGTGTGGGACAGGCACCGCAGGTGGAAGCGCTGAAAAAGGGCGTGGACATCCTCATCGCCTGCCCGGGACGGCTAAACGACCTGATCGGGCAGGGCTTTATCGACCTGTCCGCACTGGAAATTTTTGTGCTGGACGAGGCCGACCGGATGCTGGACATGGGCTTTGTCCATGACGTGAAAAAGGTCATTGCAAAGCTGCCCGCCCAGCGCCAGAACCTGATGTTCAGCGCCACCATGCCCGCCGAGATCGAGCAGCTGGCCGCCGGCATCCTGCGGGACCCGGCCTTTGTCAAGGTGGACCCGGTGTCCAGCACCGTGGACCGCATCCAGCAGAGCCTGTACTATGTGGAAAAGGGCAACAAAAAGCTTTTGCTGCCGTGGCTCATCAAAAATTTGCAGCCGCCGGTGGTCAATGCGCTGGTGTTCAGCCGCACCAAGCACGGCGCGGATAAGATCGCAAAAGACCTGACAAAGCAGGGCATCCCCGCCGCCGCCATCCACGGCAACAAGAGCCAGACCGCCCGCGTGACCGCGCTGGAGGATTTCAAGTCCGGCAAGACCCGGGTGCTGGTGGCCACCGACATCGCCGCCCGGGGCATTGATATCAGCGAGCTTTCCCATGTGTTCAACTACGACCTGCCCGAGGTGCCGGAGACCTATGTGCACCGCATCGGGCGCACCGCCCGCGCCGGTGCGGACGGCACCGCCGTCAGCTTCTGTGCCCCGGAGGAGCAGGAGTATCTGGCAGGCATTGAAAAGCTGAACCGCCGCAAGATCCCGGTAGTATCCGGCCACCCGTGGGACGGCGTGCCCGCCCCGGTGCGCCCTGTGCTGCCTGTGCGCGGCAAAAAGCCCCGCCCCGAAGCGGAAAAACCGGCCCAAGCGCCGAAAAAACAGGCCGAAACTGCGCCCGCAAAAGCTGCAAAGGCAGCTGCGCCCGCGCCAAAGCAGGAGCCGAAGGCTGCAAAGAACGCGGTGCCTGCAAAACCGAAAAAAGAGGAAACATTGATGCAAGACAGCAACGCAAAGCGCGGGGTCCGCAACGACCGCCGCGCCAACAACCGGGGCGCAAACGCCCCCAAGGAGGCGGCAGCGCCCCGCGCCCGCCGCGAGAGTGCCGCCCCCGCCCGGGGCAGCAACGCCCAGCCCAAGTTTGACCCCCATTTTGTCAGCGCCCCGGAGGCTACTCCGCTGCGCCCGGCACGCAAGATTCCTGCTGCTCCGGCAGCACCTGCCATCCGCAGCGCACAGGAGCCCCAGAATAATCAGAACGCAAGCCGCAGCGGCAGCCGCCGCAATGACCGCAGCGAGCAGCGCGCTGTCCAGAGCAACAACGCCCGCCCTGCCCGTAACGAGCGCGGCAGCGCAGGCAATCAGAACCGCACCGGCAGCGCACCCCGCGCTCCCAAGGCCGAGCCCGCCCGCCGTGGCCGCAATGCTGCCGCCCGGGACGAGGACCCGGGGCTGATGCTCATCAGCCGCCGTCCGCCCCAGCAGAAGTACACCAGCTTCGAGGAGTATATGGACGCCCACGGCGGTGCCACCGCACCCATTGAGGACCACAGCGAAGAAGTATGAGCCGGAACGAAGCCTTTACCCCGTGGCAGTGCCCCCTGTGCGGCGGCGTACTGCAAGGGGAAACCGACCTGAAATGTGAAAAAGGCCACTGCTTTGACCGCGCCCGGGAGGGCTACTGGCATCTTTTGCCGGTGCAGAGTATGCGCACCAAAGCCCCCGGGGACAGCAAGGAGATGGTTGCCGCCCGCCGCGCCTTCCTGAACGCCGGATATTACGGCATTTTCGGGCAGGCGCTGGGGGAGCTGTGCCTTGCCCACGGTGTGCCCGCCGCGAAGGACGCCCCGCTGCATCTGCTGGACGCAGGCTGCGGCGAGGGCTGGTACGACCGCTGCATCGCGCAGCAGTTCGCGGCGGCGGAAAAACCGCTGCAGCTGGCCGGGTTCGATATCGCAAAGCCCGCCGTGCGGCTGGCTGCAAAGGCGCTGCCCGCTGCGCAGTATGCAGTGGCGTCCAGCTTCAGCCAGCCGGTGCGCACCGGCTGGGCAGATATGCTGCTGAACTGCTTTTCGCCCTTTGCGCAGGAGGAGTTCAGCCGGGTGCTGCGCCCGGGCGGGCGCATGATCTACGTTGTGCCGGGGGCAGAGCATCTGTACCAGATGAAGGCTGTGCTCTATGAAAAGCCCTATAAGAACCCGGTGCAGCAGGTGGAGTACCCGGGCTTCCGTGCCATCGACGAGCGGGAGGTGCAGGGCACCATCACCGTGCCCGCCGCCCAGTTGGAAGCCCTGTTCGCCATGACCCCCTACTACTGGAAAACGCCCCGCGACGGTGCGGCCCGCCTTGCGGCTCTGCCGCAGCTCACCACAACCATCGCCTTCCGCTTTCTGGTGTTTGAAAAGCTGTAATAATACAAAAAAGAACTGCCGTGCAGAGTGCATGGCAGTCCTTTTTTGTAAAATAATGTTATGTATGATACTCCATCCATTTGCCCTTCCATGCATACAGGATCATGAGCACTGCGCCCAGACCCCAGCTGACGGGGTAGAGGATGAACACGCCCTCGATGCCGGAGAAGAAGGGCAGCAGAAACTGGATCCATACCACCCGGAACAGGCACAGCGAGACCAGCAGCACCACCATGGGCGGGATGCTGGCACCCGTGCCGCGCACGGCACCGGCAAGGCCGTGCAGGATGCTGAGCAGGAAGTAGAACGGGCAGAACCACCGCATGGCCAGCTTGCCATAGGTGACCACGGCCTCGTCGGCGGTGAACAGGTGCAGGATGGCGTCCTGCCCGGCCAATAGCGCCGCACCGGTGCAAAGGGTGTAGATGACCCCGATGGCAAGGGTGACCCACACCGAGCGCTTTACCCGGTCCAGACGCCCCGCCCCGTAGTTCTGCCCCACAAAGGTAGTGGCAGCCATGCTGATGCTGCTGACCGGCAGAATGTTGAAGCCGTCGATCTTCATATAGGCGGCAAAGCCCGCCATGGCGGCGGCGCCGTAGCTGTTCACGCTGGCCTGCACCAGCACGTTGGAAAAGGAGATGACCATGTTCTGGATGCCGGTGGGCAGACCCACCCGGATAATGCGGCCTGCCATTTTGCGGTGCAGCCGGATGGCAGAAAGCTCCACCCGGCAGGCGTCCTCGCTTTTCATCAGAAAACGCAGGCTCAGCACGCAGGACACCAGCTGGCTTAAGTCGGTGGCGATGGCAGCGCCTGCCACCCCCATCCGCAGCCCCACGATGAACACAAGGTCCAGCACGATGTTGGTCACCGATGCCCATGCCAGATACACCAGCGAGCGCCGGGAGTTGCCGGCGGCGTTCAGGATGCCGGCGGTCATGTTATACACCACGCTGAACAGCACCCCGCCAAAGTAGATGCGGATATAGGTCACAGCGTCTGCCAGCACCTCGGCGGGGGTATTCATGGCCACCAGCAAAGCGCGCCCGCAGGCAACGCCGCCCACGGTCAGCAAAAGCCCCATGACCACTGCAATGGCAAGGGAGGTATGCACCGCCTCGCGGGTCTCCTTGTGGTCGCCCGCGCCCAGATACTGCGAGACCACCACGCCCGCGCCTACGGCCAGTCCCTGACTGAAGCCGATGAGCAGATAGATGGGCGACCCGCTGGAGCCCACGGCGGCAAGGGCATTACTGCCCACAAAATTGCCCACGATGATGCTGTCGGCGGTGTTGTACATCTGCTGCAGCAGGTTGCCGAAGATCAGCGGCAGGGCAAACAGCAGCAGGCTTTTTACAATGCTGCCCTCGGTCATAAGGGTAGCGGTATTCCGTGTTTTTACGGCGGCCATGGGGTTCCTCCTCTCAGCGCAAAAAATCGCTTGTACCCCTTAGCATAGCACAAACCCTGCCCCGGGACAAGGGGGCTGGGCTGACGATTTTAAATCGGCAGCCCAGCCGACAACAGCGGCGGCGCGGGGCTGCCGTGCAGCTTGCGGGCAAGGTAGTTCTGGGTGATGCGCACCACCGTACCGGACAGCGCAATTACGCCGATGAGGTTCGGCAGCATCATCAGGCCGTTGAAGGTGTCGGAAAGCGTCCACGCAAGGTCCAGCCGCATCACCGCGCCCACCGGCATCAGCGCTACGAACAACACCCGGTAAAATGCCCCTGCCCCTGTGCCGAAGAGATACTCTACGGCCTTGCAGCCGTAGCAGCTCCAGCCCAGGGTGGTGGAGTAAGCGAACAGCAGGATGCACACCGCGATCAGCTTTGACCCCAGCGTGCCGAACACGGTGTCAAAAGCCTGCCCTACCAGCGCACTGCCCGCCGCCCCGGCGGCGATGCGCCCGGTGTCCAGATCCACAAAGCCGGAGGTCAGCACCACCAGCGCCGTCAGGGTGCACACCACCATGGTGTCCGCAAACACCTCAAAAATGCCCCACATGCCCTGCTGCACCGGCTCCTTTACGTTGGAAGCCGCGTGCACCATCACCGAGGAGCCAAGCCCGGCCTCGTTGGAAAAAGCACCCCGCTTAAAACCCCATGTGACCGCCCGGGACAGCCCATAGCCCACGATGCCCCCACCGGCGGCGCGCAGCCCGAACGCACCCTTTACGATGGCGGCAAGCGCCGCCGGGACGGCAGTGATATGCACCCCCACCACGGTGAGCGCACCCACGATGTACAGCAGTGCCATGGCGGGGACAAGCCGTTCCGCCACCGCAGCCACACGCTTGAGCCCGCCCAGCAAAATCACCGCCGATACTGCCGCCAGCACCGCGCCGGTGACGGCCTCCGGCACGCCAAAGGCCGCTTTCAGGTTGCCCGCGATGGAATTGAGCTGGCTCAGGTTGCCGATGCCAAAACTTGCCAGCGCGCAGAACGCGGCAAACAGCACCGCCAGCACCCGCCCCGGCTTGCCCCCAAGGCCGTCCCGCAGGTAGTACATC
>ERZ773170.2619-NODE-2619-length-10367-cov-15.993406_pt1 | contig 10367 bp, 9 predicted proteins | sample MGYA00581002_ERZ773170 | MGnify/ENA primary metagenome ERZ773170 (study PRJEB29015, sample SAMEA2737811) | human gut metagenome | biome: human gut; feature: human-associated habitat; material: faeces | place: China | collected 2012 ... | reverse complement strand
GAGATCCGCCGGAGCGGTGCTTAAGCCGTAAGGCGGGAATTATGCGGTGTTGCCTATGCAAAGGGAGAGGATGGTTATGAAGCTGACTGTACGCAGGGCCGCGGCGGCGGACCTGCCGACGCTTTTGCAGATTTTTGACAACGCGCGGGCGTTCATGCGCACCCATGGCAACCCGCACCAGTGGCCGGACAGCTACCCCGGCGCAGCGCGCCTGGCCGCCGAGATCGAGCGCGGCGTCTGCTATGTGGTGATGGGGGAGGGGGCCATACAGGCCGTGTTCTGTCTGATCCCCGGCGACGAGCCGACCTATCGCATCGTGGAGGACGGTGCCTGGCCAGAGGACCTGCCCTACGCAACGATCCACCGGATGGCGTCGGCAGGGCAGGTGCGCGGCATCGGGCAGTTCTGTATTGACTGGTGCCTGCGGCAGGGCCTGCCTGTGCGTGCCGACACCCACGCCGATAACGTCTACATGCAGCGCGCGCTGGAAAAGAGCGGGTTTGTGAGGTGCGGGAGGATCTACGCTGAGGATGGCACGCCGCGGTGGGCGTATTACCATAAGGCCGCAACCCAAAAGGCTTCCCCCGCGGGGGAAGCTGTCCGCGCAGCGGACGGATGAGGGGCAGCCTTCCGCTGCAACCCGTAACCGGGCCGCAGCCGGAAGGCTGCCCCTCATCCGCCCTCGGTCAGAGCCTCGGGCACCTTCCCCCAAGGGGGAAGGCTTTCTTATTTTAATTTACCGTCCAAACACCGACCCTAAGCGGCTGAACCAGTTCGAGATGTTCTGTACCTGGGTCTGCAGGCTGTTGACGGTATCCATCAGGGCGGGCAGCTCGGTCAGGACCTTGTTCAGGGCGTCGACATCGATCTTTTTCAGTTGTGCGGTGATTTCCGGCAGATCCTGCATCATGCTGTCCAGCTGGGCCTGATCCAGTGTGTCCAGACTGGTCTGGACGGTGTCGGCCAGATCGTTCACGCGGTTGCAGGCGTCCATAACGTTGACGTAGGCCTCGTTCATCCGCCAGCTGAAGAACGCCAGTGCCGCCAGAATGATCACGCAGAGCACGACGCTCAGCACCATGCGCTTGCGCTGGTTGGCAATGATGCCGCGGTTCTGCTGATCCTGTAATTCCAGCTGGGCCTCAATGCGGTTGAGCTGCGCCTTCAGGTCGGCGGCATCCAGTCTGCCGTCGCGGTTTTCGTCGTTGGCGCGGTTCAGCTCTGCAACGCGGTTTTTCAGCTGGTCGTCCATTTGTGTGTTCAGGTTTTCCATAGCGTACTCCCTTTAGGTAGGCTTGTAGGGGCCGGACATGTCCGGCCCTGACGTGTACGGTAAACGGGCACTTGCGGGAAGGCTGCGGGCCGGGCATGCCCGGCCCCTACGCGGCAGCAGGGCTGCTATTTCCGCGTATCCTTCATCTCGAACCAGAAGGTCGAGCCGCGGCCAACGGCGCTGTCAACGCCGAAGGCGAAGCCGTGCTGCTGTAAAATTGCCTTCGTGATGGACAGGCCCAGGCCGGTGCCGGTGCGCCCGCTGTCCTGCCGCGCACGATAGTAGCGGTCAAAAATGTAAGGCAGATCCTCCGGCGGGATGCCGGGGCCGTGATCCTCGATTTCAATGCGGCAGCCCTTCTCCTGCGGGATGGCCCGCAGCACAACGACACCGTCCGCACCGATGTGGTGGAACGCATTGCCCAGCAGGTTGTGCATGACCCGCTCCATCATGGCCGGGTCGGCACTGACCGGGCAGGGCTCGTTGGTCTGCAAATCAAGCTGCCAGTGATTTTTGTCGCACAGCGCGTCGTAGCGGCCCGCGACCTCAAAGCAGAGGTCGCTCATGTCAAAGTCAACAAGATTTGGCCTTTCCGCACCGCTCTGCACTTTACTCAGCTCCATCACGCTGTTGACGAGCGTGGAAAGCCGGTTCGTCTCATCGACAATGATGCTGCACTGCTCGGTACGCTTGGCGTCGTCGCTGCCGGTCAGGTCGCGCACGGTCTCGGCGTAGCCCTTTATCAGGGTCAGCGGGGTGCGCAGGTCGTGACTGACGTTCGCCAGAATGTCCTTTTCGAGCTGGGCGCTGCGCTTGACCTCGGCGGCCATGTGGTTGAAATCCTCAGCCAGACGTCCGATCTCATCGTGGCGTTCAACCTTGATCTGCACATCGTAGTTGCCGGAGGCGATCTCCTGCGCGCCGTTGGACAGCTTGCGGATCGGGTTCGTGAACCAGCGGCTGAAAAGTATCGCCAGCAGCAGGTCCAGCACCAGCAGAATCAACGCGACAGGCCCAAGGATCGCGCGCAGCACCTCGGCAGCCGTCGTGATCTGCGCCAGACTTGCCGAGACAATAACCCCGTACTGCCCGTCGGCGGAGAGCCGCCCGACGCACATCTGCATCGAGGAGCCGATCTTTACGATCTGGTACAGCGAGCCGTCCTGAAACAGCTTTTGCCGCAGCTGAATGGCAATGCGGGTGTCCAGATTGTAGCCAAACTCCCCGCCGAACGCGCCGGTGCTTTCATGCAGCAGGCAGGGGTACATGCTCTCGTAGGCTTTCAGGCAGCGCAGCGTTGAATCGGAGAAATCCACGCAGTTGCCGTCAACGTTGATTTTTTTGTCCCGGAACGTCTGGCTCACGCCGCTCCAGAATTCATCGTTCAGATAGAGCCCCTGATAGGTGCGGCTTGAAATTTCCGCGTCCGACTGGTCGATCAGCGCCGTGATGGCGGCGGCCTTGCTGTCCAGCTTGGCGCGAATGTTGCGGTTGTACTGCGGCTCCAGCGCGTAGGTGATGATCCCCCACACCAGCAGCAGCGTAAAGAGCGTGATGCCGCCGATAAAGAGCATCAGCTGCCATTGGATGCCGGGCGCAAAGGGGCGCTTTTGCTTTATTTCGTCCTTTTTCATACAGCGTCCGGGTCAAACTTGTACCCGATGCCCCACACGGTCACGATCATCTTACGGCAGGCACCCAGATGGCCGCGCAGCATCTTGACGTGGGTATCGACGGTGCGGTCCTCGCCGTAATAGTCATAGTTCCAGACCTTTTGCAGGATCTTTTCGCGGCTCAGCGCAATGCCCTTGTTGCTGACCAGAAAAACCAGCAGGTCAAACTCCTTCGGGGTCAACGACGCCTCCTGCCCGGCCACCTTTACGCTGTGGCTGGCCGTGTCGATGGACAAATCGCCGAAGGTATAGCTCCCGGTGGCCTCGGCGGGCTTGGGCATCGTGCGGGCCAGCACGGCCTTGACACGGGCGACCAGCTCCCGCGGGGAGAACGGCTTGACGACATAGTCATCGGCACCGCTCTCCAGCCCGGTCAGCTTGTCGTATTCCTCACTGCGGGCGGTCAGCATGATCACGGGGGTCATGATCTTGCGGGTGCGCATCTCCCGCAGGCAGGTCATGCCGTCCATAAACGGCATCATAATGTCCAGAATTACCAGATCAATGCCGCCCTGGCTCAGCACGCTCAGCGCGGCGGTGCCGTCGCCGGCCTCCTCACAGGTAAAGCCCGCGTATTGCAGATGCTCGCGGATGAGGTCCCGGATGCGCGGCTCATCATCCACGATCAGAATTTTAGCCATAGGAATGCCCTCCTTATATGATATGTCTATAATAGCACAATACAATGCAAGAGTGGAAGAATTGTGAAAAAAAATAAAATTTATATTAAATGTTTGCTTATATCCGGCTCCTGCCATATACCTTTACGGAAGTGCATCCTTTTTGCAAAACCTGTTGCAATTTGCCGCTGTACGCGGTACAATGACGGCAGGAGCGTGAGCGATTATGAAAATTCTGCTTTGCATTGTCTTACTTCTGGTGGTTCTGACGCTGTTCGCCGTCTGGCCGGGCAAGCGGCGGGACGCCCTGCGTGCGCCGTTTCTGGGCCGCAACTGCGCACACCGCGGGTTCTTCGGCAAGGATCAGCGCCCGCCGGAGAACAGCCTGCCCGCCTTTGCTGCGGCGGCCAAAAACGGCTACGGCATTGAGCTGGATGTACAGTTTACCGCGGATCGGCGGCTTGTGGTTTTCCACGATGATACGCTGGATCGTATGACCCCGGCCAAGGGCTTTGTCCATGATATGCCCTGGGCGGAGTTCTCGGCCCAGCCGCTGGCCGGCAGCGACGAGCACCCGCCTCTGTTTGCCGATATGCTGCGCACCGTCGCCGAGGCCAACCCCGACACGCCGCTGATCGTCGAGATCAAGAGCCGCAGCGAGTATAAGCATACCTATCTGGAGGAGCTTTGCCGCGCAACGATTGCCGAGCTGAAAACCTACCCCGGCCCCTACTGCATCGAGAGCTTCGACCCCCGCGTCGTGGGCATCGTGCGGCGGCAGGCCCCCGGTCTGCTGCGCGGTCAGCTGGTCGACAGCTACCGGAGCTACCGCAAGACCGGTGCGCATCCCATGCCCGCGTTCGTGTTCTCCCACTGCCTGGGCAACTTTTTGGGGCGGCCTGATTTTATCGCCTGGTGCCCCGAAAAGCGCAACTGGGCCGTGCGTCTCTGCGCGCGCCTGGGTGCCATGATGGTTATGTGGACCGCCCTGCCCGAGCATGACACCCGGAAGCTCGAGGCCGAGAACGACGCGGTCATTTTCCAGTGGTACGCGCCGAAACAGCAGTATAAGTAATGCGTATGGCCGTTGCCATTGCGGGCGGATATGGAATCCGCCCCTGCGGACAGGGTGCCGCGTTTCGTCGTAGGGGCGCATTCAATATGCGCCCGCCACCCGCCGCGCACTGAACACATAAAACGCGCAGCCCCCGCATACATTGCATTGACAATGTGTGAGGGGGCTGCGCTTATGTTTTTATTTACCGTTACAAAACCCGGTCTGCGGCAGGCGGGCGCGCTGGCTCTGTGCGCCGTCTGCCTGTGCGGCACGGTGGCCGCGGCGGTGCATTTTTCCGGTGGGGCAGTCACGGCGTCCGCCGCGGCGGTGCCGGGCATCGAGACCACGCAGGACATCGGGACTTATTTTACCGGCTACGGCTTTGACACCGACCTGGCCAGTGCGGCGGTGGACAAAGTGAAGATCCCCAAAAAGTGGGACGACAGCTTTGCCGCCTTCAACCAGATCGTGCAGGAAAGCGGCCTTGACCTGGCCGATTACAAGGGCAAGACCGTGGAAAAGTGGACTGTACTCTGCCCGCAGCTCTCTACGGGCGACCATGACACCTACTGTGTGCTGCTGGTCTACAAGGCTAAGGCCGTGGGGGCATATTTACTGCAAAAGCCGTCCGGCGAGGTGACAGGGCTTATCACTGCCGCCAAGGCCGGCGCCGAAGCCGCCTCGGAGGAGGAAACCGTGGAAATTTCCGCCGACGCCTACCCGGATGAGTAAACGCTGTGGACGCTGCAAGGGCGGGCATTGCTCGTCCGCGCACACGCCGTAGGGGCGGATTCCATATCCGCCCGCGGAGCTTTACGTCGGCTGCCTTTTATTCATCCAACCACCGTTCCCGCGGCAGCGCAAACACCGCGCCGCAGAGCAGCAGCAGAGCGGGGTCGCTGGTCAGGTGGGTGACCTGGCTCTCCATGTAGCCATAGGCCAGCATGACCAGAAGGCAGGCCACGGCCTGCCACTGCCCGCGTCGGGCATAGCCGTACAGCGCCGTCATCATCAGCGCGCAGACCAGCACGACCATCACGGGGCCGGTCAGGTAGAGCAGATACACAAAAATATTGTCCAGCGCGGGCCAGTCCGGGAGCATCTGGCCCGCAATTTTTATGTCGAACACCCGGTATGCCGCCCATGCCAGCGAGATGCGGCAGGTCAGCAGGTCGTCGAGCTTCTTCAGCCAGCCGGGGCCGATGTCGTTGGCCCACGGCCCGATTTTTACGACGAACAGCGGTAAAATATAACTGACCGCGGCCAGCACCGGCACCGTGGCCGCGCAGAGCGCTGCCAGCGGTCTGCTGCCCGGGTGCAGACCCCTGCGGGTGCGCAGCTTTGCCAGTGCCAGCAGCAAAACGAGCAAAAACGTGCAGAGCGCCGCGGACCGGGACTTGGGACCGACCATCAGGAACACGCCCACGGCGGCCACGCCCGCCAGTTCCGGCCAGGTCAGCCTGGTGCGGCGCAGCAGCACCCACGCCAGCAGCAGGCCGAACATCACCCCGCCGAAGGTGTTGGGGTGGCCGTAGCCGAACATCAGGCGGTAGCTGCCGTTGCGCTCACTGGCCGCGTCGGGCGCGATGATGCCCGCAAAGTGCAGCAGCTCCACCAGCGCCAGCGTCGGCACGCCGCAGGCCAGAAATGCCTTCATCACACGGCGCAGCGGCACGTCCTTGGCGGCCAGCAGGGCCACGCAAAGCCCCAGCCACCAGATGTTCTGCCCGTTGAAGTAGACCCACCGCGCCACAAAGTACAGCAGCCCGGCGCAGACCATGCTGCGGCCATTGTACTTTGTGCCCAGCAGGATCTTAAAGCCGAAGCAGAGATACATGACCCAGTCCAGCACGGGGGAGACCCGCGTCTGCAGCCAGGGCCAGTTTTCCCGCGCCATGCTGTTGTTGAACACAACGATGAACTCATACACCATCACGCCCAGCAAAAACGCCCATGCACCGTATTTTTGGCGCACCGACGCATAGCGCGTGGTGAACAGCAGCCGTTCCTCGCCCCACCAGACGGCAGGGGAGCGCCTGTGCCGCAGCACGGGCAGAAAATCAAGCACAGCCGCCAGCGCCAGAAACGCCAGCAGGCCATTTGCAAAACCAAACAAAGGGACAAACCTCCCGTTTTCCTTCTTGGCCCCCTCTGCGTGGGGGAGAGAGCCCTGCGGTAATCCGAAATGCTTCGCGCGGAAGCAAGGCTTTTCCAGCCAACCATGCAAACACATTATAAACATTCCACCCGCCGTTTGACAAGCCTTTTGCAGAATGTTATTCTTATACTGTACAATTATTTCCGGGAGGATGCCCCTATGAACGCAGAGCAATATCGCGCCGTCATCGGGTGGTTCAATGCACGGCCAGCCGCCAAAAAGGCGCTGCGGCTCGTCAGCCGCAGCGCCGTGGCGCTCGTCTACCTGCTGTACCTGGGTATGCTGGCCTGGCTGGCGTGGCACCGGATGGGACAGCTTTGGCCCGCGCTCGTCGTGCCCGCGTCGGCGTTCGTCGTCGGCACGCTGGTGCGCAAGCTCATTGACCGCCCGCGGCCCTACACGGCGCTGGGCTTTACGCCGCTTTTCCCCAAGGACAAGACCGGCCAGAGTATGCCCAGCCGCCACTGCTTTTCGGCGGCGGCCATAGCCGGGACGGCGTGGTACGTGCTGCCGCCGCTCGGCGCGGTGCTGGCCGTGCTGGGCGTTCTCATTGCGATTTCCCGCGTCGTGACCGGCGTACACTATATCAGCGACGTGCTGGCCGGTCTCGCATTCGGCAGCGTCTTTGCCGTGCTTGGCTGGAACGCCTTTGTGCTGGCCGCGTCGGCGCTGGGCTTTTACGCCATTATGCTATTATAAAAAGGAACAGACTTATGAAAAAATGGACCGCTGCTGCCCTCGCCGCGCTGACTGCGCTGACTGCCCTGACCCTGACCGGGTGCAGCTTTCAGGATGTGATGCTCTACCTCTACGGCGGCGACAGCTTTGTGACAAGCGCCGAGCCGGACTACACCACCTGCGACGGCGACAACGGCGTGACCGTCGTCTATGACCAGAACCAATGGGAGCAGCCCGTCATGGCGCAGGACGACACACTGTCGCTGACCACGGGCAACCAGCTGAGTTACACGGTGGTGCTTTTGCAGACCACCGACACCTACACGGATTTTCTGGCCCAGTCCGGTCAGGAGCTGGAGGAGACCACCGGCACGGTCAAGTGTGATTTTGAATTTACCGTGCCCGATGCAGCCGTTGAGGCCGTGCGCTACGACTGCGGCAGCTACCAGACGATCTTTGCGCAGATCGACTACGACTGCGGCGAGACGATCTATGTCACTGCAGCCGCCCGCACCAGCGATTACGACCCGATCATCGCACTTTTGCAGAACGTCTGGCCCACCGGCCATGCCCCGGAAAACGCCCGGACCGCCGATAAAACGACCAAGGCCGTGACCGAGGACGACGTCAACGGGGGCCGGAGCAAGAGTTTGGCGTAAAGGCAAAGCGGCAAAAGCCCCTCCGGTCATCGCTGCGCTCGACCACCTCCCCTTACAGGGGAGGCTTTCCGCGGGCCTTGCCGCCCGCCGGAGGTCTCTGACCTCCCGTTTTATTTGCCAAATTTACCGGATGAAATTCGTCCGCTTGTCATTCTCCGCCACAGGTGCCGCAATGCCCGCCGCCTTGCCGGCCTCGATGCACCTGAGCATCCACGCCATGTTGCGGCCCAGGTTGCGCATGATCTGCAGGCCCTCCTCGTCGGAGAGAACCTCCTCGGCCTTGCCGCCGTGGACCATCGGCCAGTAGGTAGAGCTGATGAGCGGCATCTCAAAGAACTGCGGCACCTTCTCCATGGCCTCCAGCGCCGTCGTCGTGCCCGCGCGGCGGGCGCTTGTCACGACAGCCGCGGGCTTGTGGCGCAGGTATTTGCCGCCGCTGATGGCCAGCCGGTGCATAAAGCCCAGCATGCTGGCCGCCGCTGTGGCGTAGTGGACCGGCGCGCCGAACACGATGCCGTCGGCCTTCTCGACCAGCGGCAGCACGTCGGCCACAGGGCCGCCGAACACGCATTTGCCTGCCTTGCTGCAGCCGCCGCAGCCCACACAGCCGCCCACCGGCGCAGAGCCGATGTGGAAAATCGTCGTCTCGATGCCCGCTTCGTTCAGCACCTTGGCCATCTCGGTCAGGGCTGCGTTGGTGCAGCCGTTTTTGTGCGGACTGCCGTTGATCAACAATACATTCATAGTAAGTACCTCCGTTTTGGATTTGCTCTTATTACCATTGTAGCATGCCTTGCAAGCGATGTGCAAGAGAAAGGCCGTTTCCTATGCCAAACACCTGTGTCAATTACGAGAAAAAATGCGGCGGCTGCCCGCTGCTGGCGCTGCCCTACCGTGAACAGCTTGCCAAAAAACAGGCCCGCCTGCAGGAGCTGCTGGGCGGGTTTGCCCCGGTCAAGGCCGTGCAGGGCATGGCCGAGCCGCTGCACTACCGCAACAAGGCCATTGCCAGCTTTGCCACCCAGCGAGGCAAACTCGTCTGCGGCCTGTATGCCGAGGGCACCCACCGCGTCCTGCCCGGCGCAGACTGCCTTTTGCAGGAGGAAATTTTGAATAAGACGCTCGCCGCCGTGCTGGACGCCGCCCGCGCCTGCCGCTGGACCGCCTACGATGAGGACCGCGGCACCGGCCTTTTGCGCCATACCGTGCTGCGCAGCTCCTGCAGCGGTAAGGTGCTGGTCACGTTGGTCACGCCCGGCCCCGACCTGCCCGGCAGCAAGAATTTCTGCACGGCTCTGCGCAAAAAAGCGCCTTGGGTCGTCAGCATCGTGCAGAATATCAACCCCACCCGCTCCAGCGCCGTGCTGGGCAGCCGCGAGAAAACGCTCTACGGCCCCGGCTTTGTGCTGGATACGCTGTGCGGCACGCAGTTTGCCATTTCGTCCCGCAGCTTTTACCAGGTCAACCGCACACAGACCGAGGTTTTGTACAAGAAAGCGCTGGAGCTTGCCAAGCTGACGGGCCGCGAGACGGTTATTGACGCTTACTGCGGCATCGGCACGATTGGCCTCTGCGCTGCGCCGCTGGCCAAACAGGTCATCGGTGTTGAGCGCAACCCCGCCGCCGTGAAGGACGCCGCCGCCAATGCCCGCCGCAACAAAATTGCAAATGCTCGCTTTGTCTGCGCCGACGCCACCGAATGGATGGCCGCCGCGGCCGGGGAGGGCCTGCACCCGGATGTAGTGTTCCTTGACCCGCCCCGCGCGGGCAGTACGCCGGAGTGCATCACGGCAGTCAACAAAATGAAGCCGCGCCGCATCGTCTACGTCAGCTGCGACCCCGAGACCCTCGCCCGCGACGTCGCCGCCTTCACCCGCCTCGGCTGGCGCGCCGCCAAGTTCTGCCCGGTAGACCTGTTCCCGCAGACGAAGCACGTCGAGACGGTTGTCTTGCTTTCCAAGGGAGAGGTCGACTCGAAAAAGATTCGGGTTGAGTTCTCTTTGGAAGATATGGATATGTCCGAATTTCAGGATGGGGCAACCTACACCCAGATCAAAGACTATGTGCTGGAGCATAGCGGGTTAAAGGTATCCAATCTTTATATCTCACAGATTAAGAGGAAATGTGGGATTGAAGTTGGCAAGAATTACAATTTGCCGAAGTCCGAGGATTCCAGACAGCCCATGTGTCCGCCGGAAAAAGAGAAAGCAATCCGAGAAGCATTCAAATATTTTGGGATGATCTAACAT
>ERZ773170.2611-NODE-2611-length-10397-cov-5.885419_pt1 | contig 10397 bp, 8 predicted proteins | sample MGYA00581002_ERZ773170 | MGnify/ENA primary metagenome ERZ773170 (study PRJEB29015, sample SAMEA2737811) | human gut metagenome | biome: human gut; feature: human-associated habitat; material: faeces | place: China | collected 2012 ... | reverse complement strand
CTGGAAGGCATCATGGTCATCGGCGGTGTGGCCGGTGTGCTTACCCTGACCATGCTGCCCGCCGACATGTCTCCCTTCCTGGTGGTGCTGCTCACCATTCTGGCGGCGGCCCTGGCTGGCATGGTGTACAGCCTGCTGCTGGCCTTTGCCTCCATCAACCTGAAGGCGGACCAGACCATCGGCGGCACAGCCCTGAACCTGCTGGCCACCGCCATTGCCGTGGTCATCTCCAAATACTTCAGCGAGAGCGGCAGCGCCAAGCTGAACTACTCCAACAAGCCCTTCCTGTTCAGCATCGGCGGGCTGGAGCTCAGCGTGTTTGTGCCGCTGGGGCTGATCTTGCTGGTGGTCAGCTACATCGTGCTGTATAAGACCCGCTTTGGCCTGCGCCTGCGTGCCTGCGGCGAGCATCCGCAGGCTGCGGACTCGGTGGGCATCAACGTCTACAAGATGCGCTACGCCGGTGTCATCCTTTCCGGTGCGCTGGGCGCGATCGGCGGTCTGGCCTATATCGTGCCCCCGGTGCAGACTTGGAACTTTGAAGTTGGCGTGGCCGGTGCAGGCTTTCTGGCACTGGCAGTTATGATCTTTGGTCAGTGGAAGCCCTTCCACATCTTTGGCGCGGCAATGTTCTTTGCCGTGTTCAAGAGCCTTGCCAACATCGCAGACTCCACCTTCCTTGCACAGCTGCACTGGTCCAGCAACATCTATAATATGATGCCCTTCGTGGCCTCCATGGTCATTCTGGCCTTCACCTCCAAGAACAGCATGGCACCCAAGGCCGAGGGTATCCCCTACGACAAGGGCTCCCGTTAAGCGCTTTTGCTAAAAATCCATAAAATCAGGGCATCCGCAGCCATCAACGTGCTGCGGATGCCTGTTTTGTACGGGAGATGGCACATTTTATCCATGTATTTGCCGGTAGAAAATGGCATTTTTGCTTGTAAAATACAACGAGATATGTTATCATTAAAGAACGAATGTGTATCTATAGGAACCCGGTGTACATTTCTTGCACTGCGGAAAAACAAGAAAGGTGAGTTTCTCTATTATGGACGAAAAAACAACTATGGGACAGTCGCTCCGGAACATGGAGGACGAAGAGACCATTGATCTGATGGAACTGGCGCGCCTGCTGTGGGCTCATGCTGTGCAGATCGTGGCAGCAGCTGTTGCGGCAGCGCTGATCTGCCTGCTGGTGTGTATGTTTGCGCTTACACCCAAGTATCAGGCTTCCATCAACATGATCGTGAACACCCGGCAGGACACGACCACTACTTTCACCAGTGATAACTTCAACTCGGCTAAGAACCTGATCAGCACCTATGCGGTCATCATCAAGGGCAACACCGTGCTGAACGAGGTCATTGATGAGCTGGATCTGGACATGACCTACGCCGAGCTGTACGACATGGTGGATGTTGCCGATGTGGACTCTACCCAGATCATGAAGATCACGGTCACCGATACGGATGCAGAGCGTGCGGGTGAGATCGCACAGACCATTGCGGACATCGTGCCCGACGTGCTGGTGGAAAAGGTGGAAGCCGGTTCCTGCAAGACGGTGAGCGATGTGTCTATCAACCCCAACAAGGTGTTCCCCCAGACCAAGAAGTACGTTGTAATGGCCGGTCTGCTGGGCGCTGTTCTGGTGTGCGGCGTGCTGGTGCTGGCACATCTGCTGCATGATACCATTGTGGATGACGAAGATATTCAGAAGAAGCTCGGCCTGCCCGTGCTGGGCCTGATCCCGGAGGTGTAAGACGATGTGGAATCTGTTTGGTAAAAAGAAAAAAGAAGGTGAGCACCGCACCCTGCAGCTGATCACCGATAAAAAGATGCCCTTTGGCTATGTGGAGGCTTACAAGTCTCTGCGCACCAATCTGGACTTTATGGCAGGCTCCATGGATGTGCACACGCTGGTCATCACCAGTACCGTGCCGGAGGAATCCAAGAGCAATGTGGCAATCAATCTGGCGCTGACGCTGGCCGAAAGCGGCAAAAAGGTGGCGCTGGTGGATTGCGACCTGCGCAAGCCGGTGCTGCACCGCTATCTGAAGGCCGGTCATAATGTAAAGGGCGTTTCCAACGTGCTGTCCAACCAGTGCACGCTGGACGAGGCTTTGCAGGAGCTGAAGGAAATGAACATGACCTTCCTGCCCGCAGGCACCCCGCCGCCGAACCCCTCCGAGATGCTGAGCCAGCCGCAGATGCAGGCTATGGTGGATACTCTGCGCCAGAAGTTCGATTTTGTCATCTTTGATGCACCCCCGGTGTCGGTGGTCACCGATGCAGCCGTCATCGGCCGCTATGTGGATGGTGCCATCTTTGTAGTGCGCTCCGACTACGCCCCCACCGATGCGGTGCGCGGCGCAGTGAAAAAGCTGCAGGATGCCGGTGTCCGGGTGCTGGGCAGCGTGCTGACCCGATACGACATGAAGAAGGCACTCAAGGGCTCCAGCTACGCATACAGCTATGCTTACAACTACAACTATGCCTACGGCAAGCAGGATGCCACTGCCGGTAAATAATAAGGAAGCATTGTTATGACCGATCTGCATTGTCACATTCTGCCCGGCATGGATGACGGCGCAAAGGATACGGCAGTCTCGCTGGAGCTGCTGCGCAGGGAATATGAGGATGGTGTGCGCAACATCGCGTTCACCAGCCACTTCAACAGCGAACGCACCACGGTAGAAGCCTTTACGGAAAAGCGGCAGACTGCCTTTGAACAGCTGACCGCCGCACTGGAAGGGCAGCCCATGCAGTTCGACTTCAAGCTGGGAGCAGAGGTGTTCTTCTCTCCCGGTCTGTGCGAGCTGGACACCCGGGCGCTGTGCATGGGGGACACCGCCTATCTGCTGCTGGAGTTTCCCACCACCCACAAGCCGCATTTTATTCGGCAGACCCTGTACAATTTGCAGCAGCAGGGCATCGTGCCGTTGATCGCGCATATCGAGCGCTACCCCTATGTGCTGGAGGATCCCACTCTATTGTACGACTGGGTAGCCGCCGGTGCCTATGCACAGATCAACGTGGGCGCCCTGCTGGAACCCAAGCTCTGCAAAAAGCTGTGCAAGTTCATCCAGTGGGGGCTGGTTCATGTCATCTCCACCGATACCCATTCCCCGGACAAGCGCCCGCCACACATGGCACAGGGCGTGCAGCAGCTGGAAAAGCTGCTGGGTAAGGAAACTGCTGCCCGCATCGTGCGCAACGGCGATGAGCTGTTCCACGATCAGGAGCTGGACGCTGTGACCCTGCATCAGCCCAAAAAGTTTTTGGGCAGATGGGTCTGATCCTATTACAAGGAGAAAACTGCCCGGGCGGAGGAGTACTCTGCCCGGGCAGCGGATTTTGGTATGAAGAAAAATAAGGTCCTGAAAATCGTATTGATCGTGCTGGGTGCGCTGGTGGTTCTGCTGGCAGCAGCAGTCCTTGGGGTGCTGTTCTATCTCCACAGTATGGCAGCCGGTCTGCCGGAAACCCTGCCGGATGCCCCGGCAGACAGTACACAGCTCACCCTGACGGATGAGGATCTGGATAAGCTGCTCAGCGGCGAGATCACGCTGGAAGAACTGACCGACGAAGCCGCTGCGTCCAACAGTGGGGAACAGGAAGCATCAGCCAGTGCTCCGCAGGAGGACGCGGGCGCTGCTTCGGCCCCGGCGAATTCTGATACTTCTCCGGCGGCATCTGCCTCCCGGACGGAGAGCGGCAGTACCGCTTCCTCCGGCAAGCAGGAGAATGCCGGTACAGCCAATTCCGGTACAGAAAAACCGGCGTCCTCATCTGGCAAACAGGAGGCCGGCTACGAGGCCGAGGTCAAGGTGCTACTGAAACAGCTGTACAGCGTTAAGGCGCGTGCCGAGGCAGAACTGAACAGCTGCATTGCCGGAGCAAAAGCAGAGTTCAAGTCGCTGCCTGAGTCTCAGCAAACACAGGCACGCAAGGTCTCCATCGTACTGGCAAGAAGCGGCAGACTGTACGCGATGCAGGCATCCTACGATAAGGAAGTGGCGAGCATCGTCAGCCAGATGCGCGCCATTCTGACCGCCAACGGCCAGAGCACCGCATTGGCAGATCAGGCCATGGCCTCCTATAAAGCACAGAAGAGCGCCATGTACTCCCAGCTGACCGCAAAACTGTACTCCTGACCCGCAAAACGACCCATGACCACCCGCAACTGTTTCTCCGAGCACTGACTGTACCGGAAAAAGGCTGCGGGTGGCTTTGTTTTGCCGTTTTTGCTGCAATATGGAGAAAAATACTAACGGTATGGATGGATGGTTCCGGGGCAGAGACACTGCTTTTTGCACCGACAGGGGAGGGCAGATTGTACGCACCAACGGAACAATCAACCCAAAAGCCGAAGAAGTAGCACTTTTACCTACAAATATACAGAAAATTTGTATAAAGCATAATATTCCGCTCATGCTTTGCTGAAATGAAGTGAATTTTTTTCATGTAAATTGACAAAATACGTGGTTATCCTTATAATATATAGAGTGTTTCTCGGGTATGGACGATGGTGTTTATGCGACCGCAAGATGCCATCGTTTTATTATTCGCTTTTTCTGTCCGTGTGCCAAGGACAGACGTCCGCTATGTGTGAGGCTGGCAGACTGCGGGAAAGTATGGCTCGGCCTGAGAGCAAAAATAGTAATTCATTGATAGGATTGGAGTGGCATCAAACGATGGCAAAGTACATCATCAAGCGTGTCGCAATGGGTATCTTCAGTATCTTCATTGTGGCCACGGTTACCTTTTTTGTCATGAACCTGGTCCCCGGTGGCCCGTTCGTGGCAGAAAAGTCCATCAGTGCCGCTGCTCAGCAGGCTCTGGCCGAAAAGTATGGCCTGGATAAGCCGCTGGGTGTGCAGTACGTCAACTACATGCAGAGCCTTCTGCACGGCGATCTGGGTCTGAGCCTGCGTCAGCGCGGACGTACCGTGAACCAGATCATCGCCAGCAAACTGCCGGTGTCCTGCCGTCTGGCGGGCATTGCAGTGGTTGTGGCTCTGTGCGTGGGCATCCCGCTGGGCTGCATTTCCGCTTACAACCGCGGCAAGTGGCTGGATAACGTTATTATCGTGTTTGCTACCTGTGGCATCGCGATCCCCAGCTTTATTTCCAGCGTGCTGCTATTGTACCAGTTTGGTATGAAAATGAAGGTGCTGCCCACCGTTGGTCTGAACAGTGCAGCTGCCTATATCATGCCGGTCACCGCACTGGCCATCTATCCCTCGGCTTATATTACCCGTCTGATGCGCTCCAGCTTGCTGGACGTTATGGGTCAGGACTATATGCGCACTGCCCGCGCAAAGGGCGTGTCCCAGTTCATGATCCTGTTCAAGCACGCACTGCGCAACGCCATTCTGCCTGTCATCACCTACGTCGGCCCCATGCTGGCCAGCCTGATGACCGGTTCTTTCGTGGTGGAAAAGATTTTCTCCGTGCCCGGTCTGGGCCGCGACTTCGTGTCTGCCATCACCAACCGTGACTACACCATGATCATGGGCACCACCATCCTGCTGTCCAGCATGGTCATCATTGCAAACGTGATCGTGGATATCCTTTATAAGATCATCGACCCGCGCATCAAGCTGCAGTAAGAGAAAGGAGCGATTTTCATGGAAAACATTAAAAAGAATCCGCTCAGCCTGCAGCTCAACGCGGAGGATTTTCTGCCCGCCAGCAATGAGGAAAAGCAGAGCCTGGTGGTCATGCGCGAAAGCGTCAACTTCTGGAAGGACGGTATCCGCCGCCTGAAGAAGAACAAGATCGCCATGGTCAGCTTTGTGTTCATCATTGCCATTGCCATCTTTGCCTACCTGCTGCCCGCCGTCTGGCCTTACAGCTATTCCGAGCAGATGAAGGGCAGCAACAACCTGAAGCCCTTTGAGTACTCTGCTTCCGAGCAGGCACGTATCGACGCGGGCGAAAAGGTGTTCCCGCACATTCTGGGCACCGACCGTATGGGTCGTGACTTTGCTGTGCGTATCATGATGGGCACCCGCGTCAGCCTGTCTGTCGGTCTGATCGCTTCTGTGCTGGTGCTGATCATCGGCGCCACCTATGGTGCGGTTGCGGCCTTTGCCGGCGGCTGGGTGGACAATATCATGATGCGTATTACAGATATTCTGTACACCATCCCCGATATTCTGCTGATCATCCTGCTGGGCATGGCTCTGAAAGATCCGCTGGATGCACTGGCTACCAAGCCCGGCTTCAAGTGGATGCAGACCCTTGGCCCCAACATGATCTCCATCTTCATCATCTTTGCTCTGCTGTACTGGGTCGGCATGGCGCGTATCGTCCGCAGCCAGATCCTGATCCTGAAGGAGAGCGAGTACGTTACCGCTGCCCGCGCACTGGGCGCTTCCAGCGGTCGTATCATCAAAAAGCATCTGCTCACCAACTGCATCGGTACCCTGATCGTTACCACCACCCTGCAGATCCCGGCTTCCATCTTCACCGAGAGCTACCTGAGCTTCATCGGTCTGGGCGTTGCAGCTCCGCTGCCTTCTCTGGGTTCTCTGGCTACCGATGCCGTCAAGGGCATGAACACCTACCCCCATCTGCTGATCGCCCCCGCACTGATGATCAGCGTGATGATCCTTGTGTTCAACCTGTTCGGCGATGGCCTGCGCGATGCCTTTGATCCGAAGCTGAAGAATTGATGAGGTGAACAGAAATGAGCGAGAAAATTCTTGATATCAAAGATGAACGCCTTTCTTTCTTCACCCCCGCGGGCGAAGTAAAGGCACTGAACGGCGTTTCCTTTACCATGAATCAGGGCGATGTTCTGGGCGTTGTGGGTGAGTCCGGCTCCGGTAAGTCGGTCACCGCCTACTCCATTATGGGCCTGACCGCTTACCCCGGCAAGCTGGTGGGCGGCAAGGTGTGGTTCAACGGCCACGAGATTGAGAACATGAAGGAGAAGGACTTCCGCAAGATCCGCGGCAACGAGGTCTCCATCATCTTCCAGGACCCCATGACCAGCCTGAACCCGGTGTACACCATCGGCAACCAGATCGTGGAGGTCATCCGCCTGCACACCAAAAAGAGCAAGCAGGAAGCTTGGGCACGCGCCGAGGAACTGCTGGAGCTGGTCGGCATCAACGAGCCGGAAAAGCGCCTGAAGCAGTACCCCCACGAGCTGTCCGGCGGTATGCGCCAGCGCGTGATGATCGCCATTGCACTGGCCTGTGAGCCTAAGCTGCTGATCGCTGACGAGCCCACCACCGCACTGGACGTGACCATTCAGGCACAGATCCTTGAGCTGATGCAGGATCTGCGCAAGAAACTGGGCATGAGCATCATCATGATCACCCATGATCTGGGCGTTGTGGCTTCCATGTGCGAGAAGATCGCCGTCATGTACGCCGGCCACATCGTGGAGTACGGCACCACCGACGAGATCTTCTACCAGCCGGGTCATGAGTACACCAAGGGTCTGATCAACTCCATCCCCAAGCTGAACACCGCAGAGCACGAGCGCCTTGTACCCATCGAGGGCACCCCTGTGGACCTGTTGAATCCGCCGGCCGGCTGCCCCTTTGCGCCCCGCTGCAAGAACTGCATGAAGATCTGTCTGAGCAAGATGCCCCCGCGCACCGAGCTTAGCGATACCCACTATACCTACTGCTGGCTGCAGCAGAAGGCTGCATTTGAGAAAGGGGAAAAGGCAGAATGAGTGAACACAAGACGCTGGTCGAAGTCCAGCACCTGCAGCAGTATTTCCCCGCCGGCGGTGTGGGCAAGAACCGCAAGTACGTTCAGGCTGTGGATGACGTAAGCTTTGCCATCCGCAAGGGCGAGACCCTTGGTCTGGTAGGTGAGTCCGGCTGTGGCAAGACCACCACCGGCCGCACCCTGCTGCGCCTGTACGAGCCCACCGGCGGTAAGATCTACTATGACGGCAACCTGCTGTTCGATAAGGACAACAAGATCGCAGTGGATATGCTGCCCTACCGCCGCCGGATGCAGATCGTTTTTCAGGATCCCTACGCAAGTCTGGACCCCCGCATGACCATTGGCGACATCGTGGGCGAGGGCATTGATATCCATCATCTGGCCGAGAACGAAAAGGACCGCCACGATAAGATCATCGCCCTGCTGGAGCGCGTTGGTCTGAACAGTGAGCACGCAAACCGCTACTGCCACGAGTTCTCCGGCGGTCAGCGTCAGCGCGTGGGCATTGCCCGTGCACTGGCTGTGAACCCCGAGTTCATCGTTTGTGACGAGCCTGTTTCCGCACTGGACGTTTCCATTCAGGCACAGGTCGTCAATATGTTCGAGGATCTGCAGCAGGAGATGGGTTTGACCTACCTGTTCATCGCCCATGACCTGAGCGTTGTCAAGCACATCTCCAACCGCATCGGCGTGATGTATCTGGGCAAGATGGTGGAGCTGGCCGACAGCTACGAGCTGATCGCCCACAGCATCCACCCCTACACCCGCAGCTTGATCTCCGCAATTCCGGTGGCAGACCCCATTACGGCCCGCCAGTCCAAGCGTATCGTGCTGCAGGGCGATGTGCCCAGCCCCCTGAACCCGCCGTCCGGCTGCCGTTTCCGCACCCGCTGCCCCTATGCAGACGAGCAGTGCGCCAACGAGGTGCCCGAGTTCAAGGAGGTCTCCACCGGCCACTGGGCAGCATGCCATCACCTTGACCGCGTGAAGTGAGAACACTTCACACCAGTAAAAGGTGAAAACAATTCAACTTGGTGCTGAAATGTTGTCACAAAATGGTTACAGTCCAGGTTTTGGACTTGTAACCGGCATGAGAACGCATTATAATCATTCGTGTTCCTCCGGTGTACATTTGCACCGGATCGAATATAGAGGCGGCTGGGGGAACCTGGCACACTCAAATTTGATATAAGGGAAGGATATTATTATGAAACGCATTTCTCGTCGTAATTTCCTCAAGGTTGCAGGCGTGGGTGCCGCTGCTCTGGGTCTGGCAGCCTGTGGCGGCAGCAAGTCCGGTTCTACCGCAACCTCCGGCACTGCTTCTTCCGCTGCTGGCTCTTCTACCGGCAGTGTCAACACCGCTGGCTTTACCGTCCAGTACGGCCCCAACCCCGAGACTCTGGATCCCTCTTTGAACAGTGCTGTTGATGGCGCCAACACCATCATCACCATCTTCGAGCCCCTGCTGATCATCAACGAGAACAACGAAGTTATTGGCGGCCAGGCTGAGAGCTGGGAAGAAAGCGAGGACGGCCTGACCTGGACCTTCACCATGCGTGACGGTCTGAAGTGGAGCGATGGCACCGACCTGACCGCTAAGGACTTCGAGTACAGCTTTAAGCGTATGGCTGATCCTGCTACCGCTGCTCCCTATGCAGCGACCTGCCTGGGCATGATCGATGGTTTTGACGCAGCACAGGCCGGTGATACCGATGCTCTGAACGTCAAGGCAAGCGACGACGGCAAGACCCTGACCATCGTGCTGTCCTACCCCTGCTCCTACTTCGACAAGATGGCTGCTTTCGCATCCATGAGCCCTGTGCAGCAGGCTACCGTTGAGGCCAACGGCGATGCATGGTGCACCTCCGCTGAGACCTTCGTCTCCAACGGCCCCTACATGATCACCGAGTGGACTCCCTCCGAGCGTATCGTTCTGACTAAGAACCCCAACTACGTTGGCGGCTGGGATAGCTCCAAGATCGTTTCCGACAGCATCACCCTGCTGCTGCTGGAGGACTCTTCCGCTGCCTTCGCTGCTTACAACAGCGGCGAGGCTGTCCTGATCAAGGACGTGCCCACCGACGAGATCCCCAGCCTGACCAAGGCAGAGGACGGCGGCGACTTCTATGTTGACACCATTCTGGGCACCTACTACGTCAGCATGAATCTGCAGCGTGATGCCTTCCAGAATGCCAAGGTCCGCAAGGCTCTGGCTCTGGCTATCGACCGCGACTACGTTGCCAACACCATCATGCAAGGCACCTACTCTGCTGCTTCCAACATTGTCGGCCCTGCCATCGTGGACGCGCAGGGCTACTTCTACGACAACGCAAACGGCGGTTCTCCCTACATTGCTGATGACTACGAGGCAAATCTGGCCGAGGCTAAGAAGCTGCTGGAAGAGGCTGGCTACCCCAATGGCGAGGGCTACCCCACCATCGAGTACAGCACCAACGATTCCGGCTACCATGTGCCTCTGGCAGAGTACCTGCAGCAGACTTGGGGCGATCTGGGCATTACCCTGACCATCAACAAGATGGAGTGGTCCTCCTTCACCCCCGCTCGTCGTGCAGGCGAGTACGATGTTGCCCGTAACGGCTGGGTCATGGACTACAACGATCCTTCCAACATGGTCGAGCTGTTCTGCACCGACAACGGCAACAACGATGGTAAGTACTCCAACCCCGACTTCGATG
>ERZ773170.2608-NODE-2608-length-10411-cov-89.827250_pt1 | contig 10411 bp, 8 predicted proteins | sample MGYA00581002_ERZ773170 | MGnify/ENA primary metagenome ERZ773170 (study PRJEB29015, sample SAMEA2737811) | human gut metagenome | biome: human gut; feature: human-associated habitat; material: faeces | place: China | collected 2012 ... | reverse complement strand
TGCTGATGAAGATTACGGCAGGCGAGATTATCCATGTAGATGCTGTGGGAATGTTCATCAACATTCTAATAGTTACGATTATCCCTGTGGCCATCGGCTGCGCTTTGAATTATATCTATGGCAAGAAGGATTGCTTCCCTACCATTCAGAGTCTGATGCCGGGCATCAGCGTTACGTGTCTGGCAATTATTGTGGGAGGTGTGATTTCTACGGTTCACGATGACTTGGTGGCTCGTGGCTTATCGCTTTTCCTCTGGACTTTTGCCGTGGTTTTCTGCCACAACACCCTGGGTTACTGTCTCGGTTGGCTTGCCGGGAAGCTGGCGGGATTCAATACTGCCAAGAAGCGCACCATGAGTATTGAGGTGGGAATGCAGAATGCCGGTCTTGCCACGGTTCTCGCGGGCAACTTCTTCGCCGCCCAGCCTCTTGCCGTATTGCCTTGCGCCATCAGTTGTGCATGGCACAGTATTTCGGGCACCATCCTTGCCGGAATCTATCTGAAATGGGATCACATGCATGAGAAGAAGTAAATGAATTCCAATTCGATTCTTGAATATGGGAAAGAATCTATGAATTACAATTCATGAATTCGGAAAAAGATAAATACACAAAAAAGGTCGTGAAGTTCTATCAGAAACCTCACGACCTTTTCTTATCTCATTACCTCACGGGTTAACAGGTTAACAGTTAACAACCGTTTTTTCTATAGTTACTTCCCCGTGGTCAGCAGCTTCACGGCACGCTGAACAATCTCGTTGGTCTCGTTCCAAACCTGGAAATATTGACTCATATCCCAAATATCTCGCGCTACAAGGGCCTTCAACTGTAGGGCGAGGTATTTCTTTGTCTGAGTCAATTCAGTCTCATCCTTCGGCTCTATCTTCTCTTTCTTGCCCTCAGCAATGATGCCTTCTATAAGCGAAGACGGAACCTCGTAGCTTGCCAGGAACTTGTTGAAATCCTTATACTGGCTCTTCAATTCCTTGCGATGCGCATCGATAAACTTCAGGCTGTGGTTGATGACGATGCTCTTGGCTGCCAGCTGACGGTGCATCTTGGTGTACTTGGTAGTATCCAGCGGAACGAAATAATCCGGCATGATGCCACCGCCACCATAAACCACACGGTGCTTGCGCAAAGTATAATACTTCAAGCTGTCGGAAAGATGGATGCTGTCCTGGTTGGTGAACTCGCCATGCTTGTAGCGATTGTCGAGATCCATCGCATAATCCAGTCTGTCTCCCTTCTTATACGGCTTCTGGATACATCTGCCGCTAGGCGTATAATAATGTGCGATGGTGAGGCGAATCTCGCTGCCATCATCGAAGGTGAGCGGACGCTGAACCAATCCCTTGCCGAAGGTTCTGCGACCTACCACCACTCCACGATCCTGATCCTGAATGGCTCCGGAAACAATCTCTGCGGCAGAAGCTGTAAACTCATTGGTAAGCACTACCACCTTACCCTTGCGCCATCTTCCGTTAGCCTGCGCCTTATACTCCTGACGGGGAGCTGCACGACCACTGGTATAAACGATGAGATCTCCCTTCTGCAGGAACTCGTTGGCTATCTGAGCCGCTGCCTGAAGGTAGCCGCCGCCATTATCTTCAAGGTCGAAGATCAAGTCTTTCATTCCCACTTTCTTGAGCGAATCCATCGCCGAAGTCACCTCCTTGTAGCTGGTCAGTCCGAAGCTTCCCAGTCGGATGTATCCGATTCCCGGACGAATCATATACGCCGCATCCATGGTGGTTACCGGAATCTTATCGCGCTTCACCTTGAAAGTAAGCTTGTCCTTGATGCCCCGGCGCACGATGGTAAGATTCACCATCGTGCCCTTAGGACCGCGAAGGCGCTTCATGATTTCCTCCTTGCTCATCTTCACGCCCGAAATAGCCGTATCATTCACCGCAACGATGCGGTCGCCAGCTATGATTCCCACCTTCTCGGAAGGACCATTCACTACGGGCTGGATGACGAGCAAAGTATCATCTACCATGTTAAACTGCACGCCAATGCCATCGAAACTGCCATTCAGCGGTTCATTCATCGCCTTGGTTTCCTTGGCTGTGGCATAAGAGGAATGAGGGTCGAGCTTCTCGAGCATACCACGGATGGCATCCTCCACGAGCTTGTTCTCATCCACACTATCCACATAGAGATTGGTAATGGCGATTTCCGCCCTACCCAACTTCTCTATCGGGCTGTTCTTGCCCATCTTGATACGCAGCTGGGCACTGGCAGAAGTTACTGCCAGGAACGCCACGAGCGCAAATAAAATTATCTTCTTCATTTCCTTAAACTTCGTTCTTCACTTTTCACTTATCCTAATCTAGCGGTGCTGAATCTTCCTCCGGAATATCCTCCTCAATCACCAGGTTATCGATGATGAAGTTCTGACGTTCCATCGTATTCTTACCCATATAATACTCCAGGAGTTTCTGCACCTGGTCGGTCTTGTGGAGCGTAACCTGCTCCAATCGCATATCCGGACCGATGAAATGGGCAAACTCCTCTGGCGAAATCTCTCCCAAACCCTTAAATCGGGTGATTTCCGGGTCAGGACCAAGGTTTCTGATGGCTTGCTGTCGCTCCTCATCGCTGTAGCAGTAATGCGTGATGAAATCGCCTTTCTTCTCCTTAGGGCCCAACTTGGCATCGGCATCAGCCACCGCCTGCTTGTTCTTGATTTTGGTTCGTTTGTTGCGTACTCGGAACAATGGGGTCTGAAGCACATACACGTGGCCCTTCTTGATGAGGTCAGGGAAGAACTGCAGGAAGAAGGTGATGATGAGCAATCGGATGTGCATTCCATCTACATCGGCATCGGTAGCCACAATCACCTTATTATATCTCAATCCGTCCAATCCGTCCTCAATATCGAGGGCAGCCTGGAGCAGGTTGAACTCCTCGTTCTCGTAAACCACCTTCTTGGTCAGACCATAGCAGTTTAACGGCTTGCCTCGCAGCGAGAATACCGCCTGGGTGTTCACGTCGCGGCTCTTAGTGATGCTTCCGCTGGCAGAATCACCCTCGGTGATGAAGATGGAACTAGCCTCCTTCTGCTCGTTCTTGGCGTCGCTGAAGTGGATGCGGCAATCGCGCAGCTTGCGGTTATGAAGGTTCGCCTTCTTGGCACGCTCACGCGCCAGTTTGGTAACGCCAGCCATCGCCTTGCGCTCACGCTCACTCTCCTTGATCTTGTTCTCCAGAATCTCAGCCACATCCTTGTGGATATGGAGATAGTTATCTACTTCCTTCTTCAGAAAATCGCCCACATACTTATTGATGGTTTCGCCTCCGTTCGGAGACATTGTGGTACTTCCGAGCTTAATCTTCGTCTGACTCTCAAACACCGGCTCCTCAACGTTCAGGGCGATGGCAGCCACCAGTCCGTTTCGGATGTCGGCATACTCATACTTGCCGTAGAACTCCTTGATGGTTCTGGCGATATGCTCCTTGAAGGCACTCTGATGAGTACCGCCCTGGGTGGTGTGCTGGCCGTTTACGAAGGAATAGTACTCCTCGCCATACTGATTGGTATGGGTAAAGGCAATCTCGATGTCTTCGCCTTTCATGTGAACAATCTCGTAAAGACCTTCATTGGTCATGTTATCGGTCAGGAGATCCTTCAAACCATGACGGCTGAGGATGCGGCGACCATTGTGCATGATGGTGAGTCCGGTGTTCAGATAAGTATAGTTACGGAGCATGGTTTCCACGAAATCATCATGGAAAGAATAGTTCTTGAACAGGGTATTATCCGGTTCGAAGAAGATAAAGGTACCGTTCTCGTCCTCCGTATCTTCGGTAACATCGCTCTGCAGAATACCTTTCTCAAACTTCAGATGGCGCACCTTGCCGTCGCGGTATGACTTCACCTCGAAATGAGAGCTGAGGGCGTTCACTGCCTTCACACCCACTCCGTTCAAGCCCACACTCTTCTTGAACGCCTTGCTGTCGTACTTACCACCGGTATTCAGCACGCTCACAGCCTCGACAAGTTTACCTTGAGGAATACCACGACCATAGTCGCGCACGCTGACCCGCAGATGATCTTCGATATCAATCTCCAATCTGGCACCAGCCCCCATCTTGAACTCATCAATAGAGTTATCTACCACCTCCTTGAGAAGCACGTAGATTCCATCCTCCGGCAAGTTACCGTCACCCAGACGACCGATATACATACCAGGACGGGTACGCACATGCTCCATATCGCTCAAGTGCCGGATATTGTCGTCGGTATATTCCACCGGCTGCTGCTCCTGTGGGGCTTTCAATTCATTATTATCTTCTGACATAAAATCCTCCTATGTTTTAGGGGGAATCAAGAGAAATTAAGGAGTTATGATGAAAAGACATCCGTCTTGACCTCCCTAACTCCTTAACTCACTTAATTCCTTATTTAATAATCTTCTTGTAGCATTTTCTGCGCTTATGCATCACTGGGGTCAAAGCTCCCCACTGTCCCTGCACGCCCGCATTGGTTTCCAGCTCTACCTGGGTTTCACCCCATTCAATGCCGTACTTCTGGTACCATGGAATCAGGTCGGCAAAGAGAAGCGCATTGGCTCCCTTGGCACGATATTCAGGGAGAATACCGATGAGGAGGAGGTCAACGATGTTGGTCTTGTGCATCTTGATGGCTCTCAGCACGTGGAACCAGCCGAAAGGCAGCAATCTGCCACGGCGGCACTTTCTCAGGGCATGAGTCAACGACGGCATGGTGATTCCCACACCGATGAGCTTATGCTCTCCGTCCGTCCAATCCTCAATGCAGGTGATGAGGTTGAAGTCGAGGAAACCGAGATACGACTTGATAAGCTGGTCTATCTGCTTCTGTGAGAGTTCAGAATATCCATAGAGATCCTTGTAGGTATCGTTGATGAGATCAAAGATTTTCTGACCCATTCCGCCCTGGAAGATATCCTTCTTGGTAAGCTTGCGCACATGGAGATTGTAACGTTTCTCAATCATCATCGCAATCTTGGCGTACTTCTCAGGCACCTCATTCGGCACCATAATCTTGAACTCCACGTATTTGTTGTCCACCTCGAAACCCTCCAGAGCCTCGATGTGCTCCGGATAGTAAGCGTAATTATAGATGGTAGGCATGGTGCCGAGCTGGTCGAATCCCCAGACGAGCATACCCTCAGGGTCCATATCGGTAAATCCAAGCGGACCTACCACATCCTCCATGCCTTTCTCGCGGCCATATTTCTCAACGGCATCCAGAAGAGCCTTCGAAACCTCACGGTCGTCGATGAAGTCAATCCATCCAAAGCGAACGGATTTCTTTCCCCACTTATTGTTTGCCTTATGGTTGATGATAGCAGCGACGCGACCTGCCAGCTTTCCATCCTTATAGGCAAGATAATACTCTGCCTCGCAGAACTCGAACGCCGCGTTCTTATCCTTGCTCAGGGTATTCATTTCGTCGCTGAAAAGATTAGGCACATCGTATTCGTTGCCTTCGTAGAGGTCGTAGTGGAAGTCGATGAACGTCTTCAAATCCTTCTTGCTTTCGACCTTTTTAATTTCTATTAATGACATGATTTCAAACTAGTTTGCAATATTATAGGATGCAAAAATAGCAATATTTCGCCAAACGACCAAATATTGCTATCTTTATTTTCAGTTTTTTAGGGGTTCAAGAATGATTACGAGCCACAAAGTGGCTTATATCACCCGATTAGTGGTGGTTTTGGCGGACTACTCAAAACTCCCTATTGGTATGAGTAATCGTCTTACTGTTGTACAACAACACCAAATCTATTCAACTTCCTGTCTGATTTTCATTGATTTTTGCAACAAGTTCCTCTGGCATGAAGTCTTCCATCTTAGAAAAGGCAAACCATTTCTTACCTAAGTCCTTGATGGAGGCTCCCACATGATAAACCGTATCATCAATACAAAGAAAACGATCGTGGGAACGACGGAAGACTGAGATTTCTATCGGAGGATATTGGCTATTATGGCGATCAACATCAAGACGAAACTGGCGACTTATCTGCTGAGTATAAATGATGGCAGAAACTGTATCTTCCCGCTTATCTAATAAAGTCAAAACCGATTCATCCACATAATTATCTATGAGGATGATACGCTGCTTGGCACTCTTTACGAGTTCTGATACAAAAGAATAAGCATCATAGATTTGGTTATCAAAGAAGATTCCTTGCTTCGGTTTATGCATACCTTCGTCCAAACGACGGAAAATTTCGTCTATACGATGGTCTTGTACTTCTTGATGAGCAAGAATCTCGGCCTGAACCTTATTAGACTCCAACTGATTAAATTCGATTGTTTCCAACCGTTGGAAAATCGCCGCATTATTCGCCATAAAATGGCGCATAGATACGAATGCTCGCATGATGCGGATGTTTACTTCAACAGCTGTCGATGACTTCAAGACTCCACTAAGCATAGCTACCCCTTGCTCTGTGAAAGCATAAGGCAGTTTTCTTACACCGCCCCAACTTGATATCGCAATTTGCGACTTCAAGTTATCAAATTCATTTGAGGTCAATTGAAACATAAAGTCTTCAGGGAAACGCTCTATATTACGTTTTACCTGCTCATTCAATCTTCTTGTTTCTACTCCATACAGCTCAGCCAAGTCACGGTCAAGCATCACTTGTTGTCCTCTGATAACTCGTATCAGAGACTCCACTTTACTTTCTATAGGCAGTTGCTGTCCTTCCACCTGTTCCAATTCCTTCTCCTTTGCCATTTCCTTTAGATTTGAATATTTCGGCAAAGATACAACTATTATTGGAAACGTGCAAGGATTTTCTAGAATGTTTTTGTTTGAGGTGCCAAATTGGAACCTTAAACGATACAATAGGATGAATTCAAAGCCACAAATTGTTAGCTTGTAGAAGTTTGGAAGTCGCAAATTGCGACTTCCAAACACAAATATCACTTGATAGCATCTTCAAGTCATTACCCTTTATCTTGACGATGATTATGCATTCATTCGCCTTGACGAAATGACAAATACTTTGCTCCACCTTAACACTACCAAAGTTCATTTTAGGAGGTTACCACATCAACTGCATTCTATTTAAAGATTATTATATCATAATCCTACTTACCATCAAAATTACCGAGCTCTTCTATGCACATCGCTCGTATCGGCTCTACAAATATCCTTAAATTCGCAACACTACACTTTATTTTTACGAGCAAAGACCTACAAAAAGTTACTCGAATTTATCATGTCAGAAATTCTGCTTATCTTAGTACTGCAAAAAATAATAAAACTCTGAATGATATGGCAAAAGTACAAATAAAATCTGAGAAACTCACTCCTTTTGGAGTTTTTTTTCGATTATGGAGCAATTTGATGCTCTTTTAGCTCAAACCATAGATTCCATCGGATTATCACAACATTTGGATAATCCGATAGAAAACTACGTCCGGTCACTAACCATCGGAAGAAAGAACAATATGTTCTGTGGAAACCGTGATGCGGCTGAGGAAGCAGCCATTATATACACTATGATGGGATGCTGCAAGTTGGCTGGTGTTCACTTCCGAAAATGGACACCCTACTTCTTGACTCATATACATGGGTATGATAATGATTATTCAAAAGACTTGGCAGACTTCCTGCCACTGAGACTAAGAGAGAAGAGAATTTTGTAATGTCCCTCTGAAATTCTCGATACTTCTTCTAAATTTCTTTGAGTATCTCCGAAAATCTTGTAGAATTTTGAAGATATCTACAAGATTTTAAGAGAATATGCAAGACGGGGTTAGCCGATGGTTTACTATGAGAAATGAAAGGGAAAGCCATATCGTCTTGTCATACAGAGACCAAGGCGAATAGATGAAAACCTAGACATTTGGGACGGAGAATATACCTACAGATATATACTGACCAACGATTACAAGTCGAGTGCAAAAAATATCGTGGAATTCAACAATCTTCGTGGTGGCAAGGAACGCATCTTCGATGACATAAACAATTTTTTGGGTGGAATAGATTACCAAAATCGTCATAGCACAGAATACAGTATTCCTGCATATGACAGCTCTCATCAGAAACTTCTATAAAGTTATTGTGCAGAGATTGAGAACCCTTGAATTTGGATTGGATGCCACCAGCAGAATCAAGACCTTTGTTTTCAAGTTCATCGCTGTCCCTACCAAATGGGTTAAGACAACGCGTAATCATGTATTGAACATTTATGCAGACAACTATGCTTATGCCAACCTGTTCAAGACAGACTGTGGTTAAAAACCATGTCTTTCTTGTAAAACCTACGTATTTCCTAAAACCGCTTTATGGGGTAAGGAGATTTTGTGTCTGCGACGTTTCTGTTGTGCAAAGAATATGTATAATAAAATATTTTTTGTCGTTTTACAAGCAAAATCCCACTAACCCCTATAGGTTGCGTATTTGAGGTTAAATTAGAAGATTTCGTCAAAGATACAACAAAAATCGAAAACAAACAAGAGTACTTGCTTTTTTATGTAGTCAGTATGGGCTTTTTTACCTATACTGACTATTTAAACATAGAATTCGCAGTTTTACAACGTAACCACAAGCTTAGCTATCAAGAATTCTAAGCTTTCTCCGTTATCACCAGCACATGGCTTTCATCATTCAGTGTGGTGGCGAAAATATAGGTTTCACCACCATCTTTCAACTTCAATCGCTTGCGCAATTCTGCCACGGAAAGGGGGAAATTACGGGTGGCGATATTCGCCTTGGTGATTCCGGCAAGATGACGCTTCAACTCCTTCTTATTAAAGGAAGAAACGGCGATGATGCGGAAACTTCTGCCTGGGAATGCCTCGATAGGCGCCTGGCTCACGAAAAGATGGCTGTTCTTGGAAAGCATCCTTGCATCATAGCGCCCGGAAAGAACACCGAAACAGCCGGCTTTCATCAACGACGCATTCGGCTCGTAAAGATACTGCATCTCTTCAAGGGTAGATGGGGCTATCTTCACCTGAGAAAACTCCATATCCAACTCATCGCAGACGAAGGATTGCGCATCATTGACGCAATAAATGCGGAGATTTTCGTCCATATTTCGCGCTGAGAGCACTAAAAGGAGCTCCTTGCACTCATTGTTCACGGAGATGATATGAACCTCTCTCACGCGGCTTAATTCGCTTACGGCACGGTGCCAGTCGAGCATCGGAGAGAGTTTGATGATGACGTAATCAGCCTTCGAAAGCATTTCTTCCTGCAAAACGGTGACATCGGGCGTGCAATCCTTCAAGGATACTACCTTGTTGCCCGCATCGTCTCTACGGGCAGGATCTATGAAGATTAACTTAAGACCAAGCTTGGTCTTAAGTAATGACAGAGGTTGGTCATAAGTGATGCCTAAAGAATCATCAGTTGATGCAGCATCATCTTTCTTTGGCAGAAAAGAATGAAGAACCTCTATTCCATCCCCATTCTTCACGATGGCGTTCTTCAAGCCCAGTCGCTCAAAGTTCTCCTTAGCCGCCTCGCAGAGATGAGCCTGACGCTCCACATACATCGACTTCACTCCCAATCGGGCTGCGATATAAGAGAAATCTACTCCAAAACCACCAGTCAGATCTACAAACCCGATTTCTTCAGAAAATGATGAAGATACCGGCAAGGCGAGCAATCTCGCAGCCAATTCTGCCTTGTAAAGTGCAGTAGATTCAGAGGAGCATTGCTCCATAGAAATATGAGGAGGATAGATGATGCCTTCGAGACTTGCCCAACGAGGCAACTTGACACGAGCCATCTTTCGCCCGCGAATCTGATCGAGAGCGAAAGGCATATCTACTTCCGGATACTTGCTTCCGAGAAAAGCCAGCTGGCGGACATCATCGTCCTGGTGCTGGCGAATAAAGTCTTGAGTAGCTTGGTTCATCATTTATGCTCTTTTTATATCTTTATGGAATGGTACTTTATATTTTTATAGCTTAATACTTCTGTTCTTTTAAAACTCTCACGACATAAGGAATATTGCCTGGCAATGGCAAAAAATTGCCCTCCTAAGGGGCAAAAAATGCCATGGCAAGGCAAAAATTGGAATGAGGCCTCCGCAGTAAAAAAGCCTACTCTCGTTTTTACTCTTCACCCTTCACCTTTTCGTCTGAAACCCCGATAAACACAGGGGATTCGAGAGGTGAAGAGTGGCGCTGACCCTTCACCACTCTTCACCACTCTTCACCTATCCCTATAAAAAGGTGAAGGGTGGGTGAAGAGTCACTTCAACTCTTCACCCACCCAACTACCTATCCTTCAATCACTTACACCCAAAAGGTGAAGAGTGAAGGGTTTTTGAGAAAATTCTCTCGCATCCGTAAAGATGCAGAGAGAAAATTCCTGTGTCTCAAGAGATACGGTGGATTAGTCAGCCAACTTAGCCTTCAAGAACTCACGGTTCAAGCGGGCGATGTT
>ERZ773170.2606-NODE-2606-length-10418-cov-5.507672_pt1 | contig 10418 bp, 10 predicted proteins | sample MGYA00581002_ERZ773170 | MGnify/ENA primary metagenome ERZ773170 (study PRJEB29015, sample SAMEA2737811) | human gut metagenome | biome: human gut; feature: human-associated habitat; material: faeces | place: China | collected 2012 ... | reverse complement strand
ATGGACAACTACCCGGAGCCGAACGTGCTGCCGCGAGCGGCGGACGACGAGGAGACGGCAAGGACACTTTCCAAGGTGATCCCGGCGGTGCTGGAGCAATGCAACTACGAGCAGGTGTACAGCGACACATGGTGGCGCAAGCTCAAGACCGGCACCGGTGTGAAGGGCATCTTCTGGGACCCGGTGCTGCGGGGCGGGCTGGGAGACATCAGCATCCAGAGCGTGAATTTGCTGATGCTGTACTGGGCACCGGGCGTGGAGGACATTCAGCAGTCGCCGCACCTGTTCAGCCTGAGCCTTGAGGACAACGAGCAGCTGGTGGGGCGCTTCCCGCAGATGGAGGGGCACACCGGCAAGGGGCTGGACGTGGGGCAGTACATCCACGACGACAGCATTGACACCACCGACAAGAGCGTGGTGGTGGACTGGTACTACAAGAAGGCGCAGCCCGGCGGACAGACGGTGCTGCACTACTGCAAGTACTGCAACGGCGTGGTGCTGTATGCCAGCGAGAACGACCCGCAGCTGGCGCAGCGGGGATTTTACGACCACGGGAAATACCCCTTTGTGTTTGACCCGCTGTTCATGGAGGAGGATTCCCCGGCGGGGTTTGGGTACATCGATGTGATGAAGGACACCCAGACCGCCATTGACGAGATGAACCACGCCATGGACGAGAACGTGAAGCTGGCGGCAAAGCAGCGCTTTGTGCTGAGCGACACGGCGGGGGTGAACGAGCAGGAGCTGGCGGACTTTAGCAAGGACATTGTGCACGTGGTGGGCCGACTGAACGAGGACAGCTTCCGTCCGCTGCAGACGAACGTGCTGAGCGGCAACTGCATGAACTACCGGGATGCCCGGGTGAGCGAGCTGAAGGAAGTGAGCGGCAACCGGGACGTGAGCCAGGGCGGAACCACCAGCGGTCTGACCGATGCCAGTGCCATTGCGGCGTTACAGGAGGCGGGCAGCAAGCTGAGCCGGGACATGCTGAAGAGCGCGTACCGGGCGTTTGCGAAGGAGTGCTACCTGATCATTGAGCTGATGCGACAGTTCTACGACGAGCAGCGGGTGTACCGCATTACCGGCGAGAGCGGCGGGGTGGAGTATGCCACCTTCAGCGCGTAGCAGCTGCGCGGAGTGCCCGGCGGCGTCGTGGGCGGGGTGCAGCTGGGCGACCACGAACCGGTGTTCGACATTGTGGACGGAAAGATGAACCTGCAGTATTTCGCTGCAACGGGGGCGACCGCTGCCAGCGGCAGAAACAGGGAGCCGAGGTTGGGGCCGTGGCCAGCAGGACACGAGTGCCGCTCAAGGCACGAAGTGGACGCTGGAAGCCACAACCCGTTTGGTGGCATGGATCTGCAGCTGTTTGCAGATGGTGACGGTGGCGCTGCCGGAGAGGGCGGCGCAGAGGCAACCCCGGCGGTGCAGGAGCCTGCGCTGCGTCCGGCACAGGAGCGGCTGGCACGGCGCAGCGGTGCACTGCGGGGAAAGGCAAGCCCGGCGGAACAGCCCCCTCAGCTGAGCGGTCAGCCGGAGATGCAGCCGCAGGAAGGTGAGAAGCCGACCGAGGAGAAGCCGCAGGAGCAGAAGGCGGAAAAGACCCCGGAGGAAAAGCGCAAGGCCTTTGGGGCGCTGGTGCGGGACGGCGGCGAGTACAGCGACATTTTCAACGAGGTGATGCAGCAGGCCATCATCAAGGCGGGCGAGGCGGTGCACGCGGACCCCAAGGCGGCTGCCCTGCCGCAGGCGCTGAGCGAGGCCTACGGCATCGATGGCGAGGATGTGGACGGACTGATCGAGGCCGTGAAGAACGGCAAGGTGAAGGACAACGCCTACTAATCGGGATGGTGACGAGCGACAAGACCGGGGACGAGGACACGGAGGGCGCAATCAATGAACTGGCAGACGACCTTTTGAAGGGCGACAGCGAGAGCGTGACCGACGCGCTGGAGAGCGTACGGGCAAAGGATGCACAGGAGGAGCTGGACAGGCTGCTGCGGGCGGGCAAGAGCCTTGGAAGCGTGAAGAGCAAGATCACCACAGTATGCAAGCCGGAGTATGTGGCGGGCAGCGAATATGACCGGGAACAGCTGGGTGAGATGCTGCTGGCGCTGCGGGATGCGGATAATAACCCGCTGTACACCCAGAAAACGCTGGACGGCTGGGTGAGCGATGCCGAAAAGAAGAGCAAAGCGCAGACCAACGACCCGCGGGCAGACCTGCGGTAAAGACAAACAATAACAAACAAAGACGAACACCCCGGCGGCTGAGAAGGGACAGCTGCCGGGGTGTGTTTTGTGTAAGAATGTCCGCAGGTGTTTTGCAAAGCGGGATGCGGTAGACTGGACACAGGAAAGGAGGCCGGGAGATGCTGGTAAGAATTGTGAAAAGAACCTTTAGCGGGGCAGAGTACTGCCCGGAGCAGAAGGTTTTGAAGCTGGGCGGCGAGGGTAGCACTGGGGTGGAGACACTGGAATTTGAGCTGCCGGAGGAATGGGCCGGTATGGCGGTGACGGTGCATGTGCAGCAGCTGGACGGCACGCTGCCGCAGCCGGTGCTGCTGGGAGAGGACAGGTGTCTGGAGGTGGACAGGATGTTCACCTCCAGCGAAAAGGGGCTGTGGATGCTGCGGGCAATGGACGGCAACGGATACTGTGCCATGACAAGGCCTGCGCGATACGAGTGCTACGAGACTTTTACCGCGGACGGGGACACCGAGATCACCCCGAGCCAGTACGAGGCCTTTGTGGCGCAGGTACTGGGGGCGGCGAACACGGCAAGCCAGAAGGCAAAGGACGCGCAGAGCGCGGCGGACAGGGCAGAAGGTGCAGCGGGAGAGGCACAGAAAGCCAAGGCCGCCGCTGCGGACAGCGTGCAGCAGGCAAAGGGCGAGGCAGAAAGTGCACAGACGGCGGCGCTGAGCCAGAGCAACTGCGTGGTGGACGGAGGAAACAAAAAGTATAAGTACTTTGAGATCATCGTCAACAACGTTGAAGATCTGGAAGTTCGGAACGTGATCTTTTGGAAGGGCGCGAACATGGTGCTGGAGGGGTGCAAAAACATCTGGTTCGTCAACTGCACATGGGAAGGCATCAACCCGAACGGTGTAAACAAAATATGGACCTGCGGCATCCGGCTGCGGGGACGCATGGAGAACGGCGAGAGCATTTGGTGCGAAAACATTTGGATCGAAGGATGCATATTCCAGAATGTCTGGTATAACCCGTATGTGAATAACGGCAGACCGCAGGATGTTTCGGACGCTGCGATTTTACCATAGCTTTTTTAAATTTCTATCCACGCCCTCCTCGCGGAGGGCGACTGGCGCTGCCAGACACCATGCGACGGTGCCCACCTATTTCTATCCACGCCCTCCGCGAGGAGGGCGACCTCTTTGTGACCATTGCCGATTACCTCCGGCATTGATTTCTATCCACGCCCTCCGCGAGGAGGGCGACCTGGCAGATGAACTGAGAACTACCGGCAAGGTGTGATTTCTATCCACGCCCTCCGCGAGGAGGGCGACACTTGCGAAAAACCGTAGCAGTACAGCAGTATTATATTTCTATCCACGCCCTCCGCGAGGAGGGCGACCCATGGCTACCGGCAAAAACATACAAAGTACCAATTTCTATCCACGCCCTCCGCGAGGAGGGCGACCAGTAGGCTTAGTCCTTGCATGAGGTATGGCATATTTCTATCCACGCCCTCCGCGAGGAGGGCGACGTCCGGGCTCGTTACGCCCCACGTGCCAGATAGATTTCTATCCACGCCCTCCGCGAGGAGGGCGACGCTTTTCGGACAATGCTCTTGATGTCGCATTCATCTATTTCTATCCACGCCCTCCGCGAGGAGGGCGACAGCAAAAACAGAGAGAAAACACCCTGCTTTTGTCTCATTATACACCTCTCTGCACAAATTGCAAAGAGATGTCTGCAAACCAAACCGCAAAATCACACCGTTACTCGCGCAAACGGCTGGTTTTCCGGTGCGAAGCGTCCCGGAAAACCATGTGTGCTGCCGATTCGCACTGGCCGGACATCAAAAGATCAGCACGCTGTCTTGGGCAAATTCTGGGTGCAGTCCAACGTGCTCGACCTTGGTCTGGTAGTTGTTGCCCAGCTGGTAGAACCGCAGACTGTCCAAGGCAGGGTCGATCAGGGCGGTCAGCTCTGCTTTGAGAACTGCGTACTGCGAAGCGTTCAGCAGGCATTCGAACACGGAATTTTGCACCCGCTGCCCATGATCTACGCACTTCTTGGCAACCTTGCGCAGCCGCTTGCGTCCGGCGGAGGTCTCGGTGTTTACATCGTAGGTGATCAGTACCAGCATGATTGCACCTCATTTCCAGAAAAACGGAGGGTAAACCTCTAAATCGCCCCGCAGAGTGCGCGCCAGTAGCAACGCCTGCACATAAGGCACAAGCCCCCAGCAGAGCTTTTCCTTCAAAAACGGGTGGGTGATGACTTCGCGCTTTTTCTGCTGCCATGCGTTCAGGAATGCACGGCGTCCCTCCTCGGTCAGCAGAACGGCACCGTTTTCCTGCTTTTCAAAGTGCTTTGCATTCAGCACTTTCTGGTTGATACAGGACAACACGAACCGGTCAGCCAGAACGGTGCGCAGCTCTTCCATCAGATCCAGTGCAAGGCTGCGCCGCCCGGGACGGGCGCGGTGCAGAAAGCCCACATAAGGGTCCAGCCCGGCACCCTCTAGCGCGGCGGCGCAATCGCTGGCCAGCAGGGAATAGGCAAAGGACAGCAGCGCATTCACGTTATCCAGCGGCGGTCTGCGGCTGCGGCAGGTGAACACAAAAGCATCGTTCTGCTGTAAGATCAGCGCGTTGAACCGGTCAAAGTACCGCTGTGCAGCTTCGCCCTCCAGCCCGCGCAGCTGCTCCAGATCCTCGCAGCCTTCCACCAGCGGTAGGGCAGCCGCCAGTTGTGCGCTGGTCTGTTTCAATTCGTCCACGGGCACCCGCTGCGGGTGGTCCCGGGTGGCGCGCTCCAGCACCCAGCGGGCATTGTAAACCTTGCCCAGAATAAAGCTGCGGGCATAACTGCAACTGAGCGCCTCGCTGGCGGCAACGGCGTACTGGGTCTGCCGCAGCAATACGTTGCCGCGTTCCTCGCCCACAGTGCGCGCTAAAAAGCGTCCGCGCGGGGTATAAAAGCTCAGGTCGACGCCCATGCGCCCGCATTTGCCCATCAGCGCAGGGCTGGCACCGGCGTAACTGAAGCAGAGGATGCTTTCCAGCGTGTGCAGCGGCACCCGCCCGACCTCAGCTTTTCCACGGCTGACCACAACGTTTTCGCCGTCCAGCGTGAGGTAAGCGTCCTCGCTGAGGACGAACAGGGAGTTCAGGAATTGCCGCATGGTGTCACCTCCGTGGCCGTCTCGTCCAGATAGCGCCGCAGATAAGCCTTGGCGTCTGCCTTCTGGCAGAGCATCGGCAGACAGAGCTCTTTCAGGGAACAGGCGTTGCAGTGCTTGCCGGGCTTTACCTTTGGGGTGTAGCCGCGGGCAAAATACTGGTTCATTTCGTCCGCTATCTGCCGGGTGGTGCTGCGCAATTCGTCGGTAAAAGGTACGACCTCCCGCCGCTTCGTCTCGCAGTAATACAGCGCCCCTTCCGGGATATGGCACACCAGCATTTCCTCCAGCGCCATGGCCTGTGCGCATAATTGCAGCCGGTCGGCATCGGTTTCCTTTGCGTGGCCGTGCTTGTACTCCACCGGGTAGGGCTGCCAGCGCCCGGGGGTGCTTTGCAGCGGGATGCCATCCGCAAAAGCCCGGAACTCCACCACGTCACAGTTGCCGGACATCCGCAGCCGGTGGCTGGTCACCCGCATTCCCCGAGTGATCAGCAAATCGCCCCGGCGCTCGGTGCGGGTGTCATCGTGGCAGCGGGCATGGTTCAGCTGTCCTTCGGTGGTGCGCAGATTTTCTGCCCATTGTTGCTCCAGATGGATCAGTGCCCACTGGCGGCGGCAGAAGGCAAAATGCTGGATGCCGGACATTTGCAGGTAGTCATCCGGCGCGTCCATCAGTGGAACCTCTCGCAGTGTACACCCTCCGGCAGGGTGTCGGCCACCGTGACGGTGTAGTCCTGATAGCTGCGGGGCGCGACCACCTCGGCCTTGTGCGCCACGGTAACGGCATCGAACAGCTTATAAGCGGGCGCATTGCCCAGCTCGGAATCGTGCTTGAACACGATCAGCTCCCGCACGGCCATCTTGCCGCGTGCAGCACTGTGGTCGTTCTCGAACATATTCAGGATAGCCTGCCACAGCAGCTGCAAGTCCTCTTCCGAGAAGCCGGTGGTCTTGCGGGCAAGATTGGCAGAAACGTAACCCTCGGCACGGTACAGGCCGTAGGGCACGATATGCTTGTTGCCCATTTCACTGTTCTTCTTTTCAGCGTCTGCCTCGGTGGTGATGGCTACGCGGGTAATGGTCACCTCCTGCGGTACGATAGGGTCAACAGAGCGGGCAAAGCTCAGCTGCACTGGCCCGCGCACCTGGCCGCAGTTCAGCGCACCCTTGACAAAGGTGGTCATCACGGCACCGAAGGTGCGGATATCGTAGAAATGTTCGCACATATAATCCCGCAGCTTGCGGTCGATATCCGGGTCGCTTTTCTTGGCCTTTTTCAGGTCGTCCTTGGGGGTCAGACCGTTGTGCTCCAGCGCCTCGGCATCGCTGCGGTTCAGGGGTACGCCCTCCTTGACATAGATGCGGTAATTGTCGGCATCGGGAGCGTCCTCCTTCAGCGTCTCCACATAGTTACGGATCTTGCGCTTCAGGCAGACATCGGTCACCAGACCGTAGCCGGTCTCGGGGTCGATGCGGGGCATATTACCGGCATCGGGGTCGCCGTTGGGGTTGCCGTTCTCTACATCGAACAGAATGACGAAATCGTAGCGGTTCTTGATAGGTGCAGACATTTTTTATTCCTCCTCGTTCTTTTTGGCGTAACGTTTCTGGGTCTGGTGGTAGTAACCGATGGTGAATTTACCCTGATCCGGCAGACTGAGCCGGGCAGGGAAACCGCTCTCCGGCAGCTGTGCCATCAATTCGGTGATCTGCTTATCGTAGTGGGTAGCAAGGCCGTCATTCAGCTTGCGCAGATGCTTCTGGCTCAGCCGCAGCAGGGTGGGAAAGGATATACCCGGCGTGGCGCAGGCGGCGTTGAAATACCGATCCTTGATGGTAGTGTTGATGCCGGGGTTGGCGGCTTTTTGCACAGCCTCCAGCACAGAGAACAGCCGTCCAAGAAGATAGGGGACATTGGTGGTTTCGTTCAGGCTCACAGTATAGACCTCCTTGTTCAGTTCGGTAGGGTAATTACGCAGGTAATACGCTTTGATCACAGCAGCCCGGCCGCGGGTCACGGCCTGCTCGGCACGGATACGCAGGGTCACACCGTTCAATAGGGTAGCGGGGTAACGCCCGCCGGTCAGCACAGCGCGCAGCAGGTCGCCTGCCAGCTGCGGGGACGGGTCAGGCGGCGTACTGCCTTTGACGGTGCGTACCGTAGTCAGAGCAACAGACCAGACAGATAGATATTCGCGTATGTCGAGGTCTGGTCGGGCGATTGCAGTCTCATCTAAAAAACGCTGGAGATTCTTGGCAAATGCTCCAAAGGTATCCCGCATGAAAAAACGAACAGATAGTCGTGCTGCGTTTGGTGAAAGACCCAGAATACAGAAATGCTCATCGGGCTGTAACTCGATACCGTTAAAATGTACATGTTGTCCAAGCGCTAACTTTTTCATTGTTGCAGCGAGTTCGCCGCTCAAGTCACTGGAAAAAAACATAGAAAAAGCATCGGAATAAGCTGATTCTGCATTTTCGGCCCAGAAGACCATGGCGGTGGAGCTACTGCCACTACCTAGAATGCGACAATGATTTTTACGGTCAGCCAAGAGATAATTCAGCGCAGTGGTATAGGCAAAGGCGGCGTACTTGCTGACAGGGGCGTTATCGCCCTGCTCGTGGCCGTAGGAGCAGAAGGCCCGTGCGTTGAAGGATACCAGTGGTGCGCCGGAGCTTTGCGCCCCGGGTACACCGCTGATATTCGGATGGGTGCGCTCGATGGGGGCATATTTTCCGGTAATCAGGCATTGTCCCATGTCCGAATCAGCAGAGCGGTCGTTGTAGTGCGTCTGCCAAGCGTTCTGAATGGCAGGGTCGTCGTTGACAAAGCTGTGACTGTGGTCGGTAGCTTCGTAGCCAAAGATCAGGTTGGCGTTGCCGGTGATCTCCTTCCACTGCTCAGCCAATAGGGGATGCGCGGCAGCCTGCGCCGGGTCCCAACTGTCAAAATAAGCAAGGAGCGCCCGGGCTGCGGGGCTGTCTACGCCGTCCAGAATGGTGTGATGCAATTTGGCACAGGCCTTGAAGCAATCCGCAGCGCGCTCCGGCTTGCCTTTTTCGTCTGCGCCCAGCAAATAGGTAGAGTTGTCGCACAAAAAGTTGGCGGCAATGCCGGAGGAACGCTTTTCATGCGCCGGTACGCGCATTGCACGCGGGGCAAGGACTGTCTTTTTGCCCACGGTCTTTTCGGTGAGAAGGGGAACGACCCTGAGCAGCTGCCCGGCGTCATTCAACCGCAGCTCATAGCTCACCTTAAAGCTGTCATCCCAGCCGGGGGCAGAAAGCTTACCCTGCCGGACAAGCTGCTCGTAATAGGCAGTAAGTGCCTGTAAGATCATGTAAACACCTCCACATCCCGGCAGTCCAGCACGCCGTTTTCCAGCTTTGCCCGGAAGAACTGGGAGCGGATATTTTCCGGGTCGGAGTAGTCCAGATCATACAGCATAAAGCCCAGATCCTGCGTGAGCGGCAGTGCGGGGATCTCTTCAGCCTTGCCGTGCCATTCCCGGAAGTTTGCCGGAAACTCCCGGCAGCCAAAGCAGGGCTGGTGATAGCACTGCCCCTTGGCAAGCCGCCGCCGCAAGATATCCTGAAATTTGCCCGGGTTATCGCCGGGTGCGGCTTTTTCGGTCATGGTAAAATGGCATTCGATCACGTAGTGCACATCCTGCAGCACCAGTGCGGCACGCTGCTGGATGTTCTCTGCCGTGCACAGCATGGGCACCTCGCCGCCCTTGGCTGCACTGAGCACCGCCGAGGACAGCAGGGTAGCCTTGACCTCATTGCGCCGGATGCTGGCAAACTGCACCGGCTTGAGCAGGTAGATGCGGTCGATATGGTACTTCATGCCCGGATGCCAGTAGATGGCCTCCACCAGCCCGCGCGCCGCCGAGGGCGTCATGATGTCATAGGATACACGCTCGGTTTTCATCTCGGGTCTTGAAAAACAGGCGTAGTCGCCCCAGACCTCGATCAGCATGGACATGAACACCACCTCCTTTCATTGTTTATTTGAATCTTCAGACAAAGAGAAAACTTGCCCACATAAACCACCTCTTTCTATAATTCAATTATTAGATAATGGATGTATAAGTATTTCTGAGCCTAGAATAACACAATTTAATGCTTTTTTTGTATCTTGTTGCTGTCATCCGGTGTGCACACTGGGATGTGGATAGAAATAATTAGTAGATCATGGATGTATGACGGGGAAACGGCAGAGCGACAGATGCTTTGCCGTTTCTTCATTTACTTGGTATTATATTACAATAAATAAAATACAATAAAAAGGACTTTTGTGTATTTTCTTTGCTTTATTTTTAGCTTTTTGTCAGAAAAACAGACCTTTTCCGGTCTCCACGTCCATGGAAAGCCCTGTCTTAGGGTCGTACAGGGTGCTGTCGGTCAGGATAGCGCTGCCGTTGGGCAGTGGTTCCAACGCTCCGGCAGATTCCAGTGCCTGAAACTGCTGGGCATAACAGGCTACGCTGTAAGCGCCCAGCTTGCGGTAAAGTGTACGGCTCACAGTTCCGCTGCGCAGCTGGTCGCAAAGGGCTTTTCCTTCGCCAACGGGCAGGTAAACGGTGCGGGTGGGGGCTTCGATCAGATGGAACTGTTCAGCCACCTGTGCAAACGGGAAAATGCAGCCCGAGATCCCTTTGCGCAGGGCGTCCAGAATGCTGCTTGTGTCCAGTGCGGCCTCACCCCGCGCAAAATACAGCTCCTTAAAATAAGCTCTGACCGCCTCCGGGCTGTCCAGCGCTGCGGCGCAGCCAGCTGCGTACTGCATGGCGTGTACGTTCTGGCGCAGCATCTGCGGTACGCCGCAGCCTTCCAACGTAAAACGGTATACTAGGCTCTCTTCCACGCTGCGGTGTCCCTCCCGGTTGCAGCGTCCGGCGGTCTGCAAAAGGGAGTCCAGCCCGCACTGTTCCCGGTATGCGGCGGGGAAATCCACGTCCACACCTGCTTCGATCAGCGAGGTGGACACTACCCGGCAGGGCAGGCTTTCCCGCAGCCGTTGCCGGATCTCTGCCAGCT
>ERZ773170.2605-NODE-2605-length-10422-cov-16.164850_pt1 | contig 10422 bp, 10 predicted proteins | sample MGYA00581002_ERZ773170 | MGnify/ENA primary metagenome ERZ773170 (study PRJEB29015, sample SAMEA2737811) | human gut metagenome | biome: human gut; feature: human-associated habitat; material: faeces | place: China | collected 2012 ... | reverse complement strand
GCATTGGCCCTTTCATCGCTATTTTCCTTTTTACAGGCTTATTATATGCCGTTTTGTGCCGCTTGTCAACTGATTTTTCTGCATAAAAGGTCATAACTGCGCAAAAGCTAACGCAGAGAGGAGTGTTTTTTATGGCTGACGTTTTTCCGGAGGTCGGGCAGGTCGTGCTGACGAGCCTGCTGTCGCTGGCCGCGATGTTTATTTTCACCCGCGCGGGCGGCAAGCGGCAGATTGCGCAGATGAGCCCGTTCGACTACCTGAACGCCGTCACGGTGGGTTCCATCGGCGCAGAGCTGGCGACGAATCTTGAGCAGTGGTGGCGGCCCTTCTCTGCGCTTGTGGTCTATGGGCTGGTGACGTGGTTCGTGCACTACACTGCCTGCAAGAGCAACGCTATGCGCAGCCTTTGGAGCGGACGCAGCCTGATTTTGATGGACGGCGGTGTTATCCTGAAAAGCAGCCTGCAGCGCGCTGCCATCGACGTGAACGAGTTCCTGGGTCAGGCCCGCGTGGCCGGGTACTTTGACCCGAACGAAATAGAAACGGCAATTTTAGAGACAAACGGCCAGATCAGCTTTCTGCCCAAAAGCTGCAGCCGTCCCCTGACGCCCGACGATATGCAGCTGCACCCGGACGCCGCCAGCACATGGTATGACCTGATTATAGACGGCCATCTCATGCAGGACAATTTAAAGGCTGCAGGCCGCGACGAGCGCTGGCTGGACGCCCGGCTCCACGCGCAGGGCATCGGCCAGCATGGCGAGGTGTTTTACGCGGCGTGTGACAAAGCGGATGGGTTCTTTGCATGCAGGGTGCGCTAATAATCGAATATGTAAAAAAAGACCTGCCAGAATTCTCTGACAGGTCTTTGTGGTGGAGAATACCGGGATCGAACCGGTGACCTCTTGCATGCCATGCAAGCGCTCTCCCAGCTGAGCTAATCCCCCATAGCTGGCGTCGCCTCGGTGCGTTCGCTCCTGACGACGTTTGCTATTATAGCAAACCTTTTTTCAAATGTCAACAGGTTTTTGCAAAAATCTTATAAAATAAAAAGTTTCACAATGCCAAAAGGCCGCATTCCCTGCGGAATGCGGCCCTGCAAGCTGTACTTTTAGATGGAAATCGCTTTGGCGATCTCGATCATATCGCGGTCAATCGTCTTGTGCATGGACAGTGCAACGTTGACATCGTAGTCAACGATCTTGTCGCCGGAGACGGCAACAACACGGTTGTAGATGCCCTTATCCAGCAGGTCAATGGCGTGGTAGCCCATCAGCGAGGCGTTCACGCGGTCACGGACCGTCGGGGAGCCGCCGCGCTGGATGTGGCCCAGAACGGTTGCACGGGAGTCAACGCCGGTGGCCGCCTGGATCTGGTTGGCCAGCTCCTGCGCACCGACAACGCCCTCGGACACGATGATAATGAAGTGCTTCTTGCCCGTGACCTGGGTCTGGCGCATACGCTCGAGAATATCGCGCTCAAAATCGAACGGGATCTCCGGCAACAGAACAGCCACAGCGCCGGTAGCGATACCGACGTTCAGGGCAATATAACCGGCATGATGGCCCATGACCTCAACGACAGAGCAGCGGTCATGGCTCTGGGTGGTGTCGCGCAGCTTATCGATGGCCTCGACAGCGGTATTCATAGCCGTATCGTAGCCGATGGTGTATTCGCTGCAGGCGATGTCGTTATCGATGGTGCCGGGCAGGCCGATGCAGGGAATGCCCTGGTTGGCCAGCGCACGGGCGCCCATGAAGGAGCCGTCGCCGCCGATGACGACCAGTGCGTCGATGCCCAGTTCCTTGCAGCGGGCAAGACCCTTGGCCTGGCCTTCCTTCGTCTTGAACTCCAAGCAGCGCGCGGTATACAGAATCGTACCGCCGCGGTGGATGATCTCCGATACGCTGCGGACGTTCATTTCATAAACTTCGCCGTTGATCAGGCCGTTGTAACCACGCTGGATGCCCATCATGCGGTAGCCCTTGCTGATGCCTGCACGAACAATGGCACGCACAGCAGCGTTCATGCCAGGTGCGTCACCGCCGCTGGTGAGCACACCGATCGTTTTGATTTCCTTAGCCATAAAGCGAGCCCCTCCTATTTCGGGAACTATGGACCCGCCTGAACCATTACGATTTATTCAGGCGTGGTCATCACGTTACAATAAATTTTTAACAATCTCGCGACCATACACATTATACCACACTTTGCGCCCTGAAATTATGGATAAATCGCGCAAAACGTATGGATTTATTTTGCAGAGTGTTCAACATCCTGAACTTTTACACAATCCTTGCCCAAAATGCGCTCCAATTCGGTGCGCAGAAGCGGGTCATCCTTTACCGCCATGTGCCGCGCCAGCATGGCCCTGCCGGTATCTTGGAAACGGAAATACACCCGCACCGTGCCCCCGTCGAAAATGTTGCAGAGCAGGTTTTCTACCTTGTGCATCTGCGCACTGTCGCGGGAGGGCACGGTCAGGAAATACCCGGCGGCCCCTCCCCCGCTTGTCTCACGCTTGACGCGCTCCACGCGGTTCATGCCAAAGTTTTTACCGGGGTCGTAGGTCTCGATGGGCTGCACGCCCTCGACGATCAGGCGGGCGGCCTCGTCCTCCTTGACGGAGACGCGGCCATTGGCGACCACAACGGCGTTTTCCTGCAAGGCCGCGCGGCACTCGGCCAGGATGCGCGGGAACACCAGCAGCTCCATGCTACCGGTCAGGTCCTCGACGGTAGTAAAGGCCATCAGCGTGTTGGACTTGGTGGTCATGATCTTGTTTTTGACGATTGTGCAGACAAGCGTCACCGTCTGGTTGTCAAACTGCTTTGCGTCCTCGCCCAGCAGCTGAGCAATCGTGCAGGTGGAAACCTGCGCGATCTGGGCACGGTAGGCGTCCAGCGGATGGCCGGACAGGTAGAGGCCGGAGACCTCCTTCTCCATTTTCAGCAGATCAGAGGCGGAATATTCCGGCAGGTTCGGGACCTTATAGTCGTTTGCGGGTTTCTCGTCCTCTCCTCCGCCCATCAGGCCGAACAGGTCCATCTGGCCGTCCAGATTCTGGCGGGCGTCGGTCTCGACACTTTTCAGAATACCCTCGACACTCTCGAGCATACCGTGGCGGGTCGGCTCCAGAGTATCGAATGCACCGGCTTTGACGAGGTTCTCCAGCGCACGGCGGTTGAGACCCGTGCCGTGCAGCCGCTTGCAGAAGTCATAGAGGCTGCTATAGGGGCGCTCGGCACGCTCCTTAATGACGGCTTCGATCAGGTCGCGGCCCACGCTCTTGACCGCGTTCAGTCCAAAGCGGATCCGCTCGCCGTCCGCTGTGAAGCCGCCGCGCGACACGTTGATGTCAGGCTGCTGGACCTTTATCCCCAAGCGCTGGCACTCCGTCGTGTACTCAATGACCTTGGATGTGTTGTCGAGCACGCTCGTCAGCAGCGCCGCCATGAACTCATGCGGGTAGTGGCATTTCAAATACGCAGTCTGGAACGCCACGTAGGCGTAGCAGGCGGCGTGGGATTTGTTGAACGCATACGACGCAAAGCTGATCATATCGTCGTAAATTTCGTTGGCGATATTTTCCGGCACGCCGTTGGCAACACAGCCCGCGCACTCCTTGCCCGGCTCCTTGCAGCCGTGGACGAAGTGCTCACGCTCTGCCTCCATGACCTTGAGCTTCTTTTTACTCATGGCTCGGCGGACGTTATCAGCCTGGCCGAAGCTGAAGCCGGCCAGCTCGCGGCAGATCTGCATGACCTGCTCCTGATAGATGACAACGCCGTTCGTGACATCGACGATGTGCGCCATCTGCGGCGTCTTATAGGTCACATGGGACGGGTCCTTGCGGTTGCGCAGATAGGTCGGAATGGAGTCCATCGGGCCGGGGCGGTAGAGCGAGATCAGTGCGATAATGTCCTCGAGGTTTTTCGGGCGCATGCCGACAAGCACCTGCGTCATACCCGTGGATTCAAGCTGGAAGATACCCTCGGTCTCGCCCTTTGCCAGCATCGCGTAGGTGTCGGGATCGTCATAGTCGAGGTTCGCAATGCGGAAATCCGGGTCCTTGCGGCGCACGGCCAGCTCGGTATCATGGATGACCGTCAGCGTGCGCAGACCCAGAAAATCCATTTTCAAAAGACCGAGACGCTCGATCTCCACCATGTTGAACTGGGTCACGGGCAGGCCGTCGTTGGTGGACAGCGGCACATACTCGGTAGCGGGGTCACGGGTGATGACGACGCCCGCCGCGTGGGTGGAGGCGTGGCGCGGCATGCCCTCGACCTTCAGCGAGGTGTCGATCAGCTCATGTACCTGATTGTCGGCGTCGTACAGCGTCTTTAAGTCGGGGCTGACCTCCAGCGCCTTTTTCAGCGTCATTTTCAGGTCTGTGGGGATGAGCTTTGCCACACGGTCCACGTCCTGATAGCTCATGCCCATAACGCGGCCCACATCGCGCACGGCGGCGCGGGCGGCCATCGTACCGAACGTCACGATCTGGGCCACATGGTCGCGGCCATACTTCTCGTTGACGTAGTCAATGACCTCCTGACGGCGCTCGTAGCAGAAGTCAACGTCAAAGTCGGGCATTGAGACGCGCTCGGGGTTCAGGAAGCGTTCAAAAATCAGATTGTACCGGATGGGGTCTATGTCGGTGATGCCGACGCAGTAGGCCGCCAGACTGCCCGCGCCGGAACCGCGGCCCGGTCCGACGGGGATGTCGTGGCTTTTGGCGTAGTTGATAAAGTCGTAGACGATAAGGTAGTAGTTCGTGTAGCCCATCGTCTTGACGACATTGATCTCATAGGTCAGGCGCTCCTTCAAAGCGTCCGTGACCCTGCCGGGATAGCGGCGCTCGAGGCCGTCCCAGCAGAGCTTTTCAAAGTATTCCTGGTTCTCCATGCCGTCCGGGGCCTTGAAGTACGGCAGCTTTGTCTCGCCAAAGGTGAACTCGAAATTGCACTGCTCGGCAATTTTGTTCGTGTTCTCGCAGGCCTCCGGCACCATCGAGAACAGGTCGTACATCTCGTCGGTGGATTTCAGGTAGAACTCGTCGGTCTGGAACTCCATGCGGTCCACATCGTTGATGGTCTTGCCGGTCTGGATGCACAGCAGAATGCTCTGCATCTTGGCGTCCTCTTTCGTGATGTAGTGGGCGTCGTTCGTTGCGACCATCGGGATGCCGGTCTCGCGCGCTAAGCGGATGAGCTGCGGCAGCACGGCCTGGTCCTCCTCAAGGCCGTGGTCCTGCAATTCGATATAGTAGTTTTCCGCACCAAACAGGTCACGGTACCACAGGGCCGTCTGCCTGGCGCGGTCGTAGTCCCCCGCCAGCAGTGCCTTGGGGATCTCGCCCGCGAGACAAGCAGACAGGCAGATCAGGCCGTCGTGGTATTTTTCCAGCAGCTGCTTGTCAATGCGGGGCTTTGAGTAAAAGCCCTCGGTAAAGCCGGCGGAGACCATCTTGATAAGGTTCTTGTAGCCTGTCTCATTTTTGCACAGCAAAATCAGGTGGTTGTTGCCGTCGATGCGGTTGACCTTGTCAAACCGGGTGCGGGTCGCCACATAGACCTCACAGCCGATGATCGGCTTGATGCCTGCGGCCTTGGCGGCGTCAAAAAACGCCACACAGCCGTACATGACGCCGTGATCCGTGATGGCACACGCCGTCTGCCCCATCGCCTTCAGTCGGTCAAACATCCGGTCAATGCGGCAGGCACCATCCAGCAGGCTGTACTCGGTATGCACATGCAGGTGGGTAAATTGTCTTTGGGTCGTTTCAGGCATTCGTTGCTTCCTTTTCGGTAGGCTCCGGGGCAGCATCCAGACGGGCGGCGGCCTCCTGGATCTTCTTCATGCGGTGGGAAAGCCCGGCCTTGCTGACCGGCGGGTCAAACTTCTGCGCCAGCTTGGCCAGCGGCAGGTCTGGGTACTGCATCCGCAGCCTGGCGGTGTGGCGCAGGGTCTCGGGCAGGGTGTTCAGCGCCCCCGCCGCCTGCAGCTTTTCAATCGCCAGCTGCACCTGCACGGCGGCATTCACGCTTTTGCTGATGTTGGCCGTCTCGCAGTTGGAAAGGCGGTTCGTCTTGTTGCGCATTTCATTGTACATGCGCTGGTCCATGATACGCATGGCCGCGCCGCCCGCGCCCATAAAGGTCAGCAGGTCCTCGATATGATCCGCCGCCTTGATGTAGATCGTGTTCGCGCCCTTGCGCAGTGCGCGGTGCGGGTGGAAGTTATGCTCCGCCAGCATGGCCTCCAGCTGTTGGGAAAGGTAATGCCGCGTGGAGAGGAACTCCAGATTATAGCTCTTTTCGGGGTCTGTCATCGTGCCGCAGCACAGAAACGCCGTGGCGATGAACGCCTGCATACAGTTTTGGCATTTGAAGTTTTCCGGGCGGATGCGCAGGGTCGGCTCCTTGCCGGTGTGGCCAAAGAGCGCCAGCATTTTGGCGACCTCGTCAGGGTCCTTCACGCTGAACTCATACACGGGGCCGGTGGGGCGCTCCTTGCTGATGACCGTCCCCTGCACGCCGGAGCGGCGGTAGAGCTTTTGGGCAAAATGGGCCACGCCCTCATTTTCGGTTTGCAGAACAACGCCGCGGTCATCAAAGTATTTGCCAAAACAGGCCACCGCATACGCGGCGGCCATGTTGCAGCAGGGTTTGCTGATTTTGCGGCGCAGTATTTCGTTTTTCACTTCTTGAGAAAAGCTCAAGGTGGTGGTCTCCTTATTATAGACTTCGGTTCACGTCGCGGTGCTGCACGCTGGGGGCATAGCCGAGTTTCTCGCAGAACTCGCCAATCTTCCGTGCGAACGTGATGGAGCGGTGCTTGCCACCGGTGCAGCCCACCGCGATCATCAGCTGGCTTTTGCCCTCCTTGACATAGAGCGGCAGGGCGTATTCCAGCATACTCTCATAGCGTCGCAGCAGCTCCTGCGACGCTTCGGAGTTCATGACGTAGTCCACGACCTCCTGGTCGAGGCCAGTCTTATGCTTGAGTTCCGGCACATAGAAGGGGTTTGGCAGGCAGCGCACATCCAACACCAGGTCTGCCTCCTGTGGCAGACCGTACTTGAAACCGAAGGACACGACCATCAACTCCATTGGGCTTTCGCCCTTGTCCAGAAATAGGCTGCACACCCGCTCACGGTTCTGCGCCGCCGAAAGCAGCGACGTGTCGATGACATATTTTGCCTTCTCACGCAAAGGCTGTAATAGCTTGCGCTCCTTGGCGATAGCCTCAGTGATGGGGACTTTCTCACTGATGGTGATGGGGTGCTGGCGGCGTGTCTCCTTGTAGCGGCGCTGGATGACGGAATCGTTCGCATCCAGGAACAGGATGTCGTAATCGATTTTCTTGGCATCCAGGTCGTCCAGGGCGGCTTTCAGCTGCTCGATGCTGCGCACGCCGCGCACATCCATAACGACCGCCACGCGGCTGAGCTGGTTCTCGCCTTGCAGGGCAAAGTCCACGATACGCGGCAGCAATGCCACCGGGATATTATCAATGCAGAAAAAGCCGATATCCTCCAGCGCATTGACAGCCATAGACTTGCCCGCGCCGGACAGGCCGGTCACGATCAGAAAGTTCATTTCCCCACCGCTCTCTTATTTTACCACGCGAATCTCACGTTCCAGCACAAAGCCGGTCTTTTGCTTCACGATTTGTTTGACCTGCTCAGTCAGTTCTACCACGTCGGCACAGGTCGCGCCGCCGCGGTTGATGACAAAGCCGCAATGTTTCTCGCTGATCTGCGCGCCGCCCACGGTAAAGCCACGCAGGCCGCAGTCCTCGATCAGCTTGCCCGCAAACGCGCCCACGGGCCGCTTGAAGGTGCTGCCCGCGCTGGGCCACTCCAGCGGCTGCTTTTCCTTGCGCTTGCCCAGCAGCTCCTGCATCTTGGCAAGCACGGCAGCACCATCGCCGCGGTGCAGAACGACCGTGACCGACAGGATGCACCAGCCGGGATTTTGTTCAAAAATACTGGTACGATAGCCCATAGCCAGATCCGCCGCAGGCAGCGTACGCAGCTGTAAGTTGTCATCCAGGAAGGTCACGCTTTCCAGCACGTCCTTCAATTCGCCGCCGTAGGCACCGGCGTTCATATAGACCGCGCCGCCCACCGTGCCGGGGATGCCGCAGGCAAATTCCAGTCCGGTCAGGCCCAGCGCTTGGGCCTTGCTGCAAAGCCGGCCCAGGGTCTGCCCTGCCCCGGCGGTGATGCGCACGACATCGTTGTCTGCGTCGGAGTGCTCCATCTCGGCCACGCCGCGCATATCGATGACTGCGCCGTCAAACCCTGCATCGTCAAACAATGTGTTGGAGCCGTTGCCCAGCAGGTAGACCCGCGCGCCGTTTTCGCGGCAGAGGGCCAGCGTGCTGCGCAGTTCCTCCGCGTTATGCGGCGTACACCAGAACGCTGCCGGGCCGCCGATTTTGAATGTCGTGTGCCCTGCCAGCGGCTCGTCCTGCACAAACGGCAGTCCTGCCGCCGCCAGTGACTCACGCAGTGCCGTGATCGTTTGTTCCTGCATGGAAACCTCCGTAAAAACTGCTGTTAAATAGAATTTCCCAGGGCGGCTGCACCGATAACACCCGCGTCGTTATGCAGCGTGCAGGCACAGATTTTGGGGAATTTGCCGGTGGTGATGTTCTTCGTCTCGTTCTCAGCATATGCGCGAACCGGGGCCAGCAGGACTTCGCCCTGGTTGGACACGCCGCCGCCGATGCAAATGACCTCCGGCTCAAAGGTGTTGATGACGTTTGCAATGCCGACGCCGACATACTCGATCCAGCTGTCCACGACCTGCTTTGCCGTCTCATCGCCCTTAGCCATGGCGTCAAAGGCGAGCTTGGCGTTGACATGGTCGATATCCTGGGTCATCTTCCACATGATGGTGTTTTTGTTGGCCTGCATGGCGGCCTTTGTCTCGCGGGTCAGTGCGCTGGCGGAGGCATAGCGCTCCCAGCAGCCCTTGCGGCCGCAGGTGCACTGGATGCCGTCCTTAACGATGACGTTGTGGCCCATTTCGCCAGCCGCAAAGTTGAAGCCGCGCAGGATTTTACCGCCCAGGATGATGCCGCTGCCGATGCCGGTGCCCAGGGTGATGACGACTGCGTCGTTATAACCCTTGGCGCCGCCCGCAATGTACTCGCCGTAAGCGGCGGCGTTGGCATCGTTTTCCACATAGACCTTACAGCCCAGCATCTTTTCCATGTCGGGGCCAAGGTTCCAGTCATAGTAGCCGAAGTTCGTGTTGAAGCCGACAAAGCCGGTCTTGAAGTTCACGCTGCCGGGGGTTCCGATGCCCACATAGTTGATATCGGCAAAGTCAACTTTGTTTTCTTTGGCAACGGTGCGGCACAGGTCTGCCAATGCCTTTTCCAAATCCTCCGCCGGGCGGGGCAGGCGCGTAGCCCATGTGGTCTTGGCGACGATTTCGTAGTTCTCGTTGACCAAGCCGGCGGTCATGGTGGTGCCGCCCAGATCGATACCAATGGTGTACTTGCTCATAATAAAATTCCTCCTACTTTTTCTGCACAGGTTTTTTTATGCAATTTCAATTCACGGACCAGGTTTTCCCGCGTGGCGTTCACGATATACCCCGCCACGCTTTCCCCGGCGTGGGCGGCGGCGGTGTTCAAATCCTCTTCAATTTCTTTCGGGATTCTAATTGATTTTGTCGCAAACTTTGATAAATAGCGGTCGTTCGTTATTCTTTTCTTGTCTGTGAGCGGCATTTTTGTCACCTCTCTTTCTGCCTGTCCTCATTATATCAAATTTTCCCGGAATGCACCATGCAAAAATTGACGGAATGAATCATGCTTTTTTGTGCATTTCGTAAAATTGCATGATTCATGCTTGACACGTTGCATGAATCATGCTATGATGTAGCCACAGCAAAGGAAACACCGCAAAACAGAAAAGAGGTTACATTATGGACGCTGAAAAAATGACGATCACCCTTGACACTGAGGACATGAGAACCGTTCTTGCAAGTGTCGGTTTCGTGGTTTGTGACTGGAAAGAAAAAGCCCGTGATGAAAAGGCGGGCAAGATGGCGCATGAATCCGCCGTGCGGAATGTCGAAATGTGGGAAGCGATTTACCAGAACATTCTCCAGCAGATGAAAAATCAGGGTTTCTAAACCCCGCCGGACACCTCGACGGGCCGCACCGCAAAGCGACCCGATCCCAACGCCCCGCCGGGGTGAATCAAATCAGAAAAGAGGTGAAAAGCATGAATAAACACTTTTTCGAGCTGCCGAAAGCCGTCAAGCGTGCCGTTTGGGCCGCGCTCATGGCTGAATGGGCAAAGAAAAAAGCCGCCAACCGCACCACCGGTTGACAGCTCGCAAGATGGGATTTGAACAGCTCATCTTGCAATGATTTTACCAGCTTTCGCCGGTA
>ERZ773170.2603-NODE-2603-length-10429-cov-5.103239_pt1 | contig 10429 bp, 9 predicted proteins | sample MGYA00581002_ERZ773170 | MGnify/ENA primary metagenome ERZ773170 (study PRJEB29015, sample SAMEA2737811) | human gut metagenome | biome: human gut; feature: human-associated habitat; material: faeces | place: China | collected 2012 ... | reverse complement strand
ACAAATCATGAGCGGGAACAGCAAAAAGAGCAAGAAAGAAAGCGGGAAGAGCTGGTGAGGCAGATTATCAGTTTATTGAAGTTATGGCTTGCCCTGGTGGCTGTATTGGCGGCGGCGGTCAACCGATTCCCGTTAATGCAGAAATTAGAAGAGCCCGTAGAGAAGGGTTGTTTGATTGTGATAGTGCCAATGAGTTACGAAAATCACATGAAAATCCGGAAATTAAAGAGCTTTATGATACTTGGTTAGGTAAACCTCTCGGAGAAAAAGCTCATAGTCTACTGCATACGCACTATCACCAACAGACACGTTGAAAGTACTAATTTGATACCACAAAACACCTCTTGAGTAGTTTTGCTCAAGGGGTGTTTCTTTGTAAATTGTAAAGAAAATGCTTGCCATGTTACAGTTTTACTGATATCATATGTAGTATAGCGTTTTAAAGAAAAAATGTTTAAAAACTAAAAAAAGTAGTGATTTTGCCTAAAATTTACTGCTTCTTTATGTGTTATAATAGAGCTGGACACAAAAAGTTCAAAAAGAAATCACAATTAAAGTTTTTTTTGAAGGATTTTTTGTTGGAATGTCGAAGTAAATTAAGCAGAACTAAATATCTTGGATATGTTTTAGCGGTTGGTAGACAGAAGAACGAAGAAGTTCAACTGAAAGCTTTACCTGCTGACAGTTTGCGATTCAGAGCGTAGCCACTTTGGATAGAAGTAAGCTGGCACTTGGCTATGTTTTGTTTTAGTAAATCAAAACTTCTAAGTGCTCCTTTTTTATGGGTAAAATCTTATTCGGCAAATAATACTTTATGCTTTTATAGTTGGTATTTAGCCGACTAAGTGTATTTTTACTAGTGAAGTTAATAGACTTCGCTGGCATTAGCCACAATTTGTTTTATTTACAAGGAGGAAGGTAAACATGATCGACATTAAAGATCGCGTATGCGAAGCAGTAGCCGGCAAAATTATGAGCGCCGAAGCAGCTGCAGAATTTGTAAAGGATGGCGACAACGTAGGTACCAGTGGTTTTACTCCGTCTGGTTATCCTAAAGCTGTGCCTCTTGCTCTGGCAGAAAAAGGCAAAAAAACTCCTTTCCAAATCAACGTTTGGACCGGTGCTTCTGTAGGTCCTGAAATGGATACCGCAATGACTCAAGCTGGTATCGTTGCTCGTCGTATGCCTTACCAAACTAACAATGATCTGCGTAAAGCTATCAACAACGGTTCCGTAAAATATACTGACCTGCATTTGAGCCATGTTGCTCAAATGACTCGCTATGGTTTCATGGAAAACCGCAGATGTGTAGACGTTGCTATCGTCGAAGCCTGCAAAATCATTGACCTTGGCAATGGCCAGGTTGGTTTGATTCCTACAACTTCCATGGGCAATTCTTCTTCTTATGTTCAATGTGCTGAAAAAGTTATTGTTGAAGTAAATACTTCTCAACCAGTAGAATTGGAAGGCATGCATGACTCCTATGTGCCTTTGGATCCTCCGAATCGTAAAGCTATTCCTGTTGAAAAACCGGAAGATGTAATCGGCACTCCTTATATTCCTTGCGATTTGGACAGACTCGTTGCAGTAGTTCCCTGCGATATTACTGATAAAGTTCGTCCGTTGGGCGAAATCGACGAAGATGCTCAAAAAATGGGTAAAAACTTGGTTGAATTCTTTAAATCTGAAGTTGCTGCAGGTCGTTTGCCCGCTAATCTGTTGCCGCTGCAGTCTGGTGTAGGTTCTGTTGCTAACGCAGTTATCAACGGTTTGGTTAACTCTGATTTTGAAGATTTGACTGTATATACCGAAGTTATTCAAGACGGTATGTTCGACTTGATCGATGCTGGCAAACTCCGCGTTTGCTCTGGTACCGCTTTGAGCCCATCCCCTGATTGCCTCAAAAAATTCTATGACAATGTAGAAAAATATAAAAAATATATCATTCTGCGTCCGCAAGAAGTTGCAAACAGCCCGGAAGTTGCTCGTCGTATCGGTGTCATTGCAATGAACACTGCTATTGAGGTTGACATCTATGGTAATGTTAACTCCACTCATATTTGCGGTACTAAGATTATGAATGGTATCGGCGGTTCCGGCGACTATGCTCGTAATGGTTATCTGACCGTATTCTTTACTACATCTCTTGCAAAAGGCGGAGCTATCAGTTCTGTAGTTCCTTTCTGCTCTCATGTTGACCATACTGAACATGACGTTGATGTTATCGTTTCCGAACGCGGCGTAGCTGACCTTCGTGGTTTGTCTCCAAAAGAACGCGCTTTGGTTATCATTGATAAAGTTGCTAATCCGAAATATCAACCGCTGCTTCTTGATTACTTCAAGAGAGCTTGCGAAGCTTGTGGCAATAGCCAAACTCCGCATATTATGGATGAAGCTTTCTCTTTCCATGATCGTTTCGTAAAAACCGGCACCATGGAAAAATAATTCTTAGTCAAGACGATTGACTGAGATTGTTGTCTGAAATATTTTGCCGGCAGATAGCTAGTTCTGCCGGCAAACTTTACAGCTTATCTGTAAATAAATTCTGTTGACGAGGCCTTCGGGCTTTGCCATATACACCGTCTATGACGGACACTCTCACCATAATTCGGTCAGTCCAAACCGGATTGTGCAAAAACAATATTCTTAAGGAGGATTTGAGAATGGCAAATGAAACTCTGAAAGCTGGATTTGACAAGTACATGGCTGGCGTAGAAGCTAAACTTGCTAAAAATCCCGAACGTGCAAACCTTGAGCCCAACAGGCTCTACACCCCTCTCGACATCGAAGGCTTCGACTATGAGAAGGATCTTGGCTTCCCTGGTGAATATCCTTACACTCGTGGTGTACAACCTACTATGTATCGTGTCCGTTTCTGTGCCATGCGTATGTATGCTGGTTTCTCCACTGCGGAAGAATCCAACAAACGTTATCGTTACCTCTTGGCTAACGGTGGCAGCGGCTTGTCCTGCGCATTCGACCTTCCGACCCAAATCGGTTATGATTCTACCGATCCGATGGCTGAAGGCGAAGTTGGTAAAGTTGGCGTAGCTATCGACTCCTTGGCTGATATGGAAATCTTATTTGACCAAATTTCTTTGGATCAAGTTTCCACTTCCATGACCATCAACGCTCCTGCATCCGTACTTCTTTGCATGTACATCGCAGTTGCTGAGAAACAAGGCGTTTCCGCTGACAAACTGCGCGGTACTATTCAAAATGATATTTTGAAAGAGTATGCTGCTCGCGGAACTTACATTTTCCCGCCGAAACCCTCCATGCGTTTGATCACCAATATTTTCGAATATTGCTCCAAAAACGTACCGCTGTGGAATACCATCTCCATTTCCGGTTATCATATCCGTGAAGCTGGTTCCACCGCTTCTCAAGAAATCGCTTTCACCATCGCTGACGGTATCGCTTATGTTGAAGCAGCTATCAAAGCTGGTATGAACGTTGACGATTTTGCTGGTCGTCTGTCCTTCTTCTGGAACGCTCATAACAACGTACTCGAAGAAGTCGCTAAATTCCGCGCTTCCCGTCGTGTATGGGCTAAAGTTATGAAAGAAAGATTCGGCGCTCAAAAACCGAAATCTCAAATGCTCCGCGTACATACTCAAACTGCAGGTTCCATGCTGACTGCACAACAACCGAACAACAACATCGTTCGTGTTGCTTTGCAAACTGCTGCTGCTGTAATGGGTGGTACTCAATCTTTGCACACTAATTCCAAAGACGAAGCTTTGGCATTGCCGACCACTGAGTCTGTAACCATCGCTCTCCGTACTCAACAAATCGTTGCTTACGAATCCGGCTTGGCTGACACCGTTGATCCGTTGGGTGGTTCCTACTACGTTGAAGCTTTGACTAACAAAATCGAAGCTGAAGCTTGGGAATATATCAAAAAGATTGACGAAATTGGCGGCGCTCCTGAAGCTATCGCTAAAGGTTATATCCAAAAAGAAATCCAAGACTCCGCTTACAAATGGCAAATGGACATTGAAAAAGGCGACCGTATTATTGTTGGCGTAAACAAATTCCAACAAGAAGAAGAACCGCCGAAAAACTTGCTGCGTGTTGACGGCTCCGTTGGCAAATTGCAAGCTGATAAGATTGCTGCCCTTAAAGCTCGTCGTGACAATGCTAAAGTTGAAGAAACTTTAGCTGCTCTGGAAAAAGGCTGTGCTGACGAATCCGTTAACCTGATGCCTTTGATTCTTGACGCTGTACGTGCTTATGCAACTGAAGGCGAAATCTGCGGCGTAATGAGAAAAGTATTCGGCGAATATCAATCTCATACTGCTCTGTAATTTAGAGCCAACAATAATAGGGAGGTAAGAAATAATGTCTAATATTAGAGTTTTAGTAGCAAAACCGGGTCTGGACGGCCATGACCGCGGTGCTAAAGTTGTAGCTCGTGCATTGCGCGACGCTGGTTTTGAAGTTATTTACACCGGTATTCGTCTGACTCCGGAACAAATCGCTGAAGCTGCTCTGCAAGACGACGTTAAAGTTGTTGCTTTGAGCCTGCTTTCCGGCGCACACAACACCCTTTTCCCGAAAGTAGTTGAACTGCTGAAAGAAAAAGGTTTGACTGATGTTCTGGTTATCGGCGGCGGCGTTATTCCTGACGCTGACATTCCTGGTTTGAAAGCTGCTGGCATTGCCGAAGTATTCACTCCTGGCACTCCGACTGGCAACATTGTTGAATTCATCAACGCTAACGTAAAATAATTAAGGTTCTCAAAAATTTTGCAGGCCGGGCTTGTCCCGGCTTGCATAATACAATTTTTATTGGACCTCAACAAGGCGGTGTGATCATTGAATATTGTTGAAGGCGTATTAAGCCATTCTCGTTTAGCATTAGCGAAAGCTATTACTGCCGTAGAGAACGAGTATGATAACGCTGTTGAAATAATGACAGCCATTTATCCCCACACCGGTAATGCTTATGTCATCGGAATAACCGGACCTCCGGGCGCTGGCAAAAGTACTTTGACCGACAAGCTTGCTAAAGAATATCGTAAACGCGGTAAAACAGTTGGTATTATCGCAATTGATCCTACAAGTCCTTTCTCCGGCGGTGCAATTTTAGGCGACCGTATCAGAATGTTGGACCTTACTGCCGATGAAGGCATTTTTGTTCGTTCCATGGCTACTCGCGGTAGTTTGGGTGGATTATCCCAAAAAGCGGGCGATGCTGTTAAATTGATGGATGCATATGGTTTTGATGTTATTATTGTTGAAACTGTTGGCGTTGGTCAATCTGAAGTAGATATTGTTAAAACTGCTGATACTACAATGGTTGTTGTTATTCCTGGTATGGGCGATGACATTCAGGCTATTAAAGCAGGTATACTTGAGATCGGTGACCTTTTCACGATCAATAAAGCTGACCGTGAAGGTACGGACAAGCTGAACATTGAGATTGAAATGATGTTGGAATTAAATCCCGAACATGTTGGCTGGCGTCCTCCGATCAATCGGACCATTGCCAGCAAGGGTGAAGGTATAGAAGCTGTTGTTGACTCTATTGAAGAGCACAAAGCATATTTGATTGAATCTGATCAATTGAGCAAAATACGCAAAGCTCGTATTAAAAACGAAGTTACTGCTATGCTTAATGACAGGGTCAACCGTTATATCGACAAGAATGTTGTAGCTACTTCCGAATTTGATATTTTAGTTGAAAAACTTCAAATTCGTGAAATTGAGCCGTATTCTGTTGTCGCTGACATTGTTGGTAAAGTTTTAAGATAAAACAACCAAAATTACTTTTAGGAGGAATTTGAAATGTTTAAAACAATTTGTGTTGACCATGTAGGTATTGCTTGCAAAGACCTGGATCTTTCCAAGAAATTCTACACTGAAGTTCTTGGCTTGAGCTGCACTGGTGAAGAAGCTGTTCCTGAGCAAGGTGTAAAAACCGTATTTATTCCCTGTGGCGAAACTTTGCTTGAGCTCCTTGTTGATATCACTGAAAATGGCGATGGCCCTATCGGCAAATACATCGCTAAAAATGGACAAGGTATCCAACATATCGCTGTTCGCGTTGATGATGTTCAAGCAGCTATTGATACCACTATTGAAAAAGGTGCTGCTATGATCGACAAAGCTCCTCGTGGCGGTGCTGGCGGAATGGATATCGCTTTCGTTCATCCGAAATCCGTAGGTATTTTGCTTGAGTATTGCGCTCCGGCAAAAAAATAATTCCGTAAAATACGGAATTACAAAAATCTTTTGAAGATTTTATTTTAAGTTGTTACATACTACACGGATGCGGACCAAAGAGTCTGCATCCGCGTAGATGTATATAAAATAAGGTTCTCCCAATAATGATGGAGGTGTAAGATTTGTCTACTCAAGCAAAAATTGAGAAAATGCTCAAAAAGTCCGAAGTAATTCTGGCTGCAGGCGGCGAAAAACGCGTTGCAAAACAACACGAAGCCGGCAAAATGACTGCACGTGAAAGAATTGCTGCACTCCTCGACGAAGGATCCTTTGTTGAATTGGATCGTTTCGTAAAACATCGTTGCACAAACTTCGGCCAAGAGAAGAAAGAACTTCCTGGCGAAGGTGTAACTACTGGTTACGGCACCATCGATGGCCGTCTGGTTTATGTATTCGCACAAGATTTCACTGTAGAAGGTGGTTCTTTAGGCGAAATGCATGCTGCTAAAATCGTAAAAGTACAACGCCTGTCCCTGAAAATGGGTGCTCCGCTTGTTGGCCTGAACGATTCCGGCGGTGCTCGTATCCAAGAAGCAATTGACGCTTTGGCTGGTTACGGCAAAATCTTCTTTGAAAACACTATTGCATCCGGCGTAGTTCCTCAGATCTCCGCTATCATGGGTCCTTCTGCTGGCGGCGCTGTATACAGCCCGGCACTGACTGACTTCATTTACATGGTAAAGAACACTTCTAAAATGTTCATTACCGGCCCCGCAGTAGTAAAATCTGTTACTGGTGAAGACGTAACCCAAGAACAACTGGGTGGCGCTATGACCCACAACAGCACTTCCGGCGTTGCACATTTTGCTGCAGAAAACGACGAAGACTGCTTGCAACAGATCCGTTACCTGCTGAGCTTCCTGCCTTCCAACAACATGGAATGCGCTCCTATCGTAGAAACCGGTGACGACCCGATGCGTATTGATGACTCCTTGAATACATTGCTTCCGGATAACTCCAACCAAGCATATGATATGAAAGACGTAATCAAATCCATCGTAGACAACGGTGAATTCTATGAATCCCAACAATATTGGGCAACCAATATTATCACTTGCTTTGCACGTATGGATGGTCAAACCGTAGGTATCATTGCAAACCAACCTAAAGTAATGGCTGGCTGCCTGGATATCAACGCATCCGACAAATCCTCTCGTTTTATTCGCTTCTGCGATGCCTTCAACATTCCTTTGCTGAACTTGGTAGACGTACCTGGCTTCCTGCCTGGCTGTAACCAAGAATACGGCGGTATTATCCGTCACGGCGCAAAAATGCTGTATGCATATTCCGAAGCAACTGTACCTAAAATTACTGTAGTAACCCGTAAAGCATACGGTGGTTCCTACCTGGCAATGTGTTCCCAAGATTTGGGCGCAGACCAAGTAATTGCATGGCCGACTGCAGAAATCGCAGTAATGGGACCTGCAGGTGCAGCTAACATCATCTTCAAAAATGATCCTGATGTAAAAGCAAAAACGGAAGAATATATCGATAACTTTGCAACTCCGTACCAAGCAGCAATGCGCGGCATGGTAGACATCGTAATCGAGCCGAAAAACACCCGTCCCACCATCATCAACGCTTTGCAAATGTTGCAGTCCAAACGTGAAACTCGCCCGGCAAAACGCCATGGCAATATTCCTTTGTAATTTGCAGCTTGCAGTATAGTGCTTAATTAATTAAGAAGAATGAGGTGAAATAATGGGTCCTGTAACTACTAATCCTTGGTTGATTTCTATCATCAATATGACCATAGTTTTTGGCGTATTGGCAGCCTTGGGTGTTTTGATGAAAATCATCCAATTGGTAGATCCAACGCAAAAAAAAACTGAGAAACCAGTAGCAGCACCGGCACCTGCCGCAGCACCTGCTGCTGTTGCAGCTCCTGTGCAGGATGACAGTGAAGTAATTGCTGTTATTGCAGCAGCTGTAGCTGCTCTTGGTCATTCCGCAGAGCAAATAGCCTGCGTACGTCGTCTGCCCGAAGCAAGCTGGACACAAAATGCTCATATTGAAGCAATTAGCGTACGTAAAGAATGCTTCTAATTTGGGGTTAATAATTAATCTATTTTATTACGAGATTTTAAGGAGGATTAACATCCATGAAAAAATATACCATTACCGTTAACGGCACTGCATATGAAGTAGAAGTTGAAGATATGGGCGGCGCTGCTGCAACAGCTCCTAAAGCTGCTGCTCCTAAAGCTGCACCGGCACCTGCCGCTGCTCCCGCTCCTAAAGCTGCTGCACCGGCTCCGGCTGCAAAACCTGTTGCTGCTGGCGCAGCTACTATCAGTGCTCCTATGCCTGGTAAAGTTCTCGAAGTTAAAGTTAAAGCTGGCGACGCAGTTAAAGCTGGCGACGTATTGATGATTCTTGAAGCAATGAAAATGCAAAACGAGATCATGGCTCCGGCTGACGGCACCATTTCTGACGTTCGCGTTTCCGCAGGTCAAACTGTTGGTACCGGCGACGTTATGATCGTAATGTAATACAAACAAGCTGAGAGACCTTGAAAAGGTCTCTCAACTAAAAAATTTGTAGGAGGAAATTATGGAAGCATTTGTAGTTGCTTTACAATCCGTATGGAATGACAGCGGTTTCTCCGCTTTCACCATGGGTAATGCTATCATGATGCTTGTTGGCATCATTCTGCTGTACCTTGCTATTGGTAAAGGCTTCGAACCATTGCTGCTGTCTCCGATCGCATTCGGCTGTTTGCTGGCAAACGTGCCTAAAACAGGTTTTGAAGACCAACCGGGTGTTATGCAGGTAATTCTTTATGGTATTAATCATGAAATTTTCCCGCCTTTGATTTTCTTAGGCGTAGGTGCAATGACAGACTTTGGTCCGTTGATTGCAAACCCGAAAACTTTGCTTTTGGGCGCTGCAGCTCAAGCAGGTGTATTTATTTCCTTGCTGGGCGCTATGATGCTCGGATTTACAGTGCAAGAAGCATCCGCTATCGGTATTATCGGTGGTGCTGATGGCCCGACTGCTATTTACCTGGCTGCAAAAATGGCTCCTAACCTGTTAGGTGCTATCGCAGTAGCTGCATATTCTTATATGTCGTTGGTTCCTTTGATCCAACCGCCTATTATGAAACTTTGCACTACCGAAGCTGACCGTAAAATTGTTATGGCACAATTGCGTCCTGTAACTCGTTTTGAGAAAATCGTATTCCCGATTGCAACCACTATCGTTATCAGCTTGTTGCTTCCGCCTGTATGCTCTTTGATTGGTATGCTGATGTTGGGTAACCTGTTCAAAGAAGCTGGTTGTTTGGATCGTCTTTCCGATACTGCACAAAATGCTTTGATGAACATTGTAACGATCATGCTGGCAACTGGTACAGGTTTGACTATGAAAGCTGAATCTTTCCTGAACTATCAAACCATCTTGATCATCTGCCTTGGTCTTGTTGCTTTCGCAGCTGGTACTTTTGCAGGCGTTATCTTTGGTAAAATCATGTGTGTTCTGGATGGTGGTAAAACCAATCCTCTTATCGGTTCCGCTGGTGTATCCGCAGTTCCGATGGCAGCACGTGTATCCCAAATCGTTGGTCAAAAAGCTAACCCTGCTAACTTCCTGCTCATGCATGCTATGGGCCCGAACGTAGCTGGTGTTATCGGCACCGCAGTAGCTGCAGGCGCAATGCTTGCAATGATTGGTGCTGCTAAATAACTAAAATTGAAACAGGTGCATCTTTTATGGTGTGCCTGTTTTTTTATTATGCTAATTACCCATATATAAAGGAAATAATATGTTCATTTTAAATTTGGACATAGTTAACCTTCAACTATCAATATTTTAGTTAAATATTGCTTAAAAATCTGTTGCCTGCGCCACATAATTAAAAGTTTTTATTAAAAACTTTTAATTATGTGGCTTTTTGTTTAGATTTCATTTGCTGGCAAATAAAATTAGATGAAAAATACTTTTTTGTTATAATCTAGAAGTGAAATTTTTGTGAAAGAAATAATAAAAAAGTGTGACCTGTGCAACAGAAAAAAAGAACGTTCCTGATTATAATTAGTGTCAGGAATTTTGGAGAACTCTTGATGAATGGCAAAAAGTACCAGTAGTCAAGATCCAAAATTTTACATCCTTATTTGTTAGGGATGTATATAAAAATGTTCTCCTAATAATGATGGAGGTGTAAGATTTGTCTACTCAAGCAAAAATTGAGAAAATGCTC
>ERZ773170.2601-NODE-2601-length-10444-cov-2.720377_pt1 | contig 10444 bp, 9 predicted proteins | sample MGYA00581002_ERZ773170 | MGnify/ENA primary metagenome ERZ773170 (study PRJEB29015, sample SAMEA2737811) | human gut metagenome | biome: human gut; feature: human-associated habitat; material: faeces | place: China | collected 2012 ... | reverse complement strand
GAAATTGAAGAAATTGGAAAAATAAAAGAACCCATTGGTACGGGTTCTAGAGAAGATCATGGCTATGCCAAGACTTTTACGAAGTAGAAATACTTCGCTTTTTCATTATTCTGCAAACATTGGAGTAGATAAATAACGCTCACCTGTATCTGGTAACAATACGACGATTGTTTTCCCTTTGTTTTCTGGACGTTTTGCGATTTGAATAGCGGCATATGTAGCAGCACCACTTGAAATACCCACTAACATACCTTCATTATGTGCAATCAAGCGACCTGTTTCATAAGCTTGTTCATTTGTGACTGTAAAGACTTCATCATATACACTTGTATCCAAAGTATTCGGAACAAAACCAGCACCAATACCTTGAATACCATGAGGACCTGCATGACCTTGTGAAAGTACTGGACTTGTTGCAGGTTCAACCGCAACCACTTTTACATTTGGATTTTGATCCTTCAAATATTTACCTGTACCACTTACAGTACCACCCGTTCCAACACCGGCAACAAAAATATCAACTTTCCCCTCTGTATCCTTCCAAATTTCTGGACCAGTCGATTCATAATGAGCCTGAGGATTTGATGGATTTTCAAATTGACTTGGAATAAAGCTGTTAGGTGTAGCTGCAGCCAATTCCTGTGCTTTTGCGATAGCCCCCTTCATACCTGCTTTGCCATCTGTTAAAACAACTTTTGCACCGTAAGCCTTCAATAAATTACGACGCTCTACACTCATCGTATCCGGAAGGGTAATAATGGTGCGATATCCCCTTGCTGTCGCAACTGCGGCAAGTCCAATTCCTGTATTCCCGGAAGTAGGCTCAATAATGGTCGCGCCTTCCTTCAAAAGGCCTTTGTTCTCCGCATCCTGAATCATCGCAAGTGCCACACGATCCTTCACAGAGCCCGCCGGGTTTAAGTACTCCAGCTTTGCTAGGATGGTTGCGTCCTTGACACCGACTGCCTCGGTGTAACGATTTAATTTCAAAATAGGTGTGTTACCGATCAATTCTACTGCACTGTTCTTAATGTCTGCCATTTGCTTTTCCTCCTGCAAATCCTGTCTGCTCACATCCGCTGATGCAGGCAACTAAGTATCAACATGTTTCATTTCATCACAAAATTCACAATCCCTATATTCCTAGTTAAATAGTAGGTTTTCTATGATTTGTAGTTTAAAGGATAGGATTTTATTTGTCAATACCTTTCTTTACCTTATCTCTGGCTTCTTTATACTCCTGCCTGTCCATCGGATAGATATAGCCACAACTTTCACACATAATGCCGCGTTCCTTTTCAATATTTACAACCGGTATCCAAAATAAAGTGCCCTGGTTTAAGTGGCGGCACAAGGTCATATATGCATCGTGTCCACAGTTTTTGCAAATACCTCCTCCTCCATTTCCCTCAACTGGGCTTTGATGCGCTTCTTCTTGGTTCCAGCTGTGCCAAACATCAGTATTGCAACAAAGGCAAAAATACCAGCCGCCAGAAGATATACATCCCCTTCGCTGTCTCCAATGCCCAGCAAAGCAAAAAAAGCCATCCAATGCCACGATTATGAAGTTGGCACTGGACGACTTTCGTCTTTTTCTTCGATTGTTCTTATCCCCTGTCTCATCTTCTGCCTCTACTTCTCTGCTAAACCAACGTCAACTTACCCAGTTTAGCGCCGTAAGCGATGCAAGACCACAATCTAAAGTTGAAGTTTACTCTGAATCAGTTTCTTTACAGCATCAAAACTCTCCTTGCTAATGACATGCTCAATACGACAGGCATCTTCCAAAGCAATTTCTTTCGGAACCCCCAGTGCCATGAGTCCCTGTGAGATCATTTCATGGCGTTCGTAAATCATCTCTGCAATCTCACGTCCTGCATCTGTAAGATAAATATATCCTGCATCTGTTACCGTAATCTGCTCCTTTTCACGCAGATTTTTCATTGCAATACTGACACTTGACTTTTTGAAATCCAGTTCATTTGCAATATCAACTGCTCGGACAACCGGTAATCTCTTACTAAGAATCAAAATGGTTTCCAAATAATTCTCAGCTGATTCATTAATAAATGTTCGCATACAATTCCAACCTCCTAAAATCTATGACTGACTCTGAGAGTAGCAAATAATCTTTTTCAAATGATTCTGATGTCAAAACTCTTTAGATATGACTATCATAACATATTTAGGATAGCAGGTGAAGTTATTTCTATGCTTCCTTTTACTCTGCTACTGTTTCATCTGCGATCGGCATGGCACCGTTATCCTCGTGTGCGATTTCCTCTAATGCCTCGCTTTCGGCCTCTGCATCCGCATTCTCCTCGCAGTCCTCATCATAAACTACGATCTCCCTGATCGCATGTTCATTTCCCTGCACCAGATAGGTATGCTCACTTCCGCAGTACGGACAGATCTTTCCGTGTTCTACCGTACCGTAAGTCTTTTCGCAGTCCTCACAGAAAGTAACTGCCGGGATCATCTCCACTTCCAACTGGCAATCCTTTAAGATCTCACTCTTGGTACACTTCCACTTCCAGCAGTCCTCCAGATAGGACGGAATGACGGTAGATACTTCTCCGATCTCTAAGACAACCTTGGCAACATGATTGACATGGTTTTCCACTGCCAGAGATTCTACTTTCTTTGCAATATGAAATACGATTCCTAATTCATGCATGTTCTTTTCCTCTTTAATCTCCATATTCCCCGGACAAGCGCAGTTTCTCATCCCCGCCTGCCTCGTAAGGCATCCGCATCTTGCAGACGCTGTACCAGTATAACATATCAGCCGCCTACTTGCATCCTTTTACGCAGGTAGACGGCTGATTATCACCATATTTTTATTTCTGGTAAAAATTATTTGTTCTGCATTGCCTCTTTATGCGCCTTGATTGCAGCCTTTTCCTCTGCTGTCTTTGGTGCAAAGACAATCTTAACGGCACGCTTCAACTCATAAGGAATGATAGCCTTGAACTTGTCTTCTGCTGTCACCATGGTTGAGCACTCTGGGTGATCTCTGTGGAGTGTGATAGCATCAAATGCACACTTCGTCGTACATACACCACAACCGATACACTTGTTGGCATCTACGATCGTAGCACCACAGCCTAAGCAACGGGAAGTCTCGATCTTGACCTGTTCCTCGGTAAGTGCGATATGCGCATCCTTGAAGGACTTGTTGCCAAGTGTCTCGTCAAATCCTTCTGACTGACGGGAAGAATTGTCGTAACTCTCTACTAAGATATCATCCTTGTTGAGTTCGATGAATTCCCACTTGTTACGTCCGATGGTCATATGACCATTCTGCACATATCTATGTAAGGATTCAGATGCCCAGTGACCTGCTGCGATCGCATCGATTGCGAACTTCGGTCCTGTCATGACATCACCACCGATAAAGAGATCCGGTGCGCCCTGCACCTGATAGGTAAGTCCGTCTGCTACCAGAGCCGGTCCTCTGAATTCTACATCTTCGCTCTTTAAGAGATCGCCCCATACAGACTGCTGTCCTACGGCAAAGATCACGCGGTCACAGTCGATCGTGATGGTCTCGCTTTCGTCATATTTTGGAGCAAATTTCTTGCGTCCGTCTACTTCTTCAAATACAGATACGCACTTCTTAAAGATGATGCCGGATACCTTTCCGTCTGTAACGAGAACCTCCTTTGGTCCCCATCCACACTTGATGGTAACACCATCTTCACCTGCTTCTCTTACCTCTTCATCAGATGCAGGCATTTCCTTCTCTGACTCCAAGCAAAGCTGTGTAACTTCTGAAGCACCGTTTCTTGCGCTGACACGAGCTGCATCGATAGCAACATTACCACCGCCGACAACAACAACCCTGCCATTGTAGTCTGCGCCACCGCAGTTTGCATTCTTCAGGTAATCAATGGCTGTAAAGGTGCCTTCTGCATCATCCCCCGGTACACCAGGACGACGGCCTGCAGAGCATCCGATAGCAATATAGAATGCCTTGTAGCCCTGTGCACGAAGTTCGTCTAAGGAGATATCCTTACCAACTTCTACGCCGGTCTTGATCTCAACGCCCATCTCGCGCATGATGTCGATCTCAGCCTCGATGACGTCTTTTTCCAACTTGTAAGATGGAATACCATAGCGAAGCATACCGCCGGCATTCTCGTTCTTCTCAAATACGGTTGGCTTGTAGCCTCTCTCTGCCAAGTAGAATGCGCAGGAAAGTCCGGCTGGTCCACCACCGATGATAGCGATCTTTTCTTCCCATCCGTTCTTGTGGATGCTGGCTGGAACAACGATCGGAGGAACGTATCTGGTATCTGCATGCAGATCGCGCTCTGCGATGAAACGCTTTACTGCATCGATAGCGATCGGTTCGTCAATGGTTCCTCTGGTACAAGCATCCTCACAACGTCTGTTACAGATACGTCCGCAGACAGCCGGGAATGGATTCTGCTTTTTGATCAGTGCCAGAGCCTCTGTGTACTCACCCTGTGCTGCCTTCTTTAAGTATCCCTGTACCGCGATATGTGCAGGACATGCTGTCTTACATGGAGCAGTACCGGTCTTGTGGGAATTGATACGGTTGTTGTCTCTGTAATCCGGGTCATAGTATTCCTTGCCCCATTTTACCTTATCCGGAAGCAACTGCTTTGGATAGGTCACTTCGGTTCCGTCTGCCTTGCAAAGTTTCTGTCCCAGTCTGGTTGCACCTGCCGGGCAATACTCTACGCAGCGTCCACAAGCCACACACTTGTCCTTGTCTACGTGTGCCACATAAGCGGAACGTGACATATTTGGTGTATTGAATAACTGTGATGTACGGAGTGCATTACAGATATTTACGTTACAGTTACAGATACCAAAGATCTTGTTCTCGCCATCGATATTGGTGATCTGATGTACGAAACCATTGTCCTCAGCACGTTGTAAGATCTCAAGTGCTTCTTCTTTTGTGATGTCATGACCCTTACCGGTCTCACGGCAGTAATCTGCGAAATCGCCGACACCGATACACCAGCCGTAATCATCATCTGCAACACCTTCACCGATCGCCTTACGGGAAGCACGGCAGGAACAACGTCCTACACCGATCTTTCCTTCGTATTTAGACAGCCAGTAAGATAATTTCTCGATGTCGATGGCCTCATTTTCCATAGAGATCGCTTTCTCTACCGGGATAACGTGCATGCCGACACCTGCACCACCAGGAGGTACCATCTGTGTAATACCATCCAATGGGATATAAGTCATACGCTCGAAGAAAGAAGCAACATCCGGGTGCTGTTCCAATCTAGGATTGCCCTTGACATCCCCCGGGATTTCTTCCATGTTGAAAAGTTCAGCAGAACCAGGTACAAACATCGGAAGTGTGTAGCGTCTTTCTGACTGTGGTGCTGTACGGCCATTGTGGTCATAATGATAGCCGTAATCATACTCCAAAAGTCCGATATAAGACATTTCATCCAATAACTTCTGGAAGCCTTCTTTCCCTTTTTCTGCCACCTTGTCTTTGTTCATTTCACAGAGTTGATCAAACGTGTAATGCACACGTCTTTTCATGGTAAGACCTACCTCTGCCATTTCCTCTGTAATGATCTCTGCGAGTCCCCAGTATTCCGGATCCTCTGCGGTAACGCCACCGATCATATGACCGGCAACATCTGTGATTCGCTTTCCTAAAGCGATGATCTTTGGACTTGGATTCTTGTCGCCTTTGTGATTCGCAGGCCACTCATTGTACTTATTCATGTCCATGTCTATACTCTCCTTTTCTCATTTCTTATTGCTTGTTTCTATTGTCTGCACCGATGCGGTGCTAAACATTCTCTTGTAATTACTTATGTATGTTCTTCGCTCATGCCAAAATGCATTTCCCGCAGACCCTCGACCTCGTCGCATATCTCCTGTAAGCCACAGGAACCACAATCCATATTGACATCTTTTAACATATGATCGATGGTCGCCGTGATCTGCTTGGTCTTTTTGAGCCCTTCCTGCAGACCGGCGTAATCAGCACCCGGATCTGTGATAAAGATGATCTTTACTGCCTCGACTTCCTTGTGCAGGTGGAGTGCCTTTTGCATGGCATTACCGATCGCTGTAAAATTCAGCCCCTGTTCCAGTGCATCTGCCGCCACGCGCACGCTCTCCCTGTCATTGGAAGATGAAACGCGAAGCATAAATCCCTTAGGGTAGATGTGGTAACGGAAGTAGCCGATGTTCTGGATGGTATTGTATAACTTGTCTCCCGTTCCAATACTATCCTCGGCAACACGTACCAGGGCGATCCTTGCATATGGGGTGTCCTCTGTGATCTGTGGCAGATCTTTTCCTATGAGGATGATCTCATCCTCTCCTACCAGATCTGTCTCCGTCGTCACTAAGGTATTGCCCACGGCAGGAAGATTATGCCCGCCCAGTTCATATGCCATATCTGCCTGTAAGATCATCATTGCTTTTCCGGCATCCTGCCAGTCTCTGCTGATCGGATCTGCAGCGTCACCGACCGGAAGTTTCACGACATCCTGCCCTGAAAGGTCAGTCAGAATGTCATTGATAATCTCATCATAAAGTCTCATAGATGTGTGTCTCTTTCTATCTTATCGTAATGCTTTAACATCAACGGTTCGATCGCTGCCGTAAGTTTCATATCCAAGTTAAAGAAATATACGATAAAACTCAAAACAAAGAGGCAAACCAAAACGATCGCAATGATCAAAAGTACATGAAGAAATGTTGCCATATTAAACCGCTCCTTCCTTAGCCATTCCCTTTTGACGTGCAAACTCTGCCGCCCCAAGTGCTCCCATCAACTGTGGGTCGATCGGAAGATCGATGACTTTCAAATTCAATACCTTTTCGATGGCTTCCTTCAAGCCGTCGTTCTTGGCACATCCACCGGTCAAAGTGATGGAATCTACAGCACCTGCCTTCTTTGACATAACGAAGCAGCGCTTTGCAACGGATAACTCGATACCTGCTGCGATCTCATCCATCGGCTTGCCCTCTCCTACCAAAGAGATAACCTCTGACTCTGCAAATACGGTACACTGTGCCGTGATCGGGATCACATTCTTTGCCTTCAAAGATAACTTGGAAAACTCAGACAGATCCATTTCAAATGCCTTTGCCATTGCCTCAAAGAAACGTCCGGTTCCGGCTGCACACTTGTCATTCATGGCAAAGTTTAAAACGGTTCCGTCAGCATCAATGGCAATACCCTTGACATCCTGTCCGCCGATATCGATGATTGCCTTGACATTTGGGTCTGCTACATGCACGCCCATGGCATGACAGGAGATTTCTGAGATATTCTCGTCTGCGGAAGGTACCTTGTTACGTCCGTATCCGGTACCTACCAGATAAGCCAGATCATCTGCTGACTTTAAGTCCGGCACCTGGGCAACTGCCTTTTCAATGGATTCTTCACAGGAAAGTACCGCATTGATACGGCTGCGTAGTGTTACATCTGCTACCATCTTTCCTGTCTCATCGATGATGACACATTTTGTATAAGTTGATCCGGAATCACATCCGCCATAATATTTCATCTTTACCATGAATGCTCGTCGTGCAATACTTCCAGCGACGGATCCAGGGGTTCTTCCTTAAATACAGTTCTCATATAACGATTGACCTGATCACGAACACCCTGACGGGATACGATACGAGGATCGAACAGATCGTGGGTTACCCAGATCAGATGAATACCTTTTTCTCTTGCCTTTTCCTCGAACTGTCCATGCATACCATCCAGTGCCTTACATGCCATGTGCTCCCAAAGGATGACCACATCGGCATTGAACTCTTCACAGAACTCCCAGAGTTCGTCTAAGAGAACCTTGTAACCACCGTGGGTACGGTTTCTCATGATCATATTCTCTGTCAGCCAAGCCATATCATAATATGCCTTTTCGCGGTTCTCCGGTGTATCTTCCTCTGCGATCATTTCGGTATTGACCATGGAAAGCATATCGGTCAGCGGAACGATGCCCCAGCAGTTTAAGATCCAGAGCAAAAAGTCCATATAAAAGTGTGACTGTACGCCCCATACGATAGCACGGTGACGATACTCTCTTGCCATCATCATCTTGTCTTTGTATGCCTGATTGGCAAGTGCGGTCAGTTTGCGGTCTACATTGACGAACTCCGGTACCTTACCACAGATAGCCATGTAGTTGGTCTCTGTATAAAGCGCAAGGTTGGAACCAAAGACCTGTGGATAATCGGTCTTGTTCATGTCCAGCCACTCCATACGGTGTCTGGTAGACTCATTGACACGCTTTGCACACTCAAAGTAGTAAGACCAATCCCATTTCTCGCCTGTCTTTTCCTCGATAAAGGCGATACAATTCTTGATCTCCTGTGCTGCGTAATCCTGTACGTCGTCCTCTCTGTGGCGCATCGGGGATGCCAACTGGAAGATCGGGACACCGTCTTCTAATTCCAGACGCTTAGCAATACCACCGTTACTCATAAGGGAACCGTCACAGGTCGTATTACACTGTACGGCGCAAGCACCAAGGATCGGTGCATCATCATCAATGGAAACGCCAAGTTCTGCCTCCGGCATCGGACAAACATCACCGGCAAGTCCGTATTCCTGTGCCACATCAATATAATGAAGGGCTGCTGTTTGGTTCAGAAGAACGGATACATAGGTGGACGGCGTCTCACGGGAAAGTCCCTTCAAGGTAGGAAATCCCATCATAACGGCTGTCATTTCGTTCTCATCTACCAAAACGACCTTCTTAGAAAACTCCTCATCATTGCCGATGCGGCGGTCGCCACGGAAAAGATTGTCGAGAAGTTTTGCTACGTCATAAACGACCAGATCCTGCTCTAAATGGCACATACGAAGGTATGGTCCACGCAGTCCCTGTGTATGCTTATCTACCATCATCGGTACTGCCAGATAGTTTGCCATCCAGCGGTAACGGAACATGGCTTTGATATTTCTAGGTTTGATGATAAAGCCTGCCAACTGCTTCATAATATAAAGCCAACGTGTGTAATCATAAAAGGTATCTTTGAATCCACGCCACTCACGTCTGCTTCGTACTTTTCCATCGGTAAAAAATCTACCCAGCGCTTCTGCGCCTACTTCTTTTGCCATTATTTCTTACCTCCTTGAATCTTCTTGATCTCAATGCTCTCTACGAATGCCTGCACACGTGTGCGCATCTGACCGGAAGAGCCAATGGAATACGGACGATCCACGGCAAGTACCGGATAGCCGTGCTCATCACGGAGCACGATCGTACCGATCATACGCTCATAAGCCCAAGGATCACAGAACTTCATCTGTTCGTAGATAATACCGTCTGCGCCGTATTCCTTGGCAAGATCTGCAACGTAATCACGTCTGCCAATCATCTTTGCCATATCCCAATAACGCGGGCACTGTGCTCTGCCCTGCACCTGACGGCAGATCTGTTTTACCACGTCTTCCTCGTCATTTAAGATGATCTCATCACGTCCCGGCAAAGATCCGTAGCAGAAACGGTCTGCACATACATAAGCGCCGGATTCTTCTACCAGTTTGATGACATCAACATCATCCACCTCAGAGCCGACAAAAACAACACGAGCACGGTACTTGTCAGCCGCATCCGGCTCCCTGGTCTTGATCTCCTCCAAGGTCTCGCGGAGTTTGTCTAGGATCAGATGCTTTGGTGCCACGTAACTTGCCATGGTAAGGATGTGGAACTCATAGCCTGTCACGCGCGGATTGGCTTCCTTACGGAAGTCTCCGATCTGACGGATCAGACGGCATACTTCATTATGCTGATCTACTGCTGCACGGATCGCCTCATCGGATGTGTCGATACCATATTTTTCTGCCAGAGGCTTTAAGATATGGTTGCGGCACTGTAAGGTATACATTTCCAGCGCATTGTCATCGTTTTTCTGTGGAATCTCCATGTATTCCCAGAAAAATCCGTCCTTGCCCTGACCCATGGTCTTAAGCAGTTCCATGTTCTCTACGCAACGATTCATCATGGTACAGCCGTCCGGTGTCACGATACCATCTACGAAGTTGTAGCCGCCCTCAATGGCTCTCTCCAAAAGTGCTCTACTGTACTCGCACAAGAAACTTGTCATGTAGTAAGTAGCCATCTCCATAGAGCCTGTACGCGGTGCACGAAGTCTTACCGAAAATGTGCCCGGAAGATTTAAGAGTGGTTCCGGTACATTCTCGCAAGTCGTTGCGATACACTTAAGACCCTCGTCCTGTGCCTGACGCACAAGTTCGTTATTGGCATCTTCCAATAACTTTTCAAAATAATATAAGTGCTTTAAGTCTTTCACGCTTGCCCTCCTTTACGCTTCTAAGATTCCTATACCGATCAGAGCTTCCTTGGCTCCCCTGACGATTGCCGCATCATCATCCTAATAAAATACGCTCTCTCCCTTGAGATCGAACTCTGCCAAAGAGGCATCCGATAATATGTAGGAAAGT
>ERZ773170.2586-NODE-2586-length-10497-cov-3.344187_pt1 | contig 10497 bp, 8 predicted proteins | sample MGYA00581002_ERZ773170 | MGnify/ENA primary metagenome ERZ773170 (study PRJEB29015, sample SAMEA2737811) | human gut metagenome | biome: human gut; feature: human-associated habitat; material: faeces | place: China | collected 2012 ... | reverse complement strand
CATCCACAACGACAGGATCTACGATATAAGAGGGAACGCCGATCTCATCACCGATCTCTCTTGCCAGAATACCGCCTAAGTTAGAAGCATGCTGACCCTGTACACCTACTTTTAAATCCTCCAGCAGATCATCGGTTACCGCATAGGTACCACTGGGGATGGGCTTTAACAGACCGCCACGTCCTACGATCACGTTGAAGCTCTTCAGATCGCAGTTCTTCTCTGCCAGCAGATCGGTAATGATCTTCTTACGGAAATCCTTCTGTTCGAAAATAGTATCGTATTTGGAGATCTCCTCGGTAGAATGTCTCAGGGTTTCTTCAAATAATAAGTTCTCATCCTCAAATACACCGATCTTGGTGGAGGTGGAACCGGGGTTGATGATCAGACTCTTGATTGCCATTGTGTGTTTCCTCCTATATTCACTCTTATATTCGCTCTTATGCTTTACCGCTTTGTCCACTACAGCATCTATACCTGCCGACAGCAGTTCTCCCGCAGCTTCCACAGCGACTTCGATCACGATATCCATAGCTTATTTCTGATTCTTTTTCATCTCTTCTGCTACAACTGCAGCCAGTGCCAGGGAGTATACCTTGGTCTCGAAGGTATCGGAACGGCTGGTCAGGACTACGGGTACCTTGGTACCGGTCAGGATGCATCCGTTCTTTACTTTTACCATATGTACGATTGCTTTGTATACCAGGTTGCCGGCATGGATATCCGGGAACAGCAATACATCTGCATCACCCTGGATCTTACGGTCGGTAGCTCCCTTATGCTTGGCTGCCTCGGGATCGATCGCCAGGTCAAGAGACAGCGGGCCGTCTACGATACAGCCGGGGATCTGTCCTTCTTCACACATCTTAGTCAGTTCTGCCGCATCTACGGTAACGGGCATCTTGGGATTTACAACCTCAACTGCTGCTAAAGGTGCTACCTTAGGCTCTGCAACGCCGCAGGCATTACATACCGGAATTGTGTTCTTGATGATCTGAACCTTCTCCTCCAGTGTAGGATAGGTCATGAATGCAACATCGGTCAGGAACAGAAGTCTGTCAATGCCGGGAATCTCAAATACACATACATGAGACAGGGTTCCACCGGTACGAAGGCCTACTTCTTTGTTCAGTACGCTCTTTAAGAAGTTCTTGGAGTCGATCAGGCCCTTCATATACATATCTGCACGGCCGTCATGTGCCAGCTTTACAGCTTTCAGGGAAGCTTCGATCATATCCGGCTCATTGATGATCTCATAATCGGAGAGGTCCATATTCAGTCCGGCTGCAATCTCACGGATCTTTGCCTCATCACCTACCAGGATTGCATCTGCAATGCCCAGTCTCTTGGCCTCATGTACAGCTTCCAGTACTGCACTGTCCTGTGCAACGGAGACTGCGACGGTCTTCTTCCCACACTCTTTTACTTTTGCTACGATGTCATCAAAATTCATTTTCTTCCATTCCTTTCCGCCCCTCGTGGGCTCCAAGTATGAATACATTCCACACATTATTCGCAAAATCGCACGATAAATCGTGCTTTCGCTGCTGCGCAGCTATTTTTGCTCATATGTGTGGCGGTGACTCTATTCGAGTCACCTAAAATCAAGCAAAACTGCTTTTTACATGCAAGCATGACAAAGCAGTCCCGCTTGATTTCATTGTCTTCCGAATAGTCACTCTAATCGTTAAAATAATAACACACTGGAATACAAAAATCAAGCTACTATGACAAATATAGCCACCTCTAAATGAGGTGGCTGATATCTGCCAGGGTCGGTACGCAGGCGTACAGACATTTTTTTAATTTTTCATCTGGCTGTGTCTGATCCGGCACCATCACGACCTTACAGCCGGCGCGGTAAGCACTCATGACTCCGTTGGGAGAATCCTCCACGGCCATGCACTCTTCCGGTGCCAGTCCCAGCTGCTTGCAGGCATAGAGATAAATATCCGGGGACGGCTTACCTTCTGCTACCATAGTGGCCGAAATCAGTTTCTCAAAATACGGCCGAAGTCCTGCCATCGCCAGATATTTTTCCGTCCGCTCCAGATCCGTCGCTGTGGCAACCGCTGCGGTGATATGCCTTTTTTTCAGATCTTCCAGAAGCTCCACGGCACCGGGCTTGCATTTGATGCCCTCCCGGTCCAGTGTTTCTTCCATCATCTCTTTTCGTTTGTCACGCACCACATAATAGTCAAAATCTTCACCGTACCAGTCCTTGAGCTGTCTGGGGGCAAAGGGGCGTCCCAGACTGCGCATCGTAAGTGCCTGCTCATCTGTCATGGTATACCCACAGGCTGCCAGTGCCTTCGGCCAGAAAATACGGTAATATTTTTCGGTATCGATCAGCGTACCGTCCATGTCAAATAAAACTGCCTGAATCATTGTTATTCCTCTGCGTCAGCCGTCTGTCCGGCATCTTCTGCTGCATCCGTAACATCAGTACCTTCTGCTGGGCTGTCCTTTGAATCACTTTCGTTTGTGCCGCTCTGGTCCTCGTCAGCTTTTCCGGCTTTCCGGTCACGTTTTGCCGCCTTGCGCGTCTTCCGGCGTTTTGCCGCTTTTTTCCCTAACAATACGATCAACAGGATCACGACTACACCACCGACGATGCAAAGTACGATCAGCAGTGTATGGCTGCCCTCGGCCTCTACCGTGCGGAAGCTGCCGGGCACTTCCATGGTAAACTGTCTATAGCTGCCGATCACAGTGGATTCCACTTCCGTGTACTCTCCATCCTGTGCTACCTCTATGACAGTGTTATCCGCATCCTCACAGTAGACACGCAAGGTTGCTTCTCCGGTATAGTCCGGTGCATCCTCTTCCATGGAATTGGTCATGGATACTGTATAAGTATTTCCCTCTACCTGCAGATGCAATGCTGCATTGGGATAGAAGTTGCCTTCTGCCATAACCAGTGCCTTATTGTTATCGTTTTTCTCTGCGGAAGCAATGGATGCGGTCCATTCCTCATACTCTGCTTCCAGCACTTTATTACCGGTAATATCACTGAAATCATAATCCGGCCATACACCGTAATAGCCATCCTTCTCCGGTACTTCCGGAATCTGGTCTGCCGACAGATAATCCCCGTAACCGCATTTATAGGAAGCCACTTCTACACCATCCGCCTGGAAGGTAATGGTAAACTGTGAGAAAGCGTCCGGAACGTCTTTGCTGCAGAATTCCTGGTAGGACAACGGGGTAGCACCGCCCTGATAACCAATGCCGTCTACGCCACCGGCTCCGCCTTCCACATAATAGTTGCCATACAGAGTTCCATCATCACTGACTTTTCCGGCAATGCTGCCCTGGCCTTCGCCGGACATATCCAGATCATTGTACGCATAGCTGTAGAAAATATCACAGCCTTCTCCGGCAATACCTCCGATATTATTTTTACCGGTGATCCTGCCCATGCTGTAACAGCTGCGGATCGCATAGCTGGCAGATCCGGCAATTCCTCCCACATAGCTGCCTCCGGTACTCTCTACGGGTGCATAAGACTCACAGGAAATGACTGCGCCATATTCTGCTTTACCGACCACACCGCCGACATAGTCTTTTTTACCGGTCACATCTCCAAGGTTGCGGCTGTCTCTGATGACTGCCTTGACCGTCTGCTCCACATCGAAACTCTCCGTTCCGGTTAAAGTGATATCGTCCTCAGGGTCAAAATCGTATTCCGTTGCCACCTGTCCAACGATACCGCCCACATTCGTATCGGCTTCCACCGTACCGCGGTTCACACATAAGGTGACCTTTCCCTTCTGGAAGCTGGAAGTATCATAGCGCGCTTCTTCGGTTCCTTCCGGTTCTGCAGTGTCATCCTCCGCATCGGGATCTCCGGGGTTCACCGCTTCCTTGCTGGCTGACTCATCCGAAGTATCTTCTACAGAAATTCCTTCATACCGGAAGAGATCATCCCGGATTTCGCTGACCAGATTCCGCAGAACTCTGGCCTGATCCATCAGCTCATCCATGTGGGCACTGGTGCTGTCTGTCCCGGCTTCCAGTACATCCCCCAACTGACCCAACTGGTCAAAAGCCTTGTCGAGCCTGTCATTCAGTGTATCCAGATTATCTTTGATACCGCCACTGCGATCCTTGGAAGCATTCGTCATGTTATCCAGATGCTTGGTGGCATTCTCTCCGAATTTTTTCAGTGCCGATTTATAGCTCTCCGTATCGTCCGGTACGGTGATGGTAATGTTTCCGCCACTGACGTCATGATCGCCATCGCCACCCCAGTTACCATTCCAAATGTCATTTCCACTGATGGTAACATCATGACTGTTGCCGTTATTCTTGTCATTATCCGCCTGCTTGTTCAGATCGTCATTCAGGACTTTCAGATCGTTGCTGACGCCGTTCAGCTCCTGATTGTAAATATACCACAGATCATGAGCGGTCCCGGTCAGAGAACTTCCCGCATTGTTGGCATCCTTCAGGTTCGAACTGATACTCTTGGCAATACTGGATGCCTGTTTGCTATAGCTGCTCACATCTTTCTGGGTGGCATCCAACATATCCAGGAATTTGTCTGTCTCCGTATCCAGTTCCTTCAGCTTGTCACTGAGATACTGGATTTCCAGGAACGGCTCCATCTGACCCACGATACCGCCCACATCTTTTCTGCCCTGCACATATCCGGTGTTGGTGCAGTTCTGCAGATAGCCCTGATGCAGTCTGCCTACGATACCTCCGGTATTGTAGCCTACGTGCTGGTAGCCGATGGCCCCGGAATTGGAGCAATAATAAATCTTACCATCCGAAATACCTGCGATACCGCCGGTGTCCGTATGAGCTGCCACATTGGAGGTACTGTTGATCTGCTCCAGATTGTCCATGGTGATATCTTCCAGATCATAAGTCACTTCCGTGCTGTACGTATTGATATTGCCATTGTTGCTGCAGTTATTCAGAATACCGTGGTTGTTGCCCACAATACCGCCTGCGGAATGATTGCCGATCACATTTCCGGAGGATTCACACCGACGGATCTCTCCGCTCTCGGCATTGACTCCGGCAATACCGCCGACATCCGTATCACCGACCACATTTCCGGTAAATTTACAATTTTCAATGCTGCCATAGTTCACACCGACGATACCGCCGACCTGATCCTGACTTCCAGAGGGAGATACTTCCCCCGTGACCGTAAGGTTGCGGACTTTTGCTCCCTCCTGCACATAGCGGAACAATCCCACTGCCGAACCGTCTCCGGTCAGTTTCACATTGGAAATAGTAAAACCGCTGCCGTCAAAGATTCCTGCAAACGTAGGAATACTGAGTTCACCTGTCATGCTCAGAACAATGTCGTTCTGCAGCACTACTTTTTTATCTCTGGACCAACTGTCCAGTACACAGTTCTCCACCAGTTTCCGCAGATCCTCCTCCGTGCTGATCTCTATGACTGCATAATCCTGCTCCTTTATCGTGCTGTTATAACCGCTGCCGCCTCTGTACTGCTCATAGGTCAAAGTTTCTGCTGCATAGGCGGTGGCCGGTGTCTGCAGGATCAATGCTGCTCCCAGCAGGAAACATAATAATCTCTTACTGTTCATCTTCTGTTCCCTCGCTTTCTGCTGTTTTTTCCGTATTTCTGTCCTCACTGTTGTCCGAAATTTCCCCGTCTTTTCCGGCTGCTTCCACTATATTTTCTCCAGCCGGTTCTTCCTGTCCTGCTGCTTCGTGCTCCGGCAGCTCCTGGGCTTCCAGTCTGGGATAGTTTTCTTCCGGGGCATCGTCCCGCTCCTCCATCGTCACGGTATCCTTGGGACGCACCACCGCACCCATCTCACCATCAATGACACCGATGAAATCACCCTCCAACACACCATTGACATAACCCTTGATGTGACCGTTCATACGGATTCTTCCGGCGGAGGGCAAGGGCTTTGCCAGATCCCGTTTCAGTGTAAATGCTGTCTTCTGAATAATGATATCTCCGATCAGCAGTGTCTGCGGCAATGCCAGCAGTACCAACAAAATAGATGTCAGAGTACCACGACCAAGAGCCAGTCCGATGGCCGCTACCGCTGCATTGGAAGATACATAGCTGATAATAAATCCCGCAGATACCAGCATGGATCCGCTGGTAACAATGGTAGGGAACGCCTGGTTCAGTGCTTCGATGGCGGCTTCCTTGATCGGCATATAGGTCTTCAGATCCATGTAACGGCTGGTGATAACGATAGCGTAGTCGATCGTTGCACCCATCTGGATCGCAGATACTACCAGATATCCCAGGAAATATACATTTTCATTCAACAGATACGGCAATGAGAAGTTCATCCAGATACTACCCTGAATCGTTACAACCAACAGTACCGGCAGACCGGCGGACTGGAAGGTGAACAGCAGGATGATCATAACGAACAATGCTGTCAGCACCGTGATGATCGTATTATCCGTTGCAAAGGAATCGCCCAGATCCTTATCACTGGTGGCGTTACCGACCAGCAGAATGTCATCTATATTATAGAACTTTGCCACGGTATTACGGATCTGATCCAGTGCTGCTGTGGTCTCTTCTCCCTCATAAGGAACATTCAATTCCAGAACAAATCGGGAATTGTCTTCGCCCAGCAGCTGATCTTTCGCAATACAGATCTGGGAATAAGCATCCGTCAGAGTTTCTTCCAGATCATCGTCCAGTGTGATGTTGCCGCTTTCTTTCTGATCATAAATGAACAGGAACATATCAATAAACGGAACTTCGTATTCACTGACGCCACTGACCAGCGCACCATAATCGCTCTGATCCAGTGCATATGCCGAATACAACATATCCGCCACTTCAATATCCAGATCGATCAGTTCCGCAAACTGTCTGGGATTCAGCTTATCCGTCAGCATATAGCCGTCCATGGCCTCGATATTGCCAAGTCCCTGACAGGATTTCACCACATCCAGCTTTTCCAGAGCTTTCAGTGTCTGTGCCTCTTTTTCATAATCACCGTTTGGCACAATGACTGCCAGCTGGTTCACCATGCCGAATTCCTTATTTACCATGCTGACGGAAAATTTATTATCACTCATAGTACTAGATTCCAGAGTGTTGGTATCGTACACGTAGTTTGCCTTATTGGACAGGAAAAATGCTATAATAACACCTACGATCAGAATAGGCGGTATAATGTAGCGGGTAGCCACACAAAACTTACCGACTGCTGTGATCTTCGGAACGAAGCTCTTGTGATGGGTGTTGTCGATGGCCTTGGAAAAGGTCAACAACAGTCCGGGCATCAGGAAGAATACGGCTACCATACTGAAAATAATGGATTTTGCCAGAATGATACCCATATCATAACCAATTCTAAACTGCATGAACATCATGGCTACCATACCGGAGATAGTGGTCAGGGAACTGGAAGAAATCTCCGGGATTGCCTTACTCAGGGCCACGATCACGGCCTCTCTGGCATCCTTGTCCTCATGTTCTTCCATAAAACGGTGGGCCAGAATGATGGCATAGTCTACCGCCAGACCTAACTGCAGTACCACCGCAATAGAGTTCGTTACAAAACTGATGGTTCCGAACCAGTAGTTCGTACCTTTGTTCAAAATAGCTGCCACAATAAATGTAGTCAGATAAACCGGGATTTCCGCATAAGTCGTAGAGGTAAATAACAATACGGCTACGATAACCACTGCTGCCAACAACAGAATGACGATCATATCATTATTCAAGTCATCCGCGTCACGCTCTTCCTGACCGATATCGGAAGAATAGTAAACATCATAATCGGACAATGCATCCAATACCTCATCCAGATGCTGCTGTGTAGCTTCCGTGTCTGCTTCCTCATCAAAAGTGACAGACAATAAAGCCTCCATGTCATGATAATGATCCTCGGTGTCATCGAAATCCAACATGCTGACACCGTCCATCTCCTCCACCTGATCTGCCAGTTTCTGTGCCTCGTCAAACGTCACGTTACAGATCAGTATCCGGGCGGAGCCATACGTGGTAAATTCCGAATCCATCAGATCCAATCCCCTTCTGGTCTCTGTTGTGTCCGGCAAATAAGTGGTCAGATCGTTATTAACCTTGACTCTGTTCATGGATAATACGCAAAATATGCATAAAACAATAAAGATCAGATAAAATCCTTTTCGTTTGTCTACAATGAGCGTGGCAAGTTTCATCATAAAGGAATTATCTTTTTTGTCTTTTTCTGCGTTGTCTGCCATAGTTCCCTCCTGCTTTTTCTCTCTTTGTACCCTTATTTATGTATTTGATTTTATACACCTCTAGTTTAAAATGTTTTTGAACATCTGTAAAGACTTACTACAAAGATGAGAAATTGTATTAATGTCATTTAATGAACTTGTGTTGATTTTCTGCCACATGCAAAATATAATAATGGGGAAGAAAAAGCAAGCTACAGATTTTTTGTGATTGTTTATTTTTAGACATTTTCTTTCTGTTTGTTTATTATTTTAGAAAAATTTCAGATTTGTATTACATATAGGAAATGATTTCTTCTTTTCCCGGAAAGGCTGGTGGATTGTCTTATGGAAAAAATGGATCGCCGTGTGCGCAAGACAAGAGCTCTCTTATTACAGGGGCTGGTAAAAATGTTAGAAACCCATGATATTCAGGATATCTCCGTCAAGGAGCTGACCGAACTGGTGGATATCAACCGTGGAACCTTTTATCTGCATTATGATGATATCTACGATATGCTCCATAAAATCGAGGATGAAATGTTCCTGGAATTTAATGAAATCATGGAGCAGAAACCGGTCATTACCAATTCTCTGGCCTCTCAGGGGCCGTTGTTGGAATTCTTCCATTTTCTGGACCGAAACAGGGATCTGGCCAAGGTCATGATCGGCCCTCATGGGGATCTGGCTTTCGTCAATCGCCTGAAAGATCAGATTGAAAAGCGCACTCTCCAGGTTCTGGAAAGTGCGCAATCCGATGCTAATTATGAATATCTCTGCTCCTTCATCATCACCGGCTGTGTCGGTGTCGTAGAGACCTGGCTGAAAGAATCCGATCCCCAGTCCCCGGAAGAAATGGCAGAGATTCTCGGTACCATGCTTATGCGGCAGCTTACTTTTGTTCCGGAGCCTGCTTAGACTGTGTCGGCTCCAGCATGCCTACGCTCAATGAAGTCACTGTCTCACCATCCAGGAAGAAGGATACGGTATCGCCTACCTGAAGTTCGTCCAGAGTGGCATCTTCTCCGTCAATCGTAATGATCGTATCGTCATTGGCTGTGATAGTCATAGTATCTCCGCTGAGAGTTAAGGTCATCTCATCCAGCATGTCTTTCTCAGGTTTCTGACCGTTCGGTGCTTCTCCGTTGGGCGCGCTGCCATTGCCATCAGGAGCCTGGCCATCCGGCTTTTCTCCGCTGGGAGCTTCGCCGGTAGGGGCTTCACCATTGGGAGCGCCACCGTTGCCGTCAGGAGCCTGGCCATCCGGCTTTTCTCCGCTGGGTGCCTCACCGGTAGGAGCTTCACCATTGGGAGCTTCCGGCTTCTCTGCCAGTGCGATGGAGATCACATTGCCATCAATGGCAGTGATCTGGCCGAGATAAGATTCCACCTTCTCTTCACCGCTCTCCGTGCCCTCCGTCGTACTCTCCGGTGCGATCGTCTCCTTCTGTTCTGCTGATTCACTTGCTACGCTCTCCGTACCCGCAGATGTTGTTCCTCCGCATGCCGTAAATCCCGTCATCACCATAGCAGCTGTCAACACTGCACACATTACTTTTGTATTCACCTGGGGTAAATTCCATCTTCTCATATTCTCATTCCTCCTGTTCCATTAAAAATCTTGTGAACATTTCTTTCCCCTTATCTGCCTCTTATAATAAAAGACATCTGCGAAGGAATTGTGAGAAAAATGTGGTGATTCTGTGAACTTTTCAGGCATGACATCCATGTCATGTATGCAGTGTTGACAGTGTCAGATCATGTGTCGATTTTGCTGTTTTGTTGTAAATATTCAAGGAATGCGGTACAGCCTTCCAGAACATCCGCATAGGTTGTCCCAAAATCTCCCGTGTACCATGGATCCGAGATATCCCGTTCCGATCCCGCGTAGGAAAGCAGCTTCGCTACTTTCCCCTCCGGGTCTCCCCCGAATATCCGCAGCATGTTGCGGATATTCGCACCATCCATACCAATCAAATAATCATATTCCGCATAATCCGCTCTCGTCACCTGCCGGGCCCGCTTCCCCTCACAGGAGATCCCATGCCTCGCCAGCTCCGCCTTCGCCGGCGGATACACCGGATTCCCGATGCCGTTCCAGATTTCCTCTGTACTGGTGGCCGCGGAGGCAATCTGGAAGTAGGCGGCGAGACCGGCATCGGATACTAATTTTTTCATTATGAATTCCGCCATGGGGGAACGACAGATGTTGCCGTGGCAGATGAAAAGTATTTTTATCATCTTTTTATATCTCCATTTAAGTCTTGTATTTCTTCTCAAATGCCCAATATTGCAGGTTTTTTCGGCATTTTCCTGTTT
>ERZ773170.2575-NODE-2575-length-10528-cov-3.534231_pt1 | contig 10528 bp, 15 predicted proteins | sample MGYA00581002_ERZ773170 | MGnify/ENA primary metagenome ERZ773170 (study PRJEB29015, sample SAMEA2737811) | human gut metagenome | biome: human gut; feature: human-associated habitat; material: faeces | place: China | collected 2012 ... | reverse complement strand
TTGAGATAAATACGGAGCGGTATCGAAGTGGTCATAACGGGACTGACTCGAAATCGTGGTCGCTACTCGGTAGCTCCCTGACCGGAATCCCTTGATTTTATGGGGTTTTTCGGGTATTCTTAACTTAATATTTTTGCTTGTTCTCCCCATCAGTTCTCCCCGTTTTCCGAGGTGCTGATGTTGAGATAAATACGGAGCGGTATCGAAGTGGTCATAACGGGACTGACTCGAAATCAGTTGAACCGCAAGGTTCCGTGGGTTCGAATCCCACCCGCTCCGCCAGAAATCACGCCAGTAGTCGGTTTTTCCGGCTGCTGGCTTTTCTTTTTCAGTTCTGTGCAAAGCCCAAGCCATTGAGCATTGCGTCAGCCGAAGTCAGCTTCGAGCTGTAATCCAGATGTGCGTAAATGTTCGCCGTAGTTGAGAAGTCGCTGTGACCAAGCCATTCCTGAATCTGCTTCATGGGAACACCGTTTGCCAGAAGAAGCGAGGCACAGCTATGCCGGAGATCGTGATACCTGATCTGTCTCATTCCCTTTGCCTTGAGCAGTTTCGGAAAACTCTCTGTGACGTAGTGGGGCTTGATCAGATCGCCAATCTCATTGACACATACATACTCAAGATATTCCTTGATGTAGCTGCGTCCGCACAAGCGGCGGTTTTCCTGCTGTTCTTCTTTCAGCGTAAGAAGTCTTTCCCGCATGAACGGAACAAGAGGCAGTGTCCTCATACTCGATTTGGTCTTTGTGGTGTCCGACGCAACCAGAACGCGCTTGCCGTCGAGATCACAGGAAGTAACCGTGTGACGGATGGTGATGGTGTTCTGATCAAAGTCGATGGCATCCCATTTCAGACCGATTGCTTCACTCCGGCGCAGACCGTAGAACGCGCCGAACAGAATTGGCAGTTCAAGTTTGCTTCCTTTTGCAGCCTCGAAAAGAGCGTTGACCTCATCGGCATCATAGAAGCTGCCGACGTAGCGGTCTTTTTTCGGACGCTCAACCTTATCCGCCGGGTTTACATCAATCAAGTCAATCTTCACGGCATATTTGAGAGCCTTGTGAATGTTGGCGTGATAATGAATGACCGAGGACGGGCTGACACGCTCAAGCTCACTCAGGTAAAATTCCTGAATGTCTTTTGCGGTCAGGTTCTTGAGCGTCACTTCCTTTTCGCGGAAGTACGGTGCTACAATCTTCTTAACCGTAGTCGAGTATGAAGCGAATGTCGGGACTGCAACCGAGCTTTTGATGATGTCGAGCCACTTTTCCATATAGTCCGCGAACAGAATGTCTCCGTTCATGACCTTCGGCTCTTCGGGATTGAAATTGCGTCGTGCGTCCATCAGGATCGCTTCGGCGCGTTTTTTGTTTCCCTTTACAGTAAGCCCGGTGGAAATCCACTTGGTCTTTCTTTTTCCGAGAGAATCGGTGTAGTTCAACACGGCGTAGTAATATCCGCTTTTTTCGCGGAGATGTCCTGCTACCATAATTAACCTCCTTCATTGTAGCAGAGACACCTACCTGATACCGTGCTTCTATTATACCAGAACCGGGTTCGAATTGGAGGACCTCTGCCGAACATTTTTTGTAAACAAATTGAGTCCAAGCATTACGCCGTGACTGCTTCTCCGCAACCGATGCAGAGAAACGTGAAAAGATGAGCCTTCGGAATACGATAGGCTCTTCCGACCTTGAGACAACAGATTTTGCCTTCCCGCAGGATGCGGTAGCCGGTCTTTGTGCTGATGCTGAGTATTTCACACATTTGCTCAATGCTCATTACATCGGGATAGTCTTTCAGCATGAGTTTGTAGGCATCGCGCTGAGAAATGGTTGATGCGGTATTCACCCGTCTCACCTCCACAAGATTTGATTTTGCCTTATCAGCAAAAGGATAGGCAGCAGTCCTTTTTGAGTAGACTGCTGCCCATAGTTTTTGATGATAAAGCCCTTTCGGGCGTTTTCATATTGGTTATCCTTCCGGCATATTTGCAGCTCGCGCCCCTGCCGAATAGGGAATGCTGCGGACTACCAATGGTCAATCGGTATCATGGGACTCTCACCCCTCCGAGGATCGCTCCGAGCCGCCCTTTCAGAGAAAAAACGGAAGTATCATTATACCCGGCATCTGCATCGTCGCAAGCAGCCGCACCACACGGCTGTTATAGCTCTCCGGAGGTCGCTCACTCCCTTGCGGGAGGTCCTGGCGTCGGAAGCTGTGTTGCTTCGCAGAAGCGGAAAGATCCGCAGCACTGAACTATTCAGTTTTCAAGGAGCAGTGAAGAGTGATTTGCCTCTCTTCACCATCCCACGGACAAAAAAGCAGCTAATGTAAGGTATATCATCAAAATTTTTTGAAAAAGTATTTTGCTTTCTTCATGATTAGTGTCGCAGCATTGTAAACACTTTGCCGCTGCATATTGTTAGCAGCAGCATAATCAATTTTTGACTGTCCACCGATGATGCAATTCAGGTAGATGTCAAGTTGCTTCGGCGTAAGCGTTGCACGAAACTCCTTTTCTGACATCCAGAACATAACGCTTTCCTCCATGCTGGAAGAATCAATCAACCAGTATGGTTCTAAATCCTCACAACCCTCATAGCTGACATAGCTTAAGGACAGCACACTTGCCCGTTCTTCGGCTGTTTTGCCTTCAGTTCCGGAAATGGGAACTCCTTGCTTTGAGCGGCGCAGCCTTTTTTCCTCTGCGCGGAGGATTCGCATGACCTTACGGTCAACCTCTGTTACTTCACCGGTGATTTTCACGCGCACCATGCACTTTCCGTCCTCCGTAGTCCAGAGGTCGTAGTCGAACTCGATAGGGGTCTTAGGTGTTTTCATTGTTCATCCTTTCCGCTGCGCGGGAGCAGCGGGAAGGGTGAAGACAGAAAAAGAGCCGCATGACGGTGAGGTTTGAATCCCATGCCGATAAAACAGAGTAATTAAACTCTGTCTCATGCGGCATTAGGATGACTTCACCTATCAGGCGGCTCCACAGCTCAGCTATGACATATATTTTATTTTAGAACAGAGGCTTGTCCTCTGGTTCTTACTTGGTACGCGGTCGCAGTCTTCTCATATTCAGCACATCAAAGACTGTGATCCGCCCGCATTTCTTGCACTTGGATTCTACATGACCTCTCGTGTCTTCGTAGACAGCAATGGCATTATGCTGACAATAGGGACATTTCAGGTATCGGGGCTTCTGCTGGGAAATGGCAACTCTTGCCCTGCGGATTTTTTCGATCAGCTCCGGCGTCGGTTCCTGAACCCGAATGGATGCTCTCTTCATTACCACACCTCCAATGGGTCAACATACTCACTGAATGGACGATCTACCATGTAGCCGAGCTGACGAAGGCGGATAGACGCCGTTGTTTTGGAGACACCGAACAACCGGCAGAAAAGGCGCAGCGTTAAGTGATCACCATACGAATACCTCCCCTCGTAATTGATCAGCGGCGTTTCTGCAAACCGACGCATCGCCAGATCAACCTCCTTCTGAGGAAGCAGGATTGCCGCGCCCAAGACATTTGCTTGCCACTCGTTCCAGTCCTCGCGGGTTTTCAGCTCTCGCGGCGTATAAGCAGTCCGTGCGGAATATCTCATTTCGCAGGATGCCTTTACCTCTTCCGATTCCAGTTGGAAGAGAATCTGATGGGCGCACTCGTGGGCAAGGGTAAATCTGCGCTTGGCGCAGAGCCGCTGCACGTTGCCGGAGAGAATGAAGCTCTCGTCCAAGATGACCTGATTACGCTTCAAAGCCAGTGTGCGCGTAATACCAAGTTCCGTGATCTTGTACTCAGTGTCGGCATAGGCAGTGACACCGCAGATGCTTCCGTCCGGCGAGAGACGGGCGAATGATACGCGAAGACCGAGATAATTCTTTGCAAACTGATCAATGGGCGTTGGCAAAGCTGATCGGTCGGGTTTGTCCGCCTCATCCCCGAAAAAGAACCGGTTGAAGTCCTTCGTTGTTGAGGCTGCAATTTCTTCAAGTTGGCGCTGGGATAAAATCATGAGCAGTTGTCCTCCTTTGCTTCGACAAACCACTTATCACCTTCATGAAAGAGGAACGACTCCTTTCCTCTGATTATGACCGTGTAGCGGATGCCGCCACCCCCAACCTTGTTGGAGCTGGCGCGGCATTTGTACTTGAGCTGTTCGATCTGAAAAACCCTTCCGTCCTTCCATCGGATCAGCATCGGGATGATTGTTCCCTCTTCATCGACATCCAGATTGACTCTGACGTAGGCTTTTCTGCATTGTAAATTGTTCATAAGCGTCCTCCGTTCCTAAAAAAGTTGCCTGTTTCCGACACGAATTTCGCCAAGAATGTTGACACACGCTCTGTTCGTGTGGTATCATGCTCACGAACGGAATGTTCGTGTAGGCACAGTATAGCACGAACATAATGTTCACGTCAATGGAATTAACGAAAGTTCTGTTCGTGTTCGCAGAAAATTTTAGAAAGAGGTGCCTTATGGGATTCAAAGACAGGCTGAGAGAAAAGAGAGTGGAAGCCAACCTGACACAAGCCGCTCTTGCAGAAAAAGTCTCTGTTACTGCGAGGACAATTCAAAATTACGAGCTGGGCAGTCGAAAGCCAACAAAATATGAAGTCGTGAAGAAAATCGCTGAGGCTCTGAATACAACGCCGGAATATCTTCTCGGCAACAGCGGAATGCTCGTCCTTGCCGCACAGGAACAGGGCGGCGCAAAGGCAGCACGGGAAATTGACGAGCTGGTGAGCGAGGTTTCCGGTATGTTTGCAGGAGGCAGTCTCAGTGAAGACGCGCTGGACGGCGCGATGCAGGCTCTCACCAGAGCCTACTGGATTGCAAAAGAAAAGAACAAGAAGTACACGCCGAAAAAGTACCGGAAAGGACAGACGGAAGAGTAAGTCCGGTTTTTGGTACAGGCTGTTTGATATAATGGTTATCCCCGAAGGGAGGTGGCGCGATGAACGCCGAACAACTATCAAAAGTCGGCAGCGATCTCGTTCGACGCTGCGGCACAAGAGATCCTTTCCAGATTGCAAACGCGCTGGGTATCAATGTCATGGACGATTGCGAAAATCTCGGATCACTCAAGGGTATGTACTGCATCGTCAAAAGGAACCGCTTCATCTTTCTTAATAAGGATTTGAGTCCACAAATGAAGCGGATTGTCTGCGCCCATGAGATCGGTCACGACCGGCTGCACCGTGCGCTTGCCAAAAAACATGGCTTGCAGGAGTTTGTGCTGTATGATATGGCAACGAAGCCGGAGTACGAGGCAAACATCGTTGCGGCAGAGATCCTTCTTGATTCCGATGAAATCCTCGAATATATCTACGACTACGGGTACACCTCGGAGCAGATTGCGCGGGCAATGCACACAGACATCAACTTGGTTGCTTTGAAAATCGCGCATCTGGCAGAAACCGGGCATAAACTTCGTCGGATGGAGTACCGTAGCAGCTTTTTGAAGTGAAGGAGGTCAGTATGACGAAAAGCGATGTCATGAAAGAGTTCCTAAAGAAGACCGTCATTCCAGTTGTGGTTGCGCTGTTCTTGTTTTCGCTGTTCAGCCGTATTTTCATCGAAAACGGAGCGCCCGATTATTTCCTGATCTGGCTTGCTTGTGGGGTGCCATTTGGCATTGGGAAGATGTTCACGCTGATTCCGATTGGCTTTGGCATTTCAGGGACCGTAGGTGTTGTCGCACTCAACCTTGTCCTCGGCGGTCTGATCGGCGGCGTAATTCTGATCTGGAAGCTGGCAGTTGCCATCTGGTATCTGCCCCTGACGATATATAGGCTTGCAATTTGACAAAAAGAAAATTGCGCGAAATTGAGGTGAATTATGGCACGAGAAGGAAAAGCATATTTAACTGAACTTGTAGAATCTGTGATTTGTGTGCCGGATGCTTTTAGAATTAGATGTGGAAATGATAATTTCATTTTTTCCATTCAGTCCAAAAATCAGGAAACCAATGATTATTTTGCTATCTCAGCTATTTATGATACGATTTGCACCATTGACAGTGCAATTTAATTTGCTTTTGCGGAAGCCATCGCTATTGATCTTCCTGAGTCTTTAGATACATACAATCCGTTTTCCCAAATTGGTGAAGATGAGCGAATTGCCATATATCATGTCGAGAACATTGTTTTCCGTGTGAGTATACTCTGGGATATGCTGGCTCAGCTTTGCAATATAATCTATCAGACAAAAGTTGATCTTAAAAAACTGCACTGCGGTCGTTACTTTGATGCGTTTTCTAAGGGGGATAAATCGTTTGAATTTGCGAAAGAGGTTAATGACTATCTTGAAGAGAAAGAAGATACCAGTATAGACGCAAATCCTTGGCCGGGCAATCATGCGTTTCTTGCTAACTACCGCAATCAAATGACACATAGGGTATCTCCGTCTATTTCGAGCATAAGCACATTTGGGCATACATTGCGACCGCCGACAATGTATCTCCTTCATCGAGCCGTTGAGGACTATTATAAAGTCTCTTCTTTTTTGTGCCGGTTAGTCAATCAGTATCTCGACGAGCATCAAAACTGGCTGCCATTTGGCTTGGAAAAGTCCGAAGAAGACGAATGAAAAGGGATAGAAAATAAAGTACCAATTAGGAGGCTTAGAAGATGAAACAACATACTTACATCGCAATCGACCTGAAATCTTTCTATGCCTCCGTGGAGTGCCGGGAGCGCGGCTTAGATCCTCTGGACACAAATCTTGTCGTTGCGGATGAGAGCCGGACGGACAAGACTATCTGCCTTGCCGTTACTCCCTCCCTCAAAAGCTACGGTATCTCCGGACGCGGACGGCTATTTGAAGTCAAGCGGCGTGTGAAGGAAGCGAATGCCGGACGGCAGCACGACGCGCCGGGACACAGACTGGACGGCACATCGCACTTCTTCTCGGAGCTGCAAGCAAACCCGTCTCTGGCGATTGACTTCATCATCGCGCCGCCTCGGATGGCGTACTACATGGAGTACAGCACCCGCATCTATCAGGTCTACCTCAAGTACATCGCGCCGGAGGACATCGTAGTCTACTCCATCGACGAGGTGTTCATGGACGTGACGGACTACCTGAATACCTACAAGCTCTCGGCACATGACCTCGCCATGAAGATCATCCTCGATGTGCTTGAAACAACCGGCATCACGGCAACCGCAGGAATCGGCACGAACCTCTTTCTCTGCAAGGTGGCAATGGACATTGTGGCGAAGCACATCCCCGCCGACAAGAACGGCGTCCGCATTGCAGAGCTGGATGAGATGAAGTTCCGGCGCGAGCTTTGGTCTCATCAGCCGCTCACGGATTTCTGGCGCGTGGGTCGGGGCATTGCCAAGAAACTTGAGCAGAACGGGATGTTTACGATGGGTGATGTTGCCCTCTGTTCAGAGCGGAACGAGGACTTGCTTTACAAGCTGTTCGGCAAGAATGCGGAATTGCTCATCGACCATGCGTGGGGCTGGGAGCCTACGACCATTGAAGCAATCAAGGCGTACCGTCCCAGCTCCAACAGCCTCAGCTCCGGTCAGGTTTTGCACTGCCCTTATCAGCCGGAGAAAGCAAAGCTGGTTGTCCGGGAAATGACGGACTTGCTTGTGCTGGACTTGGTGGACAAGGGGCTTGTCACCGATCAGATGGTTCTCACAGTTGGCTACGATATTGAGAACCTGACCGATCCGGCGCGGCGGGCAAAGTATCATGGCGCGGTTGAGAAAGACCCCTACGGTCGTGAGATTCCCAAACAGGCACACGGCTCTATCAATCTCGGCGGTCACACATCATCCACGCGCAAAATAATGTGTGCTGTGTCAGAACTCTTCGACCGGATCGTGGACAAGGATTTGCTGGTGCGGCGTATGTATGTTGTAGCAAATCACGTCCTGCCGGAAGCGGACGCGCCGAAGAAAAATGACGGTGCTGTCCAGCTTGACCTCTTCACCGACTATGCCGCAGAAGAGGAAAAACAGAAAGTTGAAGACGCCGCATTGGAGCGTGAGCGGAAAATACAAGCCGCCACGCTTGCGATCAAAAAGAAGTATGGAAAGAACGCCATCCTCAAGGCGATGAATCTTGAAGAAGGCGCAACCGCGAAAGACCGTAATGCGCAGATCGGAGGGCACAAGGCGTGAACAGAAAATACAACGAGATCATGGGGCTTCCTCACCACGTCTCCAAGACCCGACCGCAGATGCCAATGTCAGATCGTGCAGCGCAGTTTGCTCCCTTCGCTGCCCTCACCGGCTACGATGCTGCAATCAAAGAAACCGGACGTCTGACTGTCGAAAGGATCGAGCTTGACGTGGAAGCTCTAAGTGCATTGGATATGAAGTATCAGCTTCTTATGGAAGCCCTTGATGAAGCACCGGAAGTTACCATTACCTACTTCCAGCCTGATGAGCGGAAGGCTGGCGGAAAATATGTATCAGCAGTCGGCGCAGTCAAAAAGATCGATGATTTTGAGCGGCGGATCACCATGCAGGACGGTGCGAAGATTCCGATGGATGATGTACTGTCTATTGAGGGAGAGCTATTCTCAGTGCTTGAGTAATATTGAAAACGGTTTGAAAAAGACGCTATTGAGCGTCTTTTTCTTTTTCGGATACCTGACATTTTTGCTTTATTTGTCCGTATAGAGTGAAGGGGGATTTTACGGGGAGTCTCTGCGAGGGAATACGATTTTAGAGAATAGCAAGCACAGCAAGTGTAGCCACACTTGCGATTTTCGATTAAGGAAACCCTCCCCTTAATCTGAAAAATGCTTGTTGGGAAGCCTCCCAAACCCTCAAACTCTACGGAAGGACGGATCGCCTATGGCTAATAGAACAAGACCGATTATCATGCGGCTTGCAGTAACGGAATACGAAAAAGAACTCATCGAAAGGAAGATGCAACAGCTCGGAACGAAGAACTTTGGAGCGTATGCGAGGAAGATGCTGATTGACGGTTATATCATCAAGGTGGACTATACGCAGCAGAAGAAACTTGCCGCCGCAGTCAGCCGTGTTGCCTCGAACATCAATCAGATTTGCCGCCGCATAAACTCCACCGGACACTTCTATGCGGACGATATTGCAGAGCTGAAAGAAAGGCAGGGTGAGATATGGCAGTTACTAAAATCAAGCCAATCCGAGGAACTGTAAACAAGGCTCTCGCCTATATTCTCGACCCGCAGAAGACTGACGATGCCTTCTATGTTTCGTCCTATGGATGCGCTGCAAGCGACGCGGCAGCGAAAGAATTTGAGTGGACGAGAAACCTTGCAGTGCGGCAAGGAATGCAGATGCCGAAGGTGCTTGCCCGTCATCTGATCCAGTCGTTTGACATCGGTGAAGTGACGCCGGAAGAAGCTCATGAGGTCGGGAAACAGCTTGCGGACGAATGGCTCAAGGGCAAGTACGAGTATGTAATTGCAACCCACATCGACAAGGGGCATTGCCATAATCACATCATCTTCAATGCCGTAAACTATGTGGACTTCCATGCCTACCGGAGCAACAGGAGAACCTATCGGGAGCTGCGTCAACTCAGCGATGAGATATGCAAGGAACACGGGCTGTCTGTGATCCCCCCGTCGCAGAACAAGGGCATGGGCTACAAGGAATACACCGAAGCTAAACGCGGCACGAGCTGGAAGCAAAAGCTCAAGCAAACCATCGACCGGCTTGTCATCACCGCGAAGGACTACGATGACTTTCTGCGGCTCATGCAGGAAGCCGGTTATGAAATCAAGACCGGCAAATACATCTCCTTCCGTGCTGAAGGTCAGGAGCGGTTTACCCGGTCTAAAAGTATCGGAGAGAACTACACCGAGGAACGCATCAAGGGGCGGATCGCCGGACGGACACCGCGCAGAAGTCAGAGACAGATCGCGTCGAAAGGCATCTCCCTTATCGGAGATATTCAGGAGCGGATCAGGCTCATCGACAGCAAAGGCTATGAGTATAAAGCCAAGCTCACAATCCTCAAGGAAGCGGCACGGACACTCAACTATCTCACGGAAAACAATCTGCTTCAATACGCCGATCTTGAGAAGAAGGTTGAGGATGTTCACGGTTCCTATGACCGTACCGGCAAGGAACTGAAAGGCGTCGAAGCACGTCTGCGGGAAATCCAGCCGCTTATCAAAAACATCTCCAACTACCAGCGGCTCAAGCCTGTATATGACGCCTTCCAGAAGGCAAAAGACAAGCCGGGGTTCAAGGCAAAGCATGAGGCAGAGCTTGTGATCTTCGAGGCGGCACGGAGTACACTTCTTGCTATGCAGGGCGATGAAAAGCTGCCGAGCTTGAAGACGCTGCAAGCGGAACAGCAGCGACTACTTGAAGAGCAGCAGCGGCTCTATGATGAACGTGCGAAGCTCAAAAAAGAAGTAAAGCAAATAGAGACGATCAAGTCTAATGTTGATACATTTCTCGCTTCCTCTGCTGACCATGACCGTGATCATCTGCGCAGCACACAGCGCGAATAATCTCGTCAAAAGCAGGGCATCTCCTGTTGATCGGAGGTGC
>ERZ773170.2568-NODE-2568-length-10556-cov-9.103228_pt1 | contig 10556 bp, 9 predicted proteins | sample MGYA00581002_ERZ773170 | MGnify/ENA primary metagenome ERZ773170 (study PRJEB29015, sample SAMEA2737811) | human gut metagenome | biome: human gut; feature: human-associated habitat; material: faeces | place: China | collected 2012 ... | reverse complement strand
GCCCTTCGGGTGCCCTAAAGGGGAGCCTTATTCACAAACTTGCAAACGCCGTATCCAATAAAGTCACCCACCTATACCGGAAAAATACCTGAATATCAACATTACCGATACAGGCAAGGGCAACAATCGGCGTTGGCAAGCCACAGGCGGACAGCGAGGTACGAGCAAATTCCGCCGAACGGTTTCGACATGGCTGCCCTAGAAGTTATGTTTCACGAAGAAATCCCTCCGGCACTTCGTGCCACCTCCCTTTTCAAGGGAGGCTATTTTATTCGTGCTTTCTCATGAATTGGGCTTCTTTTTCAGGGATGGCTATTCCACAGACATCTCTCACTGTCACCCAGACAATTTCCTGCACCGGAAAATATTTCTGAGAATTTCGTGAAAACCATAGCAATTCCAAATGAAATGTGGTATAATAAATTCTGTGAGCCGCTGCATAAAGCTTGTGCAGCGTTTCCCTGTATACCGAGCCGGCTCTCACGCCGCCTGCTCTGTCAGAAATTTTCTGCGTATACGCCACTATGCAGAGCGTGTGCACATGATATAAGGCAATACCGCACAAAGAGCGTCTGGCGACTTTGCACGCCGCTTTTTGTTTCATCTGACGAAAAATTTGACGACGCATCTGTCGCACAATCTTTGTGCGGTATTGCCATAAAAACACGCTCCGAAACCCGCCTATGGCAGGTTCTGATATTCGTGCGGGCAGTCCCTTTTCCGGACTGCCTTGAGAAAGGACGATGTTATGACAACCAGTTATCAACGTATCCCGCTTTCAGATGCCATTGCATTTTCTGAAATTCTGGATCCCAAACTCAAAACCAACTCGCTGCGGATCCAATTCCTCCAGCCTTTGTCGGAGAAAAACGCAGCTGCCTGCGGACTGGGCGGTTCTCTGATCGCCTCCAGCAGCAAAGCCTATCCCTCTAACGCGATCATGAACCGCAAGCTGCACATGCTGTACGGGGCAGATCTCAGTTGCAGCATTTCCAAAATGGGTGATGTACAGGTCATCACCCTGCGGACTTCTTCCATTGCTGACCGCTATGCTCTGGAACACGAAGCTGTCTTTTCGGAACTCACCCAGATCCTGCTGGGCTGCATTTTTGAGCCGAATGTGACAGACGGTGCATTTGACGAAACCGAGTTCCGCATTCAGCAGACCAACCTGCTGGACTGCATTGATGCGGAAGTCAACGAGAAGCGGCAGTACGCCATTTCTCAAACCCACAAGACCGCATTCGCCGGCGAACCGGCTGCGTTTTCCTGCTACGGCACCCGCGAATCTGCCGAAGCCATGACTCCGAAGGCTGCTTACGAAGCATTTCAGCAGCTGCTCCGGACGGCACAGATCGAGATCTACTTTGTGGGACCGGAAGCTGTTCCCCAGCTGGCGGACACCCTGCGGCAGGCTTTCGCTGCCATTGCCGACCGGAAGCCGGTTCCCGTTTCGTTCCTGTCCCCCAGCCCCTGCAAGCCGGAGCCTGTCACCGTGCGGGAAGCCCTGCCGGTCAACCAGTGCAAAATGGTCATGGGCTGGAAAACCAGCTATACCGACCGGTATGCCCTGAAAATGATGACGATGCTCCTCGGCGGCACACCCAGCTCCAAGCTGTTCGCCAACGTGCGGGAAAAGATGAGCCTTTGCTACTACTGTGCGGCAAACTTCAACGAGTGCAAGTCGTTCATGCAGGTGGACAGCGGCATTGAAACCGAAAATCTGGAAACTGCCGAAACTGCCATTGCGGCACAGCTGGAAGCCATTTGCAGCGGCGACATTTCGGACGAGGAAATGCACAGCACCATGATGACCATTCACAACACCCTCTGCGGTGTGGGCGATACTGCCAGCAGCTATATTGCATGGTATTTCGGGCAGTTCTGCCGCGGCACCAAGCTGACACCGGCGGAAGAAGAAGAACGTTACCGTCAGGTCACCAGGGAGGACATCATCGCGGCGGCAAAGTCCATGCAGCCGGATACCGTTTATATTATGGAATGCAAAGAACAGGAGGCAGAATAACATGGCAGAAACCACGAAAAAGACGATCGTTTCCCCCCAGACCGGTGACAAGTACACCCATATCCACCACAAAAGCGGACTGGAGATCTTAGTCTGCGAAATGGAGGGCTACAGCACCACCGAAGCCATGTTCGGCACAAAGTACGGCTCGATCAACACCCAGTTCAAGACTGCGGCGGACAAGGACTACTGCACCGTGCCGGAGGGCATCGCCCACTTCCTGGAACACAAGCTGTTCGAGAACGAGGACTGCGACGTGTTCGACCTGTACGCCAAGACTGGTGCCAACGCCAACGCGTTCACCTCGTTCGACAAGACCTGCTACTTCTTCAGCTGCTCTGACAACTTCAAGGCTTCGCTGGAGATCCTGCTCTCCTTTGTCCAGTCGCCGTACTTCACGCCGGAAAGCGTTGCCAAGGAGCAGGGCATTATCGGGCAGGAGATCCGCATGTGCGACGACGACCCCGGCTGGCGGGTATTCTTCAACATGCTGTGCGGTCTGTACCAGAAGCATCCGGTTCGCATCGACATCGCCGGCACCATTGAGAGCATTGCGGAAATTACAGACGATCTGCTGTACCGCTGCTACCGCACGTTCTACAACCTCCACAACATGGTACTGGCAGTTGCCGGAAAGTGCACGGTGGACGAGGTGCTGGAGGTTGCCGACCGGCTGCTGAAGCCCTGCGAAGATCAGAAGCTGGAAACCGTCTTTCCGGAGGAAACGCTGGACATTGTACGGGAGGAAACGGTGGAATCTGCCGCAGTGGGACAGCCGCTGTTCAATCTGGGCATCAAGTGCCAGCCGCGGCAGGGACTGGACAATCTCCGTGCGGAAATGCTGGCGGACATCACCATGCAGACCTTATCCGGCAGTTCCTCTCCCCTGTATCAGGAAATGCTGCAAAGCGGACTGGTCAACGATAGTTTCTCCAGCGAGGTCTTTAACGGCGACGGATTCTTTACCATGATCTTCGGCGGCGAATCCCGCGATCCGCAGGCGGTGCGGGAAAAGGTCACCGCGGCAATTCTGGACGCACAGAAAAACGGGCTGGACGAGGTCATGTTCAACGAGTCCAAAAAGTCTGCCTACGGAGAACTGGTGCGGAAGCTGGGCAATGTTTCCGCCGTCACCAACACGCTGGTAGCTGCTCACATGGCTGGCTGCGGACTGTACGACCCCATGCAGGTGCTGTCTGAAATGACACTGGACGACTGCAACCGCTTCCTGCGGGAAGAAGTCGATGTCCGCCGCATGAGCCTGTCTGTCATCACACCGGCAGAATAATCCAAAGGAGCCGAAAACATATGGCAACTGAAACAATCGGGACACTGGACTACAACGAGATCGTTTTCCCGAAGCTGGGCATCGATCTCCACGTCAACAGCACCGCCTTTTCGATCGGCGGGCTGGACATTCAATGGTACGGCATTCTCATCACGCTGGGGCTGGTGCTGGCAATGATCTACGCGTTCACCCAAGTGAAAAAGTACGGGCTGAATCCGGACCGCGTGCTGGACTGCATCATCGGCGGCATCATCGGCGGCGTGGTAGGTGCCCGTGCCTACTACGTGCTGCTGAACTGGAGCGATTACGCCGGCAACTGGAAAAGCATTTTCAACATTCGCGGCGGCGGGCTTGCCATTTACGGCGGCATCATCGGCAGTCTGCTGGTGGGCTTTCTGGTGGCAAAGATCCGCAAGGTGAAGTTTCTCCCCCTGCTGGACATCGTGGGCATCGGGTTCCTGCTGGGACAGGGCATCGGCCGCTGGGGCAACTTCTTTAATCAGGAGGCGTTCGGCTGCAACACCGACAGCCTGTTCGGCATGTCCGGCGGACGGATTCAGGAGTGGATCACCGACCAGTACCCCTCTACCACCTACTTCGCCAACTTCGGCACCACGCTGGACGCTTCTCAGCCGGTACACCCCTGCTTCCTGTACGAATCCCTATGGTGCCTGCTGGGCTTTGTACTGCTGGCAATTTTCGCCAAGAAAATTCGCCGGTACGACGGACAGATCTTCCTGATCTATATCTGCTGGTACGGTGCAGAACGTGCCGTGGTGGAGAGCCTGCGGACGGACAGTCTGGTAATCGGCAACGTCCGCGTGTCCCAGATACTGGCGATCACCTGCGTGGTGATTTCCATAATTCTGCAAATCGCAATTGGCACCAAAGTGAAACGCATGGGCGTGGACTACCGCATGTACAAGGACACCAACGAATCCAAGCAGATGCTGGCAGAATATGAGGCTGCCAAATTTGTGAAAGAGCCGGAGGACGACACCAACGAGGACACCGCTTCGACAGACGAAGTGGCAGAAACAGATACGACAGATTCTTCAGAATCGGACGAAACACCAGCAGAAACTGATACCAACCAAACAGAAAAGGAGTAAATAACCATGGCAAAACTGATTTCGGGCAAGGAAGTTTCCACCCAGATTCGCCAGAAGATTCGGGAACAGGCACAGCAGCTGCGGGAGGACCGCGGCATTCAGCCGGGGCTTGCCGTGATTCTGGTGGGCAATGATCCGGCATCGCAGATCTATGTTCGCAACAAGCAGAGAGCCTGCGAGGAAGTGGGCTTTCACGCATTCGAGTACAAGCTGAACGAAAACGCAACGGAAGAACAGCTGCTGGATCTGATCGGCGTGCTGAACAAGGACAACAAGGTACACGGCATTCTGGTACAGATGCCGCTGCCGGATCACCTCGATGAACAGCTGGTCATCAAGACCATTTCCCCGCTGAAAGATGTGGACGCATTCCACCCCATAAACGTGGGCAAGATCATGATCGGCGACTACGACTTCCTCCCCTGCACACCGGCGGGTGTCATGGAACTCATTGACAGCACCGGCGTGGAGATCGACGGCAAGAACTGCGTGGTTGTCGGCAGAAGCAACATCGTGGGCAAGCCCATGGCAATGCTGCTGCTCCACCGGAACGCAACTGTTACCATTTGTCACTCTCACACCAAGAACCTCAAGGAGGTTTGTGCATCGGCGGATATTCTGGTCAGTGCCGTGGGAAAGGCACACTTCATCACCGCAGACATGGTGAAAGAGGGTGCGATCGTGATCGACGTGGGCATGAACCACGACGAAAACGGCAAGCTTTGCGGTGACGTGGAATTCGCCGAAGTGGAACCCAAGGCAAGCTATATCACACCGGTTCCCGGCGGCGTGGGACCGATGACCATTACCATGCTGATGAAAAATACCCTGCGTGCAGCAGAAATGAAACAGAAGTAATTTCAATCCTCTATATCAAAAACGCCCCTCCGGTGCACTTGCCGGAGAGGCGTTTTTTTGATATGCTGCATCTTGCCGCCGCAGGGTGACATGCCATAACACAAAAGAGCCACTGCCCGAAGGCAATGGCTCTTTCTATGAACAACAATTTGAAATGCGATTATTCCTTTACGCCGCCCAGTGCTACACCAGCAACGATGAATCTGGACAGAATCAGGTAGATCACAATGATCGGGATAACAGACAGTGCAACTGCAGCGTACTGTGCACCCAGATTAGGGTGCTTATCCTGACCCAGAACGCTCTGGATCATGATCGGCATTGTGAAACGCTTTTCATTGGAAATGATGATCATATTCTGTGTATAGAAGTTGTTCCAGTTCTGTACGAACGCGAAGATCGCCTGTACTGCAATTGCCGGTTTGCACATCGGAATTGCAATGGTCAGGAAGGTGCGGAACTCGCCGCTTCCGTCGATACGGGCAGCTTCTACGATGTCCAGCGGGAAGGAAGACTTCATATACTGACGCATATAGAATACAACGGCAGGTGCTGCGATTGCAGGAATGATCAGCGGAATGTAGCTGTTTGCCAGACCCAGAGTACCTACCATGAACTTTACGAAACCGGTAGATGTAACCTGGATCGGGATCATCATAACTGCCAGAATAAACGTATATGCACCGTCACGGATCTTGAAATCGTAAACGGTCAGACCATAAGAGGTCAGTGCGGAGAAGAATACGGTCAGAACTGTGGTACAGCCTGCAATGATCAGGGAGTTCCGGTAGCCCAGCCAAACATTGAAGTTCGGTGACTGCGGAAATTCACCACCGGCAATATTCTTGATATTGGTCATCAAGTCACCGCCCGGCAGGAACTGCAGCGGCTGAGAACGCAGTGCAGCGTCCCCGTGGGTTGCGTTCATGATCATGATGTACAGCGGAACCAAGCAGATCAGTGCCAGCAGAATGCAGACAATGAAGCAGCCAGCCGATTTCAGCCTTTGCACCAGAATGTAATTGTCCTTAACACCAACGTTTTCCATTATGCACCCAGACCTCCATTCTTAGCCAGCTTCTGCTGTTTCTTGTATTCCTTGACCAGAGCCTTACGCTCCTGCTTCTTCCGATGCTCGTCTTCATCACGGTTCATACGGAATACGAGAATACCCAGAGCCGCAGTGATGATAAACAGAATTACGGAAGCGGCACCGGCAATGCCGTAGTCAGGCTGGTGAACCTTTGCACCGGCACGGAACTGTTCATAAACGAATACCGCAACGGTACGCAGGTTTACGTTGATTTTACCTGCACCTGTGTGATACAGATACGGAATATCGAACATCTGCAAACCACCGATCATGGAAGTGATCAGGGTATAAACAACCATCGGTCGCAGCAGCGGCAGGGTTACCTTACGGAGCACCTGACCACTGGAAGCACCATCGATCGCAGCAGCTTCGAACAGAGAGGGGTTGATACCCATGATACCAGACATCATCATGATCATGGTATTACCAAACCATAGCCATGTCTGAATAAACATAACGATGCCGCGGCTCCAAACAGCAGATGCTTCGAAGCTTACCGGATCGCTGCCTGCATTCAGCAGCAGTGTGTTGATTGCGGACAGCTGACTGTTGGAAATAAAACGCATGAACAGCGCTGCAACAGATGCAGCGGTGATGATATTCGGCAGGTACATAACGACCTTAAAGAAGCCCACGCCCGGAATGTGCAGTTTCGAATCTGTGAACCAGACTGCCAGCAGCAGAGACAGCAGGATCTGCGGAATAAAGTTACCAAACCACAGAATGATCGTGTTTTTGAACGAAGTCAAAAACAGCTCCTGCATTGCCTTTGCACGACGACCCATTCCTTCACCGGAACCGAACAGAATGGTAGCATAGTTGTCGAAGCCGACAAATGTGCCCGCATCTGCACCGTTACCCTGAAAGCTCAGGATAAAGGTCTGGATCAGCGGCCAGATCTGGAAGAAACAATACACAAGAAAGAACGGGGCAATGAACATATAGCCATATTTCGCATAGCTAATCGACTTAATACGACGTTGTGCAGCGGATGCCATTTGCACACACCCTTTCAAAAATTCAGTAGAATAGTAAGAGAAAAGATAAACATACGCCTATAGGACGCAATTATCCTATAGGCTGTACGTTCAATCATTCAAAAAGCGTTGAGAAGCCGAAGCTTATTCAACAGTGATGTCAGTTACATCAGCTGCAATTGCATCCAGGAATGCGTTCAGGCAGTCATCCTCAGAAGCGGTTACGCCATTGCAGTAATCCTGAACTGCGTTCTGCAGGTCAGTGTTGATCTTTGCATCATACTCAGAAGCAATGCTCATGTCGATCTTGTCAGCAGAGTTGAACAGGATCTGGAACTGATCCTGACCACCGAACAGCGGGTTGCTGTTTGTGCCAGCTTCAGTTGTAGCAGACATTACGCCCTTGTTGTTTACGAAGTCACCACGAGCGTCTACATACTTCTGCATTGCATCTGCATCAGCAGTCATAGTGTAGATGAACTGGCCAGCTTCCTTAGCGTTATCGGTCTTCGGATATACGCAGATCCATGTGCCGCCCCAGAACCAGGATGTCGGGCCTTCGCACAGTGCATACTTGCCGTATGTAGAGCCGCCTTCGCCGCCTTCAGCCTGTTCCAGAGAACCGCCCTTAGCGATTGCCCAAGTCGGGAAGAAGAAACCGAAGGTCTTGTTAGCCTGAGCACCGTCAGACTGACCCTGCGGGAGCCAGTCATCATTCCACTGAGTTGCACCAGAGATGTAACCCTTGTCGAAGTTCTCCTTAGCCATAGAGATGAAATCACCTACGGAAGAAGGATCCAGCTTGCCGTCGTTTACCCAAGACTTGGTTCTGTTACCGTTGGAGTAAGCTCTCCATACGCCGCCCAGAGAGTCAGCCATAGCAGTGGTGTTGCCAGACTTCTCATATACGGTAGCTGCGGTCTTCCAGAAGTCATCCCAGCTGCCGACCTGTGCCTGCATATCTTCCGGAGAAGTTACGCCCAGATATTCTTCAGCCAGATCTGCACGGTATGCATAGCCGCCTGCTGCAGCCTGCCAAGAAGCACCCTTCAGGACACCGTTCTTGTCCTTGCCCATGGCTACAGTGTAGCCATAAGCATTTGCATACATGTCTTCAGAGATACCTACTGCAGACAGCGGAGCAGAATACTCATCGTTGTTCTGATAAGCCATGTTCCAGTCAGCGTCGCAGAAGTACAGGTCAACGTCGTCGCCAGACAGGAATACCTGTGCGTACTGTTCGTTAGCATCAGTACCGTTAGAACCAACGTTCTTGTAGTTGATCATGCTCTTGTCCATGCCGGTTGCATCAGCAACGATGTCATACATGTACTTCAGGTCATCATCGTTCCAGCACAGGATTGTCAGCTTGTCGCCGCCGTCCTTCAGGGAGCCGTCCGGTTCGCCCAGAGCCGGAACATCAACGTTGGTGTAGCCAGCTGCGGACTCAACAGAAGATTCTTCTTCAGCAGCAGAAGATTCTTCGCCCTCAGCTGCTTCGCTGCTTTCTTCAGCAGAAGACTCAGCCTTAGACTCAGCAGTGCTGGAGCTTTCATTGCCGCCGCATCCTACGAATGCAGTTGCAGTCATAGCTAGAGCAGCCATCAGAGCCAGTGTTCTTTTCAACTTGTTCATTGGAAATTTCCTCCTTAAATATATATATCACACGTTGTGCCGGTTTGGTACAGCAGTGCAATAAACAATAAAAAACGATATCATGCCGCCCGCCGGAATTTCTCTGCCGCAGCATGCCCTGTTCCCATAAAAATGCACAAAACACGCCTAGGGAACATTTCTTGTGATAAGCCTAATATACAACAATTCGAAACAAATGTCAATGCCTTATACCGTTCTTTCATTTTTTTCAGTGATACGGTACAAAAATCAGTTGATTTTTTTGTGCAATCTGTCAAGTATTTCGAACATTTCTGTAAAAGGTTACAAACCGGTTAAAATGTCGAGTTTTCTCAAAAAAGTGCGGCTACTGGGTACGTTCCTCGGTAATTTGCACATACTCCCGAAGCTGCACGAAATACGCCTCCGTCATGCCGTCCACGTAGAGCAGTTCATATACCGACGAAAACGCCTGAATCTGCTGCCGGAACGCCACGATCTTCTCCGCCAGTTCCGGCTGCATCTCCGGAATCTGTTCCAGTTCCGCTGCCGTCGCCCGATTCAGATCCAGCGGAAACGTCACTGCCGGTGCAACTGCCGCCGGTGGTTCTGTTGCAGGCGGAGCCGTTTCTGCCGGCTGCGGTGCTGCCGCTGGTGCGGGAACTCCTGCCGGTTCCGGTTCCGGCTCCGGTTCGGGAAACGTTTCGTTTTCCAGATAGAGCAGATCATAAATTTCGTACAGGGTCGCCTCGCCGATGCCCTCCACCTCCAGAAGCTGTTCCCGATTGGAGAACCCGCCAATCTGGTCGCGGTATGCCGTGATGCGTTCCGCCAGCACCGCCCCGATGTGGGGCAGCTGTTCCAGTTCCGCCGCCGAAGCCGCGTTCAGTTCCAGCGGAAAGGTCACGGTTTCGGCTGCCGGCGTGGTGCTTTTCGGAGCCGTCCGGGTTTCTTGGGGAGCCTGTCCGGCACGCTTGGCAGAAGCCGTTTTCGTCCGGCGGGTGCCGGTGTGCAGAGTGGTTTCCGCGGCAGAAACAGTTGCTTCCGTGCCCGTAGTTTCCACCGTTGCGGCAGCCAGCCGCTGGGGTCGGGCGGAAAGTTCCCTTTCGGAAACGTGCCGTGTCCCCTGCCAGAGCAGCAGCCCCACAGCACCTGCCAGCAGAACCGCAGTTCCGCCCCGCATCAGCCATTTCAAGCATTCCTGTTTCATGCGTTCCTACCCCGTCCTGCGGAAAAATTCCTTGCTTTGTTGTAATCCTGCAAAAGGTTCTCCGCAAGTCCACTGTCTATTTTAGCACATTTCACACAAATCCGCAAGTGCTTTTCCGGTTTTTTTCTATCTTTAATCATTTTTCAAAACATTCGCCGCCGAATCGGGATTTCACTTAAAAATATTACGCTTTCCCCTTGAATTTCATTCGATTTCAGGCAAAAAAAGCAGGGCACCGAAACCGGCACCCTGCCTCATTTCAAAAATGTTTCGAGCCTGTTTCGGGAAACCGGCTGTCACGAGAATACGTTCACGGAAATCATTTTTCAAAAATGTGTTGATTTAAATTGTGCCAAATTATGAAGTTTGACAAGTGAG
>ERZ773170.2567-NODE-2567-length-10571-cov-4.827025_pt1 | contig 10571 bp, 10 predicted proteins | sample MGYA00581002_ERZ773170 | MGnify/ENA primary metagenome ERZ773170 (study PRJEB29015, sample SAMEA2737811) | human gut metagenome | biome: human gut; feature: human-associated habitat; material: faeces | place: China | collected 2012 ... | reverse complement strand
GATGTATTGACACGTGAGAAGCTGGTAACATATCACGACAGTTACGCAAGAGTAATGGAAAAATACGGTTTGCAACGTGGAGTACGTGGCTCGGAAGCACGGCATACGACAACAGCCCAATACTACCTGATTTGATACGGCAGACGGGTGAACTTGAAGCCAATGTGCAACAGTTACAGACAGAGCAGCAACAGGCAGAGCAACAGCTTGACGAGGTAAGGCAGGAAGTCAAGTCGGAGAAACTGGAAGCTGCCAAGACGGAAGCGAAAGCCGCATTCGTGGCAAAGGTCGGTTCTCTTTTTGGGCAGTGGTAAATTGAAAGAGCTGGAAGCCAACAACCACACCCTGCAAGGCGAGGTCGCCGCCCGTGATGAGAGCATCAAGTTGTTGCAACAGCAGATGCAGCGGCAGCAGGAGGAACACAACCGCCAACTTATGGAATTGCAAGTCAAGCACCGCAGGGAGATGGCAGATAAAGAAGCGGCACACCAAGAAGAAGTGTCATTCCTGAAATCAATCATCCAGAAAGCCAAGAAGTGGTTCCCGCTGTTCCAAGAGTTGGTGTACATGGAGAAGTTCTGCCTCAAAGTCGGTTTCAACGAAAGACAGACCGCCACGCTCATCAGCGGAAAGCCGCTGTTCTACGAAGGCGAACTCTATTCGGAGGAACATAAACGAAAGTTCAAGACAGAAAACGCAGGTTTCCAAGTTGTAAAAGCCCCGAAAGACAAGTCAAAACTTGTACTTTGTATCGAAGGAAAACCTATTGGAGAGTGGTTCAAAGAACAATTTAATAAATTGTTTTCTTCCGTACGCAGAACAGTTGCACCACTCAAAAAGGGTAAGGGTATGGAATTATAAACAATATCAATGGGAAATAGTAGACGTTGAGGTATACTGCCTTTTTACTATTCTCCCATTGGTCTCGCTTATAAAGTAAGTCCTAAAGTCTTGAAGTAGTTAAATATCTGTTCGTTTTCAATACGTCGCATATAATTCTCCATATATTCCCAATAAGGATTGCCGTTTTCATCCACAGGAAGAGTAAGAACCTCTTTTGCTAAACGTGTAGCACTTCTTTTGTAACCAAAATTGTATTTTCCCCTTATGCGGTCTGCTACAGTTGTGATAAACGTACCAATATATTTATTAAGATTCTCATTGTACCCCAATGTCATATCCGAAGTCGCTATAAAATCTTCTGCTTTATAAACTGAATATCCCATAGAACCTTCTCCGTTTCGGATAAAAGCTATACAATTTCCTTTTTGTACCAAATCTTTATTAGCTGTAACAAAGCAAAGCACTCCATTGTTCTGATTGGTTGCTCCAAGATAACTAATGCCGTTTTCAACTTTTTCGATATGATTAAGCCCTTTTGACTTGCCTGGTACAAGAATAGGGAATAAGTCACGAATGAGGAAGTGTTTCCAAATTACCCCCCCCCATTTTACATTTATTAACACTCATCCTATCCTTAAAGGTTTTCAACGTAGTTTTGAGGATGTCTTGTTCAATCTCCTTCATAAAGGAAGACATAAAGGCAAAGTCTATTTCTCCGGTTTGAGTTGCAGGAAGTATTAACTTTTCTCTTTTTATTCTGTTGTCATTTATTTCTCTGTTAAAACTATATTTCTCCGATAAGCGATTTATAAGCGGTAACATAAAAAGATAGGCGTATTTATCTAATCCTTCTCTTTTCAATTGAGTAACATGGTCACTTGCTACAAATTCATATTGATGAAAGAATGCACTCCCTACGCTACCGCTATTAGCTACAGTCAAACAATTAGAAAATTTTCTTACGCCGCTTTCGTTTCCAACAAATCCATCCACACCATTGTTGAGAGCGGTTGCCGAGATGTATGGAGTTCTTCCCTCTGAGTGATCGGCTTTTTTAAGCCGTTTGCCTCGCTGTATTTCCGTGAATACTTCTGTGAAATAAAATGCTTTCCAATGGGCATGAGATAATTTACCCCCCCCTCGTTATTATTTCGTTGATTATCAAGTATTTGCATAATTTCTCTATTGTTGGTTTTAAGATTTGTTGTTCTTTGGCTTTCATATAATCCTCCATGAATTGCCAATCTGGATTGTTATTTTCATCAATGGGAAGTAATATTCGTTGCCTTTTCAAACGTCCCGTTCCCATTTTATAACCATATCCATATTTTTCTCGTTGTTTTGTAATACACAAGGAGATAAATAAAGAAATGTATTTATTATTCTTTTTAGGGCGTAACTTCCGTGTATCATTCCCATATAAAGCCTTATATGGATGGTAAAAACAATAACCAACAGAACCATTTCTGTTTACCGAAAGACAATTACTTTCAAGCGTTTCATTACTATTTGCAACAAAGTATCCTATACCATTATTATTTGCAGTTGCTGTAATATATGGTATAAGTCCATCTAAACGTTCCCTTTCATAAATATCTCGTCCTGAAAGTATTTCAGCGACATCCTCTATAAAGAATGCATCCCAATTCCGGGAATCTAAAGAAAGATTATTCATTATTTTCTCCATCTTTTATATCTTCAAACAAATATCCTCTACCATGAGTAATCATATTAAATTCAAAGGTCAAATAATCAGCCATTGTATTCTCAAAGTCTTTCTCCGTAGGGATTTCATCATTGAAATAGTAGAACGCATGCAACCATTCATCCTCTGCCTCTATAGTGGTTTCCACACAGAATTTTGTTTCAGCCTCTATGCGTCCGAACCACACGTCAAGCAAATGTTGACGCTTATCTTTAGCACAGGCAGTTTCTTCCAGTCCGATATGCTTGCTTACAACAAACCCGTCATCCTCGAAATTGATGAATTTACATTTATGGTTTTTGTCATGAGGTATGCCAGCAGTAAATACAGCAATACATGGATTTGTTCCTACGCCGTAGAACGTATTTTTGTTGAGTGTGATAACACCTTCCAACGTATGATGTTTGAGTATGTTGTTTTTGATATTCTGTTCCTCTTTACTCTTTCCCGTTACTGAAGATTGGGGAACTATTACAATAGCCCTTGCCCCCTCAACTAATGATTCAAGCAAATGTTCCGTAAAACTGATTTCATATAAATCTGGATTACTCTTTGAACCTTGTGAATAAGGTGGGTTCATCATACCCACAGTACATCCTTTCAATTGTAATTGGCTTGGATTATGCTTTAAAAAGTCCCAATTATGCAAATTACTTTTACCATCTCCTCGAAGTATCATATTGGTTGTGGCTATAGTGAACATATAAGGTTGTAATTCAATACCAAATAACTGGTCACGTTTTATATGTCTTCTCTGAGTTTCATCTTCTGCTTGCTTAACCATCTTGTGCATGGCAGCAATAAGGAAACCTGCAGTACCGCAACAAGGATCAAGGACTTTGTCATCAACTTTCAAATCTATCAATTCGCAAAACAATTCTGTAATATGTTTTGGAGTAAGAACAATACCTAATGTCTGCCCATCACCACCTGAATATGACATAAATTCTCCATAGAAACGTCCTAAATAGTCTTCTGCTGAGTTTTGGTAACGTATATTCTTATAGATACTATTGTAAAGAAACTCTGTGTAATGTCTTAATGGTGTCTTACCTAAAGTATCATTTTTTTCATTGATTTTCGGCGTATCTTTTATAACAGCAAATTGACTCAATAGCTTATCTCGTTTTGTATCAGGTGTTACATTAGCCCGCTGCAAGTTACTTCTTATCGCTTCGTAAATCTTTTGTCCATCAGTTTTTACATTATCTCCAATAAGAGAATCAATAGAAAATGTTTTGTATTCTATTTCTCTTAATGCCAACATAATCCCAGAAACAATCAACGGTTTTTGTTCTGTTGTCAGATTTCCGTAATTCCGCAAATCATTATGTAGTTTCTCTGCATCTTTGAGTATTTCAGCCGTTGTCTTTTCTACATCTGTTTCTTCTTTCAGGATTTCTTTCAAATAAAACTCGTCTATATTGTTTTCATTGAACGAAATAAAGGTTTCCACATCAGAAAGTTCCTGATAATCTCCACGTTCATTTATAAAAATAGGAGTTATCCGATGTCGTTTCTCATTACCTGATACACCAAATGCAAGTACCTTATGAAAAGAAGTGTGTGCAGCTAAATGAAGTCCATAGAACAAAGCGCCATTGACTGCATAGTCTTTTACACTTTTAACATCTTGTGATATTAATTTTTTGTCATTTCTGACAATATGCTTTTCAAGTGTTGCTTTATCTTCTATTACAAGCAAAAAATCTTTTACTATTCCACAATATTCAGGATAACCAACGTTTCCTGTTTGCGCTTTTGAAGCAGTTTTCAACGCTTCGTCAACTTCTTTTATATCACAACCTTGCGGTGTCAAATTTAAACCTGCTTCTTGCAATAGCCCATACACCCAAAAGTCTGTTTTAATCTCTTTTTTCGCCATTTATATAGTCTTCTTTAATTTGGTTAGGCACAAGTAAATCCCTTACATCAATATTCAGAATGTTTGCTATCTGATATAAAACAGGAATGGGAGGTTGCACCTTGTTCGTAGCATATAGATTGACCATATTGAAAGTCTTTCCAAGCCTGTTTGCCAATTCTGTTTGACTAATACCCTTAGCATCTAATACCTCTTTTATTCGGTTCATATATGCCATTTTTGTCTGAATACGACAAAGGTACAAAATTTTATTTGGTAATATTGGCTTAGTATTGAAAATTGTATTATTTTTGTAGTATAAGAGTTATCGATACGTAAAGTAAAGCAGAACACAGCAATTAAGACGGTTGCCAAATCATTACCTCAAAATAAGGTAATCCTTCTAACTCGTTTAATATCAAATAGCTATATTCCTTATACAGATTTACGGAAAATCTGTGGAATAACCTTGTGAAACGGGAGAAATGATGCTAAAAGTCTTGGTGTCAAAGTTGATATGATGTAGCATCAATCGGTTATTCTGTGTATGGTTATGTTATCAATAATAGTTTTAAACTCGGCTTCAGGTTAGTTTTTTTATTGCTTGTGTAAGTGGAAAATTAAATTTCATATCCAGTATTTGGACTAACATACACCACACATCTACGGATAGTGACGTGAGAATACAAGAAAGCCAATACCGTACGTCTGTGTGCTAACATGTAAGAAACTCGCTACCTACCACGACAGTTACGCAAAAGCAATGGAAAAATACGGTTTGCAACGAGGCGTACGTGGCTCAGAAGTACGGCATACGACAACAGCTCAATACTATCGTGATTTCTTGTACTTTGCATCGAAGGGAAACCCATTGGAGAGTGGCTCAAGGAGCAGTTTGACAAGTTGTTTACAACTATACGGAAAAAGCCTTATACAGTTTTAAGACAGAAAAGGAATCAAATATAAGAATTAATTTACTTAGTCTTAATCGAAAAGGAATAGTCAAAAATTGGTTAGGTTATTTATTATCAGTATCTTTGAGTGTCATCAAGATGAAAGATTATGAAAAAGTTTCTGTTCATATTGTGTTCATTGGTCGTTATCAGTAAGCTTACCGCACAAAACAGCGATTATACAGACATATCCGCATTGCTGGAAAACAAAATTTGGAAGGTACAAGCTCCAAAAGGCAAGCAATATGCTATGGAGTTGGAATTTCGTGATGCAGGATTGAGAAAGACTTTTTTATCTGATGAGAAGAAAACAGAAACATTTTATTCGTATTCTTTGTGCGGAGATACAATCAAGGTTTTTGAGTCAAGGAAAAAGTATATCATTCAAGAACTGACAGACAGCACTTTGGTTTTCCAATATCTGCCGGATAGCTTGACGATGGGAGTCGGCTCTGTCAAATGTGTAACAGACAACAGTATTGAAGGACAGCGTAAGAACGAAGAACGGCTGGACAGTATCTGGCGTAAAGAGGAAATTTGGAACATGGGTGTTACAATGATAACCGGAGAACCTGTTAAAGATTTATCTACGATAGAACCTCCACGATGGGCTGTTTGGGATTATGATCTGACAAAATACTATGTTTCCAAGATGAAATACCCGGAAGAATTGCTGAAAAAGAACAGGGCAGGGTATTCTGTAGTGATGTTTTCCATTGATACTTTGGGATTGCCACGTGCTATCAATATTTTGACAACCAAATATAAAGACTTCGACAAGGAAGTCATTAGATTGACCAAAGAACTTCCACACTGCCTACCATGTCGGGACAAGAACGGGAAGCGTATGGAATGTCTATACACGGTATATGTCCCGTTTCTGCCACAACACTATAAAGACAGAGTAAGAAAAGACAGTATTTGGGAAGAAGAACAGAAACATTGCTTTGTGGAATGGGAATCACCATCTCGTTTCATGGATGGAAATCCAAGGACTATACAAAATTATATAGACGAAAGACTTGTGTACGACCCGAGTTTGTTAGGTAATAAAGAACAGGTGAGAGGATTTTATAAAGTAAAAATAAATTCGTATGGAGAAGTATCCGAAGTTGATGTTTTCCGTAGCTGCGGCATACATGAGTGGGACGCGCAAGTAGTGGATATTATCAAAGGTATGCCCCGATGGACTCCTGCCATCAGTTATTATGGCAAAAGCAAATACCGGGAGTCTATATGGACCATGAACGTTTTCTTCAGGAAGACAAAAGGCAAACTGATTGCTCATACATTTGAGAAAAATCTTGAGACAGGTGTTCCCGTATGCTTCCTGAATGAACGGGGAGATACCATTGTGCCATACGGCAAGTATAATTACTGTCAAATAAATCGTGTCAAAAATTTAGTTTTCGCATACGAAAACAAGCAAGATACCCGGATTGTCTGCTTGAATGGTCAAGGCGAAGAACTGTTCTACGTCTTTCAGTATGACAACGGACCGGATAAACTTCGGGAAGGACTGTTTCGTATAACGGATGAAAACGGACTGATTGGCTTCGCTGATTCTTTAGGGAATATAGTTATAAAGCCCCAATTCAAATTTGCCTTCCCTTTTGAGAATGGCAAGGCAAAGGTTACATTTTCAGGAGAAAGTAAGGTCGTTCCTGATTCTAAAGATGAAAAATATTACTGGGATAGTCCCGACTGGTATTATATAGATACGAATGGCAAAATTTTATAGGCTTTATTGCTAACTTTAGCCCTTACCTCAACTTTTCTTATCTAATGCACCGAATACCATATAGGCCTTGATTCTTATAAAATCACATTATGCTGATTATCTGACTGTCTTCTGAAAATCTGTGCTGCGATGCTGCCTGAAAAGTTGTGCCATACCGAGAACATGGCTCCAGGTACGGCCGCCATGGGAAACAAGGCAAAATGGGTGGCGGCAAGTGAAGTCGCCAGACCGGAATTCTGCATGCCGACCTCGATGGCAATGGCCGAACGTTTAGACGGTTCGCTTCCGGTTATGGCAGAGAGGCCGTATCCTAAGACTAGTCCGAATACATTATGTAGAATTACCGCTACAGCTACTATCAGGCTGCATGTAAGGATGCTGGTCGCGTTGTGCGCTACGATGATGCCGATAATAAAGGCAATGGATAAGGTGGAAATCATCGGTAGCAACGGCAGTATCCGTCGGGTAGTCCGCTGGAAGTAATGATTGGCAGCCACTCCCAGTACGATGGGTACTATCACCACTTGCACGATACTTAAGAACATGCCTGCTACGTCTACTTCCACCGATTCACCGGCAAGTAACCATACGAGGGCAGGTGTCATGATGGGAGCCAGCAGGGTAGAAACTCCGGTCATAGCTACACTCAGGGCTACATCACCTTTGGCCAGGTAGCAGATAACGTTGCTGGCCGTACCTCCCGGACAACATCCTACGAGGATTACTCCTAAGGCGAGTTCTTCCGGCAAAGACAGTAACTTACAGAGTAGCCACGCCAGTGAGGGCATGATAAGAAACTGTGCCAGTTCGCCGACGAGAATGTCTTTCGGATGCTGTAAGACCGGTCTGAAGTCGGACGGACGGAGTGTTAGTCCCATGCCGAACATCACTACGCCCAGCATTGGTGTGATGGCCGAAGTGTCTATCCAGACGAACGAAGAAGGCAAAAAGAGGGCCACAGCCGTCACTAGCACTACCACAAGGGTAATATGGGCGGCAATCCATATAGATAGTTGGATGAGTTTATTTTTCATTGTTGTTGTCTCAAAAATTGTCTGCAAAGTTACAAAATTTCATGTGAATCTTGACGTGTATGTTTGTCTTGTCGAAAGCACTGTCTGTCAACTTCCGGTGAATCGAAGGCGGGAAATAAATTATTGCAGATATTTTGATTAAAAATTCAGCATCTTTTCTCCAAAATATCATGAAGTTTTAGAGAAAATTTGTACAAAAAGAAAAAGGAACTTCCTGATGAATTATAAAAACAAAACGTCCCGTGTGAAAAAGCACACAGGACGTTGTATATAAAGACTATACATTGTCAGTCTATATCGCCTAAGACGAACTTGTGAGGATGTTTTCCTTTGAAATCTTTGAAATACAGTTTGATTTCGCGCATATCCTTGTCTATATCCCCGCTGGGTATGATATACTTGCCTGCTGTTATACATTTCTTTTCGTAATCGATGCCGATCAGTACGATAGGAATGTTTGCCCCTAATGCTATGTAATAGAATCCCTTTTTCCAGTTCGGGTTAGGAGAGCGGGTTCCTTCAGGGGTGATGGCAAGATGAAATTTCTCGCTGGCGTTTACTTGCTTGATGACTTGATCTACCATTGAGGTACGTTTGTCACGATGTACGGGGATTCCTCCCATCCAGCGGAACAAAATACCCAACGGAAAGAAGAACCATTCTTTTTTCATCATGAATCCCGACTCACGACCTATGGCACTGATAAACAGCTTGCCGATAAACAGGTCCCAGTTCGTGGTGTGAGGGGCTGCACAGATAATGCACTTGTCGAAATCAGGGACGGAAACTTCAGCTTTCCATCCCAGTATCTTGTGGTAGATAAAGCTGCAAATGGCTTGTTTCATGCTCCTTATTTACCCAGTTCTTCCAATTTTTTGAAAATAGTTTGTGTACCGTTGTTGAAGTCTTCTTTCAGTTTCTTATAGAAGCCTTTTACATTACCCGGTTCAGTATGGCTGATGCGGCTGATGATGTCCTGACGGAGATTGACTGCCTGAAGGAACAATTTGCTCAGTTCTTCACGGTTTTCATCTTTGGCATTCATGCTTTCTACGATACACAGACCTGCGATAAGGTCGGAAATATAATTGACGTTCTTTTTTAAATTTCTTCTACTAGCCATAGTTTTATTGTTTTAATGGGTTAATAAAATAGATTGATTGCGGGGTAAAGATAACATTTTTTTTGCATACGTTTTCATATTTCCGAAAAAAAGGCGAAATTTGCCATACCGAAATTTATACACCTTATATAAATTAAAAACAATTATGACAAAAAGCGCATTACAAATTGCAAGAGCTGCTTATCAGCCAAAATTGCCTAAGGCATTGAAGGGTGCTGTAAAGGTACAGGAAGGAGAACCTACACAGTCGGTTGCCGATCAGGAAGAAATCAAGAAATTGTTCCCGAATACTTACGGCATGCCGTTGATTAAATTTGTTGAAGGAGAAGAAAAAGAATATGCTCCTATGAACGTGGGAGTAATTTTGTCTGGTGGTCAGGCTCCTGGTGGACACAATGTAATCTCTGGTTTGTTTGATGGCGTAAAGAAATTGAACCCTGCAAACAAATTGTATGGTTTCATCCTGGGTCCTGGTGGATTGGTTGACCACAAATATATGGAACTGACAGCTGATATTATCGACGAATACCGTAATACTGGTGGTTTCGATATTATCGGTTCTGGTCGTACTAAACTGGAAAAAGAAGATCAGTTCGAAAAAGGTTATGAAATCTTGAAAGAATTGGGTATCAAAGCATTGGTTATCATCGGTGGTGATGACTCTAATACAAATGCTTGTGTGTTGGCTGAATATTATGCAGCTAAGAACTATGGTATCCAGGTTATCGGCTGTCCGAAGACTATCGACGGTGACTTGAAGAACGACATGATTGAAACTTCATTCGGTTTTGATACTGCTTGTAAGACTTATGCTGAAGTTATCGGTAACATCCAGCGTGACTGTAACTCAGCTCGCAAGTACTGGCACTTTATCAAACTGATGGGACGTTCTGCTTCTCACATCGCTTTGGAATGTGCTTTGCAGGTTCAGCCTAATGTATGTATCATCTCTGAAGAAGTTGAAACTAAGAACATGTCTTTGGATGATGTAGTAACATATATTGCTCAGGTTGTAGCTGACCGTGCTGCTGCAGGAAACAACTTCGGTACAGTATTGATTCCGGAAGGTTTGATCGAATTCATCCCTGCTATGAAGCGTCTGATCGCTGAATTGAACGACTTCTTGGCTGCTAACGGTGAAGAATTCAACAACATCAAACGTTCTAAACAGCGTGAATACATCATCAGCAAACTGACTCCGGAAAATGCTGCTATCTACGCTTCTCTGCCGGAAGGTGTTGCTCGTCAGTTGTCTTTGGATCGTGACCCGCACGGAAACGTTCAGGTATCACTGATCGAAACAGAAAA